>Ga0209168_10003754_pt1 | contig 10282 bp, 10 predicted proteins | sample Coa_R1_FD_187156 | JGI IMG/M metagenome (GOLD analysis project Ga0209168, IMG submission 187156) | Surface soil microbial communities from Centralia Pennsylvania, which are recovering from an underground coalmine fire - Coalmine... | ecosystem: Environmental > Terrestrial > Soil > Unclassified ... | reverse complement strand
GGCGGCGTCGCTCGCGGGCAAACGCGGCATCGTGCGCATCGCTCCGGAAGGTGACGCGGAGATTGCGCTCAGCGGCAACAATATCGTCGGCCTCGTCCTCGAGCCGTCGCGCCGCGCGCTGGTCGCAACAATCAATGCGCTCTACACTCTCGATTGGAACGTCGAGGGCCTTGGGTTGAATAACTAGTTCCAACCGCATCTCGCCTTGAGCGACGGATAACATTCGCGTCTTTCTGAAATAACGCGACTCGCCCCTTGCGAGTTACGCCGCGCATCGGGTACAACATTTGCGATGGATGCGGAGATCATTGCTGTTGGTTCCGAACTTCTCACGCCATATCGTCTCGATACGAATTCCCTATTTTTGACGGCCGAGCTCAACCGCCTCGGTTTTCACGTACGCCGCAAGCACGTGATCGGCGATCGCGATGACGATCTGCGCGATGTTTTCCTTCACGCGCTCGAACGCGTCGATGTGGTCGTCTCTTGCGGCGGGCTCGGGCCTACCGAGGATGACCGCACGCGAGAAATCGTCGCGGACGCGCTCGGACGAAAACTGAAGCTGAACGACGAAATCCTTCGAAGCATTCAAGAGCGCTTCCGCAAATTTGGCCGCACCATGCCCGAAGTGAACGTCCGGCAGGCCATGGTGCCGGAAGGAGCCGAGCCGCTGGCAAACACACTGGGGACCGCGCCTGGTTTGTGGATGGAATCGGACGGCAAAGTTGTGGTGCTGCTGCCCGGACCCCCGCGTGAACTGCAACCCATGTTTGAACGGCAGGTGAAGCCTCGGCTGGCCCGTCGCGGAGCGAACATGCGCCTTTACACCCGCGATTTACGAATCACGGGTTTGCCGGAATCGGATGTCGATCAACGTGTCGCGTCGATTTATAAGCAGTACGCAGGGACGGAAACGACGATTCTGGCCACCTCTCCCGGCGAAATCCAACTTCATCCACGTGTGTGGTCAGAAGACGAAGCCGCGGCTACAAAGCTGCTCGACGAAATGGTGAAACGCTTTGCGCTCGCGCTCGGCCAGAATTTGTTTTCGACGACGGGCGAAGCACTCGAAGACGTCGTCGCAAAGGAATTGCAGGAGCATCGCGCGACGATTGCCGTGGCGGAAAGCTGCACGGGCGGAATGCTGGCAGCGCGCCTCACCAACGTACCGGGCAGTTCGTCGTATTTTCGCGGCGGAGTGGTCTCTTACAGCAACGATTTGAAATCCGCGTGGGCGGATGTGCCCAGGGAAATCATCGAGGCAAAAGGCGCGGTGAGTTCCGAGGTGGCTCTTGCGATGGCGGATGGCATTCGGCGGCACACCGGTTCGACGCTCGGAGTCGGCGTCACCGGAATCGCGGGGCCTGGCGGGGGCACGCCGGAAAAGCCGGTGGGTCTGGTGCACATCGCGATTGCCGATGAAAAAGGCACCAAAGAGCGCGAGTTTCGCTTCCCCGGAACTCGCGATCGCATACGACACCAAGCGACGCAAGCCGCGCTCGACATGGTGCGCCGATATTTTCTTTATGCCGCGCCGGCGGCAAAGGCCTGACGCGTGCGCCTGTTCGTCGCGCTCGATGTGCCGGACGAAACGCGCCGCGCTCTCGGTGAAGCGATTCGGCGATTTGAAAGTGTCTGCAACGGCGCGCGTTGGATGCAGGCGGAAAACATTCACGTCACGTTGAAATTTATCGGCGAGGTCGAAGAAGCGAAACTACCAGCGATCAAGGACTCTCTCGCGAATGTGAAGTCGGACGGTCCGATCGAAATCGCTTTCCGGAACTTCGGGTTTTTCCCGAATGAGCGCCGCCCGCGCGTGTTCTGGCTGGGAATCGAAGCAGGACCTTGTCTCGCTGCGCTCGCAGCAGGTGTTTCGTCCGCGCTGGAACCAGTCGGGTTTCCGCGAGAGGAACGCACGTTTAGGCCGCATTTGACCCTGGCGCGATTCAAGACGGAAAAAGGACTCCCAAAATTGCGGGAGATCGTGGTGCCGCTCGCGCGCCAAAGCTTCGGCAACACCGTTGCGTCGCAATTCCATCTTTATGAAAGTATGTTAAATCCCGACGGCGCCGTGCATACTAAACTTGCGAGTTATTATTTCGCTGAAGGCGCCACGCCGTGAACACGCTCTGGCTGATTCCCATTGCCGCGTATCTGCTGGGCTCGATTCCCTTCGGATATCTCATCGTAAAAATGGGCAGCGGCTCGGACGTCCGTGGAGCGGGCAGCGGAAACATTGGCGCGACGAACGTCACGCGCGTGGCGGGAAAGGGCGCGGGCCTTGCGACGCTCCTGCTGGACGTAGGCAAGGGATACCTCGCCGTCTGGCTGGCGATGCGATGGTCGCATGGAAACATCCGCTGGATGATGGCGGCGGGCGTCGCAGTGGTCTTGGGTCACACGTTTTCCTGCTGGCTGCGTTTTCGCGGCGGAAAAGGCGTAGCGACTGGACTCGGCGTGTTCCTGGCCGTTGCGTGGCAAGCCGTGCTGGCGACGCTTTTGGTGTGGTTGGTCGTTGTGGCGTTTTGGAGGTACATCTCGCTGGGCTCGGTTGTGGCTGCCGCGGCATTGCCCATTTTGGTTTATTTATTTTACGCGCCCGGACACGCACCACCGCTGGCTGTTTCGTTCGGCAGCGTTGCCGTTGCAATCATCGTGATTTTCAAGCATCGGGAAAACATCGCCCGTCTGATCGCAGGCACGGAAAGCCGGCTGAGACGGAAAAGTTAGTTCCAAAAGGAACATCCGAAAAAGAGCAATTGTAACAAGCTTTCCATGCGGCTCAGGAAAGGCTGCCGGGCGAGCTGGTTCTCGCAAGTTCTCAAGACACCATGGTCGAAGCAAAAAAAATCGCCATCATCGGCGCCGGAGGATGGGGCACGGCGCTCTCGATCGTGCTCGGACGCAGCCGCGCGCCGCACCGCATTGCGCTCTGGGCGCGAGAAAAGGATGTCCTCGACTCCCTGCACAAGGAGCGCAAGAATCCGTCCTTCCTGCCGGGATTTACCATACCGGCTGAAGTCGAAGTGACGGGTGAGTTGCGGGAAGCCGTGGAAGCGGCGGACATCGTCATCGGCGCAATGCCGTCAGCTCATGCGCGGGAACTCTACGTTGAGATGCTTCCTTTTTTCGGGCGCATGACTGGCTTCGTCAGCGCAACAAAAGGTCTCGAGCCCAAAACGCTTCTTCGCATCACGGAAGTAATCGAGCAAGTGCTGACGCCGAAATTCTGGCCGCGCGTGGCCGTGATTTCAGGGCCGTCATTCGCGCTCGAAGTCGCCCGTGGCGATCCCACTGCAATCGTGGCCGCTTCGACGGACCGCATGCTCGCCAGCGAATTGCAGGAGCAGCTCTCCGGGCCAACGCTGCGCGTCTACACAAACGACGACGTAGTGGGCGTGGAGCTCGGCGGGGCTGTGAAAAACGTGATTGCGATTGCCGCCGGGGTCGCCGAAGGTTTGGGCCTCGGCCACAATACCGTCGCTGCACTGATCACCCGCGGCCTCGCCGAAATGACGCGACTTGGCACGGCATTCGGCGCGCGAAAAGAGACTCTGGCGGGACTCGCTGGAATGGGCGACCTGGTCCTGACTTGTACCGGTGAACTAAGCCGCAATCGTTCTGTTGGCGTGGAACTGGGCCGCGGCAAGAAGCTCGAAGAAATCCTCGCGTCAACGCGCATGGTAGCCGAGGGCGTCGGTACCACCGCCGCGGCGCACGCGCTCGCTTTGCGGCTGGGAATTGAAATGCCCATCACCGAGCAGATGTATGGCGTCCTCTACGAGGGCCGCGCTCCTCACGATGCCATTCGCGAGCTAATGGAACGTCCTCTCAAAGCCGAATAGAGCATCTCAGCGCCCTCGCTGGGTCCTCCTCCCCGCGTGGCCAATCCGCCAATAGGTAGTACTTTCGGCCAGTTGTACCGCTGTGCAGGGTCGCATACGCTTTCTAGGTAGATTCGTATGCCTCAACAACCATCCAAAGCGACCGGAATGCGCCGGCTGCGCATTCTGTGGATTGTGCTCGGCGCCCTGCTGTTCACCAGCACTCTGCCGCTATGGTTGTATCACCGCGAAGTGCTCCAGCTCAGCGAGGAGAAACTCCAAGACACCGAGCGTTTGCAGCAATCGGAAATCACGCGTTCCGTCGCCAGCGAAATTCTGCAATTCGAATCGAACGTTACCGAACAACTCGAAAGCCAGAGACAACTGCTCGCGCTGACAGGCTGGATTCAGAACGTCAGCGATCCCGCGCACGCGCCGCAGCTTAGCCGCATGCTCCAAAACGTCCTGCAAAATAACCACGACATTCTCTACGTAACGACCATCGGCAGGGACGCCAAGGGCGAGTCGGCGGAAAGCGTTAAGAACGCTGACCGCGATCCGTTCGTGGATGCCGCATTGAAGCGCGCCTTCACGGCAAGCGTGCAGGGCTTGCCTTTCGTGAGTGGTACGTTCGCCCTGGGTCAGGAAAACCGTCCCGCTTTCGTGGTTTCGGTTCCGCTGATGTCCGACGGTCAATTCTCTGGAATGCTGGCGGCAGTCGTGTCACTCGATCACATTGTGGCGCGTTTGAAAGATGCAAGTGTGCGTGGCGGCACCGTCTTCATCGTTAGCGTAGACGGGCGAATCGTCGTCCATCCGGACACGGTCAACATGGTCCCGGGACGAGATCTTAGTTCGAATCCCGTGGTTGTGCAATTCAAGAAAGTACCGGAAGAAATACGCACGACGGAAACAACCCAATTCACACTGGACGAAAACGATAAGCCCGTCGAAATGATCGGCACGTACAGCACGGTCCCAGAGCTACGCTGGGCGGTCATCGCGCAACGCAGTCTGGCAAAGGCGCGCGTTGACGCGGGCGTACAGGAACTAACGACGCAGGCGATGCGCTTCGTCATTGCGGTCACTTTAATCGCGCTTCTCGTCGGATATCTTTCGGCGCTGGGAATCACGCGGCCCATTCAGGGACTGGTCCGCTCGACGCGCGCCATCTCGCGAGCTGAATTCCACGAACGCGCGCCCGTCGAAGGTGCGGCGGAAATCAGCGAGCTCGCTGAGACGTTCAACGGTATGGCCGACGACATCGAGAAATACGTCGACCGCCTGCAACTGGCCGCCACCGAGAATCGCGAGCTTTTCATGGGCTCAATTCGCATGCTCGCAGCCGCCATCGACGAGAAGGATCCCTACACGCGAGGCCACTCCGGCCGCGTCGCGAAATATTCGCTCACCATCGCTCAGGAAATGGGCCTCGATTCCGTGGCCATGGACAAGCTGCGCATCTCCGCCCTGCTGCACGACGTGGGCAAGATCGGCGTGGACGACAACGTTTTGAAAAAGCCCGGCAAGCTCACCGAAGACGAATTCACGCTGATGAAGCAGCATCCTGTGAAAGGCGCGAACATCATGCGTCCAGTCGCGCAATTGAAAGAAATGCTGCCGGGAATCGAACTGCATCACGAACGTATGGACGGCGGGGGCTATCCTTATGGCCTCAAGGGCCACGAAATCCCCATGATGGCGCGCATCATCGCGGTTGCCGATACGTTCGACGCCATCACCACCAATCGCCCTTATCAATCCGCCATGGACCTCGAATACGCCATGGATCGCATCAATCAACTCGCTGGAGCAAAATTCGACGTGGACGTTGTCCACGCCATCCAGCGCGCCGTCGCCGCCGGCAAGCTCAAGCTCAGCCCCTCCGTCGTGGAAGTCGAAGTCGCAGTTTAGCGACCTGTCCGAAGGACTCTCTTGTCACGTCCTCCTCGCTCCTCAACTCCCAGACTCGTTGAGCGCCTCTTTGCGTTCCTCTGCTAGAATGAAAGTTTCCGCCAGTGCAGCGGGAACGCCATGATCACCTTATTCGGCAAACCGGAGCCAACCGTCCTCGAACGGCTCAAGAATTCCGTCGCGAAAACGCGCACGGAGCTGTCGGCGCGCGTTGAGCAACTCCTCACAGGCGACCGTCCCGTCGATCCCGCGTTGCTCGCGCAACTCGAAGCGGCGCTTTTGAGCGCGGACATTGGCGTAGCCACCACAAAAGAAGTTTTGGCGCTTCTTCGCCGCCAGGTGACGGAGCAAAAACTCGTCGACCCTGCGGCCCTTAAACTCGAACTGAAAAATCAGCTCGTCCGCATTCTCGCGGCAGCGCCCGTTCCGCGAAATGGCGACTCTGCTGCGGTTGTAGCGGCCGCACCGCGCGTGATTTTCGTCGTCGGCGTGAACGGCACCGGAAAAACCACCACCATCGGTAAACTCGCCAATCGTTTGCGCGCCGAAGGCCGCTCCGTGATGCTCTGCGCCGCGGACACGTTTCGCGCCGCGGCCATCGAGCAGCTCGAAGTCTGGGCCAAGCGCTCCGGCGTCGAGTTAATTAAGCAGAAAGCCGGCTCCGACCCCGCCGCCGTCGTTTTCGACGGCCTCACCGCCGCACGCGCGAAAAATGTCGACGCAGTGATCGTCGACACCGCCGGCCGCCTCCACACAAAATCCAACTTGATGGCCGAGCTTGAAAAAATGAGGCGCACTGCCGCGAAGCTCGTCCCCGGCGCTCCCCACGACGTGCTGCTGGTGATGGATGCGACGACAGGCCAAAATGGACTCACGCAAGCGCGCGAATTCACCGGCCACGTAGGCGTCACGGGAATCGTGCTCACGAAACTCGACGGCACGGCCAAAGGTGGAATCGTGATCGCCATTTCCCGCGAGCTAGGCTTACCCATCCGATTCGTTGGGACGGGCGAACAAATAGACGACTTGGTGCCCTTTGACGCGCAAACCTACGTCAACTCGCTCTTTGACTGATAATTTGACTGACAATAGCGTGGAACTCGCTGCCGTTCGCCTCACCGATGAAGCCTGGATGGCCCGCGCGCTGGTGCTGGCGCATCGCGGCGCCGCGCTGGCGCATCCGAATCCGATGGTCGGTGCCGTCGTCCTGAAAAACGAACGCGTCGTGGGCGAAGGCTTTCATACTTACGAAGGCCGCAAGCACGCGGAAATTATTGCCCTCCAAGAAGCCCGCGCCAATGCGCGCCGCGCAACTTTATACGTCAATCTTGAGCCTTGCTGCCACATCGGCCGCACGGGTCCATGCACGAAAGCGATTATCGACGCGGGCGTCAAGCGCGTCGCCGTGGCGATGCGTGATCCCAATCCTGCTGTAGCCGGACGCGGAATTCGCGAACTCCGCGGAGCCGGAATTGCCGTCACGGTTGGAGTGCGTGAAGACGACGCGCGGCACTTGAACGAAGCCTTTGCGAAATGGATTCGCACGAAATTACCGTTTGTAACGTTGAAAACTGCGCTCACCCTCGACGGACGGATCGCCGCGCGGACCGGAAGCGCCACCTGGATTACGAGCGATGCCTCGCGTGAAGAAGTTCAGCGCATGCGCCACGAAAGCGACGCATTGCTCACGGGAATCGGCACCGTGTTGACTGACGACCCGCGAATGACGGATCGCACAAAGCAGCCGCGGCGCAGGCCGCTCGTCCGCGTGATTGTCGATTCGAAACTCCGCATTCCGCTGAAATCCGGTATCGTGAAGTCCGCACGAAACGATGTGTTGATTTTCACCACGCAATCGCAGGATTCGCCGAAAGCAAAGTTGCTGCGCAAGGCGGGCGTGGAAATTGTGCAAGTCCGCTCGCGCGGCGGGCACGTGGATTTGCGTAAAGTGTTGTGCGAAATGGGCCAGCGCGAAATTCTCAGCGTGATCCTGGAAGCCGGCAGCGAATTGAACGGCGCGGCGCTCGCGCAAGACCTGGTCGACAAAATAGTTCTGTTCTATGCTCCGAAAATCATGGGAGACGGCGGAGTCCCCATAGCGCAGCTCCCGTCACAATGGTTCGAGTGTTCGCCCGCTCTTTCGCAACTTTCATTTCGACGCTACGGCCCGGACTTCGCTGTTCAAGGATATTTTCACGATGTTTACCGGAATCATTGAGCATCTCGGCAAGATCGAAGAGCTCAAACGCAATAAGAAGGGCGGCCGCTTGAAAGTCAGCTTCGCCCGCTCAACCAAACCGGCGGACGCGCACGAACTCGCGCCCGAGCTGCAGTCTGAATTGCAGTCTGAATTGAAGATCGGCGCCAGCATCGCCGTCAACGGCTGCTGCCTGACGGTGGTCGAAGCCGGAGAAGGATTTTTCGTCACGGATTTGTCGGCCGAAACGCTGCGCCGCACTTCATTTGGCAAGGCTGCGTCCGGGCGCATCATGAATCTCGAATTGCCCGTAAGAGCCGGTGCGCCGCTCGGCGGCCATTTCGTGCAAGGCCACGTCGACGGTGTAGGACTTGTCGAACACCTGAGAGCTGAAGGTGAAAACTGGTGGCTCAGCGTTAGCGTGCCTGAAGATTTGCGCCGTTACGTTGCCGAGAAAGGCTCGCTCGCCGTCGATGGCATCAGCTTAACCGTCGCGCGATGGAATGACGGCGTCGCCGACTTTGCCATTATTCCGCATACCTCCGAGAACACAAACCTGCGGGAAATCGGCACGGGTGATTCCGTGAATCTGGAATGTGATATTTTGGCGAAGTACGTTGAGAGCTTGATAAAAGGCCGCGCGGAAATCGCAGCGTCGCGATGGACCGTCAAAAAACTAATCGAGGAAGGATTTTAGCGTTTCGCTTTTTGCATTGACTCGCACAATGGCTGACCGACGAACTTACGACGTGGTTGTGATTGGCGCGGGCGTCTTTGGCGCCTGGACTGCCTACCGCCTCGCGCGCAGCTGGGGCAAAGTGTTGCTCGTCGACGCGTACGGCGCAGCCAACAGCCGCGCTAGTTCCGGAGGCGAGTCTCGCATCATCCGCATGGGCTACGGCGCCGACGAAATTTATACACGCTGGTCGAAACGCGCGCTCGAGCTATGGCGCGAATTCGACACTCAAACGGGCGCGCGCATTTTCGATCGCACAGGCGTCCTGTGGATGGCCCGCGACGCCGAACATGTCGCATCGGATACATTGGCGACGCTGACGAAAGTCGGCGTGCCGCACAAAAAACTCTCGCCTCTGGAAATCGAGAAACGTTTCCCGCAAATCGCCTGCGACGACCTCGACTTCGCCATCTACGAACCTGAAAGCGGCGTCCTTATGGCGCGCCGCGCCGTACAAAAAGTTGTCGAGGAATTTCAAAAAGCCGGCGGCACATATCAAATCGCGGAAATGGAAGCACCCACCGGCAGCGGCCGCGTCGAGGCGCTCGCCACGTGGAGCGGCGAGAGTCTGCGCGCTGACAATTACGTTTTCGCTTGCGGCCCCTGGCTGCCCCGGATTTTCCCGGAGCTTCTCGGCCACAGGATTTTCCCGTCGCGCCAGGAAGTTTATTTCTTCGGCGCGCCTCCGGGAGACAAAAGCTACGCTGCCGGCAATTTTCCCACTTGGCTCGATGTCGGAAAGGAGATTTACGGCATGCCCGATCTCGAGAACCGCGGCGTCAAAATCGCCAGCGACCGTCACGGATCGCCCGTTGATCCCAACCGCGTCGAACGCGTTGCCGGCGAAACGCTTTCGCTTGTGCGCGATTATCTGAGCCGCCGCTTCCCCGCCCTGCGCGACGCGCCCGTCGTCGAATCGCGCGTCTGCCAGTACGAAAACACCTCGAACGGCGATTTCCTGATCGACCGCCATCCGAATTTCGAAAATGTCTGGCTCGTCGGCGGCGGCTCAGGCCACGGATTCAAACATGGCCCCGCCATGGGCGAATACGTCGCGAAGCTTGTCCTCGAAGGCGGCGCCACAGAACAAAGATTTTCGCTCGCGACAAAGCAAACGGTGCAAAAGCGCGCTGTATATTGAACCCAAGTCACAAAATAAAACTGCAGCATTCCGCGCCGCGGCTAGCAATTCAAAAACTGCCCTTGCGAATCCTACGCTGTAGGTCCCCCAAAAGCCGCCTTCACGTGTGGCTTGAACAAGTACATCAAGATCCACGCGTCAATGGCGATCAGTATCAAGTCCCAGACAACCAGCCCCATCATCATCGGCGCCATCGCCCGCACGATTCCCAGCACCGCAAAAATAATTCCCAGCGCAACCAGCAGAATCGTCAGCATCCGCGCCCAGCCGCGCAGTTTCAGCAGGCCGATTCCATTTACCAGGCACAACACCGCCAAAATCAAACACACTATTCCCCCAAAAGCGCCCATCGCCGCCAGCGGACCGCCCATGCCGCCGCCTCGCCCGGCCATTGCTGCTAATCCTGCCGACGAACCCAGAAGAAACAGTCCCACTGCCCCCAACAGATATAGACCCGCAGCGAGAAAACT
>Ga0209168_10003753_pt1 | contig 10286 bp, 6 predicted proteins | sample Coa_R1_FD_187156 | JGI IMG/M metagenome (GOLD analysis project Ga0209168, IMG submission 187156) | Surface soil microbial communities from Centralia Pennsylvania, which are recovering from an underground coalmine fire - Coalmine... | ecosystem: Environmental > Terrestrial > Soil > Unclassified ... | reverse complement strand
GCCAACTGACATTGCGGGAATTGGAGCAGACTCTGGATAATCCCACAGCTCAACTCGGGCGTCACTCGACGGCGAACTGTCCCGAATGGGCTTTCTGTTCCCACGAACCCTGGCGCGTGGTGGACGTACGCCTGCGAGATGATTCGGTATTGCGCGGATTTGCGCGCAGCCAAGGCAAGCACGATCTGCAGTTGCAGACATTCGATGGCCGGTTTCACCTTCTGACCGACGCCGATTATCGGCAGGTATCTCGCGAGAAGACCTCGCTAATGCCGCCGCTCAAAGCTTCACCCGGCGAGCGCCGCGATCTGGTGGCATACCTCAGCAGTCTGACAGGGATCGCTCCCGGTCCGCTGGCCAGCGGCGAGCCAGCCGTTTCCGCTGAAGCTATCGAGCGGATTGTTCATCCCAAGCACGGCGATTGGCCCGCTTACAATGGCAACCTAAGCGGCAACCGCTATAGCAGCCTCAATCAGATCAATGCTCAGAATGTGGAGCGGCTGCAGCTTCAGTGGACCTATTCGATTCCCTATACCGGATTAGAGACCACACCTCTGGTGAGCGATGGCGTCATGTTCGTCACCGGACCGAATCGGGTGTGCGCTCTCGATTCGCGCACGGGGCGCGAGATCTGGTGTTACACACGGCCTCGCAGCCCAGCCTCCACTGTCTCCGGCGATGCCGCCAAAGGAGCCAATCGCGGCGCTGCGCTGCTGGGCGACCGCGTCTTCTTCGCCACCGACAATGCGCACCTCATCTGCCTCAACCGGCTTACCGGCGCGCTGATGTGGGACGTGAATATGGTGCCTGAAATACCGGGAGTCCATGGTTCAACGGGCGCTCCTCTGGTTGTCGGCGATCTGGTCGTTTGCGGCATATCTGGCGGCGATGGACCGATCCGAGGCTTCTTAACCGCGTATGAGGCCACCACCGGGAAGCAGGCATGGCGTTTTTGGACCGTGCCGAAACGTGGTGAGCCAGGTTCAGAGACATGGAAAGGTACAGCCCTGGAAACAGGAGGCGGAGCCACATGGATTACCGGCTCTTACGACCCCGAAACCGGAGTTCTGTATTGGCCCACCGGCAATCCTTTCCCCGACACCGATGGAAATCAGCGCGAAGGTTCCAATCTCTACACGAATTGCGTACTGGCCCTGGACGCCAGGACCGGGAAGCTCCGCTGGTATTTTCAATTCACTCCGCACGATCTCCACGATTGGGATGCCACAGAACCGCTGGTTCTCGTAGACGCACGTTTTCAGGGGCGGGAACGCAAACTGCTGCTTCAGGCAAATCGCAGCGGCTTCTTTTACGTGTTGGATCGCACCACCGGAGAGCTGCTGCTCGGTAAGCCATTCGTTCACAAACTGACTTGGGCGCGTGGAATCGGTCCAGATGGCCGGCCGCAATTGTTGGAAGGGAGCGAGCCCACCAAGCTGGGGATCAAGACGTGTCCGGCGGTTCGCGGCGCTACGAACTGGTACTCCACCGCCTTCAATCCAGCGACGCGGCTCTTCTACGTGATGGCAGTGGAAGATTGCAACATCTACCAGCAATCGGAGTTGGGCGGCTACGAGCCGTATCGCGACCCGTCCGATCCCGCGGAAAAATTTCTTCGCGCCATCGATATCGAAACCGGGAAAATTGTTTGGGAAGTTTCGCAGGTCGGCGCTCCAGAGTCGAACTACTCCGGCGTGCTCTCGACCGCTGGGGGCCTGGTCTTTTACGGCGAAACGGGCGGAAGCTTCGCGGCCGTGGACGCGAATACCGGGCGCACTCTCTGGCATTTCGATACCGGGCAAGTCTGGAAGGCATCGCCGACGACCTACGTGATAGATGGACGGCAGTATGTAGCCATTGCGGCCGGTGGCAACATTCTTTCCTTCGCACTGCCCGGTAAGTGACAGAACGCGCGCCCCTACACTGGTCCCAGCGCGACTTTTGAGGAACTCGCGCACAAGGGAGTGCGACGCGAAGCGTTCCTCGACCTGTTTAGCGGTGCGCGCCGCACCCTGTGCGCTTCTATACATGATGTGCTCGGCCTGGTTCGCCTTACCACGCGGACCCGCAGTTTTCCGTGGGCGACCGCGTGAACCTTTCTCCGAGAGCCGGATGCGCGACAGGCGCCTGTATTGCAAAGCAGTCCACCGGTTGGCCGAAAAGGATCGACTGCGGCCAAGCAAAACGGACATCTTGAAGCGCCCATCCGACGGGCTCCTTACAGAGGAAAATTCGAACACGTTTTCGGCCAGGCACTGAAGCCTGAAAATGTTTCATTTCGGGTTTCGACGCCAGTGATAATCTTGGGGTAGCCTTCGCTGAACTCACCTACGCACCAGAGCGCGAAGCGCCTGGGCCATCACGAGGGCCGGCTGCAGATGGAGTTCATGGAGTTCCAAACACAGTGCCGGACCGCGCACAGCAAAGCATCCTGGCCACCCAGCAACAGTGGCTCGATTATGAGCTTGCTGGCAACACGACGGGTATTGTTTCTCTCTGCCTCGAGGACGTGGTCTGGTTGCCTCCGAATGAACCGGCTCTGCGCGGCAAGAACGTAGTGACGGCCTGGCTGGCCACGCTGCCGAAACGCCGTATTCGACGGATCGAGATCGCCAACGTTCAGATCCACTATAGCGACGAGCTTGCCTATAAGCTGGCGGACTTCATGACTTGGTTTGAAGGGGCTGATGAGCCGGTTACGGGCAGCCATCTCTGGGTGCTGCGGAGGTTTTTCCCAGAGCACTGGCATGTAGCTGTGGTTGCTTGGTCGACCGCGGGACTCACGAAGCGAGCAACATGAGCGACGGACTGCTGCGAAACCGCACGCACGCGGGGTATTGCTGTGATTTAATTCTTGCGCGCACACAACACGGCAGTCCAATGCAGGCCATCGAAAGGATACATTGCTATGAGGCCGCGGGCACCTCTGTGCGGCTGACGCGCCGCCGTGAAGGCGCTACTATCGGGCGATCGGCCGGGCGGGAACCGGACAGCAGTCTTGCGGACACTCATCGACGCAAGGTCCGCGGGTTCCGAGGGCACGGCGTTCACCGCCATTGATCCGTTCCTCAATCAGCTCGCGAATCATGGCGACAAAGCTGGGATGAGTACCGGCGGTAGCGGCGCGAACCATGTTCAACCCGAGCTCCGATGCTACCGCGCGGGCTTCCGTATCCAGGTCATAGAGCACTTCCATGTGATCGGAAAGAAATCCGATCGGCACGATAACGACGTCACCCGGACCGGAGTCTTTTCGCAACTGCCGGAGCGCATCGCGAATATCCGGTTCCAGCCAAGGCTGGCCGGGCGCTCCGCTACGGCTCTGGTAAACCAGACGCCATGGCTGATGGTGAAGAGCATCGGCAACAAAGCCGCAAGCCTCCTCCAGTTGCTCGACGTAAGGACTGGTCCGGGCCATCGAAATCGGAATGCTGTGGGCAGTGAAGATAAGGTGCGCTCCGCTGCGCCGCCCGCTTGGAATTTGGGCCAAAGCTGCCGCCGCTCCGCTAGTGACTGCCTGCACAAACCCCGGGTGATTATAGAAGCCGCGGAGCTTGTCGATTTGGATCGCGCTAGCGCCGGCTTCGGCCTGCGCCCGCGCAATATCGTCGAGATACTGGCGGCAACCCGAGTATGAGCCGAAAGCGGAGGTTACCAGTGCGAGGGCGCGGCGCACACCATCGGCCTGCATCCGCCGCAGCGTGCCGGCCAGGAATGGATGCCAATTCCGGTTGCCCCAATAAACTGGCAGGCGCGGACCTTTGGCAGCTAGCTCAGATTCGATCGCGGCAAGCAGAGCCCGGTTCTGTTCATTGATCGGGCTACGGCCGCCGAAGTGATAGTAATGTCCCGCGGCTTCGAGCATACGTTCCCGCGACACGTTGCGGCCGCGCACAACATTTTCCAGAAACGGCAGGACATCTTCGCGATTTTCGGGACCGCCGAACGAGACGATCAAAAGGGCATCGTAAGGGATCGTTATTTCGTGAGGCGAGCGGCTGCTAGCGGCGAGCTGATGGTCCACAAGATTTTTGAAAATAGCTACTTTTATTATCGGGCATTGCTCGCAGCGGAGGCGGCACGGGTTCCCAGCAGGGTGTGCCGGCCTCTGGCAGGCAGTTCGTCATAGAGCTTTGTGAAGACGGCATTGGTCCATCCGAAACCCGCCTCGTTCGACGTATATCCAAAATGGATATTGGCGCTGACGTCGGTGGTGCGATGGACGACATCGTATTTCTCCACGATCCTTCCGTGCTTCCGGTACTCGTCAAGAATAAGCGACAGGAATTCCATGGAAATCCGGTCGGCATCCTGCCGATAGCCGTAATGCCGCAGCCCTTCAACGGCAAGCATTTCTAAGGGCGCCCATCCGAATGGCGCATCCCACTGATTGCCGCTTTGATACGTGCTGGTCTGTAAGCCCCCGGGGCGCTCGAACTTCGGCAAATTCCGTTCCACTCGCGCGGCCTGCTCGCGGCTGGCGATTCCAGCCCACAGAGGATAAAAAGTTGTCAGAAACGGATACCGCCGCACCTGGCGATGAACGAAATCGTAGTCGTAGTAGAGCCCATCCTGCGAGTCCCACATCAGCCGGTTGATTCGTGCAGCTCGGTCTTTCCCGCGCTGCCGCCAGGCAGCGGCTTCGGCTTGCCGGCCAAGAACCTGTTCGATCTCCGCGGCTTGGATTTCCATAACGTACAGAAGCGAGTTTAGACAAACCGGGTTGTAGTGGATAATATCGGCATTGAACGGACCGAACCGGTTTGACGGATCGAACCCGGATTCTCGCATGGAGCGGTCGCCCTTATAGAACAATTTCGTAAGCCGATCCGTTTTCGCATCATAATATTGGTTCACATCGTAGTCGGCAACGCGATGCGTGCGGAAGTACTGTTTGACCAGATCGTAGTGGCTGCGCCCACCGGTGTCGCGTTCGGCCGCTACGACTTCCGGAGCGGGGCCGTCGCCGAGATCGAAGTAGCGGGAGAGCCAGTTTCCAGGGGTCAGGTGCGGTTCGCTGGTCCAATAGCGATAATATGTTTCCATTGCGGGTAGCGCATCTTCCAGCCATTTCCGGTCGTGTGTTCTCTGGTACACGGCGAGCAGCATCTCGGTGAAAAACGGAGGCTGCGACCGGGTGAGATAGTAAGTGCGATTTGCGTTGAGAATTTTTCCATACTGGCGGATCTCGTACACGAAGTTATCGGCCATATCCTGGGCGAGCGCAAGCTGGTTATCGCGCAGCAGACCGATCTGGATGAAGTAACTGTCCCAGCCGTACATCTCATTGAAGCGGCCGCCGGGAACGACATACGGATTGGGCAGATACAGCAGGCCCGGTTCCCGCGGCTCACTCGCGTCGTCCGGAAGGGCCCGGATTTCGATTTTTTGAAAATCGCTGGGGGCCATCTCGCGGCGTAATTGGGTTTCGATGCTGCGAAGATCGGCGGCTCTAGATACATACACCGGCCAGCGCCCGTTCGCTGCCGGTTTGAATTTAGGGTCGGCGGCGGCCTTTGCCAGATCGCGGTCGGAACGCGTCAACACAATCCAGGTCTGCTGGATGTAGCTGAGGATCGGCGCAGGTTGCGCAGAGAACAGCAGCGCTGCGGCGACGCCGGAACAGAGCAGGCTCGTGAAGCGCGCGCGCATTCTTAATTGTCCCAGGCAAGATCGCCTGATGCCGCAACCGGGTTTAACGTGACTTTAAGAAACAGACTCGCCGCTCGCTTCTCAAGCGGTTTAACGCCGTTCGCTCGATGGCGGCACTATTCCCTTCAGACGTAGATAAACAGCCAGGTAGCCGTACTCTTCGCTGTCGTGAATTGTGTTGCCATTGAGTACGCCTAACTTCGACCGCTCGCCACGGCGCGACTTGACCATCTCGGAAGCGGTCGCGTCGGTGAGAGAATCATATGCTTTGTCGCACTCATCGAACGATTCCTTGAGAGCCGCCACAATATCGGCTTTGGACGTCTTGGACGACGCATCTGCCTTCTTCGCCTCACCGTTGAAGGCGGAGCATGTGCGCATTTGAGAATCGGCAATATGGGCAATGAGGGCGCCGAATGTGCGCACATCGGGTGTCGGCTTAAAACTGTAATCTTCCTCGGGCATCTTTTCCGCTGCCTTCAGAATATTGTTCTTTGCGCTGGTGTAAGCTTGCTTTGCCTCGGTGCTGAACGGATTGGCGGCTTGCGCCGGAAGCGCGCAAACCCCCGTGAACAGAGCCGCGGATATCGTCAGGAAATAGCGGTTCATTGTAGTTCTCCTCTGCCATCATGATACGAGACCCGGCGGTCTGGCTGACTGCTGAATGTCTGCCGGCGTAAGCTCTCCGCTGCTCACCTAAAATAACAGCTTCAGTGCTAGCTGAATGTTTCGTGGTGGATTGGACTGACCGGTGCTGACACCGAAATTGGCTCCGTTAATCGTCGTGCCCGGCGCGCTGAAAACCGGCGTATTCGTCAAGTTGAACGATTCGGCTCGAAATTGGAGTTGAAATCTTTCCGTTATGCGAAAGTTTTTGAATAGAGAAAAATCCAGGTTTCTCGTCCAGTCCGCGCGAACTCCGGTATAGGTGCGTGCGAGATTACCGGAGGTGAAGTTTGCCGGTTGCGCGAATGCCGCGGTGTTAAACCACTCATAGATGCTCTTCCCGCTGGAAAGCACCGGATTGCCGACCACATCCGGATGCTGGCCCCCTCCGTAGGTATAGCTGTTGTTCGCGGCCGTATAGAACAGCAGGGGCTGGCCTGAGGCAAGCGTCAGAATCCCATTGGCCTGCCATCCACCCAAAATCGTATTCACAAAACCATTCCAGCTCGAACCGAACATCTTGCCTTTTCCAAAGGGCAACTCGCCCACCGCACTCAAAGTGAAGCGGTGTGGGACATCGTAACTGCTCGGCGAGTGCTCGCAACGCACGCAGTAATAACTGCGGTAGGATCCCGCGCCGATGTGCGATGAGTCGTTCCAGAGGCCATCGGCGACGTCCGACATGAGCTTGGACCAGGTGTAACCGGCGATCAGACTGACGCCGTTCGTATACCGCTTCGTGAACGAAACCTGGAGGGCATCGTACTCCGAGTTGCCGATCGCGATACCGTCGGCGGCCACGGTCTGCCACAGCGGAAATGGGCGCAACAGTTGACCGTATTGCACTTGCGGCTGAGCCAGCGGCCCAGTCGTAATCAGTCCGTAGAAGGGGTTCGACACCAGCGTCAAAAGGTTATTTCCCAGGCTGCTATATCCCGGCGCCAGTTGATTCATCGAGGTGCTGCCGCCTCCGCTCACCCAGGCCAGATGCGTTCCCTTATTTCCGACATACGCCACCTGGAGCAGCGTGTTCGTGGCCAGGCTGCGTTGAATCGAAAAATTCCACTGCTGGTTGTAATCCGTTTTGAGCGTTGGAGGCCAGGCACTGGATAGACTCTGGCCGATCGCAGAAAGCAAGCCCTGCGAGCTGCCCGGCGGATAGAAATAACCCGACGGGAATGGATTGCTCATCAGAGTGTTCGGGTGGATGCCGTCTACGGAAGCCACCCACGGTGTGGAGGTCGCGAATGCACCGCTGGTGAATTCACGCGTGGCGCCATCGTACGGCACGCCGAAGAATATGCCGTAACCAGCCCGGATGACCGTCTTGTCGTCCAGCGCATAGGCGATCCCAATCCGTGGACTCGGCTTCCACTCGATCCCGCGGATCGTGTGGCTGCCGAGGCTATCCGGACCACTGCCCGCAAAAACGTATCCGCCGTACAAATTCCAAGGCATTTGCCCGGTGAAAGGGTTCGTCACCTGGTTTGAGATCGGGTTGAGCACACTCGGATTGATAGCCGCCATCCGGTTGTAGCGTTCGGTCGTGGCGGTTTCCTCTTCCAACCGGAAACCAACGTTTATGGTGAGCTTGCGCGTCCACTTGATGTCGTCCTGGACGAACTCCGCTAAGTAATGATTGGCGTTGGCCGGCCTGGCGTAATAGCCGGCGCTGCCGCTATCGCCAGTTCCCAGCAGCATGGAAGCGACAGCGTCCCCAGACGTTGCAGACACTACCCGCGGGTCCGGGCCCTGTGTCATGTCGGCGCCGAAGTTCATGACCATCGGGTTGGTTTGGAAGAAGTTCAAGAAATAATCTCTCTGCTCTGCGCCGATAGTCATGGTGTGCTTCCCAATCACGCGCGAGAGCGTGCCAGAGAAGATGTAGTCTAATTCATGGCTCTCGTAATAGGGCCCGTTGTTGTTGCCTAAAGTCGAGTAGCCTTGCACAGCGATGCCAGGGAACTCATCTACGTCGCCCTGTTCCATGTAGGCCTGAAGACTCGCCGGCAAACCCAGCTTCGTCAGTGGGAACCCTAAACCGTTGCTGGGACGAAAGGCCGAAAACCGGTTGATCCCGGCGCGCAACTCCAGCACCGTAGCTGCCCCTAACGTTTGCGTGTACCCGAGGGCGGCGTTGTGCGCGTGCACCGTCATGGGTCCATAGCCCTCATCCGCCAGATTGTTAAAGTAATTGGCGGATCCGGCCACGTTGTACAAATAGCCGTAGCGGATAAAGACCCGTTTATTGGCGCTCAAATTGTGATCCACCTTGGCGGTAATCTGTTCCAGCGGGTTCGCGGTTACAGCAGTCACGCCCAGATTGTTCGTTAGGCCATGCAAGTTCGGCATCGGCCAGTACGACGCGGCGTTCGCTCCTACCGGGTCGATGAGGTTTTTGGGAATCACGTTGCCGGGAAAAGGCGTGCGCAGGAATTGTCCCGGGTTGTTGGGGTCGGGAGCGGTGCTGAAAGGGTTATGAATCACCTTCAAGGCTCCCGCTGGATTGAAGTCCTGGGAAAAATCTCCCGCTCGCTCAGCCGCGGTGGGCACCGTGAACAGGCTGAACCCGCCCGAATTGTTGACGTCCCGTTCGAACGCTCCGAAGAAAAACGTTTTGTTCTTGATAACGGGCCCCCCGAGGGAGCCTCCGTATTGGTCGATATGCAGGGGGGCGATCTTTGCTCCGGACCGGTTGGAGAAGAAGCTATTGGAGTTCAAGGCGTTGTTGCGCAGGAACTCGAAAGCATCCCCGTGAAAGCCGTTCGTCCCGGACTTCGTGACCATGGTCGTGATTCCGCCGCCGCTGCGGCCGTAACTGGCCGAGTAGCTGTTGGTCTGGACGCGCATCTCATCAATAGCGTCCACCGAGGGCAGCATGGTCAGGCCCATGATGCCGGGAATATCGCTCTGGTTCAGGATCGAGACACCGTCCTGCTGAAAATCGGAGGTCGATTCCAGCCCCCCATTAAAGGAGTACCGGATGGCGCTCGTGAAAAAGTTACTGGAGTAGTTGTTGGGAGTCGATGGAACCACTCCCGGTTCAATCGCCATCAGCGTAAGAATGTTCCGGTTGACGAGTGGCAAATCCACAATCGACTTGTTGTTCACTACGCCGCCGAGCGTCGCGTTAGAAGGATCGACCATCTGGACTTGGCTGGACACCTCAACCGTTTGAGTCGCCGTGCCCACCTGCAAGGTGATGTTGAGGATGGCCTCCTGCTTCGCCGCCAGCGGAAGAGAACTCAGCAAATAGTTTTGAAATCCGGCTGCTTCCGCCGAAACTTTGTAGGTGCTCGGGATCAGGTCGCTGATGAAGTAGACGCCATCCTGATTGGTCGTCGCCGTGAAAGGCACGCCACGCGCGGTGTCCGTCACGGTGACCTTGACGTTGGGTATCACGGCTCCGCTCGGATCGTTCACAATGCCCGAGACGGTTGCCAGAAAACTTTGTCCGCGCATGCCGGCCGGCGCCAGCAGCAGGAACGAAAGAGCAATTGAAGCTACTTTCGCGTGAAAATACGATAGGTGTGAACCTATAGATTGATGTTTCCTTTGATGAGTCATCGTCTGCCTCCAGGTACTCGCGCAGAAAACCCGATCCCTCCCCGGGGATTTCGCTTTGGCCTATTATATATTCAAGTTCCTCCATTCGAGCCATTTTTTTATTTTCTTCGTGGGGCGGGCGCCCTCGCCCGCGCGGCTCTCAAATCGGCGTGGGGCGGGCGCCCTCGCCCGCGCGGAGCCCCCTGGCTCCGCTTCCGCCCTCAAATAGACCTGGGTGCATCTGAGCGCCGCGCGTCACCACCGCTCTAAAAATATATTCCCCTTCCTTCCAATCACTTCCAAGCCTCGACCGTCCGGCCGCTTCCGCCTCCATGCTCCAATCGGCACGAATGGAGGACATTCTCATGTCATCGGCAGCCCAAATGGAAGCCAATCGGCGCAATGCGCAGCTTTGCACCGGA
>Ga0209168_10003752_pt1 | contig 10286 bp, 6 predicted proteins | sample Coa_R1_FD_187156 | JGI IMG/M metagenome (GOLD analysis project Ga0209168, IMG submission 187156) | Surface soil microbial communities from Centralia Pennsylvania, which are recovering from an underground coalmine fire - Coalmine... | ecosystem: Environmental > Terrestrial > Soil > Unclassified ... | reverse complement strand
AATGCTGCGCCAGTTGTTGGACCGTCTGCTCGGTTGCATCGCCCGCGGGAACCATGATCCAGACGGCGCGCGGCGCTTTTAACTTGCCCACAAGATCCTCTAGCGAAGAGGATCCCGTAGCGCCCTCACTGGCAAGATGCTTCACCGAATCCGGACTTAGATCCGAAACCACGAGTTGATGCCCACCGTGCATCAGGCGACGCGTCATGTTCGCACCCATGCGGCCTAACCCTACCATTCCCAACTGCATTTGCTTGCTCCTTAGAATCGCGTTACGAAGCACTAATGTTTTGGCGCAAAACTACTCGAGCGCTTCGTTGATTATCTTTGTCAGGGTTTCCAAGCCCGCTCGCAAATCACGCCCAAGATGAACTCGCAGCGCGCGCCGTCCCCGCTCCGCTAAAACGTGAAAGTCTCCGCGCGCCTGTGCTGCCTTGACCACTCCGAAGGTATATTTCTGCTCCGGAACGGGCAGTTCAATCGAGTCATCGCAAGTGATCTGAAGAAACACGCCAGAATTTGGCCCGCCCTTATACGCCTGTCCGGTCGAGTGCAGGAACCGCGGCCCGAAGCCGAGGCAGGTCGCGACATGCTTCCTGTCTCTTACGGCATGTCGAATCGCTTGCAAAGACGTTTCATGTTCGGCATTCATCTGGATGTATCCCAGCACTGCGAAATAATCGCCAGCGTGAATGCGGTCGAGATGAGCCTTCAGATATCCCGCGAGATTCTTCCGGCCGCCCGCGCCCCGCGCCAGTTCGGCGGCATTCTTTTCATCGGTAAACAACTTGATGCCGCTATCTTCGAGAACCGGCGTCTCGCTCGGCAGGGAACCCGTCTTTTCGTACTCTGCAGTCAAATCGCGCGTGACAACTTTGCTCGCTTCGACATCCGGCTGATTGAAGGCGTTGATGCCGATGACCGAGCCGGCAACGGCAGTAGCAATCTCCCAGCGGAAGAATTCGGCTCCCAGATCGTAAATATCGGCGATCGCGATTCGAACTACCGGCTGGCCGGCTTTTTCGAGCGCGGCGATCTTCGCTTCAACTTTCACATTCGTGGCGTGGGCCGTGTGGAGGTAGGCGAACACGCGGTCGTTGCCATATATTTCAGGTGCCGCGAGTTCTTCCCGGTCCACGGGAATGATGCCCTTGCCGACTTTCCCAGTCGACTCCGCCAGTAACTGCTCGAGCCACGCGCCCAGATCGAAAATATCTTCGGAGGTGATGATGGTGACCTTGTCGCGGCCACTTACCGCCGCCGTTCCAAGGATCACACCTAGAACCGCTCCGGGATTCTCTTCGACCGGCACCGAGGGCCCACAGGCGCGAACCATTTCCTGGGCGCGATCGAGAAATTTCTTTACGTCGATTCCAATCGCCGCGGCCGGAACCATGCCGAAGTTGGATAGGGCGGAATACCGGCCGCCGATGGAAGGTTTGCCGAAGAAGATATGGCGGAAGTGATCGCGTTCGGCAACCTGCTGCATCTTCGACCCGGGATCGGTGATGGCCATAAAGTGGCTGCCGGCTTTATCGGCGCCCACCACTTTTTTGGTGAGATCAAAAAAATACTGCTTGAAGATGTTCGGTTCAAGCGTGCTGCCTGATTTGCTCGAGACGATGAACAGGGTTCGCGCGACGTCGATCTTCTTTTCGAATGCCTTGACCTGTGCCGGATCGGTGGAATCGAGTACATGCAGGTTCGGATACCCGGAAATCTGGCCGAAGGTTTTCCGCAAAACTTCCGGGCACAAGCTCGAGCCTCCCATACCCAGCAGGAGAATGTCTTTGAAGCCGGCGCTCCAAACTTCTTTGGCCAGATTGCGCAACTCTATGGGGCGTGCAATCTGCTCTTCGACAATATCCAACCAGCCCAGCCACTGGGCTTCATCTGTTCCTGTCCAAAGTGAAGCGTCGTGTTGCCACAGACGCTGCATCTTGCCGCCTGACTGCCAATCGCTGATGGCGTTCTTAACGGCGGCGGCCAGAGATTCAGGCAGCGAAGACTTGATGCGACTCACGCGGTCTTTCCTTTTTCTTGACCTTTTTGTTGCGTGCTTTTTTCAACCACAGAGAGCAATTTGTGAAAGGCGTCGGCGAATAGCTTTACGCCGTCGGAGGTCAGTTTCGTGGTTACTTCCCTGATCGAGATTCCAACTTTTTCCAAATCCTGCATCACTTTGCCAGCGCCGGCTATGTCTTCGGTAAGGGTGTTGCCCAGTTTTCCGTGATCGCGGAAGGCATCGATGGTGGCGGGTGGCATGGTGTTCACGGTATCCGGGCCGATCAGTTCTTCCACGTACATGACATCGCGATAGGCCGGATTTTTTGTGCTGGTGCTTGCCCATAGCACGCGCTGCGTCTGCGCTCCCTTGGCTGCAAGCGCCTCCCAACGCGGCCCGCTAAAGATTTTCATGTAACGCTGATAGGTCAGCTTTCCGTTGGCGATCGCAACTTTGCCCTTCAAACCTTTGAGCGTTGCCTGCTCCTGCGCATTCGCGGTTTTCAGCTTCTCATCGATCATCGAATCGACCATGGTGTCGATGCGGCTGATGAAAAAGCTGGCCACGCCTGCCATCTTCTGCACATCGCCACCGCGCTTCTGCAGATCTTCAAGGCCGGCAATGTATGCCTCCGCGACCTTTTCATACACTTCCTGCGCGAACAGCAGCGTGACGTTAATATTGATTCCTTCACCAATGAGTTGCTGCACTGCCGGAATACCTTCCGCGGTTCCGGGGACCTTGATCATGACGTTCTCTCGGCTCACGGTTTTCCAAAGGCGCCGGGCTTCATCGATGGTCTCTTGTGTTTTCAACGCAAGCAGCGGGGAGACTTCGAGGCTGACAAAACCGTCGCGGAATTTCGAACTCTGATACACAGGACGCAGAATGTCGGCCGCATCCTGGATGTCCCGGATCGCAATCTTTTCGTATCGCCCCGTCGCATCCAGATTGCTCGACGCGAGAGACTTGAGCATATCGTCATAGAGCGAGCTCTCCCCAATCGCCTTCTCGAAGATGGAAGGATTCGACGTCATGCCGCGCAAGCCATCGTCCTGGATCATCGTTTTCAGCTTTCCGGTTGTGATCAAATCGCGGCGGATATAGTCGAGCCACATGGACTGGCCGTAGTTGAGCAACTCCTTGAGCGGATTTGTGGTTTTAGTAGTTTCTAGCACTCCAGTTGGATTCATAAAATGATTTCTCCCTGATTCGACGCAGTTGCGCTCAACTTATGATTCAATGGTTCCACCCGGCGGACGAGCCGCCGCGATTATTTCTCTGCCATCGCCTTCCTGGCATCTGCGACCACGGCATCCGCCGTGAAGCCAAAGAACTTCAGCAAATCTTTCAGCGGCGCAGATGCGCCAAAGCGATGCATGCCAAGCATTCGTCCTTTCGGCCCGACATACCTTTCCCATCCAAACGTAGCGGCCATTTCCACGGAAACTCGCGCCGTTACGGATGCCGGCAGCACGCTCTCTTTGTATGCCGCATCCTGTTGTTCAAAAATTTCCCACGAAGGCATACTTACGACCCGGGCTTTGACTCGCTCGGCCTTGAGCTTTTCGTAAGCTTCGATGCAGAGCGAAACTTCGCTGCCTGTGCCCATGAGTATTACGTCAGGCTTTCCACCTGGCGCATCGGCGAGAACGTATGCGCCCTTCGCAGTACCCGACGCTGCGTTGTACTTAGTGCGATCCAAAGTGGGCAGTGCTTGACGACTGAGCACCAGAGCAACTGGCTGATGCTGCAATTGGGCAATAATCTTCCATGCTTCCACGACTTCATTCGCATCTGCCGGACGAAGCACAATCAAATTCGGCATCGCCCGCAAAGACGCCAATTGCTCGATCGGTTGGTGCGTTGGCCCGTCTTCTCCCAGACCAATCGAATCGTGGGTAAAAATGAAAATCGAGGGGATCTCCATGAGCGCAGAGAGGCGAATGCTGGGGCGCATGTAGTCACTGAAGTTAAAGAACGTCGCGCCATAGGCGCGGATTCCGGAAACCACCAACCCGTTGACGCTCGCGGCCATTGCGTGCTCGCGCACGCCAAAATGCAGATTGCGGCCTGCATAGTGGCCGGGTTGAAAATCACCCGCGCCTTCGAACTTCAAAGTCGTCTTGTTCGAAGTCGCTAAGTCCGCCGATCCCCCGATCAGCCAGGGAATGTTCTGCGCTAGAGCGTTGAGCACTTTTCCGCCGCTATCTCGAGTGGCTATTCCCTTCGCATCGGCGGGGAACGTGGGCAGGTTCTTGTCCCACCCATCGGGGAGCTCGCGACGCTGCATCAGATGCAACTGGTCGGCTAATTCCGGATACTGTTTCGAATACTCCGCAAAAGTTCTCGACCATTTTCCCCGCTCATCTCGTCCGCGCCTGCCGATGCCCTCTTCAAAGTGCTCGCGCACTCCATCGGGCACCAGGAACTTCGCATCTTCAGGCCAGCCATAAAACTTTTTCGTCAGGCGAACTTCTTCTTCACCCAGGGGCTCACCGTGCGCTGCGTTCGTATCCTGCTTGTGAGGCGAACCGTATCCGATATGACTATCCACGACGATCAGGGTGGGGCGGTCGGTGGTTTTCTTGAAAAACCTAAACGCCCGTGCCAGCATGTCCAGATCGTTCGCGTCGGCAACGCGCGTTACGTTCCAGCCATAGCCGACGAAGCGGGTCATCACGTCTTCGCTGAAAGACCAATTCGCCGGACCGTCCAGGGTTATATGGTTATGGTCGTAGACCCAGCAGAGGTTGGAAAGCTTCAGATGGCCCGCGAGCGAAGCTGCTTCGCCGCCGATGCCTTCCATTAAGTCACCGTCGGAACAGATCGCGTAGACGTTGTAATTGAAGATTTCAAAATCGGGCCGGTTGAAATTCGCTGCCAGCCACTTCGCGCCAATCGCCATCCCCACGCTGTTGCCCACGCCCTGACCGAGCGGCCCCGTCGTAGTTTCCACGCCACTTGTAATGTGCGATTCCGGATGTCCCGGGGTACGGCTTCCCAATTGGCGGAAGCGCTTGATCTGCTCCAGCGGCACTGCCAGTTCCTTGAGAACGTGATTGTGCTCGTCAACCTGGCGCACCCCCGCGAGATAAAGCATCGCGTAGAGAAGCATGGAGGCGTGCCCGTTGGAGAGCACAAACCGGTCGCGGTTCAACCAGGTTGGATCTTCGGGATCGTAATTAAGGAATTCCTGCCACAAACAATAGGCAACTGGCGCCAGACCCATGGGGGCGCCGGGATGCCCGCTGTTGGCTTGTTGGACCGCATCGATTGCCAGGGTTCGAATGGTATTAATGCAGAGCAAATCGAGTTGCTTGCCGGTCACCAGGACCTGTTCGCTTACCGCCATGGACACGTGCTCCTCTCGCAGACGACTCGGCGATTTTGTCGCTTTGGTTTCACTGGCCAGACTTTTCAGATTATTAGAGTTACCGGGACAGAAAAGGGTTTCAGATACGCCACGAGTGTACCAATTTCTTTGCGAAGAATGGAATTCGAGATGCTTAAGATTTCTCGAAAAACCGGGGTTGCGGTGGAAAAAGGGAACCTTTAGGCAGAAGCCTTGCAGGCGTTTCCGGCTACTTCAGCAATTGCATGTAACTGCTTTCATTCTTGGACGCGCGGGTGGTTTCCTGGACATATTTGAGGAACTGGCGAAGATTCTCTTTCGCTGCTGCTTCCAGTCCTTCAAAACGAACCCGAACGCCTCCGGCTGGAACGCTGTGCGTGACAATTCCATTTAAGGCGATGCCCTTAACCCAGATTTTCCCGCTCGCGACCCAAAGGCCAATCTCGACCTTTGCTCCGGCCCCGATGTGGGCAACAGTCTCCACCTGGCATCCTCCGCGGCTGGTGTTGGAGAGATTGCCCCAGACGGGAGTGTCAGCGTCATTCACGCGCATTTCCACCGCTACAAAACACTTAATTCTGGGATGCCGTCTGCGATCGTCGGCCCAACTGGAGGCAAAAAGATCAGGCTCAAAGGGAGGGGTAGAGGATGTCTCAACGGGGAACGGCTGCGCTGGCTCCTGGGCCGACGGCTTGGGTGCTTCCTTGTGGCCGGAAGCGGGAATTGCAGATTGATTGGAGGATCGTTTGATCTCACGCATGACTGCCAACAACGCCTGCTCCCTGCCTTCAGGAGCCGCATCCCTGTAAATCTGCAGCAGTTTACCGAAATTCTTCGCCAGATCCGGATCGGCAAGCAGACCTGTCCAGTCTGTTCCTACAGTTGTGTTCGGTTTTGAATCTGCCATGAGAGATGCGGTCCGGATTGTTTGCAGTCGAATCCGCTCTCAGCTTGACCTTGAGAACACCTGAGAACAAGATGACCTAAGTCACACTCCCATTAGGATGGCGCCTGTTTCGCTTGCTCTAAAAAGGATCGCTGCACACTGATATCCCCCGCGACCGGGTTAAACTAAATGCTCTTCAGCTTTTGCATCGCACAGAGGCACCAAAGAATCAATAACAGGACGCTGCCGTGTTTGTGCGGAAATATATGGTTTCGCAGACGCTATAATGAAATCTTTCCTTGAAGCGGCAATGCTAGCCTTCTTGCCATACTTAAGATCCAAATTCCTTGTTGGCGGTTTGGTTCTGGTCTTCAATGCGACCGCGCTGATGGGGCAAACGTCCTCCCCGGTTCCTTCCGTTTCTTTGCCGGGTTCGCAAAGTCCTTACACTGGCAGCGAACCAGAAGGCCAAGCCACGTCACAAGTCCTGCAAATTGGCTTTCAGGAAGCAATCAATCGCGGTCTGCGCAACAATCTGGGCCTGCTGCTTGCCAGTGACCAGACCATTCAGGCCAAAGGCGAGCGATGGAAGGAACTCAGCAATCTTCTGCCTGATTTTGGGGCACGCGTGCAGGAAGATGCGCAGACAACCAGCCTCACTGCGCTCGGTTTCAAAAGCAACGTTTTTCCATTTCCGATTCCTCGAGTCATCGGACCTTTTAACTATTTCGATGCGCGGCTTTCATTGACTCAATCCCTTTTCAACTTCCAGAACATCGAACAGGAGCGCGCCGCGGACGAGCGGCTGAAATCAGCCAACTACAACCTAAAAGATGCGAGGGAACTTGTGGTTCTGGCGGTTGGCAACGCGTACCTGCTGGCAATCGCCTCCTCAGCGCGAATTGAAACCGCCGAGGCTCAGGTCGAAAACGCCCAGGCTCTCTACAACAAAGCGGCGGATCAACTGAAAGCGGGGCTAACGCCATCGATCGATGCTTTGCGTTCGCAGGTAGAATTGCAGACGCGCGAGCAACAATTAATCGCGGCGCGCAATGATTACGCCAAGCAGAAACTTTCTCTGGCACGGATCATCGGCCTTCCTACGGGGCAGGAATTTGTTTTAACCGAAAAAGCTCCCTACGAAGCATTAACCCCGCAGCCAGTTGAAACTTACCTGGAGCGTGCTTACACCTCGCGGGCAGACTATCGCGCGGCCCAGGCGCAGGTTCGGGCCGCTGAATTCGTGCGCCGCGGTGCCACTGCCGGTCACTACCCAACGCTGGACTTGAGCGCGAATTTCGGCGATATCGGAACCACTCCCGGGCAATCGAACGGAACCTGGCAAGTGAATGGCGGCATCAATATTCCAATCTTCGCCGGCGGAAAGACCCATAGCGATGTTCTCCAAGCGGAGGCACAATTAAAGCAGGCGCGTTCGCAGTTGAACGACTTGCGAGGCCGGATTGATTACGAAGTGCGGGCGTCGCTGCTGGATTTGAATTCTGCTGCTCAGCAGGTTGAAGTGGCTCGGAGTTCGGTGGATTTGGCCGAGCAGGCACTCACCCAATCGCGTGACCGCTTCGCCGCCGGCGTGACCGACAATCTCGAAGTGGTGCAGGCGCAGGAAGCCGTTGCCAGTGCTCATGAAAGCTATATCGAAAGCCTCTACGCGCATAATCTGGCCAAGGTCGAATTAGCGAGAGCAATCGGTGACGCTGAACAGGGAGTGGAGCGATATTTGAAAGGCAAAAATTAACAAACTATGGAACCGACGACGCAAAGTCCAACCGCCGCCCCGCCGGCAGAGCCTGAAAGCCGGCCCAAGCCTTTACCGGCCACCGAGCGAGATTTTCACACTCGTCCCGCGCGCAGCGCCAGTCCAGGATTCCGGATTGCCGTGATTATCGGTATCGTCGTGATTCTGGTAATCGGATTTTTCGTCTATCGCTACGTCACAAGTTACGAATCGACGGATGATGCTGAGGTCGATGGCCACATCAATTCCGTAAGCGCGCGGATCTCCGGCCATGTCATCAAGCTGAACATCACGGATAACCAGTACGTGCAGGCCAACCAAGTTCTGGTGGAGATCGATCCAGCGGATTATCAGGTTGCCTACGAGCGCGCGAAGGCGGACTACGAAGATGCGAGAGCTCAGGCGTCCGCTGCCGGCGTGAACGTTCCGATTACCGGCGTCAACACGACATCTCAGGTTTCGGTCAGCGAAGCGGATATTGCCAGCGCTCGTGCGGCAATTGCGGCAGCCAAGCAGCAGTCGGCTGCGGCCCTGGCTCAGTTGGCACAATCGCAGGCCAATAACACGAAGATTCAGGACGACCTCGCCAGATATCAGCAACTGGTTGGTAAGCAGGAGATTTCGCAGCAACAGTTTGATGAGGCGCTCGCCGCAGCCAAGGCCAGTACCGCAGCGGTAAATGCCGCTCGCGCTACGGCGGACGCTGCGCAGGCGCAAATCACTCAAGCGCAGAGCAAACTTGCGCAGGCCGAAGCAAATTACCGCTATGCGCAGACCGCCCCCCGTCAGATGGAGGTCATCCGTTCGAGGGCTGCAGCCGCGTTAGCGCAAGCGCAACAGAAAAAAGCGGCGCTCGATCAAGCTGCGCTGAATCTCCAATACACGAAGGTTACCGCGCCCGTTGCCGGGGTGGTCAGCGATCGCACCGTCGAAGTCGGCCAGAATGTGGCGCCGGGACAAGAACTGATGAAGGTCATTCCTCTTAGCGACGTCTGGATTACGGCAAACTTTAAAGAAACCCAGCTGCGTGAGATGAAAGTCGGCCAGCCAGTCACTATTGAAGTGGATGCCAACGGACGCAAATACAAAGGCAAAGTGGATAGTTTCGCTGGCGCCAGCGGCGCACGATTCAGTTTGTTGCCGCCGGAAAATGCAACTGGCAATTACGTCAAGGTTGTGCAGCGTGTTCCCGTGAAGATCGTGCTCGATCCGGGAGAAGATAAAGATCAATCATTGCGACCAGGAGAGTCCGTCGAGCCTAAGGTCTGGATTCGCTGATGGGTGCTGGTTCCGCGACTGTGGGCGGCGCTGACGTCTGGCGTCCGGCGGTGAATCCCTGGATCATCGCGATCACGGTAACGCTAGCGACGTTCATGGAGGTGCTCGATACCTCCATTGCGAATGTCTCGCTTCCGCATATTGCAGGCAGCCTTTCCGCAGGACAAGACGAAAGCACATGGATTCTAACGTCTTATCTTGTCTCCAATGCCATCGTACTTCCGCTCAGCGGATGGCTTTCCTCCATCATGGGCAGGCGCAATTTTTACATGAGCTGCGTCGCCCTTTTTACAGTCAGCTCATTCATGTGCGGACTGGCGCCAAATCTATCCATGCTGATTTTTTTTCGTGTACTCCAGGGTGTTGGCGGTGGTGGCTTACAGCCGAGCGAGCAGGCCATTCTGGCCGATACTTTTCCCCCGGCAAAACGCGGGATGGCATTCGCGGTTTACGGCATCGCTGTGGTTACCGCACCGGCAATTGGACCAACCCTCGGGGGTTGGATCACGGACAATTTTACGTGGCGTTGGATCTTCTTCATTAATATTCCGGTCGGAATTATCTCCATTCTTCTGACGTCGCGCCTCATCGAGGACCCGCCGTATCTCCGCCGCCGCAAGATCAGCGAAACTAAAATCGATTACGTCGGCCTGGGTTTCGTCGCCCTGGGCCTGGGAACTTTACAGGTGGTTCTGGATAAGGGGCAACGCGACGATTGGTTCGAATCCCACTTCATCTTGATGTTTTCACTAATCGCGGCAGCCTCGCTCATCTTCGTGACATTCTGGGAGTGGCATCAGAAAGATCCCATAGTCGATTTGCACTTGTTTCGCGACCGCACCTTCGGGATCTCGAATCTTCTGATGTTCATGCTCGGTTTTGCCTTACTGGGAAGCACTCTGCTGCTGCCGCTTTTCATGCAAACCCTTCTGGGCTACACCGCAGAACAATCCGGATTAGCTCTCATGCCCGGCGGCCTGACGATCATGATCCTGCTGCCGCTCGT
>Ga0209168_10003751_pt1 | contig 10287 bp, 9 predicted proteins | sample Coa_R1_FD_187156 | JGI IMG/M metagenome (GOLD analysis project Ga0209168, IMG submission 187156) | Surface soil microbial communities from Centralia Pennsylvania, which are recovering from an underground coalmine fire - Coalmine... | ecosystem: Environmental > Terrestrial > Soil > Unclassified ... | reverse complement strand
TTGCCGGAATCGCTGGCGGGAAAGACCTACTTCCGGCCGACCGATCAGGGATTTGAAGCGCGATTGCGCCAGCGGATGGAAGAGATCCGGAGGATTAAGGGGCCACGCAAGTCGGGCAAGTAGGCTTGCGTGTCCAAAACGTTTGTCATTCTGAGCGAAGCGAAGAATCCCTCTTGGTTTCGTTGCTTGCACTTGAATCGAAGAGAGATTCTTCGCTTCGCTCAGAATGACAAACTACGAGATCGTTTTGCACCCGCGCCTACCTGCTGCGTTTGTAAATTTCCTTGGCGATGCAGTTGTCCATGATTACGAAGAGGCCGGCGTGACGGGCGCGTTCGGCGGACGCCTCGTCCTCCACGCCCTCCTGCATCCAGATGGCGCGCGCGCCGATGCGAATCGCGGAATCCACAATTTCGGGGACAAATTCCGAGCGGCGGAAAACATCGACGATGTCGATTTTTTCGGGTATGTCTTCGAGTCGCGCGTAGCACTTTTCGCCGAGCACTTCGGTGAGATTCGGGTTGACCGGGAAGATGCGGTACCCGGAAGCCTGCAACGTTTCCGTGACTCCGAAGCTGGCGCGATACGGTCTTGCGGAGAGGCCCACCACGGCGACCGTTTTTGCCGTGGCCAGAATCTCGGTGATGGCGGCTTCGTCTGGAGTTGTTGCCATTTGGAAAGCCTCTCAGCGATGGGGCGGTCTGGAACCGGATTTCGCGCGGAATTTGGGGCGCGATTTCGCGGATGATCCGCCGCTGCGCTGCGGCGCTCCTTTGCGTTGCGGAACGGATCCGGGTTTTTCCTCATCGCGGCGGGGGCGCCACACTCGTCGCACTTTGGCCGTAGGCACCGCCGGTTTCGGTTGAGCGAGCGCATGATCGACCGCGCGGACCAGTTTTGCGACTTCCGGGGGCGTCAGCCGGCGGTAGTTCCCTTCCGCCACGCTGTCCGCTTCGAGCGACGCCAGCTTCATCCGCCGCATTTTTTCCACGGGGTGCCCCAGCAACTGCAGGTTGCTGCTGAGGAGGTCATGGCGAACTCCCGCGAATTGCGCTTCGTACCACGGGTTCGGCGGATTTTTTCCCGCAGCGTGCGTTGCGCGCAGGGGAAAGATTTTGCCGCGAATCATGTGCCCCAGACTTTTCATCTGCGCATCGTTCAAGCGGCCTTTCACCTTGATCCAAACCGTTTGCGGCAGCGCCAGCGACGCTTTCAGCATCTTGCCGGCCAGCTCTCCATCGTTGGTTAGAAAAACCGCGCCGCCCGCGGCGTACTCCAGGCGGCCGACAGGAAACACTCGTTCCGATACGCCGACGAGATAATTGCGAAGCGTGCGGCGACCTTCGGGGTCCGCCAGAGTGGCCACCACTCCGGGCGGCTTATTCATCAGCAGATACACACGCGCCTCGGAAATCTGCGCAACCTTTCCGGCGGCTTCGACGCGGTCGCGTTCCGGGTCGGCCTTGGCGCCGAGCTCGGTGACCACGACGCCGTTGACCCGCACCTGGCCGCTGCGGATCAGATCTTCCGCATGGCGTCTTGACGCAATTCCGGCGCGCGAGATGATTTTCTGCAGGCGTTCCAGCATGGTTGGTTTAGGAAGCGCTTTCCGCCTTGGACTGCTCGGCGTGTTCTTCTTCGGCTTGCTTTTGTTCGATTTGTGCGGATTCCGGAGGCTCCGGAATTTCCTGGGCGACTGCCTCACCGACAGGAGTCGGTTCCACTTCCACTTCGCTCGCACTTGTCGCGTCGTTCATTGGCGGCGTCTTGACTGACGAAGATTCCGCATCAGCTAGCGCATCCAGGGATTCCGCCGCTTCCGGCGAATCCGGTTCGATCGGCGCGATGCCTTCGTCCGAACCGAGCGCCGCGCGCGCGAGTTGTTCAAATTCTTTGAGGCTCGGGAGTTCTTCCAGATCGGAGAGCCCGAAGCGCATGAGGAATTCCCGGGACGAGCGGTACATGATGGGCCGGCCCATCACGGCTTTGCGGCCGGCGGTGACGATCAGGCGCTTCTCAAGGAGAGTTTTGATCACGCCGGAGACGTTCACGCCGCGAATTTCCTGGATCTCCGGACCGGTGACCGGCTGGCGATAGGCGATCACTGCCAGCGTTTCCAGCGCGGGCATGGTCAGGCGCAGCGGCGGGCGCAGGCTCTTGATGAACCGGCGCACGACTTCGTGGTGCTGCGGCTTGGTGTAAAACTTGTATCCGCCGGCGACGCCGCGGATTTCCACGCCGCGATCTTCGGCGGCATAGGCGGCGATCATTTCATCGAGCGCCGCGCGCACCGTGGATTTTTCCTCGCCCACGGCGTTGGCAATCTGATCGAGCGTGGCCGGCTCGTCCGCAGCGTAGATGATGGCCTCGAGCGCGCCTTTTAATTCTGTCGGGTTCATACTCATTGGTATTGTTCGTCAATTCCCCTGAGCGGCTCAATCGCGGCGTCGGAAGAAATCGAATCGCCGCCGGCGAAGACCACGTCGAACATTTTATGCTTGCGCAGCCAGATCTTTGAAAACAATTCCTGCTGAACCAGAACGATCGCCTGCAGTCGCGTGAGCTCGAGCACCGCGAGGAGCGCGACGATCATGGCGTGGCGCGACGGGCAGGACTCGAAGAACCCGATCAGGTCGACGCCGTCGTCGACAGCCACCAGTTGCTGGCGCAGCAAATCCATCATCTGGGCCACCGTGAATTGCTGGTGGTGCAGCTCGATCTTCACCACTTCCTTGCGGCGCTCCAGCACCTGCTGGAAGACCTTCACCAGGTCCACCAGCGAAACAATCAACTCGCCTTCCGTTTCCTCGCCTTCGTACAGCGTCAGATCGGGCTTGGACCAGACGTGCTCCTCGATCTGCTGCCGTTGGTGCAGCAGCTGCGCGGCGCTCTTGAATTTTTCATGCTCCACGAGGCGGTGAACGAGGTCGGCGCGGGGGTCTTCCGATTCCTCGGGGCCGCCGAGCGGATCGGGCGGCAGGAGCATTTTCGATTTGATATAGATCAGCGTCGCGGCCATGTAAATGAAGTCGGCCGAAATGTCCATGTCCAACTGTTCGAGCTTGTGGAGATAGTCCAGATACTGTCCCGTGATTCTGGCGATGGGGATATTGTGGATGTCGATTTCCTGCTTCTTGATCAGATCGAGCAGGAGATCGAGCGGGCCGTCGTAGGTATCGAGATGAATTTTATAGGGTGATGCCATTTAGTTGCCTCGCTTGCCCAGTCGCTCCTGCGTTACGGAGCCAGCGGCTAAAGCCGCTTCTGTTTTAGCGTTTCACGGCACGGCTGAAGCCGTGCCCTACAAACATCCGAACTACCATCGTTTTGTAGGGCACGGCTTCAGCCGTGCCGTTACAGCGCGAGAATATCCGCGGCTTTAGCCGCTGGCGGTCTGGCAAGCGCTGTCAACGCTTCGCCTCGGCCTTCGCGCTGCCTACTTCCGCGCGCTTTTCCTTCCAATTGAACACCGCGTCGCGAACGCGGGACATCGTTTTCTGAGCGACTTCGCGCGCCTTCACCGAGCCTTCGTCCAAAATCCGCAGGACCTTGGCCGGGTTCGCGGCATATTCCTCGCGCCGCGCTCGGACCGGTTCGATCCACTTGATCAGGTTGTCGGCCATGGCCATTTTACACTCGATACAGCCGATTCCGGCGCTGCGGCAGCCTTCCGCGGACCATTTCAGCGTTTCCGGCGGCGAAAATAGTTTGTGCCAGTCATAGACGGGACACACGTCGGGATTGCCGGGATCTGTGCGGCGCTTGCGCGCGGGGTCGGTGATCATGGCGCGCGATTTGGCGCGGATCGATTCGTCGGATTCACTGAGCGAAATGAAATTCCCGTAGCTCTTGGACATTTTCCGGCCATCGGTGCCGGGGACGCGCGGAGTTTGCGTGAGAAGCGAACCGGGCTCGCGAAGAATTGCGGAGCGCGAGAACAAATGCCCGTATTCCTTGAACGAATCGAGAAAGTTTTCCACGCCTTGCTCGAGCGCCTGGCGGCGCAGCAGATCGGCCACTCCCTTTTTCTGCTCATCGGTGAACGGTTTTCCGTTCGAGGGAAGCATCTGAGGATCGTGCACATGCCGCGCGAGAAATCTCAGATTTGCGGTTGCGAAGAGTTCCGGGTTGATTCTGAAACCGTAGAAGAAATCGAATCTGCGAACAATCTCTCGAGTGAGTTCGATATGCGCGACCTGATCTTCGCCCACGGGCACAAAGTCCGCGTCGTAGATCACGATGTCCGCGGACTGCAAGACCGGATAGCCGAGAAAACCGTAGGTGTGCAGATCTTTGTCCTTTACGTTGTCGAGGGCTTCCTTATAAGTCGGCACGCGTTCCAGCCAGCCCAGCGGCGTGACCATCGACAGCAGCAGATGCAACTCGGCGTGTTCCGGAACGGACGACTGGATGAACATGGTGCATTTCGCGGGATCGAGTCCCGCGGCGAGCCAGTCCGTGCCGATTTCGATGGAATTCTGCGCGACTTGGGAAGTGTCCGCGTAATCGGAGGTGAGGGCGTGCCAGTCGGCGACGAAGAAAAAGCATTCGTATTGAGAGTCGTTTTGCAGTCGGACCCAATTTTCCAGGGCGCCAAAATAGTGGCCGATGTGGAGACGGCCGGTGGGGCGCATGCCGCTCAAGACGCGTTTTTTGTTTGCGAAATCCGTCACTCGAATCGGTTCTCCTTCGAACAGTCAAAGCGCCAGCGGCTAAAGCCGCAAACTACGAACGGGTTGCGGCACGGCTGAAGCCGTGCCCTACAAAACGCTGCTTTACAAATACTGCTTTACGGTACTGCTTCACGAACTTCACAAAGATGTAGCAGCGGTCGCCTACGCCAGCAGATCGCGCGCTATGATCATGCGCTGAACTTCGCTGGTGCCTTCGTAAATCGTGATGACCCGGGCGTCGCGGTACATTCGCTCGACGTCGGACTCGCGCGAATAGCCGAGGCTGCCATGAATCTGCACCGCTTTGTAGACGGCGCGATTCACCATTTCTCCCGCGTACAGCTTCGCGCGTGACGCGTACGGCCCGACGCGCGCCGCTCCGGTGTCACGCATCCACGCGGCGTGATGGACCATGGCGCGGGCCGCTTCGATTTCGGTCTGCATATCGGCCAGCATCCATTGTATCGCCTGGAAATCGCCAATCGTTTTGCCGAATGCGCGGCGCTCTTTGGCATACGCCACCGATGCTTCGAGCGCTCCCTGCGCGATTCCTACCGCCTGCGCCGCGATGCCCACGCGGCCGCCGTCCAGAAGTTCGAGCGCGATCCTCAGGCCCTGGCCTTCTTCGCCTAGGCGATTTTCTTCCGGGACCTGGCACTCGTCAAACGTGATCTCGGCGGTGCGCGAAGTGCGCAGTCCCATCTTATCCTCGTGGCGCGCGACTCGAAAGCCGGGAAATGAGGGTTCGACGAGAAATGCGGTCACGCCCTTGGCTCCGGCCGCCGGATCGGTTTTGGCGAATACCAGATAAAGACCCGCTTCGCCGCCGTTGGTGACCCACGATTTCGTGCCGTTCAGCCAATAGGCCGCACCAACGCGTTCGGCGGTGGTCGCGATCGCGGCGGCATCGGAGCCTGCTTGCGGCTCCGTGAGGCAGAACGCGCCGAGCATTTCGCCGTGCGCCAGGCCCTCCAGATATTTTTGCTTCTGCGCTTCGCTGCCGTACTTGAAGACCGGAAAAACGGCCAGAGAACTGGTGACGCTCAGCGCGACGGCCATCGCGGCGTCCACGCGGGCGACTTCCTCAAGCATCAGGACGTAGGAAATGGTGTCGGCGCCAAGGCCTCCCCAGGATTCCGGGATCAACATGCAGCAGCAGCCCAGTTCGCCGAGTTTGCGGAGTTCGTCACCGGCAAATTTTTCTTCGCGGTCGCGCGCGCGAATCGACGGGCGAATTTCGGAGTCCATGTACTGGCGGATGGTGTCGCGAATCAGGCGTTGATCGTCGGTGAGGGAAAAGTCCATCGCGGGATGAGTAGGACAGGCTTCAGCCTGTCTTCTTTTGACTCCTGGCAATCCAACAGCACTCTAAACCAGACAGACTGGGGTCTGTCCTACATTTTCAGCAGTTCGCGTAGGTGCTTGGTCTGGGCGCGGCTGACCGGGACTTCCGAGGCGCGCTTGTCATCCATTTTCAGCATGTAGCTGGATTTAAACCACGGCACCACTTCCTTGATGTGATTGATGTTGACGAGGTAGGAGCGGTGGGCACGCCAGAAGACGTCGGATTCGAGAGTGGATTGCAGTTCTTCGATGGTGCGGTAGTTGGAAATGCCTTCCACTTCGCGCGCCACCACCGTGATTGTGCCGTCCTCAATCGACGCGAAGATCACGTCCTCGGCATCCACCAGAAACAGGCGCTGCTGCGTCTTCACCAGCAATTTTACCGGCGGCGCTTTTGCTGATCCCATCTGGCTGACCAGCGTTTCCAGGCGCTCGCTCGGAGAAGCTTCCGCCTCCAGCGCTTTTTTGGCGCGCTGGATGGCGCGGGCCAGACGATTCTTCTCGATTGGTTTCAGAACGTAGTCGATGGCGTTTACTTCAAACGCCTGAACGGCGTAATTGTCGAAGGCCGTGGCAAAAACAATTTGCGGCAGCTTGCCCTTGCGGTCCATCAGCTTTTTGATCACCCCAAAGCCGTTCAAGCCGGGCATCTGTACGTCAAGGAAAACGAGATCCGGGGAATGTTCCCGGATGAGGGCGAGGGCTTCAACGCCATTTTTGCCCTGGCCGACGAGATGAACTTCGGGGAAACTGCGCAGCAAATACGCCAACTCGTCGCGTGCCGGCTTCTCGTCGTCAACGATGAGCGTGTTGATAGTCATACTTAGTTGTTAGCTTGGCTGGAAACAGTATATGCAACACGGAGATGCCGAGCAACTTGTGTGAAGTTCCCTGCTAGAATTTGAGGCCGGCGCCGGCTCGCAAGCGGCGCCGTGTTTCAACGCTGCGACTGGAGGCGAAATTGGCCGTCAAAGGCGCGAAAGTTTTGAAGAGCGAAGTTCTGTACCAGGGCAAAGTGTTTCGCCTGCAGCGGGACACGGTCATCGAGCCGGGGGGAGTGCAGGCTGAGCGCGACATCATCGTGCATCCAGGATCGGTGGTGGTGCTTCCCGTGTTTGAAGACGGCCGTATCCTGCTCATTCGCCAGTACCGGCACTCCGTCGGCGAAATGCTTTGGGAGCTGGTGGCGGGGAGAAAGGAGCCCGGCGAGAGTCCGGTCGCGGGCGCGCGGCGCGAACTACTCGAAGAAACCGGTTACTCAGCAAAACGCTTCCGCAAACTGATGCGCGTCGTTCCGACTCCCGGATTCGTGAACGAGTGGATGTGGATTTTCGCGGCCGAAGGGTTGACCGCCGGAAAAGCGCAGCCGGAAGACGACGAGAACATCACGCCGCGGATTTTTACGCTGAAGCAGGCGGAACAGATGATCGAACGCGGAACGCTGCGCGATGCCAAATCGATTTGCGGAATTCTGTACTACGCACGATTCCGCCGGCGCCGCCGCTGACCATTTGCGGCGACGCAAATTCTTTTCGCATCCTGAAGATATTTTTGAAAATTGTCGTTCTTCGCTTGTAACATGGCCGCGTGTGGCATAGGATTTGCTGCAAGTAAGTTCTCCGTAAAAATATTTCGGAGAGAAAGGCGGACATGAGCGTACGCGATTTTGTGAAGCACCAGTTCCGGCATTTCAACGCGGCGGTAGTTGTGGATGCTTCGGAGGCCTACATCGCGCATCTCGAGCGCGGCGGAAAAATGTTCCTGACCATGGCGGGCGCGATGAGCACCGCGGAACTTGGCATTTCGCTCGCAGAGATGATCCGGCAGGGCAAGGTGCACGGCATCTGCACGACCGGCGCCAACCTGGAAGAGGATATTTTTAATCTTGTCGCGCACGACCACTACAAGCGCGTGCCGAACTACCGCAATTTGAGCGACGCGGAAGAAGTGGACTTGCGCGATCACGGCATGAACCGCGTGACCGACACCTGCATTCCCGAGGAAGAGGCCATGCGGCGGATCGAACGCCAGGTGCTGAAGCTGTGGCAGAAGGCGGATCAGGAAAAGCAGCGCTACTTCCCCTTCGAATATATGTACCAGCTGATTCGCGGCGGGCTGATCAAAGAGTCGTACCAGATCGATCCCAAGAATTCCTGGGTGATCGCGGCATGCGAAAAAAATCTGCCGATTTTCACCCCGGGCTGGGAAGACTCTACGCTGGGAAATATTTTTGTAGCCAACGTGGTGCGCGGCGATGTTTCGACGTTCCAGGTGGTGAAATCGGGCGTCGAGCAGATGGCCTGCCTGATCGAGTGGTACCGGCAGAACTCAGCCAACGAATCGATCGGATTCTTTCAGATCGGTGGAGGCATCGCCGGCGACTTTCCGATTTGCGTGGTTCCGCTGATCACTCAGGACCTTCGGGAGAAGTGCCGCCTGTGGGGCTATTTCTGCCAGATTTCGGACAGCACCACGTCGTACGGATCGTACAGCGGCGCCGTGCCCAACGAAAAAATTACCTGGGGAAAATTGGAAGCCGCCACGCCGCGATTCGTGATCGAGTCCGACGCGTCCATCGTCGCGCCGCTGATGTTCGCTTACGTTCTCGGCCAGTAGGATCTTGTGGCGTCCGTTTTCCGGTTAGCGCCTTTCAGCGCATTTCGTTGACGTCCAAAACGGGCGTTACCCGTTCTTCCACCCGCAAGCCTGGACATCGCTATGGAAAATCGTGACATCGCCCGCATCCTGCGGGAAACGGCGCAGCTTCTGGAAATCGATGGGGCCATGATTGGCCGCTACCGCAGTTATGAAAAAGCCGCGGAACTGCTCGGCGGGCTGTCCGTGTCCGTCGAGGAACTGGCGCGCGACCGCGAAAAGTTAATGCAACTCCCCGGAATCGGCGACGGAATGGCCGATCACATCGAGGAAATTCTCAAGACCGGCGACTACGCCCTGCGCGCCAAACTCCTGAAGAAATATCCTTCGACCATTCTCGACTTGCTCGATCTGCAGTCGCTCGGCCCGAAGAAAGTGGCGTTTCTTTGGAAAGCCTTCAAGGCGGGAACCGTCGAAGAGGTGGAAAAGCTTGCGCGCGAAAATAAATTGCGCGACCTGCCCGGATTCGGCGAGAAAAGCGAAGAAAACATCCTGAAAGCGATTGGCGTGCACAAGAAGTCCGCCGGACGCTTTCATCTTGACCTGGCCGAGGAAACGGCCGAACAGCTGATCGCGCACATCCGCGCGTTCGGGAAGCCGATCGAAGCGGTCACATCCGCGGGTTCGCTGCGGCGCGGAAAGGAAACGATCGGCGATCTGGACTTTCTGGTCACGATGCCCGCGGCAAAGTACACGCCGAAAGTAGTGGAAGCGATTTCGCTGCACATTTTGACCTTTCCGGAAATCGACCAGACGCTGGCCAAGGGCGAGAACAAAGTGAGCTTTGTTCTGAAGAGCGGCCTGCAGGTGGACGTGCGCATCCTGGAAAAGGAAAGTTATGGGGCCGCGCTGCTGTATTTCACGGGCTCCAAGGAACACAACGTCACGCTGCGCGGGCGCGCCAACAAGATGGGCTTGACGCTCAACGAATATTCGCTGGCAACGCTGAAGGGCGAGAAGCCGATGGCACGGGCAACCGAGGAAGAAATTTACGCCAAGCTGGGCCTCGATTACATTCCTCCCGAACTGCGCGAGAACACCGGGGAAATCGATGCTGCCGCCGAGCATCGCCTGCCGCAGTTGATCGAGCTGAAAGATATGCGCGGCGACCTGCAGATGCATACCACCGCCAGCGACGGCAAAAATTCAATTGAAGAAATGGCCCAGGCGGCCAAGGCGTTGGGCTACGAATACATCGCGCTGACCGATCACAGCAAGGCTGTCACCGTCGCCAACGGGCTGGACGAGAAGCGCACGCTCGAGCAAATCAAAAAAATTCAGGCGGTCAACGCGAAGAACCCGGGCATCCGAATTCTGGCCAGCAGCGAAGTCGATGTCCTGAAAAACGGCAAGCTGGACATGGCCGACGATGTCCTGGCGCAACTGGACATCGTGCTGGTCTCCATCCATTCCTACATGGCCCTGGAGCGCGCGGAGATGACCGACAGGATTTTAGCGGCGATCGAGAATCCCTACACGCAGATCGTCGGGCATCCCACGGGCCGCCTGCTGCTGCGCCGGGAATCGTTTGCCTGCGACATGGAACGGATCTTCGATGCGGCGAAAAAATACGGCGTGGTCATGGAATGCAATGCTTCACCCGGGCGTCTCGATT
>Ga0209168_10003748_pt1 | contig 10296 bp, 10 predicted proteins | sample Coa_R1_FD_187156 | JGI IMG/M metagenome (GOLD analysis project Ga0209168, IMG submission 187156) | Surface soil microbial communities from Centralia Pennsylvania, which are recovering from an underground coalmine fire - Coalmine... | ecosystem: Environmental > Terrestrial > Soil > Unclassified ... | reverse complement strand
CCCCCGACGGACACGATCCGCGCAGGATTGCGTCGCGCGACGCCAGAAGACGCCGCAGCCGTCCGCGATCTCACGCGGGCGGCTTACGCCAAATGGGTGCCAGTCCTTGGCAGAGAGCCGAAGCCGATGACTGCCGACTATAATGTGGCCGTCCGCGACCACATGATTGACATGCTGTATCTGGACGGGGAGCCGGCGGCACTGATCGAGATGCATCCCGAGGCCGACCATTTGCTGATAGTAAACGTCGCGGTCTTACCGGCCTATCGGGGCCGTGGATATGGTCGGGCCCTTCTCGCACACGCAGAAGAGTTGACCCGTTCGCTCGGGCTGCCGGAGTTACGTCTCTACACAAGTAGCCGCTTAACCGAGAATGTGAAGCTCTACCAGCGGGTAGGTTACAAGGTGGATCGAGAAGAGGAGGCCTCTCCGCACCTCGGTGTCTTTGTGTATATGAGCAAGCGTCTTGCTTGATCGAACTCTTAGGCGCTCTCAGGCCCCATCCAAAATCACCAGATTGCCGGTCGAGCTTTTGTGCCTGAGCCCAACGATCTTCTGGTACTCGGGCGATTTGTACCAGGCTTCCGCCGCCTCGCGGCTCGGAAATTCGATGATCACCGTGCGTGGGTGCTTCCACTCGCCCTCGAGCACGGTGTATTTGCCGCCGCGTGCGACGAATTTGCCCTCGAAAGCCGCAACCGTGGGAACCACCTGCTTTCGGTATTCCCCAAACATCGCCTCATCGTGGATGGTCTCGATCGCGATCACATAGGCTTTCATCTTCATTCCTCCGTTCATCGAAACATCAGCTAGTGGTCCGATTCTAACATTCGCATCCCTTCTCAGCGGCCACTTTGCGAATGTTAGAATCAAAGGACCACTAGCAATTATATGTCTCTAGTGCCGCCTATTTGAAGTTCGTGCTCCACAAGCGGCGAATTCGATCCCACGAACTTCAAATAGAAAGCGGCACTAGAATCATAGTTTTGCTAGTGCCCATAACTTTCCGAAGTTCGTGAAAGGTGCGTGCGGAGGTGTAGCACGAACTTCGGAAAGTGGGCACTAGTGGAGTTTAGGATTTGACATTCGCTTTCCGAACTCGCGGCCAGGTGGATAGCGAATGTCAAATCCACTCCACTACCGCGGGAGGCTTTCCTTGCGCCAGTCCGACTTCGCCTCGTCGGCGCTCTCGAAAATATGCGGCGCGACGCCGCGGCCCTCAAGCGCCTCGCCAAGCTTGATGCGCAAAAAGCCCGAGGTCGTGTAGCGCGACACGCCGAGATAGTAGCGGTCGGTCAGCGAGCGCACCATCGCCGAATATTCATCGAGCAGGTCCGGCGGAATCGAGAAATTATCGTAGTTGACGATGGCGTAGACGCGCTTGCCCAGCGGCGCGAGCTTGGCTTCGGCAGCTTTCTCGATCGCCTTGATGTCGGCGCTGGAACGAACAACGAAACGCTCCAGATTGACGAAGAACAGATCCTGCTGCGCGTCGTAGGTGAAGCGCTGGTCCATCGGGATGCCGACCATATCGTTGCGCAGGTCCATGACGCCCTCGCGGAAGATCCGCGCATCCATCGGCGCCGGCTCGCGCGGAATCAGCGGCTTGAAGTCCATCAAAGCGAGAATGTCGCGCTCGATGTCGATGCCGGGCGCAACCTCGATCAGTTCGAGTCCGTCCGGAGAAAGCGTGAACACGCAGCGTTCGGTCACGTAAAGCACGCTCTGGCCACGCGCCGTAGCGTAGGCACCCGAAAACGTCACGTGCTCCACGGCCTCCACGAATTTGCGCTGCTTCGCCTCCTCCAGGATTTTGAGCTTGCCGTCGGCAAGGGCAATGCGCAATTTCCCCGCGCCGAACGTGCCCACAAAGATCACCTTCTTGGCGTTCTGGCTGATGTTGATGAACCCGCCGGCGCCCGCAAGCTTGGGCCCGAATTTGCTGACGTTCAGGTTGCCCGCGCGATCGACCTGGGCGAGGCCGAGAAATGCCGCATCCAGCCCGCCGCCGTCATAGAAGTCGAACTGATAGGGCTGATCGATCACAGCCTGCGTGTTGATCGCGGCCCCAAAATCGATCCCGCTCGCCGGAATGCCGCCGATCACGCCGGGCTCGGCCGTCAGCGTGATCAGATCGATGATCTTCTCCTCATTGGCGACCGCCGCGATGCCCTCGGGCATGCCGATGCCGAGATTGACGACGCTGTTGGCCTGAAGTTCGAAAGCGGCTCTGCGCGCAATGATCTTCCGTTCGCCCATGGCGAGCGGCGGCAGCGACGTCGCGCGAACGCGGATTTCCGACGAGAAAGCCGGATTATATTGCGTGCCGAAGGTCTGCCAGTGATTTTCCGGCCTCGCCACCACGACGCAATCGACCAGGATGCCGGGGATCTTCACCTGGCGCGGGTTGAGCGTGCCGCTTTCGGCGACCCGCTCGACCTGCGCGATCACGAGCCCGCCCGAATTATGCGCGGCCATCGCGATCGCGAGCGCCTCCAGCGTCAGCGCCTCCTTCTCCATGGTGAGATTGCCGTCGGGATCGCCGGTCGTCGCGCGAATGATGCCGATATTGATCGGGAAGGTCTTGTAGAGCAGGCATTCCTCGCCGTTGATCTTGATCAGCTCGACGAGATCTTCCGTCGTGCGCGCGTTGAGCTTGCCGCCGCCATTGCGCGGATCGACGAACGTGCCGATGCCGACGCGGGTGATGTGGGCGGGGCGGCGGGCGGCGATATCGCGAAACAGATGCGTGATCACGCCCTGCGGCAGGTTATAGGCCTCGATCTCGTTCGATATCGCCATGCGTTGCAGTTTCGGCGCGAGCCCCCAATGGCCGCCGATGACGCGTCTGACGAGACCCTTATGGGCGAAATGATTAAGGCCTTTATCCTTGCCGTCGCCCTGGCCAGCCGCATAGACCAGCGTGAGGTTGCAGGCCCTTCCTTGCGCGTAAGCTGCTTCGGGTTCGCTTGCGAGATAAAGCCCCTCCAGCGCAACCGCGATTTCCTCGGCAAAACCGATGCCGACAAAACCGCCGGTGGCCACCGTGTCGCCATCGCGAATGAGGCGCACAGCTTCCTGTGCGGTGACCACCTTGCCCTTCTCGGACAGTCGCAAATAAGGCAGTGCGGGATGCTGGCTCAACGCGACTGCTCCTCTGCGCTCCTTCAAGCCACCGCTTTCTGGCGCGTCTCGGTGGCGTAATAGACCGAGACGATGGTAATGAGCGCCAGGATGATCATGTAAACCGAAATCGGCCAGGTCTCGGGCTTGTAGGCCGCCATCAACCCGGTCGCAATCAGCGGCGACAGCGCGCCCGCAAAGATCGAGGCGAGATTATAGCCGAGCGAGACGCCCGAGTAGCGCACTTTTGTGCCGAACAGTTCCGAGAGGAAGCTTGCCTGCGGGCCGTACATCGCGGCGTGACCGACAGCCAGGCCAAGCACGATGGCGATCCATCCAAGTTGCGGATTCTTCGTACCCAGCAGCATGAAGAGCGGAAAGGACATCAACGCGGAGAAGACCGCGCCGAAAATATACACGGGCCGGCGTCCCACCCGGTCGGACAAGGCGCCGAAGGCAGGAATCGTAAACGTCTCGATCGCGGCCGCGATCAAAACGCCATTGAGGATGTCCTGCCGGTTCATGCCGAGCGCTTGCGTGGCGTAGGCCAGCACGAACGTCGCGTAGATGTAGAAGAAGCCGTTTTCGGCAAAGCGCGCACCCATCGCCAGCAGGATGTTCTTCGGATACATCCTGATCGCGTCGAGGATCGGCATTTTCACTTCTTCCTTCCGGTCCTTGACCTTCTGGAATTCCGGAGATTCCGCGATCGTAAAGCGGATCCACAGGCCGACGACCACGAGAAAGATGGAAAACAGGAACGGCAGGCGCCAACCCCACGCAAGAAGCTCGGCGTCGGTCAAAAAGGCCGAGACGACAGAGAACACCAATGTGCCGAGCACGAGCCCGAGCGGCGCGCCGAGTTGCGGCCAGCTGCCGTAAAAACCCTTCTTGTCTTCCGGCGCATGCTCGACCGCCATCAACACCGCGCCGCCCCATTCGCCGCCAAGGCCAAAGCCCTGCACGAGACGGCAGGTGACCAGAAGGACAGGGGCCCAGATGCCCAGCGTTTCGTAAGTCGGCAAGAGGCCGATCGCGGCGGTGGCGACGCCCATGATCAACAGCGTCAGATAAAGCATGGTCTTGCGGCCGATCTTGTCGCCGTAATGGCCGAAGATCAGTCCGCCGAGCGGCCGCGCCACGAAGCCGAGGGCATAGGTGGTGAACGCGAGCAACGTGCCCATCCACGGGTCGAAGTTCGGAAAGAACAGCTTGTTGAAGATCAGCGCGGCCGCCGTGCCGTACAGGAAGAAATCGTACCATTCGATCGCGGTGCCGATCAGGCTCGCGGTTGCGACGGTGACGTGAGAAGGCTGGGATGGATTGTGTACGATCGTGGCGTTCGTCATATCGTCCCCCTGTTAACAGCTCGACGGGAGCATCAAGCGACGGCGGCGTGCCGAAAGCCGGCGTTTCCCTCTCCTGGTCTCGCGCATGCTTCGTGTTTCGTTGTTGCGAAACGTCAGAAAGCTTGCGCCAGATCCTTATGGACTCGCAAGCCATCGCCGAAAACAAAAAAGCCGGCGGTGATCCGCCGGCCTGAAATACTGGATACCAGACGCTTGAGCCTTCAGGCGTTCAATCTTGGCAAGATCCTCACGGCGTTGCCGCGTTCGATGTCCATGATCTGCGCATCGGTGAACACGCCGGATGAGCGCAGGCCCTTCACGTGGTCGCTTGCCGTACGATAGGGGAAGTCGGTGCCGAACAGGATTTGCGAGGTCGGGATGATCGCCGTCAAGGCCGACATCGCCGCCTTGTTCGAAGTTTGCGCGGTATCATAGTAGAAACGGGTGAGCTCGGCGAGCGCGCCTTCCGGTACCGCCGGCTGAAACTTCTTGTAGATCATCGGCTGACCCACGAAGCGTTCGATCAAGAACGGCATGGTGCCGCCGGCATGCGAGAAGATCCATTTGATGTCGCGGAATTTGTTCGCATTGCCGGAGAACACGATATCGCCGATGGTGCGCGTCGTGTCGGTGCCCCATTCGACCAGCGTCGGCGGCTCGGTCTTCAAGAGGTTGACGCAGCAATCGGCGGTCGAGGGATGGGTGTAGACCACGCATTTGCGCCGGTTGAGCTCCTCCATCACGGGAAGGAACGAAGGATGGCCGAGCCATTTGTCGCGGTAATTCGTCATCAGGCCGATGCCGTCGAGCTTGAGCGTGTCGAGGGCGTATTCCATCTCCTTCAATGCGCCGTCGGTATCGGCGAGCGGGATCATGGCGAAACTGCCGAAGCGGCCCGGATGGTCCGCAATCAGCTTGGCGGCATATTCATTGCATTCGCGCGAGAGCTTGCGCGCCGCTTCTCCGGAGGTGAAGTTGACGCCGGGCTGCGTCACCGAGAGCATGGAGACGGCAACGCCGGCCGCATCCATGTCGGCCAATGATTTCTCGACCGTCCAGCCGCGCATAAGGCCCTCGCCGAAATTGTTGGCGACGGCCGCCTGGATGTAGGTCGGCGGTGACAGGTGATGGTGAACGTCGATTCTGTAGGGTTTTTCCGCGGTCTGCGCGTGAGCCTGCCTGAAGGGACCGAAGCCGGAAGCCGCGAGCGTCGCCGCGCCGGCCGCACCCGCCACGAATTGACGACGGCTCAGGCGGCCTGCCGTCAGCGAAATCGTATTTTCGCATCCGCATGCGCAGCCGCGCAGCCGACGGCTTTGCGTCGCTTCAGGCACGTCAGGATTCTTTTGGTTCATCGCGTTCTCCCCTTGCGGTCCATTCCAAGGACTCTTTGATAGAAATGTCACAACCCAGTTATGTACCCCAGCCTCCAGCGGCCGACAAACGGTAGCGATGGTGACCTTTCGCGCCGACTCATGATCACTTAAGAATAGCTCGCGTAAAGGTTGTTGATGTTGCTTTGCAAAAGCCGCTGTGGGGTCGATCAGCCGACAAGTCGTTTTGCCGCGGGGAGAAGCGACCGCGCGATCATCCATGTTGCAGCGCGATGATCGCGCGCCGGCAGGTTGTTCACATCTTCGGGCGCGACAAAGCAGACGGATTTGGCTTTGCGTGGAATCTGCTATGGTCAAGCCGTGACTTGGCTTCACCAGGGAGTGGAGTTCATGAACAAGCTCGCGGAAATTCGCCGTCAGGAGTATTTTTGCAGAGAGCGTGCGTATCATGATTCCGAGCGTAAGACGTTCTGGCTCGCGGAAGCCGAGGAGTGGGAGCGGCGTGCCCTTGACGAGATCGCTTTCCATTTCAGGGAATGCAATTTCGAAACTCCCGGTCCCTCGCTAGTGCCCCCGCATTAGCTGCGATCGCGCTAACCTGAACCGATCACAAGCGTCATTTCCGTCGCGGGCAGCTCAGGCTGCCCGCGATGCGTTTGGGCGATCTCCTCAGGTCGCTAGCGCGACATCTTCTGAGTTCGTCATGCCCTGGCTTGATGAAGGGGCGCCGTGGGGGAGGGCTATCGCATATGTTGCCGGCGTGGCTCCCTCCCCCTGAAAGGGGGAGGGTTGGGGTGGGGGTCGATTCAACGATGTGGAGCGCAGCAGTATCCTTAGCAACTGGCGCAGTGAGACCCCCTCCCGGCTCGCTGCGCTTGCCGACCTCCCCCTTTCAGGGGGAGGTGAAGAACCGCTGGCCTCAAATGCGATACCTTTCAGGGGGAGGGAGCGTTCTGCTAAGGCAGGGGTCGAAACCGAGAACAACAAAAGCCATCACGGGGAAGGAAAGGGTGGATGACCGTTCTGCGGCAGGGGGTCCCGGGCGATCCTGAATTGCGACAGCCTGACGACGCCGTGCTGCAAAACGCGGTGCGGAAGGCGGCGTTGCGGTTCGTGCCGCTTCTCACGATTGCCTATCTCTTCAACTATCTCGACCGCACCAGCCTTGGGGTGGCGGCGCTCACCATGAACCAGCAACTGGGATTGACGCCCTCCCAGTTCGGGCTCGCCGCTGGGATATTTTTTCTTGGCTATTCGACCTGTGAAATCCCGAGCAATCTGCTGCTTTATCGGGTCGGGGCGCGGCGCTGGATCGCCCGCATCATGATCAGCTGGGGGGTGGTTTCGGCGGCGACCGCCTTCGTGGTCGGACCGCACAGCTTTTACGCGCTTCGTCTCTTGCTCGGGATCACGGAGGCCGGCTTCTTTCCGGGCGTGACGTTCTTTCTCGCCGCATGGTTTCCGGCGCAATACCGCACGCGGATGCTCGCTTGGTTTCTGGTCGGAATTCCCTTGTCCTCACTCATTGGAACGCCCGTTTGCACCCAGTTGCTGCGGATGGAAGGCATTTGGGGCCTTGCCGGCTGGCAATGGATGTTTCTCCTGGTGAGCCTACCCTGCGTGCCGCTCGGTCTTCTCACCCTGGGTCTTTTGTCCGACCGGCCGCAGGTCGCCTCCTGGCTCACCATGGAAGAACGTGATGCGCTCGACGGCGTGCTGGCATCTGAAGTTCGGGAGCGGCCACATTCCACATTTTGGGCGGCGCTGATGGATCCGCGGGTGCTGATTTGCACCGCGATCCAGTTCGGCTTCACGCTCGGCTCGTACGGCATCGGCATCTGGCTGCCCCTGATGCTCAGGGAATACCATCTCTCCAATGCGGCGATCGGTTGGATCGCGGCGATCCCTTATCTTTTTGCCACCGTCGGCATGATCCTGTGGGCGCGTTATGTCGATGAAAAAGGCAGGCGCATCGCCAACCTTGCGATCACATGCCTGCTTGGGGGCATCGGCCTATTGTTGCCGATCATATCGAACTCGCTGGTCTCCGCCGTGATCGGCTTCAGCCTCGCCTTGATCGGCGTGACGGCGGCGCGCGCGATCTTCTGGACCATTCCAACGCGTTTCCTCACTGGCGTGGCGGCCGCCGGCGGGCTGGCCTTCATCAACTCGATCGCCACCACCGGCGGTTTCTTTGGTCCCTCGATGATGGGATATTTGAAGGATTTTTCCGGTTCCTATGTCGTGGGCCTCCTTGCGGTCGCCGCCATCATGCTTGCCGCGACGCTGGCCTCGCTGTCGCTCAAGCTGTTCATCACGCGGGAATAGGAAAGCGCGGGGCATTTGCGGGCGTCGCACTGATGGGCAACCATCGGCAATCTCGGCGGCTCTATCGGCCCTTCAACCGCCAGTCCCGCCAAGGCGGTGCAGGGGACGGGCCCCTCACACCCTCTCATGCTTGCGCAAGTCCCGCGCGTGATCAAAGCGGCTGGCCTGGAGGTCGATGTCTGACGGAGCGATCTCGGGCAGGGCGGCCTCGGAGAGGATATCCTCGGTGATGTCGGCAACCGCATCACCGTCGATCTCATGAATGAAACTGATATTTTGGTATTCGCCCGAGGCGATGCGCGAGATGACCTCGCGTCTTGTGATTTCCGGATCGACGATGGCTTCGCGGCCACGGCGGCCGTAATCGATCATCACGACGAAATATTGCATGCGAGGGTAAGACTGCTTTTCAGACTCATGCTCAAGTGATTTGCCATTATTTCTGAAAATCAGAAATTTGACAAGTTAAAATTCTGAATATCAGAAATCGTGTTGCTATGGTCTCGACGGGCCCGCGCAAAGCGCGGCTGGCAGGCTCCGGACCAGCCCCGAATCTCGAGGTTCCGGTTCTCGCCTTGCGCGCCCCGGAACGATGCTGGTTGCTCATTTCGCGTGAGGCTTGCCAGCGTGAGCGCCAAGCTTGCGCCGGGCGCGAGCCGCCGCCTTCGCACGCAGCCGCTCGATCTGGCCGCGCGGCAGCGTGACGCAGATTTCGCCGATCCATTCCAGCTTCACGCCGGTGATCGGCTTGGCGTTGAAACTCGTGAGATTGACGAACTGCGCCGTCTTTCCTCGCTCGATCGTCTTGAGGTAGCGCTCGCCGCTCTTCAGACGCACGGCGGCTTCCTCGCCGAAAAAGCTCGACAGCGGATGCCGCTGCTCGCGATAAACCACGATAATATCGCCATTTTCATATTTCGGCAGCATGGAATCACCGACCACCTCGAAGGCGACCGTTTCTTCCGCGATCGGGAAGGGCAATTCGATTTCGCCGAGCCCCTCCGGCGGCATTTGCTCGAGTTCGGGGCCGATCGAGGCGCCAGCGCCGACCCGCCCCATGATCGGAACCGCATTGAGTTCGAGATAGTCGATGATCGGGGCAATCTCGGAGGCCTTGATCAGGCGCGCCTCGCTGAGAATCTCCGACACCGCTCCGGGGCGAACGCCCATCGCGGCCGCCAATCCACCCTTGGTCTTGCCCGGTTTTGCAAGTCCCCGCTCGATCATCTTGACGTCCAGCATAGCTCTCTCCTGCCGTTGCTCGATGTCCACCATCATAGCAATTCTGATAATCAGAAATCAAGCTTGACAAATTTCGGAATATCAGAAATAACTGAGAATACAACGTGAAAGTTCAGGGAATCAGGAATGCAATCAAATTGGGAGGAGGCGCATTCGAGGGCCTTGCGCGAATTTGTCGAAAAAGGGATGTCGTTTGCGCAAGCCGCCAGTGCGCTGAACCAGCGCTTTGGAACCGCCTACTCCCGCAATGCCGCGATCGGCCGCGCCCGCCGCATGGGACTTTCGGGGCCGCCTCCGGCCGCGGGTCAGGAACCGCCTCCCACGCCAAGGCGGCCGGATTTGCGGCGGCTCAACAAGCTGCGTGGCAAAAACCTTGCGGTCAAGCATGTCACGACCAAAAGCGTTGCGAGCGGGCGCCTTGCCGGGCCGGTGCCCAAAGCCGCAGCCAAGCTTTCGACGTTTGCGCGCGCCGCAGCACTTCAGCTTCGTTGCGTTGCAATCACCCCGCGGCATCTGCGGCTTACCGATCTCGAGGATGGCGATTGCCGCTATCCCTATGGCGGCGATGCCGAGGGCGAGGCCATCACTTTTTGCGGCCATCCGCGCCGCGAAGGTTCACCATATTGCAACTCGCATTTCCACCTGACCACCGCGCCGGAATTGCGTGAGCGAATTTTGCCGAAGGCGGTGCTGCGCCTGGTGGAGGCGGCGTAATGGCGGCGACCGAGCCCATGCGCGTGCGCCTAAGGCCACTGCCCTCTTATCCCTCCCCCCACGAGCGCGAGCGAGTGGCCGCCGACCCTCCCCACAGGGGGGAGGGATCGACCACGCTCGATGGCCGGTGCGAAGGCCGCGCCAGATGAAGCGTCCCTGGATGCCGCTTTACGTCGGCGATTATCTTGGCGACACGGGTCACCTGA
>Ga0209168_10003747_pt1 | contig 10299 bp, 6 predicted proteins | sample Coa_R1_FD_187156 | JGI IMG/M metagenome (GOLD analysis project Ga0209168, IMG submission 187156) | Surface soil microbial communities from Centralia Pennsylvania, which are recovering from an underground coalmine fire - Coalmine... | ecosystem: Environmental > Terrestrial > Soil > Unclassified ... | reverse complement strand
CACGCTGGCGGCCGCGGTTGGCCTGCTGCTTTTGATCGCCTGCAGCAATGTAGCCAATCTTCTGCTGTCGCGAGCCAGCGCGAGAGAAAAGGAAATGGCCCTACGGGCGGCCCTCGGCGCCAGCCGTGTCCGTCTGGTGTGCCAACTTCTTACCGAAAGCTTTTTGCTCGCGCTCGGCGGAGCGGTTTTGGGTTGTCTGCTGGCCTATGGCGGAATCAAAGCGCTGGTGGCCTTTATCCCCGATGGATCCATCCCGCGTGAAGCGGTCATCGGTTTGAATGTCCCGGTGCTTTTGTTCAGTCTCGGTGCGGCTGCGTTCACGGCGATCCTATTTGGTCTTGCTCCCGCGCTGCAAACCGTCCGCCGCGAACTCGTCGAACCGCTAAAAGACTCCGGCAAAGGCATTACCGGCGGATTCCGCCACGGAAAGCTTCGCAACGCGCTCGTCGTTAGCGAGGTTGCCTTGTCCTTGGTGCTCCTCGCCGGCGCAGGTTTGCTGATGCGTAGTTTCATCGCACTGCAAAACGTCGATCTGGGCCTTAACCCGGATAATATCCTCGTCGCACGGCTTCCGCTGCCCAAAGGGCAGTACAAAACTGCGGCCGATAAGCAGCGTTTTTTCAAGAGGCTGCTCACCCGCCTCTACGCGCTGCCCGGGGTGGTTGCCGCCACGGAAACCAGCACACTACCTCCTTACGGGGGCCTTCCCAGTGAGGTCGATATCGCAGGCAAAACGCACTCCGAAAAATGGGAGGCCATCTTCCAGTTGATTAGCGATGGCTATTTCCCGACCTTGCAGATTCATCTGCTCCGTGGCCGCTCGCTCTTGCCGGAGGAAATCGACAGCGCGCGCAAAATCGCCGTCGTCAACCAGACCTTGGCCCGTAAATATTTCGTTAACGAAGATCCGATCGGACGCGAACTTACACTCAAGACACTCGCGACCGTTCCCAGCCAGCCCGTGAAGGAGCCCACCTTCGAGATCGTCGGGATCGTCGCCGACGTGAAAAACCAGGGCATTCAGGAGCCGGTACGGCCCGAGGTCTTCATTCCGTACACGATCACCGGAGATTTCGAGCGCGGCATTCTGGTCCGGACGGCGAAGGATCCACTCCCGATGTTGAACGCCGTCCGCCACGAGATCTGGGCGGTGGACCGGAATGTTGCGCTGACGCTCACCGGTAGCCTGGAGGATTACCTGAAATCGTTCTCCTACGCAGAGCCGCGCTTCAGCCTAATGCTGCTGAGCGTTTTCGCGGGCGTCGGACTTCTGCTGGTTGCGGTTGGCGTCTACAGCGTGATCGCCTACACCGTTTCGCGTCAGACGCATGAGATCGGTATTCGCATGGCTCTCGGGGCTAGCAGTGCGGATGTGCTTCGGATCGTGTTGCGGATGGGCTGTCGATTAATCGCGGCCGGTGTTGCAGCGGGAATTCTCGTCAGCTTCGGCCTCACACGGCTGATTGCCAGTCAACTTTGGGCGGTCTCGCCGCACGATCCGTTGACCCTCGCGGGCGTGGTTGCGGTAGTCGTGTTCGCCGGCCTCGCCGCGTGCTATTTTCCTGCCCGCCGGGCTACGAAAGTAGATCCGATGGTTGCCCTTCGCTACCAATAAATACCTAGGCTTTCGTCCTTACCTGTAACCCGTAAATATTCAGGTTGTTTTCGGATTGCTTCGATCTTACATTCGGTTGAGAATCAGCGTAGCAACTGGAGGAAATCATGGAGAAGCGTAGAATCGCAGCGGCGCTCTGCTTACCGTGTGGTGCGATATTTCTGGCCGCGCTCTTGCTAGTCCAACCGCCGCCAGCTCAGGCAACAATCATTACGGCTACCATATGTTCGGGCCCGCTCGCGACAACAGATTTTACCTGCACTGCGCCGGGAAATGTGGTGGTTGATTCAGGCATCCGCAATAACTTCGTCCCGCTACAGCTTGGGAACACCTATAGCATTTCGCCGTTTGCTTTCAGTGACGCATTCATGACTTTTTCGGGAACCATCATGACTACCGATATATTGGGCCGGTATATTTACTCTTGGGCCTCGGGAGTAGCCACGGCCGGCGCTCTCGGAGTCGGTGACACCATGGACGTCACCATCAGTCAGAACTACGTAACAGTGCCTGGGCTATGGGGCTTTTCGGAATTCGATAATGGAACTTGCAACGGTAACGCCATCGCCGCGGGTAGCACTTCGCTGGTTCAGGGCGCGGTCACCTCGCTTGGCGCGACGAACCTGCTCCCCGTGCTGGGCGCGGCTGGCGACTGTAGAGTTGCGCCCTTCGCGTTAGGGGCGGGGCCATTTCCCCAAGCCCGTCGGGCTAACAACCAATATGACTGCAGGGGCGCAATTCCCATTCGCTTTGGGTAACGCACCTCAGACAATCACTTTGCCTTGGGGGGGGACGACTACCCCGATATCGCCGATCTGGGCAGCACAATTCCGGATCCCACGAATGTCAATACGCTGCCACTGGCCACCCCACTTACTAATTTGACTCCTGAACCAGCTACGTTCAGCCTGGTTGGTGGGGCTCTCGGGGTAACCGCCCTTCGGTTTCGCCGGCGCCGGCGCGCGTAGAGAATAGCACAGGCGCGTTACCGGCCTACCACGAGGACTTTGAAACTCCCGGGCACAATCGCACCGCCGCGTCCCCTTGCGCCCGGCTCGTGCGGCGTCCGTTCCGCGGTTGACAGGAAAACCCGGTGCGTCTTCTCGTCCAGCGCCATCGTTTTTGCGCCAGGCAGCGTCTTTACCGTCTCGGTGACAGCGTACCGATCCGGGGAGTTCTCGTGGAGCACGGTGAGCGTTCCATCGCCGCAGGAGAAAAACACAAGCCCGGTGGCTGGATCGAAGCCCGCTGCGTCCACATGATCGCCGATGGGATAGGTACCATCCACTTTTCCGGTATCTGCGTTTAGCACGGCCGCCAAATGATTGCGGCATCCTACGAACAAGCGGTGAGTCTTGCGATCGATCGCCATCGCAGACGGCGCCTCGCAAGGCGCAAGTGGCCACCGTTCCAGCACTGTTAATTTCCGCGAATCGAGCTTCAGCGTTTCGCTTTTATCTTCCAGGTTCACGAACACATGCCCGGCATCGTCTGCTGCCGCGAACTCCGGACCGCCACCGAGCGCGATGGTGCCCGCCACCTTTCCCGTCGCTGCGTCGATCACCGTCGTGCTGTCCCCATCTCCATTGAACGCAAATACGCGGTGGGTAGCCGGATCGTAAATGATGCCATCCGGTTTTTTACCCGTTGGCACCTCGCCGATCTTGCCCAGCGTCTTCAGATCGAAGATCGTGACTGTGTCGGCCTGTCCGTTCGTGATGAACCCGCGGCCGGATTCCGGTGCAATCGCAATGCCGTGGACACCCTTCAAGTCCGCGATTTTCCCCACGAGTGCGCCCGAATCTGCATCCAGAACGTCCACTTCTGTGCCATGCGATACGTAGAGCCGGCGCGCCGAATTATCCAGGGTCAGATAATCGAAACTACCGTTTCCCGGCACGGGAATCGTCTTCAGCAGGTGATAGTTGCTGGCGCCAAAACCAAAGGCGCTGAACAGAATCGCGCAAATACTTACAGTCCGCATTATCCAAATCCTATCACCGCGGCTGCGGCGGGAAAATAGGTCGTGTTACGATACAAATATATGCAGGATCAAAAGCGCTTCAGGGATCTTTCTTTGTCCGACTATCGCGCTCTGGCGGAGTTTCGCTTTCAGATCCGCCGTTTTCTCCACTTCAGCGAGCAGGAGGCCCGCACGCGGGATCTTGAGCCGGCTCAGCACCAGCTTCTGCTGGCGATCAAAGGCATGCCGGAAGGCGTCCGGCCCACTATGCGCCAACTCGCCGCGCGCCTCTGCATCCAGCATCACAGCGCCGTCGAGCTCGTCAACCGCCTCACGCGCCGCGGAGCCGTTTGCCGGCGCCGCTGCCAGCAAGATCGCCGCGAAGTTCTCGTGGATTTGACGGCTGCCGGTGAACATCTTCTGCGTGACCTCACCGTGGCCCACCGCGAAGAGTTTGCAGCGGCCGGACCAATGCTGGCACGTGCGCTGGAGACTCTCATGCGCCGGCGCAAGTTGACCGTCCGGAGGAGCGCATGACTAGTCTCTGGGGTGGCATCAAACACTACATGGAGGCCGACGAGCGTAGGCGCAACGAGACCCTGGCCGACTTTACCACCAGCGTCCGCGTGATTCCGTTGTCCGTTATGGCCATCGTGATCGGATTGATCGGCACGGTGGTGGCATGGCTGTTGCTACGCCTGATCGGTCTGTTCACAAATATCTTCTATTTCCAACACTGGGGTTTTAGCTTCATCTCACCGGCGAGTAATCGGATGGGATATTGGGCCATTCTCGTGCCGGTGGTGGGCGGCCTGATCGTCGGATTAATGGCACGCTATGGCTCGGAGCGCATTCGCGGCCACGGAATTCCCGAGGCTCTGGAATCGATCCTGATCAATGGCAGCCGCGTCGAGCCGCCGCTGGCTATCCTCAAGCCAGTTTCGTCGGCGATCTCTATCGGGTCCGGCGGACCTTTCGGCGCAGAAGGCCCCATCATTATGACGGGCGGCGCAGTCGGTTCGCTCATCGCTCAATTCTTTCAGCTCTCTAGCGCGGAGCGAAAAACACTGCTGGTGGCTGGCGCAGCAGCCGGCATGTCCGCCACCTTTGCCTCGCCGCTGGCCGCCGTATTGCTCTCGGCTGAGCTGTTGCTGTTCGAGTGGAAGCCGCGTAGTCTGGTTCCGGTAGCGCTCGCTAGCGCGACGGCAGGCGCGGCCCGGCGCTATATTCTGGGCCCTGGACCTCTGTTTCCTGTGCCTGCCCATCCGCTCTTTATCGGTCCCGATGGGCTGATTGGCTGCGCCATCGTCGGTATATTGGCAGGTGTCCTTTCGACGCTGCTGACTGCCGCTGTCTATGCCGCCGAGGATTCGTTCATTCACGTGTTTAAGAAACTCCACTGGATGTGGTGGCCGGCGATTGGGGGCGTGGTTGTCGGCGTCGGTGGCATGATTTTTCCTCAGGCCCTTGGCGTCGGCTATGACACCATCGGCAAAATTCTCCAGGGCAACGTGCCGGTCCACGTCATTGCCGGCGTTTTGATTGTCAAGTCCATCATTTGGGCCGTCTCGCTTGGATCGGGCACTTCCGGTGGTGTGCTCGCTCCCTTGCTGATGATGGGCGGAGCGCTCGGCGGGCTGGAAACCATGTTCCTCCCCTTTGAGGGCGCTGGTTTCTGGCAGCTTATCAGTATGGGCGCGACGCTCGGCGGTACCATGCGTTCGCCACTCACCGGAGTCATTTTCTGCTTCGAATTGACGCATGATCCCAGCATTCTGCTCCCGCTTTTGGTCGCCAGCATTATTGGCCACTGCTTCACTGTGCTGGTGCTGAAGCGCTCCATTCTCACCGAGAAAGTCGCGCGCCGCGGTTATCACTTAAGTCGCGAGTACTCCGTGGATCCACTGGAGATTCTGTTTGTGCGCGAGGTGATGCGTCATAATCTGGCGGCGTTCCCGGCCGCGCAACTGCTCGAAGAAGTGCGCCGCACGTTCCACAATTCGCCTGCGCCTCGGGGCCAGCATCTTTACCCCATCGTCGACGGATCCCAGAGACTGGTTGGCGTTATCACGCGCAAGAAGCTGCGGAAGGTGGTGGAGGATCCTGCTGAGTTCGCCGGCAGCCTTCAGCTTGGAGACGTTGCGCGCGGGAACGCGATTGTCGCTTATCCGGATGAGCCGCTGCGTGCCGCTGTGAATCGCATGGCCGAAAGCGGATTTACGCGCTTCCCGGTCGTCGAGCGCGGGGACGAACGAAAGCTCGTCGGCATGATTTCGCTCGAGGACCTTCTGCGGGCCCGCACGCACAATCTCGACGAAGAGCGCACTCGCGAACGCGTTCTGCGCATCCGGCTGCCCTTCAGCCGCAACGGAAGGCGGCGCGCAGCTTCCGTTCGCGGCCCTTCCAAACCTGCTGCCCCGGAGCCGAAGCCGGAGCCGCGCGAATCCACTATCGAAGATCCTTTTTAGTGTAATTATAAGTGCCCGAAGTTATTGGCCATGCTGCCCATGTGGACGGCAAGGTGCGCACGAGGGGCTTGAGAACTTCTAGCCGCCTCCTGAGCGCGGCGTTAATTAACGGAACCTTAGGGATGGGGACGGAGAACGCCGGGCATGCAGTTTATGCGTTTTCTTTGTCTTCATCTCCTTTTTTATCTTATCTGGCCCAGTCCTTTTTGGGGACTCCTGGTTTGTATCTTGAATTATAGAATCTTTCTTCCATAGGGATCATGTCTCCGCCTTCGCACAATTCGCAACCCTTCGTGAGGCCGCGGTAATTGATGTCCCCTATCGTGATTTCCTTAGGGTCCGGCTTTCCGCTTGCGCCGGTCTTTCCATCGTCCGTGATGAATCGGTGGACTCGTGCGACTTCATGCCGGTGGTGGTCAGGTGAATATCGGTTATCGAGAATGATCATGTCGTGATTTCTGACGCATCGTTGTCCCTTGTAGTCGGTGAATGGCGGCTTGATCGGACTGTCCTTCCAGATGTACAGTTCAAATTCTCCAGCTTCCATGCGTTCCCAAAGCCTCTCTGAGGTAAAGACCTTACACATATGCTCAGGACAAACGCGTATAATTCGGTATGGGAGCGCGTTCATGATCAGCGTTGAGGAATTGGCGGAAAAAATCGTCGCGTGTCGAAGCGGGAACTGCTCGATAGACGACTTCGAAGATTGGTTCCGAACCAATTCGCGGGGCGCTTATTCACGTGCCGATGTGAGCGAGGCGGCCGCTTCAGTCGAAGCGGCATTCTCAAAACGCTATTTTCAGAACTTCGACGATCAAGAATTCCTTTTGGAGCTGGCGAAAGCCATCCTCCCTTTCGAGCAGCGCGCGACCTCGATGAATATAGTATGCGCCGTTTCAGGTCACTGGTTCGCTGGGATCCTCGCCTCAACCGCGTGCAGGCACGTTCGGCCTGATGCCAGGGTTCAGGCATGGCACGGTGCGATTGGCAGATATGCGGGTGAGCCCGAGCAAATCCGCAAACCGGTTGGAAACGCTGAGATCGGAAATCCATTGGTGCGCAGCGAATCTGCTACTGAGTCTCGACTGCTGTCTGCGGCACAAGGGTAAATGGTGTTCTGGTCGCTTCTTCCCCGTCCAGTAGAACTTGCAGGTAATGGAGACCCATTTGCGTGGGAATGACGCCGACTGGACCGCACATCGTGAAACCTCCGGCAGCCGCGGCAACGCTGGATGTAACCTTGACTACGGTTTCCTCTCCAATCGTCGTTATGTCGCCGTCTGGTCGAAGGAGTTGAAGCTGGACTCGATGGCTCGAATCGGTCCCAGGTAGGAATTTGCCCAGAATGACGATTGCTATTCCGATTACCTGACGCTCTGGCGGCACATTCGGAATCAATGGCGGACAAAAGAATACGTCAACTATGCGGATCGCACTGAAGACGTGGTCCTGCTCGCATAAAACTCGATCGCAGATGAACGCACTGATTGAGATAAGACTTGGCGGCATAAGTATTCTGTGCCGTTCAGTCTAACAGATGCCAGTTGGTAGATTCAGGGAAGAAGCATGATGCAGTGAGATGAAACCGGTACCAGTGCCGAAGGTGTCCGGCAATACGGAAAGCGAGCGGTTCGACAAAGCCGTCCGCAAGATGTTCCCCGTATCGAAGTGAGCCTATCTAAAAGAGGCCAGATTGAAGCGCGCGCGGGCACGAATGAAGCATCCAAGGAAACCTGCCTGAACTGCTCGGCCCATCACGTCGCTCACCAAGGCATTAGTGGTCCTTGTCCCAAGACAATTACCCTTTTGGGACGCAGCCTGAGTGTACCAAAGGCGATCAGAACATCGTGAGCGCGAAGTACCACGTCTAACCGTGGCGAAGGTCTCTACTTGGTCTGATACCGCACCCAGATCGGCGAACTCCAAACCACTTGTCCGTCGGTCTGGACCGCCCGGACATAGTAATAACTCTCTCCTGGCTGAGCCGCTTCGTCCACATACTCGAATGTCACGTCCTGCCGATTCCGGTCTAATTTGTGGACGTAGGTATTATTCTTGATGACGTCAACGTGCTTAATAGGCGCGGTCCCAATAATCTTGGCGATGAGTTTTGGCTTATGGGAACTGTTCACAATATCACCCATCAGCGCCGTCCCGCCTTCCACGCCCTGGATACGAAAATCCATGATGATGGTGTCGGTGGCTGCATACGCATGGCGCTTTCGGATGGCATCCAGGATTCCCTGCCGGGTGTAATCCTCAACCAGAATGCAGGAATAGGAAACGTGCGTGGATACGTGGTCGGAACTGGCCTGCACGCCCAGCTTGTAGCCTTTGGCCCAAGCGTTCCACACATAGCCCGCCGGGCGTGGCCCCTGATGCTGTTTCGATTCTCCGGGATGCCACGCGCGCGGGGCGTCCGCCGTCTCGTAGCTCGATTCATAACCCTGATAGATTTCGACCAGCGGCTCTAGATCCTGGTTATTGTCGCGCCAGTCGGTCCCTTGCTCGGTCGCCGATGTGTGTGGCATGGCGATGCCGTGGGTTTGCGCCAGATAAGGATACAGAATGGGACCGGTATTCGCTTTGCCCTCGCGCTCGGCGGCCCCGATCTTCAGCACCGGTTCACCGCGGTGGTCCCACACCACATTGCGGTGTCCATTCGGCCACCACACACTACGCTCATACCCGTACATGGGCACGAACCGCTGCGGCATGTAGTAAAGGTCATTCGATTTTTGTGTTATCCACCAGTTGTATTCCTCGTCTTGCCCCATCTGATGATCGCTGACGTAGCCGAAATCGAAAGCAATGGCGTCCAGTTCGTAGCGATAGAGATCTTGCAACATACCGTCACCCGCGCCATCGCCGGACAGTTCGGTGTGGCGATGGAGGTCGCCGCGTACGATCCGGTAGGTTTTGCCGTTCACCCGGTAGCGATAGGCCCGGATGCGACGAATGTCTTCGCGCTCATTCGGATGCATTGTCTTCGCTTCAACCGGCGGCGCCACGATGGTCCGGCCCCCCTCGATGCTGGCGGGACGAGCCGTCGCGTCGAGCACTGTGGCGAACACGTCCAGGTCGCCATACTTCCCGCCGGGCCAACGGCGCGCGTCGGTTGCCCACACGACGTTTACTTTATTTCCATGCAGCGTGACGGCTGCACGCATGCTATTGCGACCCACGCTTTCAGGCATTAGAATCGCCGGCGTCCAGTAATTCCCGTCCAGTGATGTGAGAAATGTGTTCCATCGTCCACCGGCGGCCCAATAATCGATGCGCGCGACGCTAGCGGACGTGCGGCTCCGAAACGTCATGTAGAGATGGCCGCCCTCATCGGTGGCGAGCTCCGGCTGTTGCAGATAGCGCCGGATATTTGCCGGAGCGGCATCGGCTACTGGCGCGGGAATCTCCTTCCAGTCGGACCCTTCGCGATACGCAACGCGAATCTTGCGGTCCTTGTAGATAACCGTGCCGCGCCGTTCTATGATCCAGGAAAAGTCTTTGCCCCACAGTGGTCCGGATTCCTCCCACGCCACCACTGGCTTACCGGACGGGAGAGTCGCGATGGACGCGCGCACGGAGAAATTCTCACCGTGAGTGACGCGCTCCGCCGCGCCGCCCAGTTCCCGCACGTAAATCTGGTATGCGCCCGTCGCGTAGGAATCCCAAGCGATCCACAGCTTGCCTCCGCCGAACGCAGCGCTTGGCATCCAGGCATTACCGCCGCCTTCACTGATCCGCTGCTCAGCGGCCCAGCGCTGGCCGTCCCAGAGTTTCGCCAGAATTACCGATTCGTTATTGCGGAAGCCCTGCCACACCAACGCGAGCCTGTCCTTTCCGTCGGAAACCAATTGCGGCCACAGGTCGGAGCCTGCATTCGTTGTTAACTGTTGCGGCTTCGACCAATTTCCATTGCTCCACACGGTTTCGAATAGTTGATAGGTATCGCCTTCCCTGCCCGAATACACAACATGAATCCGGCCGTGGCCATCGCTCGAAATCGCCGGCGCATTATGATCGCCACGCCCGCTGACATGATGCAACTGGCCTGCGCCGCTCACAACAATTTCATCTGCCTTATCCCGATAGGAGAGCCAGGCTACCCAGCGCTCTCCATTCGGCGCCAGAGTCATCGCGGGATAATCGTCCAAAACGCCCTCTTCCGATAATTTCTGCTCCACGGGTAGCCGCTCCACTGTCGCGTTGCCCTCCAACAAAGACAGGGGCATTCCATAGATAATGCCGGCTGT
>Ga0209168_10003744_pt1 | contig 10301 bp, 9 predicted proteins | sample Coa_R1_FD_187156 | JGI IMG/M metagenome (GOLD analysis project Ga0209168, IMG submission 187156) | Surface soil microbial communities from Centralia Pennsylvania, which are recovering from an underground coalmine fire - Coalmine... | ecosystem: Environmental > Terrestrial > Soil > Unclassified ... | reverse complement strand
GGCTCTTCGTCAATCTCGAATAGAAACTCGCCTTCGGCGGGACTGGGTTTACGTTTCCCTTTCATCGTGAGTGCAATGTAACACCCATTCGGTGAAATTCATCAAGTCCCTTTTCGATGACAATCTCTGGTCTCCCCGCCTCGCTCCCCGCTTTCACATCATTATCTACGGACGGATTACGGATTGCCGTCTACAGCCGATGAAATCACGTATTCTCTAAACGGCCACGGCCATAGGATTGTTTGCACAGGTCTGGTAAGCATTTTTATTAAAACAAACGGATTCTGAATCCGTACAGGCCCGAATTGCTGGCCATGGTTAAGGTCCTCGCTGTACAAAATGCTGCATGCAGACTCGATGGCTGCAGCAACAATGAGCGAGTCGTCCAGGCAAGGCGGTGCTTGTTGTTCAATTGAAGCGCCTGCGCAAACAGCGCCTGCGAAGAGTGGACAGACAGCATCGGACGGAACACAGTGGTGAGGTATTGCTCGCCTTCAACGGTAGTCATCGGCTGTTCAAATCGACGAAGAGCGATATTGAAAAACTCCTGCACCACCTGATAGCTTACAACTGCTTTGCGGGTTGCAACCCCTTCACGAATCAGTTTCGCGCCGCGACGTGCTTTAGCTTCAGCATTCCGATCGAAGCAATACACGAAGATGTTGGTGTCGAGAAAGAAACCTGCCGTTCGTTCATCTCATCCCGGGTAAAGTGACGGCCGGCCTTGATGTGTCGCAATCGTCGCATTAGAGAATCAAACTCCTGCCCGCTTCCCGACTATGCGGTAAACTGCAGCAACCACTCCCGAAAAGCGGCATTGAGAGTCTTGCGTTGCGATTCGAGCCACCAGCCGCGCCTGTTCAATCAGGTCTCCATCGGCGCTCAATGTTATGTTTTTCATACTAAAACAGTGCACACGATAACAGTGTAATAGCAAATTTCGCAATTAGCTCAAGGGAATCCGCTTCACTCCAACGGCTGGCCCGGCTCGAGAACGCCTCTGGCCGTCAGCCAGGGATGCACCTTTTACATGCTTGGGTGAAACTCGGGATTACGGGTAAGAACAGGATGCGAAAATTCCTACATGGCAAGCCGCACCGGCGTGCGCTTCTACATCTTGGTGATGACCACAACATCGGTAGGAGCATTCAGGTTCCCGCCTGAAAAAGGAGATCCGCTATTCGGCGTGAGCATGCCCGAACTGGTGTTGACCGAGAAGACAGATATCGTATTGTCAACTTTATTCACGACAAACAAAAACGTCCCGGTGGGATCGGTGGCAACTCCAAAGGGATGCTGCCCGGTAGCTGCGGTCGACATGGCAGATAAAGACCCGCTGTTGATACTGAAGGTCGAGACGGTGCCTGCTTGAACATTGGTGGCAAAGACAAACTTGTCCATGGGATCCACTGCCAGACGCAACGGGTTATTGTGACAAGAGGCACTGCATCCTGATCCAGGCATGGGCAGCGACGACGCGCTTAGCGTCCCAGTTGCTCCGATCTGAAGGGAAACAACCGATTCGGCCATGTGATTGCCGATAAAAAGCTGCTTGCCATCAGTAACCAGTCCGACCGGAGAGGTGAGTCCTGCAGGGCTGGAGGTCGGGAACGGAGAACCAACTGCGCTCAAAGTTCCGTTGGCGTTGATCTGAAACACAGAAACTGCATTAGCGCCGCCCGTAGGGTCATCCTTAAAGTTGTTTACAAATAGAAATGTTCCCGCAGGGTTAACAGTCAACCCAAAAGGATTTGCAATCCCGGTGACTGGCGATCCGGCGGCCGGTGTTAGAGAGCCGGTGGTGGTATTCAGGCTGAAGACAGAGACACTGCTGTCATTCTGATTTCCCACAAATACCAGCCCTGCCATGGGAGCAACCGCTACTCCTGTCGGCCTGGAGCCGGTGGTAAACGGCGAACCCGGAACCGCGGTGAGCATGCCAGAGGTGGTGTTCACGGAAAATACTGATAGCGAGTGAGCGCTTTGGTTGCTCACAAAGAGAAAATTGTGGACAGAGTCGAAGGCCATAAACTCTGCCCCTGCTCCGGCAGTAAACGGTGATCCGGAGACAGGAGTAAGACTGCCCGAGGTACTAACTGTGAATACTGAAACCGTTCCCGAGCCCGAATTGGAAACGAATGCCAGGCTCATCGCGGATGACTGGTTCATCATCATGGTGCTGTTGCCCATGCTTCCGCATCCATTGATCACCAGCAGAAGGGCTGAACTTGCAATTAAAGGCAGGATGATAGAGACAACCAGAAGCAACATCCTTGAAGAGCGAAAACGTGATCGGGCTACTTGGGAAACCATACAACTGACTCCAATCTTATTCTTATAAGACTTATGACAGGATACCCTAATAAGATTCAGTCTGAGCGCACAATAGATGTCAATAATTTGTCAACAACGCAGTGTCTCGAATTCTGTAGGGATGACTATGGCAGTGCGGAGTACGCTACGGTAAATCATAGAGAAACGCGCAGCCTGCATCGGGACGCTTGCAAACGTCGGCGGTCAGTTTTTCCACGCGTCTGCCATGGGCTGATTTTAAATCTGAGCACGCTCTCCATTGACTGCTTGTGGCTCAATAGAGATTAAAGCTCATCTCAATGGTGACCTCGCTGGCCACCGGTTTGCCGGATTGGGTTGGCGGTTGAAAGCGCCACATCGGTAAAACCTTCAGCGCCATCTCATCCAACCCCATGCCGAGTTTGTTAACGACCTGGGATCTTTGGATGCGTCCGTCAGTGCCTATTGTCACGCGCACGCTTAGGTTGCCTTGATACTTGCTTCGCCGCGCTTGCTCGCTAAAGGTCGGATCAACGCTAAGCAGGGCCCTGGGCGGCGAGAAACCTCCGGTAGTTTTAACCGGGCTAGCATCATTCGGTCCGGATGTCGGATTGAATGAGATGCCGTGCCCTGCCATGTATTGCTCGGGCGTCTGCAAAAGCTGCCCAATGGACGCCGAAACTGAATCCGACTGTTCATCTCGGGCAAACCCGGAAATCTCCAATGTGGTGCTCGAGTAGACCATCTTGCATTGGCCCGCCGGCTTGCCGGGCAAATTGGGTGTGCCAATAACTTCAAAGCGAAATCGGGCAGTGCCTGAATTCCATGACGCCTCTTGGACGTTAACGGCAACGTCGCAAGTACCGGACACGCGACCAAGCTTTTCCTTCTTCAGTTTTGCTTCTTGCCGGTCTGCCACGTGGAGGAGGAGGAGCTTTTGATCGACCAAAGACTTGAGCAGGTCGCCCGGAGTCTGGCCTTGCGCTGCCGACACCCCTGGGAGCGTGACGGCCGCAACGACCACGGCACGCATCGTCACCAGGAGACACGCTGTAAGATTTTTCACGGCGAAGATTATAGCCGAAGGCCTGGTAAAGATTAGCTCACGGGCGGCGCAGGGCTCTCCTGCAGGCCGACATGGTGCCGCACATCGGCGCCGCGCACCCAGAAGATTACATCTTCAGCAATGTTGGTAGCGTGATCGGCAACGCGCTCCAGGTTGCGCGCGATCAGAAGCAGGTCCAGTGCCTGCTCCACAACCGCCGGATTCTCGTGCATCTTTTCCACCAGGACGATGTAGATCTCGTCATTCATCTGGTCCACAATGTCGTCCATCTTCAGGATCGCCTCGGCCAATTCAGCTTTGCCTTCAATGAACGATTCCAGCGCCCGGCGCACCATCCCGGCGGCGGTTGAGGCCATGCGCGGAATATCTACCGGCAGTTCCACCGAGGGTAGCTTGATGGTGTCCATGATTCTCTCGGCGATGTTAACCGCCTGATCGCCCACGCGTTCCAGATCGGCATTGATCTTCATGACGGCGGTGATAAAGCGCAAATCCACGGCCAGGGGTTGCTGCATGGCGAGCAAGTCCAGGGCCAGCTCATCGATCTCACGCTCCGCCATATTGATGGCGCGTTCACCCTCGAGAACGGCATAGCAGAGTTTTATGTCGCGTTTGCGGTACGCTTCAGTCGCGCGGTCAATGGCCTGCTCGGCGAGTCCGCCCATAGCCAGCAGTTTTTGCTTGAGCTCGTCCAGAGCGATTTGAAAACGTGTGCGCATTATCCGAACCTGCCTGTAATGTAATCTTCCGTCCTCTTCTCTGTGGGATTGGTGAACATTTTTTCCGTCTTATCGAACTCTATCAGTTTCCCCATCAGGAAGAAGCCGGTGAAATCCGCCACGCGCGCCGCCTGCTGCATATTGTGCGTGACAATCACAATAGTGTATTCCTGCTTCAGTTGAAAAATCAGATCTTCGATCTTGGCCGTGGAGATCGGATCCAGGGCGGAGGCAGGCTCATCCATGAGCATGATTTCCGGCTGCACAGCCAGGGCGCGGGCAATGCACAGGCGTTGCTGCTGCCCGCCGGAGAGGCTGATGCCGGATTTCTTCCTCAAATCGTCCTTGACCTCTTCCCAGAGGGCCGCCTGCTGCAAGGAGCGCTCAACTACTTCATCCAGCTCGCGGCGCTTATGGAACCCATTCAACTTCAACCCCGCAGCCACATTGTCATAGATAGACATGGTAGGAAATGGATTGGGCTTCTGGAATACCATGCCGATGCGCCGCCTGATTGAAACCGGGGAGATGCCCCTCCCGTAAACGTCCGTTTCGCCCACCTGGATCTTGCCCTGGACGCGGGCTTCCGGAATGGTTTCATGCATTCGGTTCACGCAGCGCACAAATGTGGACTTGCCGCAGCCTGAAGGCCCAATCACGGCGGTGGCCTGGTTGGGAGGGATCTCCAGGTTAATGTCATACAGTGCCTGCTTCGCGCCGAACCAGGCATTCAGCTCGCGGACGTGAATTCCTACGCCCATCAGGTTGTCTCCCTCATAACTCCCCGGCTGGTTGCAAAACGGAAAAGAATCATGGCCCCGGCAATCAAGGTAATCAGCACAAATGCGCCGGTCCAGGCCAGGCGGTGCCACTCATCAAACGGAGAGATCGCATAAACGTAGATCTGCAGCGGCAAAGCGGCAATCGGCTCATTCAGGTTTGTGCTCCAGAACTGGTTGCCGAACGCGGTAAACATCAGGGGAGCGGTTTCCCCGGCCACACGGGCAAAGGCCAGCATGATCCCGGTCACAATTCCCGACATAGCAGTGCGTATGACCACGGAAAGAGTGGTGCGCCAACGGGGAATGCCCAACCCGAGAGCGGCTTCGCGCACCGACTGTGGGACCATCAGAAGGACCTCCTCTGTCGTGCGGCTGACTGTGGGAACCATCATGATGCCCAGCGCGATTCCTCCCGAGAGGGCGGAAAAGTGTCCCTGGGTCACAACTACCAGAGCCCACGCCGTCAGCCCTATCACGATCGATGGCACGCCGTTGAGCACGTCTGCCGTGAACCGCACGATGTCGCCGTAAGTATTGCGACCATACTCCGCCAGAAAGATGCCCGTCCCGATTCCGAACGGAATCCCAATCGCGCTGGCCACCATAAGAACGATTCCCGAACCCGCCAGGGCATTGGCCATTCCACCACCGATTTCTCCGGGAGGCTTTGGCATCTGGGTAAAAAACGCCCAGTTCAGGCCGGCAATTCCGCGATACGCGACCGTCCCGAGGATCAAGAACAGCGGGAGGGTTACCACCAGGGCGGCCGCGGTAATGGCGCTGAGTGCGATCACGTTGCTCAGCCTGCGCCGCCTGCTGATTGCCGATTGCAAGAGTTTAGGCAAGGGTCCTCGAGGGAGTACCCCGTGTAACGCTCCATACCAGCAGGCGTGCGAGAGCGTTCACGATCAGAGTAATAACGAACAGGACCAGGGCTACTTCTACGATGGAGCTCAAATAAAGATTATCCGCGGCTTCAGAAAATTCATTGGCGATGACGCTGGCCAGGGTGTATCCGGGAGCCAGAAGCGAGCGTGAGATCTCCGGACGGTTGCCAATAACCATGGCTACAGCCATGGTTTCTCCCACCGCACGCCCAAGACCCAGAATAATCGCGCCCAGGATGCCAACTCGAGCATTGCGCAAAACTCCCATGCGCAGCACCTCCCACCTGGTAGCGCCCAGAGCCAGTACCGCCTCGCGTTGCTGGCGCGGCACCGCCTTAATGATCTCTCGCGTGACCGAGGCAGTAATGGGCAGGATCATGATGGCCAGAATGATTGCCGCCGCCAGCATATCGATGCCGTAAGTGGGGCCGGTGAAAAATCCTGTCCACCCCAGCCGCTGCTCTAACCAGGGCTCCACGTAAGTTCGTAATACCGGCGCCAGCACGAAGATGCCCCACAGCCCATAAATGACGCTGGGAATCGCCGCCAGCAGTTCCACCATTGTGCCCAGAATCTTGCGCAGGAATTGCGGACAAAGCTCAGTGAGAAAGAGGGCGGTTCCCATGGAGAGAGGGACGGCAAGAAGCAGTGCCAGCAATGACGAAACCAGGGTGCCGAAGATAAAGGGCAGGGCGCCGAAATCGCCCTTTACCGGGTTCCACTGGCTGGTAAAAAAGAACTTGAGACCAAATTTGTGGAGTGAGAGGTTAGATTGCTTAGCCAGTTGAAACACGATCAGGACGACAATCACCAGCAACGAAACCGCGCACGCAAATACCAGCGTACGAAATGTGGTATCTGCAAGACGTCCTTCGGCTTTGCCGGCTGCGCCGCGGGAAACAATGGCGAGTTTCCTTGCAGGCCGTTCACCCGGCGCTGGGTCGGCCTCTTTTGGTTCTTTCCTTATTTTGAGCTTAGGAAGCACTTGCATTTACAAAAAACCGTATCAGAAGATTGTTAAGAATGTGTTAAAACACCGCTAGGCTACCGAATGAGTCGAGTTATCCGCTCTATAGCCATGCTTTGTAAAGCAAAACCCGCTTTTAAGCTTCAAAGATATTCAATGTTCCCAAAGCAAGTTAGCGCCGATGCCCACGAGTTAAACAGACCAGCCGCTTGGCGGTAACAGCATTCTTGCTGTTACCGCTTTCTAAGAATTCCTAATGAACAACTTTGCTTAAACTTAGCGTTCACTTAATCTCTTTGATCTTTGCTTTCACTTTCGCAGCCACGCTCTTGGGCAGCGGAGCATAGTCCAGCGACTCAACCATGCCTTCGCCTGAATTCAACATCCAATTCAGGAAATCAACCATGGCCTTCTGCTTGGTGGCATCGTCCCATTTGCTGGGCACAAGCAACCAGGTAAAGCTGGCGATAGGATATGCCGTCTTTCCCGGCGCGTTGGTGATGGAGACACGGAAATCGTCCGGCATCTCCTTCATCGAAGCAGCGGCCGCCGTGGTGGACTCCAGGCTGGCCTTTACGTATTGTCCGGCGGCATTCTTCACGCTGCCATAGGGAATAGTGTTCTTGAGCGCGTAAATCAACTCGACATATCCAATCGCGCCATCCACCTGCCGCACCGTTCCGGCCACGGCTTCATTGCCTTGCTGGCCGAGCCCGGTAGGCCACTGCACGGACACTCCTTTACCCACTTTGTCCTTCCACTCCTGACTCACCTTGGAAAGATAGTCGGTAAAAATGTAGGTGGTGCCGCTGCCGTCAGCGCGGTGCACAACCGCAATGTTCTTGTCCGGCAATTTCACGCCTGGATTGTCTTTGACAATCTCCGCTGCGTTCCATTTGGTGATATGCCCCAGAAAGATTCCGGCCAGAGTTTCACCGCTGAACTTGAGCTCAGTCTTCACTTCCGGCACGTTGTAAGCTGGCACCACTGCACCCAGTACGGTGGGTATGTGAAAGATGTCTGCCTTTCTCTTGTCCTTGGCCGCCTGCAACTGCTCGTCTGTCATCGGCCCATCGGAGGCGCCAAAGTCCACCGTGCCCTCTGTAAGCTGGCGGATGCCGGCGCCGCTGCCTTTGGATTGATAGTTGATCTCAATATCAGAGTGTTGCTTGTGGTACTCGTCGAACCACTTTGAATAAATTGGGTTAGGAAAGGTCGCGCCTGCGCCGTTGAGCTTGGTTTCGGCCAGGCCGATGCTCCCCAAAAGCATCAGTAGCAGTGTTACACGCAGAATTCGTGTCAAGTACATACTCCCCCTCTATGTTTATGTTTTCGTATCTGTTTTCGTTCCAGTAGTAGCTTTCAATTGTTAACGAGAGGTTAAAACTGAGTGAAAATCGGATGAAAAATCCCAAATTCTGTAATTTGTAATTTCAGATTGTGGTTCCTCGCGATTCGTCATCCCTATCGCACACATTTCCTTACACGTTCCCTTGATTCTTTTCAATTCAGCAATCTTGCCACCTGTCTCATCCGGGCCTTGGGGTTAAAGCAGTTTCGGCGATTCCTCTTGCGGCTCGGTCCGCTGCCTTGCCGCCAGCCAGTCAAGGTAGAGCTGCTCCACCGGCTTATCTTTGCATTTCAGCAGATGGCGAATGGTCTGCCCGGTCACCAGATGGCATACTTCCTCTGCCATGTTCTTAGCGTGGTCTCCGGCACGTTCCAGGGCGGTAGCCATCAGGAGAACGTGCAGGCTTTCGTGCCCTGGAGGACCATCCGGACTCTCGGTGTGGCGCACCAGCAGGAGATTACGGAAGCGATCCATTTCGGAATCCGCCCGCAAGACCTTCAGCGCCTGGTCTACGTCACGCTCGCAGAATGCGTGCTTCGCCTGAATGAGCATGTTTTCCAGCAGGCAGGCCATGCGGGTGAGGTACTCCACATCTTGCATATCGATGCGATTTCTTACGATTGACGTACGCTCGGAGAAGGCGGCAACCAGATCGCCGGTGCGCTCCAGGTCAATCATCAGCTTCATGCAGGCCAGCAGTTCCTGCGCCTCGGTTGCGTTCACCTGAGTAATGGCCGGGCCAAGCCGCTGGTCCAACTCGCGGTCAAAGCTGTCCAATTGCTCTTCACATTCTTTGACGGCTCGAAATGCCGCCGCGGAGCCATTCACCAGGCCATCTATGGCGTGAGAGACGGCAGTTTTAGCAACAGTAAATGCTTCCTTGGTGATCGTCAGGAGATCAGGAGCATAGGAAAAGTCCTGAGAAAGAGCCAAAGCGGGAAGACTCATGGGCACGCACCTCAACACAGCAACTCTGTTTCTCGTTTCGAGGGAGGAAAAAGTGAGAAACTCAGCCCTGCTATTCGGAATTTATAGCGAATCAAGATGAATACAGCATTAAACGTGAGTGAAATTCTATGGAAAACCAGGGGTTGGCGGGCAACGTCTTACTGATTACTGAGAACCAGATGAACTGGATGCGGTAACTCCCGCGCATCGCGGGCAGATGCATATCCCCAGGCGATCTTGCGGAACCTGTGATATCGTCTCGCTGGAAATGTGGATCGAGGTGCACCAGCAGGGCTGGTGTGGCTCCGATGGAATTACTCCGGTGCACTGATTATCTGCTCCGCAAAGCGGACAACATAACCTGTTGAGAGGTTCGCCCATAGGAGTTAATAATACCTGCCCGTACTCCTTATGCCAGCAGCCTTTCTTTGGGCGTCCCGCGCATCCAGAAGACCAGGGTGTCTGCCAGGTTGACAGCGTGGTCAGCTATTTGCTCCAGGTATCGGGAAGCCAGCAGGAGGGCCAAATCCGAGTTGGCTGTGGAGGAACCGCTGCTCAACCTCTCCCGGATTTTGCGGAAAACATAATCGCGGTAGGTGTGCACGGCTTCCTCACTGCCCAGAGCGCTTTCCGCCAGAACCACATCCTGCCTGACAACGGCACGCAACGTCTTGCGACAGATGTGGGAGACAGCTATGGCCAGAGGTTGCAGATCGGCTCGCTGCAGATCGGAGTTCTCACACTCCTGCCGGCCCTGCCCCAACTCGATCACTTTTCGGCCGATATTTGCCGCCAGGTCTCCCATCCTTTCCAGATCCTTATTGATTTTGAGGATGGAAACCATGGAGCGCATATCGCACGGGGAAAGGTTCTTTTGGGCCAGATGCCCCAACACTGCAGCATCAATGTGGACCTCCATACGGTTGATCACGATCTCTTTCTGCAGCAGGGTATGCGCCAGCCCCCAGTCACCGGCGAGAAGAGCTTCGATCGCTTGATCAATGGAGCTTTCCACCATCCCGGCCATGGCAGTTACCAGGGCAAAAACCCTCTGGCGCGAATCCAGACATATTTGTACTGATTGAGTCATCGTTTTCCTCATCCGAGCATATTGGATTGCGTACCTATATTGTCTCGCAGAAGTGTTAATGGTGGGTGAATGACCGTAATCCGTCCGTAAGCTGTGTACTGACCATAAGTGCTGCAGATTTTGTGCGTGAGTGGGCCGAAAAGCGAGGGTGTCGGTTCGAGACAAGTGGTTGGTGGGCTCACAGTCGGATGGAGAGAGG
>Ga0209168_10003742_pt1 | contig 10302 bp, 12 predicted proteins | sample Coa_R1_FD_187156 | JGI IMG/M metagenome (GOLD analysis project Ga0209168, IMG submission 187156) | Surface soil microbial communities from Centralia Pennsylvania, which are recovering from an underground coalmine fire - Coalmine... | ecosystem: Environmental > Terrestrial > Soil > Unclassified ... | reverse complement strand
TGCTCGCGGAGAGAGTCCGTCAGAGGCTAAGAACAGCCAGATCTAGCCTTGCGCGGAGCAACTTGAGCATAATGGCTTGGGATTGAATTCATCGTAGGGAGTTAAGCCATGAGAAACATCTTTGGCAGAGCCGCTCTGGCGGGCGTCGTAATTTTTGCTTTCACCGGTTGGGTGCTCGCCGCAGCAAATGCCCCCGACGGCTCGGCCATTCTGGAGCCGGCATCTGGTGCGTTGCTCGGACAGTACTATGGCGCCGGTACTCTCGCCCAGAACACGGCGAAGCTCGGGCGGACACCGCCCGTTCACCTGACTTACTATGCGTGGACCGACGACTGGACTGGCGCCGTCACCAAGGCAGATCTGGCCGCGGGACGCATCCCGCTCGTCAATTGGGAACCTCACAAGATCGACTTCAACAAGATCGTCGACGGAAGCCTCGATGCCACGATAAAGGCGCGCGCGGCTGGCTCCAAAGCACTCGGCAAGAAGTTCTTCCTTGACTTCGCCGCCGAGATGAATGGGGACGAGGCGTGGGGCGGTAACAATGCACCGCTGTACGTCGCCGCTTATCGGCATATTCACGATATCTTCCTTGCTGCGGGCGCTACCAACGTGATCTGGGCCTGGTGTCCAAACGTCACCGACACTAACGGCGGTAACAAAAATACGATGGACTATTACCCAGGCGACGCCTACGTCGATTGGACCGGAGTCGATGGATACAACTGGGGCACGACAAATGGCGGCTGGCAGAGCTTTCAGCAGGTGTTCAAGGACATCTATCCCCTACTTGCAGCCAAAAAGAAGCCGATCATGATTGGAGAGATGTCCTCCGCTCAAGCGGGAGGAGACAAAGCCAAGTGGATCGATGAAATCATTCCCACCCTGCGCGCCAGTTTCCCGCTTATCAAATGTGTCGTCTGGTTCGACATCAACAAGGAAGCCGATTGGCGCATCAGCTCGTCCCCGGAATCGGAAGCGGCGTTCATCCGCATGGCGAAGGATCCCTACTTCAATCCGTAGGATTCTGGGACACCCGGGTGCCCGTCCAACCGCTCCTTAAAGCTGTCTCCCCCTGCGGGAATGGTCTAGAATCAGGCTTGGAAGGCGTTCCGATCCAGCCTTCCCCTGGTGATCTTTCATGGCATTCCCTGTAACGCGCCTGCGCCGCCTGCGCCGTACGGCCGAGCTTCGCAATCTTGTCAGCGAAACGCGCCTCACCCCCGATGCCTTTGTTTATCCCATGTTTGTGTGCCCCGGAGAAGGCGTCCGCAAAGAAGTTCGCTCCATGCCGGGCGTGTTCAATTTGTCGGTGGATGAAGCGGTGAAGGAAGCGCAAGAAGTTCATTCGCTGGGCGTGCCGTCGGTGATCCTGTTTGGCCTGCCCGACAAGAAGGATGAAGTTGCCACAGGCGCCTGGGCCGAGGATGGCATCGTGCAGCAGGCCGCCCGCGCAATGAAGCGCGCGGTGCCGGGGCTCATTCTCATGGGCGACGTTTGCCTCTGCGAATACATGAGTCACGGACATTGCGGAATCGTGAAGGCAGCGCCGCAATCGCTGGGCGCAGCCGCGCGCGATTCCGTGGTTGTCGTGCCGGATGAATCTCCCGCGGAGAAGGCGAAGGAGATTGATGAAGCGATTGATCGGCTGGTCACTCGCGTCACGGACTACGAGATCGTGAACGATGCTTCGCTTGAACTGCTGGCGCGCACTTCGGTGTCGCTGGCAAAGGCGGGCATCGACATCATCGCGCCCTCTGACATGATGGACGGCCGGGTCGCCGCCATTCGGCGCGCGCTCGACGAAGCTGGACTGATCAACACTCCGATTCTTTCCTACGCTGCGAAGTTTGCTTCCGGATTCTATGGACCATTCCGCGAGGCGGCCGACTCCGCACCGCAATTCGGCGATCGCCGGTCGTATCAGATGGACGGGGCGAACATTCGCGAAGCCATGCGCGAAATCGAAGCCGACATTGAAGAAGGTGCCGACATGATCATGGTGAAACCGGCCATGCCGTATCTCGACGTCATCGCGGCTGCGCGGGAGCGTTTCGAACTTCCGCTCGCGGCGTATCAGGTTTCCGGCGAATACGCGATGATCGAGGCCGCCGCCCGCAATGGTTGGATCGAACATGACCGCGTCATGATGGAGTCGCTGTTGAGCATCCGGCGCGCGGGAGCGAGCATTATCTTGACGTATTACGCGAAAGAGGCGGCTAAGCTGCTGGGGTAGGTGTGCGCGGTTGATCGCGCGGAGCGGGCGCCCCTGTCCGTCCTGGAACAAATCCCTGTCATCCTGAACGAAGTGAAGGACCCCGCATCTGTTCATCGATTCGATGTTGTGTACGGGCATTTTCTCGACGGCTGCACCAGGAGAATGCCTTAAAGCTTTTTTGGTAGTGCCGGCGGTGATGGGGGTCCTTCGCTTCGCTCAGGATGACAGAGGCAGTGCGGTCCCGCTTTACGATGACAGCGGCGATGAGATGTCTACTTCCACCAGCTTACGGTCTTCTTCTGACACTTTAAACATTTGGCGAGGCTTCAGGTTCATGAAGCTGGCTACGAAGACGTCGGGGATTTGGCCGATGCGGGTGTTGTAGGTGGTCACGTCGTCATTGAAGAATTCGCGGCGGTCGGCGATGCGCTCTTCCAGTTCGCTGATGCGGTTTTGCAGCTTCAAGAAATTTTCGTTGGCTTTGAGTTGCGGATAATTTTCGGCTACGGCAAACAGCCCGCGGAGCGCGCTGTTCATCTTCAAATCGGCGAGCGCTTTCTGGCCGATGCTGGCTGCGTTCATTGACGCGGCGCGCGCATGGGTGATCGCGAGCAGCGTTTGCTCCTCGTGCTGCATGTATCCTTTGACGGTCTCGACCAGGTTCGGAATCTCGTCGTGCCGCTGCTTGAGCAGGACGTCGATGTTCGCCCACGCACGATCATTCTCGTTGCGCAGCCGCACCAGGCCGTTGTACAGGATGACGGTGTAGATGGAGGCTCCAGCTATAAACAGGAAAAATGCCAGCTCGGTCATGGCGCTGCTATCCATCGTCCCATCGTCACCTCAGAACACTTAAAGGTGCCAGTGGATTGGGGACTGGGGCAAGTGCCAAGGGAGTTGCGTGGGAATCAGCGGAGAAAAGGAATCAGAGAGCGGGGCTATGAGGAACAGCCGCTCGGCCTTCGGCCTTGCGGGACAGCCGAATGCGGCTGTCCCACATAAGTTGTGCCGTTAGTCTTTGCTTGGCTTCTTTGGCGTGATGTCGCAGGCTTTGCGCACTTGATCGAGATCCAGACCTGCGGGAGAGAATTCAGCAATCTCGCGTCCGCTGCGGGTTGGCAGTTCGACCTTGAAGACTTGTGCGCCGATCAGGCCGCGCGTGGTGCCTTTGTCCATCGAGAGAAAATGGCCACGCTCCCAGTTCCAGCCGTGATAACTGTGCGTGTCGTCGATGCGAACCATTACCTCAAGTTGGGGCTGGCCCCAGAATCCAGGACGATTCGGAGGAGGAAGCCGAACTCCCGGATTGAAATCGGCCAGCTTGAGCTTACCCTCTTCGCAGAAGAGAACCACGCGCGGCTTGTAGTCAGGATCTTCGCGGAAAAAATTGTCCGACTGCAGCTCGAAGCGCACTTTCTTCGCGCCCGTCATCTTGTCTTCGGAGTGAAACATCATCCACTTGCCGCCGACGCTGACGCCGTCACTTTCGCCCTGGTAGGGGCTCATCGCGCCGCCTTGAGCGAATGCGGATGCGGCGCAAAGCAGCGCCGCGCTGGCCAGAACCGCCTTGAAAACCATGGCGGATGGATTGAATTTACGAGTAGAGCGCAATGCGTTCACGGTGTCCTCCAGACCACTATCCCTGAATATATTGAACCCGGAAGAGGACCGAAAAGTTGCATGAAAAGGTACGCCTAGCGCGTATCGATTCGCAGATCAATGTAGACCTGGGAGCGGTCGTCAAACTGGCTCACCGACTTCGTGTCGCTCTTGTGGCCCTTGTACTGGGCATAGACCTCGTAATCGATGGCCGTAGAGAGCGCGGGAAAGCGATAGGAGCCGTCCTGGCCGACGATGTAGGTCTTCACCGCGCGGTTACGGGTGTTGGTCAGGTAGACGACGGCGTCGGGCAGCGGGTTATCGCGCGGGTCGAGCACTTTGCCAGACAACAGGCGACCGACCGACTTGTCTTTCTTGTCCGGAGCTGCGCTAGCGAATACGCAAAAAACGGCCAGCATGGCGCAGGCCAAGGTTGCTGCCGTAATCACCGATCGTTTGTGATTCATGCTGGTGCTATTGTCTCACGAGCACCACGGACGACTACACATCTACTTGATTAGATGCAATCCGGTGTCTTCGCGTTCGTCGTAATAAACGTGGACGGTGACTTCGCTGGCGAGGTGCAAAGGAGTTCCGTCAGTGGTTTTCACGCCTTTCAGGTCGGCCCAGAGGATATAGTCGGCGTCCCCGGGCGGAACGCGCTGGGCGAACTCGCCCATGTGGTCGGAGTAGACCTCCCACTTTGCTTTGTTTTTCTTGTTCTTGGCCGGGCGGATCTTCACGTGTATGCCGTACACGGGGCGATTGTCGGGACCCCAGACAGTGCCGAAAATGAGGGCGTAAGACTTCTCCGCATTGGATTGCCGCTGAGCGGAACCTGGGCATGGGCTGAGGCCTAGCAGGAGAACAACGACGAGGAACCCAAACCGGGACAGCCATGAAGAATGCGTCAGACGAGGCCTAGGAGTAATCACCGTCTTCGTTTTCCTCCACCTCTTCTTCGTCTTCCTCGACGTAGCCTTCTTCAACAGCTTTCAATTCGAGCGGACTGACGGTGATGACTTCGAAGTCAGTGCCGCACTCGGGGCAGGAGATCACTTCCCCTTCGTCGACGTCATCCTCTTCGACGTCCAGATTGGTTTCGCATTCGGGACACAGAACCATAAAGCCTCCCTCGCCTATTAGAGCCTCCTGTTAATATTTAGATTCTCCCCGGCTGTTCGGTCAAGGGGCAGAGGCTGGGGTACGAGAGATTTCGTGGGGATCGGGAATTGCTCTTCTGTCGTGTGATTTCTCTGGACGGGGAACATCAAATCATGCTCCATTTCCTTCACTATTGCCGTCGCGATTTCCTTCACTCGATCCCTCGAACGGCCCGCGGGCACGCGGTTCTCGCGTTGGTACTGGCGATGGCAGTGGTTTGTACGGCGCAGTCTGAGCCTAAGGTTACGGCCGATCCCCAGATCGCGGCGGCGTTGCAGCAGGTTTCAGCGCAGCGGATTCAGGCAAACATCGAGAAGCTGGTCAGCTTTGGGACACGGCTGACTCTCTCGGCGCAAGACGACGCGTCGATTGCCAAAGGCCACGGGATTGGCGCGGCGCGGGAGTGGATCAAATCGGAGTTTGAGCGCTATTCGAAAGACTGCGGCGGATGCCTTGAGGTGAAGACCGACAGCTTTACTGAGCAGCCGGTCGATCGCATTCCGAAGCCGACAGTTATCACCAATGTTTATGCGGTTCTGAAGGGGACCGACGCGGCGAACGCGAAGCGCATCGTGCTGGTGACAGGGCACTACGATTCGCGTAACAGCGACACGCTCGATGTGAACGGCGATGCTCCCGGAGCGAACGACGACGGTAGCGGGACCGCCGTCAGCCTGGAGTGCGCGCGCGTCCTGAGCAAATTGAAGTTTCCGGGGACGATTATTTTCCTGACCGTCGCGGGCGAAGAGCAGGGGTTGAACGGCAGCAAACACTTCGCCCAGATGGTAAAGGGCGAGGGTTGGGAGCTGGAAGCCGTCCTCAATAATGACATTGTCGGCGGCGACAAGAGCGCGGAGCAGGATCATTCCGTGGTACGAGTGTTTTCGGAGGGCGTGCCGGCCGCGGCCACTGAGCAGGATTTGCGGCGCATTCGCGGGCTGGGCGGCGAGAGCGATTCCGGTTCGCGCGAGGTGGCACGGTATATCGCCGAGGTTGGGCGGACCTACGACACTGGAGTGAAGCCGATGCTCGTGTTTCGGCTGGATCGCTATTTGCGCGGTGGGGATCATTATTCGTTTAACCAGCAGGGACTTTCGGCGGTGCGGCTCACGGAATATCGTGAGGACTTTCATCATCAGCATCAAAATGTGCGGACAGAAAACGGCATCGAATTTGGCGATTTGCCGAAGTTTGTGGACTACGACTATGTGTCGCATGTGGCGCGTCTGAATGCGGCGACGTTGGCTTCGTTGGCTGCGGCGCCGGGGCCTCCGGCGAATGTCCACATTCTGACCAAGGATTTAGAGAATGACTCCACGCTCACGTGGGAGGCTTCTCCGGGCGGCCTGGCTTCAGGGTATGAAGTTTTGTGGCGGGCGACAACGAGCCCGGAATGGGAACACGCGCAAAATCTAGGCAACGTTCTGCGTACGACGCTGAAGCTTTCGAAGGATAATGTGATCTTCGCGGTGCGGGCCGTGGACGCCGCGGGACATCGCAGTCTACCGGTGGTTCCAACGCCGGAGCGATGAGCTCTGCGACTGCCATGTCTCGCAAAAGCGGCGAGACACGGGGCACCCCAGGCGAACGAGTAGAATTGGATGAGAGGTTATTGAGTGCGGAGAACCGGTGAACCGATGACGTTGAGCCTGCCGCCCTTCACGAAGGCGGTGACGTGGCTGATAGGCATCAACACGGGAGTTTATCTGCTCAGGTTCATCCTCGAGCTGGCGCACTTGCCGGCGGGAGCGTTTGCGCAAGTTTATCTTGGGCTGACCCCGGCGCAGGTGGTCTATCACGGGTGGGTCTGGCAACTGTTCACCTACGGCTTCGTGCACTTCGAGTTCTGGCACTGGTTCGGAAATATGCTGGGCTTGTGGATGTTTGGCTCGGCGATTGAAGGTGCGTGGGGCACGCGGCGTTTCGTCGAATTGTTCTCGATTGGGGTGATCGGCGCTGCGATCACCACCGTGGCTCTATCATGCACGCATGTGCTTGGCGACCCGACGCGACCGACGATCGGAGCCTCGGGTGGCGTGTTCGCGATCCTGATCGCATTTGGAGTTCTGTTTGCCGATCAGGAAATCATGATGATTCCGTTCCCGTTCCTGATCAAAGCTAAGTACTTCGTCGGTATCCTGATTGTTGTGGAGCTGGCGTTCGCCATGGCGGGAGGCGGGAACGTCGCGTATGTGGCGCACCTGGGCGGGTTGTTCTTTGGCTGGCTGTACGTGCGACGCGGGCCTAAAGCAGCGCTGGTCAACGTTGGTTTGTCGGAGCGCTACTTCGGCATGCGCAATTCGTACTATCGCTGGAGGCGTAAGCGGGCGGCGAAGAAATTTGAAGTTTACATGTCGAAGCATGATCGCCAGGTCCACTTCGACGAGCATGGAAATTACATTCCTCCGGATGACGACCCGCGCAAGGGGAATGGCGGCGGGAAGTCTGGCTGGGTGAACTAGCGAAACCCTTTGCCACGGATTTCGCGCATTTTCACGGATGGAAGAGAACCTGAAAACATGGACTTTTCCATGAAAGTCCACCCCACTTTTGTCATCCTGAGCAAAGCGAAGGACCCCGTCATTGCCAGCGCTACCGAAAAAGCTTCAGGGCATTCTCCCGCTGCACCCCATCCGAGAGTTTCCTCAGCGCACGCCGCTCCGAGGTCCCGTCATTCTGTCTACGATAAGAGTTGGATAAACTCCGACAGTATCTGCTTGGGTAGTTCTTCTTTATTTGCTTTTCCTTTGAATCCCAGGTCGTGACCCGCGCCTTCAATCTGCACTAACTTCGTTTTTGCGGGGATCATTTTCAGGGCTTGCTCCAGTTCGCCGATGGAGCCGAAGGGGTCACGGGTTCCGTGGACGAACAGAGTTGGGGTGCGAAGGTCAGGCAGGTGCTGCGTGCGCTGCTGCTCGGGCTTCCGCGGAGGATGGAGCGGGTAAGACATCAGCAGGAGACCGGCAACCAGATCCGGCTGCTCCGCGCAGAGCATGCTTGCCTGGCGTCCGCCGTAGGAGTGGCCGCCGAGATAAGTCTTCCCTGCGGAGCCCAGTTCTCTCGTTAGTGCTGCGAGGGCGTTTCTTAGGCCCGCGCGGTCGCGTGTGCCGTCGGCGGGGCCGGGCGGGCCGAAGGAGCGCACTTGCCGATAGGGCAAGTCGCAGCGGAGGACGGTGAATCCGGCGACGGAGAAGGCCTCCGCTACCGCGACCAACAACGGCGCTTGCGCGTTCGATCCTGCGCCGTGGGTCAGGACTAGGCCCTTACCGTTCGCAGACGCGGGCGTGTGGAGATACCCGCGCACTTTGGGATCGGCGGCGTTGTCGGCGAAGGCGCGAACTGAGGTGGGCATGGCACGAATATCTTAGAGCATTTCGCCGTGGCGGCGGAGTTCGTGGTTTGACCCGGCTCCGCCTTCGCACGACGGACGAATGCGTCCGTGGCCACACGAGTCCGGTCGACCACTCATTCATGCACTGATCGCAAAGCAGGAGGCGTCGATACGGGCCGAGAGATGCTCAAGGCCTACCCGTTGCAAAGCCTCGGGGAGGGCGTTGGCGAAGTATTCTTTACTCGCGACGAGTTGGTGCAGGGCCTCATCACGCGTTAGGATTCCCGCTCTGATTTGATTGCTCAGAAACCCGTCCGTGTAAGATACGCCAAGCGTACGCTGAAACATATATTCCTTGAACACATCAAAAACACAGTCAAAGTGCCAGTCATTCGGGCGGTTCGCGGGTTTTTTCCAGCCCGTTTCGGTGGAAGTGGAATAGATCTCCTTGGGATTCCAAGGCCAATAATCGAAGAACAGGAGCTGCTCAACGGATGGAAATCGCCATTTGAGAAAAGGAGAATCGGGTGAGAAGGCCATGCATCCCAGCGCCGTCAGCGCGAAATTTCGCGCGATGCCTTCAAACAATTTGGGAGAAGAGAGGACCTCCTGGGTCAGTAAAATCCCACCTCTCACCAAGCCTTCACGCCCGCCTTTCTCACAATCGTATTTCAACGCCAAAAAGGGCGAATCCTCAAGTGGACACTTCCCCCAAATGATCAAGGGGGCGCTTAGCTTTGCGGCAAGCTTTGTACCGAACAAGTGGAGATGTTTGCATGCCACACAGGTCATGCCGGCGCTCACCGCGCTGGGATGCTCGAGCCAGGCGGAGAAGTAGTCTCGAAAGGACTGCAGGTGAGTTTCCGGACCGAGTGTCTCGACCGCGAGGGGCACGCCCAGATTCTTGCAGACCGCCTTCATATTTTCGCGCGCAAGAGGTTCTACGCCGTCATGGTCATAGGTAAACGCCTGGACACGCAGATGGTAGTGCTGTGTCAGCGCCCATAAAACGAAGGAACTATCTTTGCCGCCGCTGACGCCGACCACGCAGTCCGCTTCCGTGTCAGGCCGCAACCTCTGCCGAATATGAGAATCAAGGGCTTCGATCCCGCGAGGCTTGTAGTTTGGATATCCGGAGCGACACCAGGAACAGACGCCGGTCTGATCGAAGTCACTTCCTGGAATCTGATCGGTCAAAAGGCATCGTCTACAGCGCATGATGCATGCCTCGCGTGTTCATGCTGACGATCTCATGGCGTGGTGTGCGTGTACGGGCTACGCGACCGGGTTTGTGGGAATCTCGGTAAGGGTCTCGTAGACCTTGACGATCTGAATCTCGTTACCCAGCTTTGCCCAGCAACGGAGCATGTCGGGATCTTCCTGCGCGGCGCGGCGAGCTTCCTCGGAATTCCAGTAGCGCAGAAAAACATAGTGCGCGTCGCGATCGCGATAGAGCAGGTCACGACCGTATCCTTTGCGTTCCACGATGGAAGTAAGTTCGCGAATGGTGGCAAGCGATGCCGCTTCCATGTCGGGGACAGGCTCCCAGACAGCCACAGAGAGAATCTCTTTTCCGGCGGCGGCCTGTGCCATATGCCGCGAATTATAAACGTATTCCCAACCGACTGGTCATCCAAAGCTTCGTTCAGGATGACAGACCACTCGCCGCCCCCTATTTTGTCATCCTTGAGCGAAGCGAAGGACCCCTTCACCGTCTGTACGACTGGAAAAGCTTCAAGGCATTCTCCCGTTGCACCCGTCTAGAAATGCCTGTACGCAGCACCGAAACGATAAGCGGACTTGGGGTCCTTCACTTCGTGAAGGATGACAGAGGTTGGGGAGTTCCCTAATGTTTGCAAGCAGAGTTCTTGCTCTCCTGCGTAATTGGGGCGCTAATTCGACTCGTCAACTCAGCTATTTTGTCATCCTTGAGCGAAGCGAAGGACCCCTTCACCGTCTGTACGACTGGAAAAGCTTCAAGGCATTCTCC
>Ga0209168_10003741_pt1 | contig 10308 bp, 11 predicted proteins | sample Coa_R1_FD_187156 | JGI IMG/M metagenome (GOLD analysis project Ga0209168, IMG submission 187156) | Surface soil microbial communities from Centralia Pennsylvania, which are recovering from an underground coalmine fire - Coalmine... | ecosystem: Environmental > Terrestrial > Soil > Unclassified ... | reverse complement strand
GGGCGTTTCGAGGTCGAGCGGCGAGAGTGTGTTGGGATCGGTCATCCGATGGTCTGTCTCTTCTCGTCCTCTGTAGTGAATTCTCGCGGGTCTACTGTCCGCTCTCAATCCCTAAATTGATCTGCACCCACTCGTTGTCCTGCTGCAGGATGCCGTAGTCCTTGCGCAGCGGGTATCCCCTCCACCCGTCCGGCAACAAAATGCGCTTCAAGTCCGGATGCCCGTCAAACTTGATCCCAAACATGTCAAACACTTCGCGCTCCAGCCAGTTCGCGGTCGCCCAGATGGGCACTGAACTCGGCAGGGACTCTCCATCCCCAATCTGCGTCTTCACGCGAATGCGTTCGTTGCGCGGAAACGAATACAGCACCCAGACCACGTCGAACTGCTTCTCGCGCTTGGGATAATGCACCGCGGTGACGTCCACGCAGTAGTCGAACTGCTCTTCATTGCGGAGAACCTGCAAAATCTCCGGAATCAATGACCGGTCGACGATCATGTAGTTCTGGCCGAGATGCGTCAACGGCTCAATGCCCGAGCCGTAATTTTCCTTGAGCTTGGAGACCAGGGGCGAATCCCAAGGGGTAGGCACCGGCCCGGCGGGCTTGGGTGGCGCGGGATGACCTGCGGCAGCAGCCGGCTTCGCGGCGGGTGTAGCGGCAACTGCGGGTTTTACTGAAGGTGCAGGCGCGGCGGCTTTCGGCGGCGCCGTGGGAGTTGAAGTTTCCGCGGGTGGCGAAGGTTTATTCGGAGTAGTTGTCGTTTCCGACTGAACCGAACCGGAGGAAGTAGCGCGCTCCCCACTCGGTTTCGCGGGCTGATCCGCCGTCGGCTTCGGTTCCTTTTCCGGCGGCGTCGAGGGAGATTTGGTTTCGTCCGGCATAAGGCGACGGCACAAACTCCGGCGCAGGCTTCGTTCGGCGAGAACGTTAACTTTTATCAGCTTGAGCGGATGGTGTCAACGCGGCAGGATGCGTCCAATTGTAAAAATGCGACGCTTATCCGCGCGATTGCGCTTGATAGGTCTCGATTAAATCCCGCACGCGTTGCGCATCCGCCTTGCGGTGCCCGTGGCTGGTGATCGGATCGGTGCCACCGGTGGATTCAATCACGATCTCCGACCAGAACACGCCTGTCTTAATGTGCACCGAAGCCACCTTCGATATCGCAATCGATTCTTCGTTACTCCCAAAGAGCCGCGATTTCACGCGGGCCACGCGCTGCGGACTGACCACCAGCTTGGTAGGAAAAAAGAAGTTGCCCTGCGTCCAACGCGAAGCTGTAAAAGTCTCCGACGGCGACGAATCCATAGAATCAAGTGATTGAGTCATTGAGTCATCGAGCCATGGAGTGATTGAGTCATTAAATCATTAGTCGATGGTTTTTCAATGACTCAATGACCCGATCACTCAATGCCTACACCCATTCCAGCGCGCCCTTCTTCCACACCCAGATGTACCCCACGATCAGGATGACCAGAAAAATAAACATCTCGATCAACCCAAATGTGCCGAACGCCTTAAACTTCACCGCCCAGGGAAACAGAAAAATCGTTTCCACGTCGAACACCACAAACAGTATTGCGATGATGTAGTAACGCACGGTGTACCGTCCGCGGGCACTGTCCACCGGGTCGATGCCGCACTCGTACGGCATCAGCTTCGTCTTGCTGGGATTGTCGGGCCGGACCAGTTTGGCCAGCAGCAACGTAATCGGCAGCAGTGTGCCGACAATCGCGATAAAGATAAAGATGGGGACGTAGTTTTGCGGCATAGGGTAACTCAGCGCAGCAGGCCATCCTAGCGCGGATTCCCTAGCACTTCAAGCCGGACGCGAGATTCTTCAAATACGGTACGACGGCGGCTTGATCCCTTGATCGCGCAGATAGATTTCCGCCTGCCCGCGATGATGCGCCACGTGAATGTACATTGCCAGCAGCACCTCGCGCCCGGGTAGCCGGCCATCCGGAGAGTTATGCTCCTGACTGAGTTGGGCCTCAGTGAGGTTTGGAATAATTGCGGAGCAGTAATCGAACGACGCGGCAAGAAACTTGACCACCCCATCTTTGTCAGTCGGAGCCGGGGCCGCTCCCTTCGGCGTCTCGGAATCCTTCAGCCCCGCGCAAAATGCGTAATTCGTGCTGGCAATATGCAACATGAGCTCGCCGAACGTCATCGACTCGGGATGCGGCCGGAAAGTATATTTGTCCGCCGGCATCGCCTGGGCTACGGCCACGGAAAGCTGGCTGAGCGCAGAGAAGTGCTTCGCATACTCCCCGGCGGGCGACGCGAGCGCTTGACTGGCTAAAAAGGTAACGGCAACAAGAGCGGTGATAAAGAATTTCATCCAGCCTCCGCGGACAGGACATGACCCGCGCCGAGTTGGACGCTGCGAGCCGGGATTCGTTAGCCCCCTGACCGTGTCAAAAGATTTCCAAATGTGGGGACAGCCGCCCTCGGCTGTCCGCCGAGCGAAGCTCGGCTGCTTCGTCCGCGGCGCTCGCGGCACGAGCCAGTAAAAGCCGAGAATCGCCGCTGAAATCTCAGGCGAACCCGTTCCTCGTCAGCGGCAACTCCCGCACCCGCTTGCCGGTTGCCGCGAAGATCGCATTGCATAATGCGGGCACAAAGGGCGGTACTCCCGGTTCTCCCACTCCCGCCGGGGCCGCCGTGCTTTCCACGATCTGCACATCCACCTGCACCGGCGCATCATTCATGCGCGCCACGGGATAATTGTGAAAATTCGACTGATCGATCACGCCATTCGTCGCCGTGATCTCTCCCGTCCGCGCGATGCTGGTACCGAATACCGCCGCGCCCTCGAACTGCGACCGCACCATCTCCGGATTTGCCACAATCCCCGCATCCACTACGGTGTACACATGCGGAATGCGCACCGCGCCACCGGTATCCACCTCGGCCTCGACCACGGTCGCGACGTAGGTCAAAAAGCTGCGGTGAACCGCCATCCCCATGCCCCATCCGTTGCCGGATTTCTTTTTTCCCCAATTTGCCTTCGCTGCAGCCAATTCCGCGACATGCTTCAGCCGGACCGTTTCGTACGGATACTTCTGCGATAGTTCCGGAGGCTGCGTCCCCTCCAAGGTCCGAGCCGACCCAATCAGCGCAACCAAATAATCGTACGGATCCCGATTCGCCGCCACTGCCAGCTCGTTAACAAACGACTGCACCGCGAACGCGTGATAAATATTCGCGACCGATCGCAGCCACCCAATGCGCACATGCGCCACCGCCTGCCCATTCTCGCTGCGGAAGTTCGGCACATCGAAGGGCACAACGTTCCAGCCCATCGCCATTTCCCCGGCGCCGCCGTACACGGCATCTTTGTCGAACGTCGACCCGATCGGTGGAAATACCGACCTCTGCAGCCACGCTCGCGGCTTTCCCGAGTCATCCAGCGCTGCCTTCAGATACATCGCCGCCACCGAGTGGTAATAGTCGAACTGGATATCGTCCTCGCGGCTCCAGACCACCTTCACCGGCTTACCGGTCTGTTTCGAGAGCACCGCGGCCTCGACCGCATAATCGGGCTTCGACTTGCGGCCAAAGCCCCCGCCAAGAAAAGTCACGTGGCAGGTCACATCCTCTTTCTTCAATCCCAGCGCCTTCGCCACCTCCTCCTGCACGCCCTGGGGATTTTGTGTCGGCGACCAGACCGTCACCTTGTCACCGCGAACGTCTGCTACAGCCACCGGAGGCTCCATCGAAGCATGTGCTAAGTGCGGTGCGAAATATTCCGCCTCCACAATCTTTCCGCCCTTGGCAAACTCCGCATCAGGATCGCCTGCTGTGTGCACAACTTTCCCCGGCTGCCGCGCCGTCTCCTGCAATTGCTTCTTAAATTCGCTGGAAGTGTAGGAAGCGTTAGCCCCGTTCTCCCACTCGATCTTCAGTTGCTTGCGTCCTTTGAATGCAGACCAGGTGTTATCGGCAATCACCGCCACTCCACCCAGGGGCTGAAAGGCATGTGGCGCCTTGAACGGCGCGATCGGAATCGTCTTCTGCACGCCCTTCACCTTTAGCGCCGCCGAATCATCCACCGACTTCACCTTCCCCCCAAGCACCGGAGGATGCGCGACCGCTGCGTACAACATCCCATCCACGCGGACGTCCATTCCGAACAGCGCCTTGCCCGCACAGACATCGGTTACGTCGTACCCGGGCGCAGGTTTGCCGATGTACCTCCATTGCTCTGGCGACTTCAGTTTGACGTCTTCTTTCTTCGGAACCGGCTGCTTCGCCGCCAGCGTCGCCAGTTCTCCGTATCCGAGTGACCGGGTCGATGCTTTATGCGTAACCACGTGTACCGGATCGGCCGCGCACTGTTCTTCCGGCACGCCCCACTGCTGCGCCGCAGCGCGCACCAGCATTAGACGAGCCGTCGCTCCCGCCTCCCGCATGGTGTCGAAAAATTCCCGCACCGAGTGCGATCCATCCGTATCCTGCGAACCGTAGCGCTCATCGCCATCGCCCTGGATCACATGCACGCGGCCCCAGTCCGCATCCAGTTCGTCGGCCAAAATGCGCGGCAGGCTCGTGCGCACGCCGTTCCCCATCTCCGTTCGGTGCGCCACAATGAACACCGTCCCATCCGTCTGGATGCCCAGATACACCCCGGGATGAAAAGCAGTCGCGTCAATTGAAAGCTCTCCGGTAGTGTTGGGCGCCATGCTGCTCGCCGCTTTTGCGAAAACCGGGTTGGTCCGCACGCACAGCACAAACGCTCCCGCCGACAACATACCCTGCAGAAAATTGCGCCGTGAAACATTCTCGATGGTGATCATGCGGTCTCCTTTGCCGCGGTCTTGATCGCGGCCCGGATGCGCTGGTACGTCCCGCACCTGCAGATATTCCCCGCCATTTGTTCGTCAATATCGGCATCGGTCGGCTTCGGCTTCGTCGCCAGCAGCGACACCGCCTGCATGATCTGTCCCGTCTGGCAATATCCGCACTGCGGCACGTTTACTTCCGCCCAAGCCTTTTGCACCGCATGCGGCCCGTGCGCGGAAATTCCCTCGATGGTCGTGATCTCATTCGAGACCGTCCCCATCTGTTTCTGGCACGACCGGATCGCTTTTCCGTTTTCCAGCACCGTGCACGCGCCGCACAGCGCCATGCCGCATCCGAATTTGGTACCGGTGAGTCCGAGAATGTCCCGCAGATACCACAACAGCGGCATCTCCGGATCGCCATCAAACGATTGCGCGATTCCATTAACCTTGAAGTGAGTCATGACCACCTTTCCTGGAAAGGCGAGATGAGAATTGATGCGGCCATTCTACTGCGGAACAACCCGCCCCGCGCAACGGATGTTGTCCCAACGTTGAAATGTAGCCAGATGAAAGAAGCACGGCTGGAAGGTAGCGCCGGCGTCTCGCCGGCTGTCGCCGGGGCGTCCCGCCCCCGAGCGAAGATTGTTTGTGCCGATCTACTTTTCCCAGTGCGTCGCCGCGAACTGCTGCGGATCAAACACCCCGGGCGCTAATTTCACATTGGCCTGAATATCGGTGTAATCTTCCGAGAAAACCTTCTTGCCCTCCGACCACACTTCGACTCCCGCCGCGATCCAGGCCCCTGCCAGCGGCCGGTAATTCGTGAAGCGTATATCATCGAGCTTCCCCGGTTCGCCCTGCGCCGGTTCGATCACCCGCACGAACAGCAACGTATCCTTGGCCACCCAGAACTGCTTCGACTTCAAATCTCCCTGATCGGCCCCGACCACGTACGCCGGTTTGCCCTCCCACGTGTCCTCGTGCAGCTTCGACAAATCGTAGCCTTCGCCTTTCACAACTTTGCTTGTCGTCTCCGGATCTTGCCGGTACACGTCGAATCCCAGCACCAGCAGCATGTTCACTGAGTGTCGCGTACCCACGACTTTATTGTCTTTAATAATGCTGACGTCACCGTCGACCAGAACGTATCCCTTGCCGTCCGCCGGTGGCCCGATGTCGATCCGCAGTTTTCCCGGTATGGACGCCGCCTCGTACCAGGTCTCCGCCGAACTGGTCCCGTCCGGCTTGTAGGTAGTGCTCTTCTGCGTGAAAGTAACGGTCTGATACCACGACGACTGGTAGCGGTCGTGCATCGCCCGCAGCAGCGCGTCGCCGCTGCGGATGTCTTGAGCATTGGCCAGCGTAACCGTCAAAGTGAGGAACAGGAGTATTGGTCGCATGCGAGTTGGACGTGATCAGAGAAGAAAAGACAGCGGACAGAGTATCAAACTTCCACGCACTTGTCGGGAAATACAAACACCGACCGCGCCAGTTCCGACGTAAGCGTGCTCTCGCGATAATAGCGCTCGAGAATTCCCGGCTTCCACTGCAACAGGTCCGGATTCTGCCGTGCGAACTCGTCCCAATCCGTCGCCGCACCCCGAGCCATGCGCTCGCGAATCAAGAAGAAGTACGCGTGTGTCATGGTCTCATGATAAAGCTGTGCCTTCTCCCGCGCGGCCGCAAAGCGCTTCAGCCCCGCAGCAAACCTTTCCAACGCCTCCATGTGCGGATAAAGACAAAGATATGCGAACGCAAGCCGCACGTGATCGGCGTGACGGAACTCCCCGGACTGGCTGTCCGTTTCAAAACCGTAGATGATTTCTTCATTGCTCATGGCTCTATTACGACGAACAAATTCGTGATCGTGGCTGCCCCCTAGAAGCTCGTGCCGTGGCTGCCATCGTGAAGGTCGCGACGTGGCCGTGGAAGAGCGGCCCTTCAGGGCCGCGTAAGCCGCATCGAAGAATGCGGGCTTTAGCCCCGGCGGTCGTTCGACGCTCAATTCTTTCCCACGGCAATCGCAAATGCTGCCGCCGCAAAGATCACCAGATTCCCAATCCCATACAACCCGTGCAGCAAATGCAGCAGAATCGCCATCACGAACACCGCCAGCAGCAGCCACGCCCCTTGAATGGTCGTCTTGGGAAGCAGTAGCAATACGGCCCCCGCAATCTCTCCCACCCCACAATCATCCGCACGATCCCGGGCATGTGCGTTCGAGAGGACTCGTGCGCCGCACTGGGCAGCACAAACATCACCGCCTCAATCAGAACCACAATGCCCAAGGACCATTGCAGCACGCACAGCCCAATCTTGTTCTGCGAAGCGCTCATCTGTGACCTCCTCTGTGGTCCTCCGTGTCCCCTGTGGTGAAATGTCTACTTTTTTGTCCGACGCCGCGACTTAGCGATCTCCTTCAACCGATGGCTGGCGCTCGAATCCAAATCCAGCCCATAAAACTTCTTCAACTCGCGAATGCGTTCCAGCGACTCGGAACTGAACGGAGTCTTCCCATCAAAGGCGTGCAGCACAATGCCCTCCAGCACGTCGCCCAGAGTCATGTCGTGGTACTCCGCGAATGCCTTGAGGACTTTCAGAATGCGTTTCTCAATCCGCACCCCGGTCTGCACCCGCTCGATTTCCAGTTTAGAATCGTCCGTCACGTGTACCAATGTACTAAACTACCTAGGTAAAATACAAGAGACAAACCAGCTTCCCCTTCGCCAGCGCTACATTACCCCCGTTACCCGTACCGCAGACAATTTCTTGTTTCTCTCCTCCAGCATTATTTTTGTTCGCCGAACTATGAGCCATCAAAAGCCTGGCCGTGCGACATACACACCATTCCATTGAGCCACCAGAAAAATTTTCCACAGACAAAATTTCGGATTGTGACGGATGACCTTTACTCCGCCCAGCCGAACCGCCCACAATGTTCGAGTGCGCAAAATCCAGCGAACACAATTCGTAGCGCCCGCGTCCCGCCGGCTGTCGCGCGGGCATCTTGCCCGCGCAGCGTACAGCGGAAAGCCGGCAATATGCTTCAGTAAGTCCTTATTCCCGAATATTTTGCATGTAAGTCAAATGGAATCAATATTTTGCGAGTCAAAAAGGTATTCATTTCCGCGTAAATCCTTTATTAACAAGATTGTGCAAGTTTTCGATCAAAAAAATTATTTTGTCATCCCAAGCCAAGCAGAACGTCGAGCACAGCGAGCCGTTCTGCGCAGGGATCCCGCCTTCTTTCTGTTCGAGAGCAGTCCTGTCGCCCACACCTCGCGACGGAACCCGCAGACTGGTTGTTTATAATCTCCGTTCCACTCCGTAAGAAAAGGACTCCGTGGCACTCGACGATAAAATCTACCAACTGCGCCAAGAGAAGCTGAAGCAGATCGAAGCTCTCGGCCAGCCCACCTACCGCAGCAAGTACGAATTCACGCACACCGCGCCGCAGATCCTGGCCGACTACTCCGCTAAGACTGCTGAGGAACTTGAGAAAGACCGCGTCAATGTTCGCGTCGCCGGACGCATCATGGCCATCCGCCTGATGGGCAAAGCGGGATTCGCCCACATCCAGCAGGGCGGCCAGAAGTTGCAGATTTACGTCAAGAAAGACGCTGTCGGCGACAAGGGATTCGAACTCTACAAACTGCTCGACCTCGGCGACCACATCGGCGTCAGCGGATATCTCTTCCGCACCCGCACCGGAGAACTGACGGTCCATGTTGAAGAGATCACTTTCCTGAGCAAAGACCTGCTCCCGTTGCCTGAAAAATGGCACGGCCTCACCGACGTCGAGTTGCGCTACCGCCAGCGCTACGTCGACCTCGTCATGAATCCCGAAGTCCGCGAAGTATTTCTCAAGCGCACCAAGATGATCCAGTCCATGCGCCGCACCTTCGACTCGCATGGATTCGTCGAGGTCGAGACCCCGATGATGCAGCCCATCGCCGGCGGCGCCGTGGCGCGCCCTTTTGTGACGCATCACAACACGCTCGATATGGATCTCTATCTCCGCATCGCGCCCGAGCTCTATCTGAAGAGGCTTGTCGTCGGCGGACTCGATCGCGTCTACGAGATCAACCGCAACTTCCGCAACGAAGGTCTGGGCTGGCGCTGGAATCCCGAGTTCACCATGCTCGAGGCCTATCAGGCCTACACCAATTACGAAGGCATCATGAACCTCACGCAGAATTCGATCACCGAAGCGGCGAAGGCCGTGAATGGCAGCCCAAAATCAAAGTGGACACGATTGGAAGGCGGGAAGGAAGTCGTCGATGAGCTCGATTGGTCGAACTGGCAGCGCATGACCATGCGCGAAGCCATCATTAAGTTCTGGCCCGAGAAGGCTGGCGCGAAGCCGGAGATGAGCGATTTCGCGACCAGCGACGGCGTGAAGAAACTTGTCGATCGCTTCAACGCCGGGCACTCTCACACGGCATACGACCGGAATGCACCAGTAGGGAAGAATATTGCTGCGTTGTTCGAAGCGGCGGCCGAAGAGCATCTCATGCAGCCAACCATCATCTACGAGTTCCCGACGGCCGTTTCGCCGCTTTCCAAGCAGAAGCCGGACGAGCCCGACTGGACCGAGCGTTTCGAAATTTTCGCGGGCCAGATGGAAATCTCCAACGGCTTCAGCGAGCTCAACGATCCCGAAGATCAGCGCCGCCGTTTCGAAGCGCAGTTGAAAGAGCGCGAGCGCGGCGACGAAGAAGCCCACCAGATGGACGAGGACTACATCCGGGCTCTCTCTTACGGCATGCCTCCGGCCGGAGGCGTGGGCATCGGCATGGACCGCCTCTGCATGCTGTTGACCGACTCGCACACCATCCGCGACGTGATCCTGTTCCCGCTGTTGCGTCCGGAAACCAAAACCGAAGCCGAGGACGCGAAGAAAACGAACGAGACCTAGAACGAGAGCACGGCGTATGAGCTGTACCCACCGCCTCAACAAAATATTCCGGCAGAGCCGTGTGAAGAGCGGCCCTTCAGGGCCGCGTTAGGCGCACCAAATTTACGGGCTTTAGCCCCCGAGCGCCTCGAACCAGCCAATGCACTCCCGGAAGTGCATCCCGACATTTATATTTCCGTTATCAGTTCGGGCTATGCATTGGCGGCGCTGCCGTAATGTCCGCTGAACCTCGCAGGACACTGGGTCGGTGGCGCTTTGCCCTTTCAGAATGCGAGCTGCAATCGGCTGATCAGCACGTTCTCATCGTGCAATGGAGTTACCGCGCTCGTCGCCATCCGGAAGCTGGTGTGCTCGTAGTCGGTTGCAAGTTTGACGTATTGGTTCAGCAACCAGTTCAGCCCGACGCCCACTTCCTTGGCCTGTTGCGCCGCAGTTGTGGATTTGGCGAATCCCGCAAAGGCATCATGGTCGATGCTCAGCTGGCTATAGCGCAGCGCGAGTTCGACGGCGCCCAGGTGACGGAATCCGCGATTCGGCTCAAACGAATTTCTTGGACGAATGCTTCCGTAGCTGTTCTTCTCTCCCGTCAGCATCACCG
>Ga0209168_10003740_pt1 | contig 10309 bp, 7 predicted proteins | sample Coa_R1_FD_187156 | JGI IMG/M metagenome (GOLD analysis project Ga0209168, IMG submission 187156) | Surface soil microbial communities from Centralia Pennsylvania, which are recovering from an underground coalmine fire - Coalmine... | ecosystem: Environmental > Terrestrial > Soil > Unclassified ... | reverse complement strand
GAGGCTGTTGGAGCCTTGCCCACCGAGCATCATTCCGGGTTTCAGCGCAGCGAGCGCCGCGTTCTGCGCGCCAAGAACGATCTCGTAGATCTCGCGCTGGCGCGGCGTGAATTTTCCGTCGGCAGGAATCGTGCGCGTGATATCGGAGGCGTACCCTGAATACTGGCCCCCGACGTCCATCAAAACGATTTCGCCGCCGTCGATTTTGCGGTCGAGCTTGTTGTAGTGCAGCACGGTCGAGTTAATTCCGGAGCCGACAATCGGCGCGTATGCTTCGGTTTCACAGCCGGCCGCATCGTGGATCTCTACCATCTTGGCGGCTACCTGATATTCGTATAATCCGGAATGCATCATCTTCATGGCAGCGAAGTGCGCGTCGATGGACGGATCGATGGCCTTCTGAATCAATGCCAACTCGCCCGTAGACTTGATGGCGCGCAGCGTTCCGACGGCCGGGAAAACGTCCTTGAGCGAGGACTGCGGCGCGACTTCCCTCACCCATTTGGACCAATTGGCCGCGTGTGGATAGCCTTCATCATGGGGGCCGGGCAGTTCGGTATAGATTTCGGGATAACTCTTAGCGAGCGTGCCGAGGGCGTCACGCAGTTTCGTGAACGTCTCGACATCGGCGAATCCGGTTTTTTCCTTGATGCCGGGATCATCCGGGCCCATTCGGGGACCATTCCATTTTTCTTGCGCAAGATCGCGCGGCGGGAGATATAGAATTTCGCGCGAGCCGGTCCAACCTTTTTGCGCTGCGGATTCGGGCACGAGCAGCAGCGCCGCTCCCTCTTCATTGTGCCCCGTAAGGTAGTAGAAATTTTCTTCCTGCATGAATACGTAGGAGGGATTGGCCTCTTCATGTCCCGTGTAGCCGAAAATCACGACAGGAGCGCCAGCTGCGGTCATGAGCTTCGCGCGGCGCTCGGCAAACACGCTATTCGGTTCGCGTTCCCAAGCCAGCGCTTGCGGAGCTAACTGCGCAAGAAAGACCAGCACAAAAAGAAGCATCGAACCGCTGCGTAGGATTGGGCGTCGCCTTAACATTCATTCACCTCGGCCGGGGGACCCTGATCAAAACATATCATGTTGCTGCCAGGGGTCAATCAGCCGCTTTTTGTTTGGAATTTGTGGCGCAGTGTGAAACCTCTGCCAGCGCAGTCAGGAAGGCTGCGCCGCGCATTAATTAGGATGCGTCCCGAACGGCGGGTGGTGCATGAGTGAAAAACTAAAATCCGGGAGCGCCGGAAGCCGCGGGGCGAACTTCCGAGGGCGGAGTCTGCTGGATGCCGAAGCGGAGGCGCTCAATCCAGCCTTGCGCGACCGACATTATTCCTGTGTAGAGGAAACCCCAGACAAACAGCGCCAGAAAGGGCGCGGTGGCGTAATTCTCATTCTGGATGGAATAAACGATAGTCATCGCGAAGTAAAGGCCGAGAGCGATTTCGAGATAGGGCATCCATCCGGCGCGGTTGATGTAGGACTTCTTTCGCCATGTCCCGGACTGGCCGTCAATGTTGAATTTCGGCGTGCGCGCGAATTCCGATTTGATGCCGAAAAGGGCCTCGAGCACAGCCTTGGCGTTGCGCACCGACAGGCCAATCCCCACGGCCATCACGAATGGCATGTAGAGGATGGAGCGCTTCCACGTCTTTGGGTAAAGCGCCCGCTGCGAGGACAGATAAAAACCCGAGATGGAACAGCTGGACGCGATGAACAGCGGCAAATCAATGAACAGCATTTGGAACCAGCCTTGATAAAAACGCACGATCATCGCGGGCAGCAGTAGCGTGGAAAGAATCACCATGAAGGGATAGCTGATGTTAGCCGTGAGGTGGAAAACAGCTTCAGCCTTGACGTGGAAGGGTTCATCCGAACGCAGCACGCGCGGCAGAATTTTCTTCGCCGTCTGCATGAGTCCCTTGGCCCAACGCGCCTGCTGCGCCTTGAACGCATTCATCTCCACGGGCAGCTCGGAAGCACATTCGATCTCGGGCAGGTAGAGAAATTTCCAGCCGCGAAGCTGTGCGCGGTAGGAGAGATCGGTATCCTCGGTAAGTGTGTCGTGCTGCCAGCCGCCCGCGTCGTCAATCGCGCAACGTCGCCAGATTCCGGCAGTGCCGTTAAAATTGAAGAACGTCCCGCTGCGCGAGCGCGCTCCGTGCTCCATCACGAAGTGGCCGTCGAGCAAAATGGTTTCCACCTCGGTCAGCGGGGAGTAATGGCGATTCAGGTATGTCCAACGCGCCTGCACCATCGCAATCCTCGGATCTACCAGATAGGGCAGCGCGCGCCGCAGGAAGTCGGGTGCGGGAACAAAATCAGCGTCGAAGATGGCGACGAACTCACCGGTCGCGGACTTGAGACCTTCCGACAAGGCGCCAGCCTTAAAACCGGTGCGATCATTGCGATGCAAATAGTGGATCGGCAATCCAAGCGCCTGGTAGCGCTCTACGCAAGTGCGAGCCACCTCCTGTGTTTCGTCGGTCGAGTCGTCGAGGACCTGAATGTCGAGCAATTCGCGCGGATAATCGAAACGCGCAATCGCATCCACCAGGCGCTCGATCACGTAGCGTTCGTTATAGATGGGAAGCTGTATGGTAACCTTGGGCCATTCGGCAATGGCAGGCGGCGGGCCGGGCACATTGTCGGAATGTTTGAAATAGGCGTACACCAGGTAATAACGATGCAGACCGTACGCGGCGAGAATCACCAACACGAGAAAGTACGGAATCATGATGGCCATATCGAAGGAGTTAAACTGATACAGCCCGCGAAATGGATTGCGGTTCGCGTCGGTAAACTTGGACCAGTAGCTCGTGAACGGGTTTTGCGCCGCCGTCGCCAGGAAGCCCAGAAGATGTTGCGCCGAAATCAAAACGGAAATTCCCCCTTATTCATGCATCCCCTGCTAAGGACCATTGCCAGGAAGCCAAACCGTTGAGCGCTACCGAGCGTCCTACAAAGCCGCCCTTAGTAGAGTCGGCGTCTCGTCGGCTCTTTGATCCGCCGTGGAGCACTCAATCTATTATCGCGCTGATCGCCATCGTTGCGCTTGAAACTGTGTTTGGCGCAATGGCGCGCCTTGGCGACTTGTCTATCCACATACCCGAATTTATGGCTCTGGCGCTGGGCGCGGGCGTTTTGTATTTCATCGCGCTCTATGCGCTCGAGCATACTCACGACAGCCGGGCCGTGCTGTGGATCGTAATGCTTGGCGCGCTGGCCTTTCGCCTGACTCTTTTTCCCTACCCGCCGTCGCTCTCAACCGATGTCCACCGCTACCGCTGGGACGGCCACGTGCAAAATGCGGGCTGGAATCCCTATGCTGTTGCGCCCACCGATCCGCGGCTTGAGGCTCTGCGCGATCCCGGCTGGGCCGTGATGCCCGCTCCGGAAATTCCCACGATGTACCCGCCGCTGTCTGAGCTTATTTTCCGCGCAACGTGGCGCGTGTTGCCAGGCCCGGTTGGCTTCAAGCTGCCGTTTCTGCTCGGCGATCTCGCTGTTGCGGCGATGCTTGCCGGGTGGATCCGTTCGACTGGGGGACGGAACTACCAGATCGCCATTTACGCCTGGAACCCGCTGGTCGTAGTCGAGTTCGCCTCCAGCGGCCACAATGACGCGCTGGCGATCGCTGGCGTCGTCGCTACGCTGCTGATTATACGGCGCTTTCCGGCGATGTCAACGCTTACGCTTACGGCTGGCGCGCTGTCAAAAGCGTTCCCCATCGTGCTGCTGCCGCTCGCGCTTTTCCGTGCCGGCTGGCCACGCAGACTCCGAGGATGGATCGCGGCTGCCGGATGCGCTGCGCTGGCCGCGATGTGTGTCTGGCCCTTTCGGCACGCTGGGCACGAATTCCTGGGAATGCTGAAGTATTACCAGGTGATCTGGCGAAACTACAATTCCAGCATCTGTCCGGTACTGTTGTGGGCGTCCGGCTCCCATGAAATAGCTGCGGGAATTGGCGAAGGGGTCGTGCTGGGGCTCGCGCTATGGCTGGCCGTGCGGCGCGCCGATCCGACGCGCGCAGCATTTCTTCTGATCGGCACGGTGCTGCTCTTCGCGCCAAACGGATATTCGTGGTATTTCACCTGGATTGTGCCGCTGCTGTGCTTCTATCCGAGCGCGGCCTGGCTGCTGCTTACCATTCTGCAATTTCTCTCGTACAAAATTTTCATCAATTACCGCGCGGTAGGCGACTGGCATTTCGATCCATTTTTCCAGTGGCTGACGTATGCGCCGTTTTACGCTTTATTGGGTTGGGAGATGTTGCGGCGGAGTCGAGCAATGAGTCCGCCTGATGATGCTACACCTCTGCGCAAGCCACACGTTACATCGCTGCAACTTGAGTAGCACAGGCTTCAGCCTGTGTGCTTTTGAACCAGGTCGTGCGCCGTTACGCTTGTGCCACATTTTAAGTCAAAACCACACAGGCTGAAGCCCGTGCTACCAAAAACTGGGTTTTTCTATCGTTGTAGAGGTGGGGTTTGCTTGCCCCCCGTGAGAAAAATCCCCGCGTCTGAGGACGCGGGCTACACTAAATGCCAAAAATCTAGACGTTAATGGAAAGCGTAACGTCGGGCCGAGGGCCGGGTGGCGGAGGCGTCTTCGAGCGATCGACGGGGCGGTACAGCGTGTCGCGCTCGACAGGGACGCGGCCGGCTTCGCGGATTAGCCGTTCGAGTTCGGCGCGCGGGGTAAACTCGGCAGTCTTGGCGCCGGCATCGTGATAAATTTTTTCCTCGACGACGGTGCCGTCCAGGTCGTCGGCGCCAAAGCGCAGCGCGATTTGCGCGATGCTTGGCGTGAGCATCACCCAGTAGGCCTTGATGTGATCAAAATTATCGAGCAGCAAGCGCGAAATCGCGATGGATTTTAGATCGTGGTAGCCCGTGGGCGGCGGCAGGTGCGCGAGCCCCGTATTCGCCGGGTGAAATGCCAGCGGAATGAACGCAGCAAAGCCGTGCGTTTCATCCTGCAGCCCGCGAAGCGCCAAAAGATGATCGACGCGTTCTTCTTCGGTCTCCACATGGCCGTAGAGCATGGTGGCATTCGAGCGCAGTCCGATTTCGTGCGCTGTGCGCGCGATGTTGAGCCACTGTTGCCCGCTCACTTTGTGATCGCAGATAATTTTTCGCACGCGTGGATGAAAAATTTCCGCGCCGCCGCCGGGCAGCGAGTCAACGCCCGCTTCCTTCAGGGCCACCAGCGTGTCGCGAATCGACAGTTTTGAAATGCGCGAAAAATATCCCACCTCAACCATCGTGAACGCTTTCAGATGCACTGTGGGGCAGCGCTTTTTCAGGCCGCGCATCAGGTCGAGAAAATATTCAAACGGCAGATCCGGATGCAGGCCGCCAACCATGTGAAATTCGGTCGCGCCTTCGCGCATGCCTTGTTCGGCGCGCTGGTAAATCTCTTCGAGAGCGAACGTGTAGGCGCCTGGGGCATTCGGATCGCGGCCAAACGCACAGAGCTTGCAATGCGCGACGCACACATTGGTGGGATTGATGTGGCGATTGACGTTGAAAAAACAGGTATTGCCGTAACGCTTCTCGCGCACGGAATTCGCGAGCCAGCCAATGGCGAGCAGGTCGGGCGAGCGGTAGAGTGCTACGCCATCCTCGAAATTCAGGCGCTCGCCTGCGAGGACTTTGTCCACTATCGGCTTGAGCCGTTCGTCGCTAATTCGAAGTTCGCTCATGGTTGAGTAGCACAGGCTTCAGCCTGTGTGGTTTTATTTTGGGTGCCAGTCAAATCAATCCGAAACAAAAACAAAGTCAAACCCACACAGGCTGTCCTTCACTACCGTTCAGGATAAAAAGTCTGTGCTACTAGTGCGCGACGGCTACCGCAGCGCCCCAGAACAGAAGGAACAGGAGACTAATATAACCGTTCACCGTAAAAAACGCAGCATTCATCCGGCTGAGGTCGTTTGGAGACACCAGCGAATGCTCGTAGGCCAGCAGCGTGGCTACCACGGCGATCCCTACCCAGGCTGGCCACGGTAGGTGGAAGCTCCAGGCCAGCCACGCCAAGAGAGCAATCATCACTACGTGCATGACGCGCGCGATCTCGAGCGCCCGGGCGATCCCGAAACGCTTGGGCACGGAAAAAAGTCCCGCTGCTTTGTCGTACTCGACGTCCTGGCAGGCGTAAAGCACGTCGAAGCCGCCGACCCAAAGGGTTACAACTCCGCAGAGGATCAGCATTCGCGCGTCAAGCGATCCCGCAATGGCGATCCAGGCGGCTGCGGGAGACATTCCCAGGCAAAATCCCAGGACCACGTGCGACCACAGTGTGAAGCGCTTGGTGAACGAATAAAAGAACAGCACCGCGAGCGCGATTGGTGAAAGTTTTAGAGCCAGCGGATTCAATTGCCACGCCGCGATCACCAGCACTGCGGAAGCCGTGAGTGCGAAGGCCCACGCGAAGCTGACCGAAAGCGCTCCGGTGGCGAGAGCGCGAGTCCGCGTGCGAGGATTTTCGCGATCGTAGCGCAGGTCGATGATGCGATTCATCGTCATCGCCGCGGAACGCGCGCCTACCATCGCGACAACAATCCATAAAATCTGCCGCCACGTTGGCCAGCCCGGCAACGCGCCGGGAATCGTGGGATAGCGCGCGGCCAGCAGAGCTCCCGTCAGCGCGAACGGCAACGCGAAGACGGAATGCTCGAACTTGATCATTTCCAGGACGGTGCGGATGCGGCTCGGACTCACTTGGCAAAACCCCTGAGTTTTAACACGGAGGTCACAGAGTCCGCAGACAAAAGAATGAGAGGGTTTTTCATAGAGAAGCAATTTTAGATCAAAATATTTGTATCTCCGTGTTCTCTGTGAACTCTGTGTTAAATCTTTTTCCGTTCAAATTGCAGGCACATCACCTACACTTCGCGAGCTTTACCTTTTGCCTGCCCTTCCCAGCGATACATCTGCTCCTGCGGCAATCCCATTTGCGCGAGAACTCGATAGACGTATTGCGCGACGAGATCGTCAATCGTCTTCGGCTGGTGATAATACGACGGAATCGCCGGCATAATGACGGCTCCGGCTTGTTGCGCCCGCAACATATTCTCCAGATGAATACGGCTGAACGGCGTATCCCGCACGCAAAGTACGAGGCGTCGTCCTTCCTTCAGGCAAACGTCGGCGGCGCGCGCGATCAAATCGTCGCTCGTCCCCGCGGCAACAGTTGCAAGCATCCCCATCGAGCAGGGAATCACCACCATAGCATCGACCGGATAGCTGCCCGAGGCAATGGACGCGCCAACATCCTTGTTCGGTAAAACTTCGGTTTTCTCCGCGCGCCCTCCGATGAGCAGCGAGGGAAGCTGTTTGGCGTCACTCGTGACGATGCTCAACTCGTGCGCCAGGAGACGCGCGCCCGTTTCGGTGACGATCAGGTGAATCCGCCCGATGCGCGCGTCGGCTTCGAGCATCCGCAGCGTCGCCTGCGCCAGTACCGCGCCTGAAGCGCCAGTGACACCTACAACTACCGTTTTGTGTTCTGTCTGAACCATCGATTCGCGTGGGATTTTCAAGTCTAGGCAGCGATACGCACGAAGTCAAGAAACGCGCAGCAGTACCTTCATCATCCCGCGCTTCTGCGCGTAGCGGATGGCTTTCGCCGCATCTTTCAACGTGAAGGCGCGCGAAATGAGCGGGCGCGGATCGACGCGGCCCGAACGCAGCAGGGCGAGCGTTCGTGGGAATGGTCCGCAGCGCGAGCCCATGACAGTGATCTCTTTTACTACAATGGGCCACGTCTCGACAGGCGCTGCCCCGTGAAATGTTGATTTGAGGACGAGTGTGCCACGCGGTGCGGTAATTTGCTGCGCCATCGTGAGGCCAGAAGGCGAACCGGTAGCTTCGACAACAAGCGTGAAGGCATTCTCGCGGCGCGATCCGCGGCTGCCGGACAGCGCGGTTTCGATTCCAGCAAGTTGCGCCGGGCGTAGCTTGCTAGCGTGCTTGCCGATCATCACGACGTGCAGGCCTGTCCTGCGCAGGACGCGTGCGATCAACTGCGCGAGTTTTCCATCACCGAGCACGCAGGCCTCGTGGTGCGCGCGAGTGTCCACCTGTTCGAGGATCTCGCAGGCCGCAGCCAACGGCTCGGTGAAGACAGCAGCTTCATCGGGAATTCCGGCAGGCACGCGATGCAGATTCACGGCTGGCAGCGCCAGAAATTCGGCGAACGCGCCATCGTGGCCCAGGATTCCGAGCACGCGGCGTCGCTCGCAATGCGTTGGAATTCTGCGACGGCAATAACTGCACTGTCTCCTCCCGCGAAATCCCAGGCCCGCGCACGCGATATTAATTTCTCCGACAACGCGTCGCCCGATCCACTTCTTGTCTCTTGCGCTGGCGACGCGCACCACATCGCCCACGAATTCATGGCCGAGCGTGCCGTGAAAATTGTGATAGCCGCGCAGAATTTCAATGTCAGTATTGCAGATTCCCGCCATGCGCACGCGGACCAATGCCCACCCTGGCTTCAGTCGCGGCAGCCGCTTTTGCACCAGGGCAAGATGATTGTGACGTTTGACGGCGGCGAGCATCGAAGGCATTGGAGCACAAGCGGCTGTGCCGGGCAAATCCTACTGGTAGCACAGGCTTCAGCCTGTGTGATTTTGACTTTTGCATTTTTCTCAATGCAGCAGAAATCAAAACCACACAGGCTGAAGCCTGTGCTACGAGGAACGCGAGGCAGAGCATTACCAGTTTCGCACCTTCTTCCACGCCGTACGTTGACCGCTTGTGCGACTGCACTTAGCATCAATGCCAGCTACCTTTATGGCCAAGACCACCGAAGAAGACATAAACCAACTCGAGAAAGATATCCGCCAGTTGAAGATCGAGTACGAACAGTACTTCGGGGGCGGCAAAAAGCGCCCTCCCGCGGATCTCGAGTGGCGCATTGAACTCACGATGAAGCGTTACAGCGACCGGGGCTCGCAAATGAATTTTGCGCAGCGCTTCCGCTACAGCAATCTGGCTCAGATGTACACGAAGTATCGCGAAATCTTCCGCAAGCGAATGAAGCAGAAGGAAGAAGGCACCGTTCAGCGGCATTTTGGCGCGGCGGCGCGGGAGATCGAGAATTTACGTAAACAAAAACAGGGGGCCGAATCGGTACCCGACCCGTTGCGGCCCTGGACCGCTACAATTTCCTGTGAGGAGACCGACAAGGAAAAGAAAAAAGTAGAGGATCTTTACACCGTGTTCCGGGACGCGAAGGAACAGGCCGGCGAAGACACGAGCAAGCTCACCCCAGAGGCGTTTCAGCGATTCGTCCACAAGAAGACCGGCGAACTTAAAGAGGAACAAAGCGCGCATGAAGTCGAGTTCATCGTCAGCGTCGAGGGCAAGCACGTGCGGCTAAAGGCGCGCGTGAAATCGTGATCCATTAAGAATGCTTCCGCCCGATACCCGGCAAGTCGCTTCCTCGACCTTCTTTAAGTTCCTCGCATATCTTAGCCAGATCATAGGAGATGGATGAGACATATTCTTCGGCAACGGACTGGAGATTTTTCAGATTCACCGGTTCCACATCATCCATATCGCTTGATGCCTCCTGCAAATGGGGAACTTGCAGCCGATGGTACGTGCATCCAGGCAGTGCATTTAATTCGTAGTCGACGGCTTCGGACACACTATCCATAAATACAGGCACAATTTGCTTTGCCCAACCCAAAAGCCCCCAATCCTTTGCTGCTGTGTACGTAATTTGGTCCTGTCGGTCTCCAGTGCCCACCGATACGACCGTGATTTGCTTCGCGTCAGGATAAAGCGCCCGCGCCTCGGCATAGGCGGCCATCGACGGGTTGTTTACGAACACGCCTCCGTCCACGAGCGCGTAGTCCTGGTCGCCTCGCGTCAGATGCAGCGGCGAAAAAAAAGTCGGCGCAGCGGATGTCGCCCTCGCGATGTCGGTTAGCTTCCAGTTGTAGGTGGGGTCGTCGGCGATTCGGTGACTCTTAAAGAAGAAGGGAAGCTGTCCCTGCAAATCATAACTGGAAATCAACAGCGGAGTGAGCGCGGATTGAAACTCGGTGTCTTGGAAGAATTGCTCCAGTGCGGCTTCAAGAGCGTCAGGAGAATATTTTGGAAGAATGACTTGTCTTTCCGGTGTCAGCAGATTCTTTTTGAAGATTTCGGGTCCGTTTTGAACGTAAAGATCCACGAGTTCGCTCGGAGAATAGGGTCCGTTGTTTTTGCATCTGGTGCCAATTCCTAAAGCAATGATGCCGCCCGTTGATGTTCCGGCGATCAGATCGAACACCTGGAAAAGTTGCAAGTTC
>Ga0209168_10003739_pt1 | contig 10310 bp, 11 predicted proteins | sample Coa_R1_FD_187156 | JGI IMG/M metagenome (GOLD analysis project Ga0209168, IMG submission 187156) | Surface soil microbial communities from Centralia Pennsylvania, which are recovering from an underground coalmine fire - Coalmine... | ecosystem: Environmental > Terrestrial > Soil > Unclassified ... | reverse complement strand
GGGGATTCCTGCAGTGCATGGCCTGGGCCGGCACCGGAGCGCTGTATTCGCTTCACGGGGGCGTGCTGAAATCGCTGCCGCTGGCGCAGGGCGTGATGGACGGCATGGACGCGGCGAAAGTGAAAGACGCCGACTTCAGCTTCATCCAGATCAGCGATTCGCACATCGGATTCAGCAAGGAAGCGAATCCCGACGTTACCGCAACGCTGCAAATCGCCGTCGACCGCATCAATAATGCCGCGGCCCGCCCGGATTTTCTGCTGCACACCGGCGACATTTCGCAGCTCTCCAAGCCGTCCGAATTTGACACGGCGGAGCAGGTTCTAAAGGGCGCGAAAGCCGAAAAGATCTTCTTCGTGCCCGGCGAACACGATGTGCTGACCGACAACGGCCAACAATACCTGGACCGCTTCGGCAAGGGCACCAAGGGCAATGGCTGGTACAGCTTCGATCACAAGGGCGCGCACTTCATCGGCCTGGTCAACGTAGTGGACCTGAAAGCCGGCGGCCTCGGATCGCTCGGCGCGGACCAGTTGCAGTGGCTGCAGGATGACGTGCGAAATCTGCAGAGCAGCACTCCGGTGATCGTCTTCGCGCATATCCCGCTCTGGACGGTCTATCCCGATTGGGGCTGGGGCACCGATGACAGCGAACAGGCGCTGGGATATCTGAAGCGCTTCGGTTCCGTCTCCGTGCTGAACGGTCACATCCATCAGACCATGCAAAAAGTGGAAGGCAACGTCACGTTCCACACCGCGCTCTCCACCGCGTTTCCGCAACCCGCTCCGGGCACCGCGCCATCGCCCGGCCCGATGAAAGTACCGGCCGAGCAACTGCGCAGCGTGCTGGGCATTTCCCATGTGAACTACGTGCAAGGTTCGCATTCGCTGGCGATCGTCGATTCACCGCTGGCGTGAGCCGCGGAATTTTAAATTCAAAAAACAAAAATAAAATCCTAAGGAGAAAAAAGATGAAACGGACAAGATGGACATTCGTACTCGCGGCAATGGTTGCAACAGCATTCGCTGTGAGCGCTGGAACGAGGATGGCCCCCGCGGAAAACGCCGGCGACAAGCCTGCGAGCGGCGCCATGGTCAAGATCGACAATTTCAGTTTTGGCCCGGCGGCCATCACCATACCCGCGGGCTCCACGGTTACCTGGACCAACCATGACGATGTCCCGCACGTCGTCACCAGCGACGACAACAAACTGTTCAGGTCGAAAGCACTCGATACAGACGATCATTTCTCTTTCACCTTTACAAAACCGGGAACCTACAACTACTACTGCGCCATTCACCCGAAGATGACAGCACAAATCGTGGTGCAGTGACGTGCGGAGACACCGATGAATCCCTTTGATTTGAAATCGGCTCTCCTTGCCAAACACGCGCAGCACGTGGCCTTGGTCCATTTTCCGATCGCACTGATCGCGGTTGGCGTTCTGTTTGACTTGCTCGCCCTGAGGAAACAGAACGCCAGCCTGCTGCGGGCGGCGTATTACACGGTCATTGTCGCGGCGGTTTCGGCGGTGCCGACCGTCGCGACCGGACTGCTCGCCTGGCAATTGCAGTTCGAGGGAAAGGCGCTGCGCGGGAATTTAAAGCTGCACCTGCTTCTGGCGTTGCTATCGAGTGCGTTGATTTGGGTAGTTTGCTGGCTGCACATTCAGCGGCAGCGCCAACCACGGGCCGGTTCAACCCTTTTCCGTCTTTCCGTCGAGGTCGCGGCGGTGGCGCTGACACTTTTTACCGCGCACGTAGGCGGATTCGTCAGCGGCGTGAATGGACCGCTCTAAGTGGCACAGGCTTCAGCCTGTGGGGTTTTGTCCTTGCACGCACTAAACCCAAAGGCTGCATGGGCTGCAAACCAAGACGTGGCCGGAACGGCTTCAACCCCCGGCGATGGCGCCGACGATCAGAAATGGTTCTTTCCCGGAAGCGATGTCCTGAGGCAACGGCGCGTCCGGCGATTCATGCGACCAGTCTTCCTGGCAGGCGAAGAATCGCAGGAACGCGCGCCGCTTTTGCGTATCGTGATCGCGAATCGTGCCGCGCAGGACTGGGTAGGAACTCTCCAACGCATCGAGCACCGAGCGCACTGTGACCGCGCCCTGAACTTCGATTTGCACCTCGCCGTTTACTCGCGCCAGAGTTCGCAAGTGCTGCGGCAATTCAACGCGAATCATGGGAGCGTCTGAACTTCCACGGAAAGCACGCCCGGAAGGTCGCGCACGATTGGCGACCAGTTATCTCCGGAATCCGCCGAGGCGTAGACCTGCCCGCCGGTGGTCCCGAAATAAATACCGCAGGAGTCCAGGGAATCGACGGCCATGGCATCGCGCAGAACATTCACGTAGCAGTCGCTTTGCGGAAGGCCCTTGGTCAGCGGCTCCCACTCGTTTCCTCCGGTGCGGCTGCGGTACACCCGCAATTTTCCATCGGGCGGAAAATGCTCTCCGTCGCTTTTGATCGGCACGACGTACACAGTTTCCGGCTGATGCGCGTGCACATCGATCACAAAGCCGAAATCCGTCGGCAGATTTCCGCTGACCTCGCGCCAGTTGTCGCCGGCGTCGTCGCTGCGCATCACGTCCCAGTGTTTCTGCATGAAGAGCGTATTGGGCCGCGATCCGTGCATGGCCACGTGGTGCACGCAATGCCCCACTTCGGCATTGGGGTCGGGAATGTATTGCGATCTCAATCCGCGGTTGATGGGCTTCCAGGATTTCCCGCCATCATCGGTGCGAAACGCGCCGGCGGCCGAGATCGCGATATACATTCGCTGCGGATTTTTCGGATCGAGAATAATCGTGTGCAGGCACATCCCGCCCGCCCCAGGCTGCCAGCGCGGGCCGGTGTCATTGCCGCGAAGTCCCGGCAATTCCTTCCACGTTTTTCCGCCGTCGGTCGAGCGGAACAAAGCGGCATCCTCAATTCCCGCGTAGACGGTGTCCGCTTCGGTCAGCGAAGGTTCCAGATGCCAAACGCGCTTGAACTCCCACGGATGCTGCGTGCCGTCATACCACTGGTGAGTCGTTAGCGGCTTTCCGGTCGCGTCCGAAGAGTCGTACACGAATTTGTTGCTCTCCCCGACCGCCGTGCCCGGAGCGGGCTGTTCCCCTGGCGCCGATCCCGGCTGGTGCCACGTTTTCCCGCCGTCGTCGGAGGTTTGAATAATCTGGCCGAACCAGCCGGACGTCTGCGACGCGTAAATGCGGTTGGGATCGGCGGGAGATCCCTTCATGTGGTAAATCTCCCAGCCGGCGAAATGGGGTCCGGAAACATCCCACTTCTCTCGCTTGCCGTCGGCGCTCAAAACGAAAGCTCCCTTGCGGGTGCCCACCAGAACTCGTACTCTGCTCATTTCTCCGACTCCTCAATTGATATGGAACCGCATTATAATGATATTAAACCGTATTATAAATAGAATCGGTTTGCCTTACGGACTCGCTTTGCCGGCGAAGCCGCATGGCTAACTCCGCAGCGGAACGACCGCGCGCAAGCGATCGTCGCGCACGTAAAGCCCGCCCCAGAGCACCAAACCCATGATCACCGGGAAGAAAACTTCGCCCATCGGGCTTCCGGCGTGCAGTTGCGTGGCGATCGCGCCTCCAAGATATCCTGTCATGAGAATCGCCCCGAGAACCGAAGTTCGTGGAATCAGATAAAGGATCACGCAAGCCAGTTCGATGATCCCGAGCGGAACGGAGAGGCTCAAAGGAAAATGGAGACGCGCGAAGGCCCCCACCACCGGCGCCGGTTTCAGCAAGTGAATCACGGCGTCGAAGGCCAGGAACGCTGCGATCAGGCCGCTCAAGACGCGCCCTGTCCATAGGGCTTTGCGGGAGAAAAAACCGGATGGCGTCGCAGTTTGCGTCATGTTCGGTGCTCCTTCGGCGATGGCTTGCATCGTTGCATTCCTCCTGGCAGCGAAGAGCTACGCCGCAGTCTCCGCGGCTTGCGCGCAGTTGATCATCCACGGCGTTCCGAAGCGGTCGGTGAGCATCCCAAAGCGCGGCGACCAGAACGTCTGCTGAATGGGCATCTCGACTTTCCCGCCCTCCTCCAGCGCGTGGAACAGACGCTCGGCTTCCGCCGGGTCCTTGACCATCAACGACACGGAAAAACCTGTGGGCGGGTGGTAGCGGTCCGGCGGGCAGTCTGACGCGAGAAGCATCTGGTCGCCCACGTCCAGGCGGGCATGAAGAATTTTGTTGCCCCATCCCGGAGGCATATGTTTTTCCGCGGGCGTTCCGGTGTGCGGCAGCATGGCCACGATCTTGCCGCCAAAACATTTCTCGTAAAACTTGAAAGCTTCCTCGCAATTGCCGTTGAACAACAGGTACGCATTGAATTGCATTTTCATCTCCCTGAATTGGGTTCGTGATTCTTCGTGTCTCCGGCCCTTCTATCAGTACGACGAACGAAGCCCCTCGAAATCGACAGGCTCAATTTCCTTTTTGCTTGGACTTTGCCAGCTCCTTGCCCAATTCCTTGCCGCGTTCGACCGCCGGGCTGGGCGCGAAATCTTCCATCTCAAAAAACGGGCGGACTTCGATCTCGCTTTCCTCGTTTTCGTGGGGGTTGGGCGCGCGCTTGGCCCAGGCGATGGCTTCGTCCATGGATTTCACCTGGATGATCCAGAAGCCCGCGATCAACTCCTTGGTTTCCGCGAACGGCCCGTCGATCACGGTGCGTTTGTCACCCGAAAATCTGACGCGTACTGCCTTGGACGTGGGCTTCAGGCCGGACAGCTCGACGAGCACGCCGGCTTTCATCAGTTCCTCGTTATATTTACCCATTGCGCTGAGCAGCGCCTCGCTGGGCATCACTCCTGCTTCTGACTTCTTGCTGGCTTTCACGATCATCATGCATCGCATGGATGTTTCTCCCTTGATTTTGAATTATCGCCTGCCCTCGCCGCCGCAAGTTCTTATTGGGCGGCGTTGGTTCGTGTAGCGCCCGCCTTCAGGCGGGCATTTGCTCGACCCAGACTGCCCGCCTGAAGGCGGGCGCTACACGAACGCACCTCTTACGGCCTTCAACCGCGCCCCGTCGATTGCGCCAGTTCTCCGGCTTCGTAAAGCTGGCGAAGTTCGCACACGCCGTCTCCCGCAACGCCCAGGAAATGTTTTGTCAGCTCGATGGCATGCGCCTTGGAGTCCGCGCGAAGAATGGCGAACCCGCCGATCACTTCCTTGGTTTCGGCGAACGGTCCGTCGGTAACGGTCACTTGTCCCTTTGACTGCCGGACGCGCGCGCCGAGCGCAGTGGGGAGGCAGCCTTCCACCGCGATCAGATACCCGGTCTTGAACCCGTCCTCGATCAGCTTGCCCATCCGGTCCATTTCTTCCTGGGTCGGCGGGACGCCCTTTTCCACCGTTTGATAAACGCTTAGAAATTTCACGATCGCTTCTCCTTTGCCATTCGTCTGGCTAGCTCTGCGTCAGCTGCTTGATCCTTTGTTGCGCCTTCATAGAAATGTCGAACCGGCGAAATCGAAATCGACACCGCCGCGAAATTAATTTTCCGGCAAGCCCGAAATTTCCATCACCGGACGGATCTCCACGGTGCCCCAGCGGCCCGCCGGAATTTTCCCGGCGATGCTGATCGCCTCATCCAAGTCCCGGGCGTTAATCAGGAAATAGCCGCCCAACTGTTCGCGCGTTTCCGCGAACGGCCCGTCGGTGACCAGCCGCCGGTTATCGCGCACGCGCACGCTGGTCGCGGTGGAGGTCGGATGGAGCGGCCCCGCGCCCAGGTATTGCCCGCTCTTGCTGAGTTCGACGGCAAACCGCGCGGAGTCCCCGTAGCATTTTTCCCGTTCCGTCTCGCTCAGGCCGTTCTCATCCAGATAGATCAACAACATGTATTTCATTTCTGCCTCCCTATCGATAAGTCGAACGGAACCCGGCCAGATCGACATCTATATCAAAAAATTCATACAATCAGGCGTGCCCACCGACGCGAGCGCAGCAGCCAGGGCCGTAACCGAAGTCTACAGCTCCGATTGGGGGCGAATTGTCGCCGCATTAATCCGTCATTTTGGCGACTTCGATCTGGCCGAAGAATGCGCCCAGGAAGCCTTTGCGGCGGCAGCCGACCAGTGGCGGGAATCGGGCATTCCGGACGCCCCGCGCGCCTGGATCATCCAGACGGCCAAGCACAAGGCCATCGACCGCATCCGCCGCCGCGCCAACTTCGCCGAAAAGCTCGAATCCTACGCCGTATCCGGGATGGTCCGAGCCAGCTACGAACCGGACTACGACCACGGCGAGATCCCCGATGACCGGCTGCGGCTGATCTTCACCTGCTGCCATCCCGCGCTGTCCCCGGATTCGCAGGTCGCGCTGACCCTGCGCACGCTGTGCGGCCTCGAAACCGACGAAATTGCGCGTGCCTTTCTGGTTCCGGCCACTACCATGGCCCAGCGTCTGGTGCGCGCCAAGCACAAGATTCGCGACGCCGGCATTCCCTACGTGGTTCCGGGAACGAATGACATTGCCGAGCGGCTCGAGGCAGTTCTGACAGTGATCTACCTGGTTTTCAACGAAGGTTACGTGGCGACTCGGGGCGCCTCGCTCGTTCGAATCGATCTCTGCGCGGAGGCTATTCGCCTGGGCCGGCTGGTCATTGCGCTGATGGAGCCGCAAACGCAGGCCGAGGCCAAGGGGCTGCTGGCGCTGATGCTGCTTCACGATGCGCGGCGCGATTCGCGCCTCGATGACGCGGGAGAAATTGTAATCCTCGAAGACCAGGACCGCAGTCGATGGAACCAGCGGCAGATCGCCGAGGCTCTGGCTTTGTTGAAGGACACAACGCCAGGAGCGTCGGGCCCGTTCGCACTCCAGGCAGCGATTGCCGCGGAGCATTGCAAAGCGGCCCGTCCCGCCAACACGAATTGGTCGGAGATCGTGCGTCTCTACGGTGAACTGGAACGCGTGCAGCCTTCGCCGGTCGTTTCTCTGAACCGTGCCGTAGCGGTGGCCATGTCCGACGGACCTCAAGCGGGCCTCGCGGCGCTGGAAAGCCTCTCTGCCGCAGACGGTCTCGAGGACTACCACCTGTTCCACGCCGCGCGCGCCGACCTGCTGCGCCGCCTGGGTTCGCTCAACGAAGCCGCAACACACTATCGCCGCGCGCTGTCCCTGGCCACCAACGAAAGCGAACGCCGCTTCCTAGAGCGGCGGCTGCGCGAAGTGCAGTAAAGTCCAATGGAGCAGGCTTCACAGGTTGCGAAAAAAACTCACAACTGTCATTCCGAAGGGCGGGGTTTGCCCGAGGAATCTGCCTATCTCTAACATTTGCGAAAACAAAAAACCGGTGATTTTGTCATTCTGAGCGAAGCGAAGAATCTCTCTTCGATTTAAGTATGGGCAAAAAACAGGGAGAGATTCTTCACTTCGCTCAGAATGACGGCGTCGAGAGTTCCCCGCACCCTGTAAAAAGCGCAGCCTTACTGCTGCCAGCCGCCGCCGAGCGCCTTGTAAATTTGCACCAGAGCCAAAAGCTCGTTCAGCCGAGCCTGCGCCAGCCCCAGTTCCGCGGTGAGGTAATTCGTTTCATTGGTAAGAACTTCCAGATAATTCGTGGTGCCGGCTTGATAGCGCTTGCCGGACAGCTGTGAGGCATCCTGCGCGGCGTTGGCCAGCAACTCCTGCTGCGCGCGGAATTCCTGGTTCTGCTGGTAAGCGATGAGCGCGTCGGACACGTCTCGGAACGCGCCCTGAATCGTTTGCTGGTAGGTGAGCAGCGCTTCCTGCTGCTGCGCCTCGCTCAATCGCACGTTGGAGCGCAGCGCGCCGCCCTCAAACACCGGCTGCGTGATGTTCCCCGCGAAGGCCCACAATCCCGCGCCGCCGCTGAACAGGCTGCCGAGCGCCGAGCTGAGAAATCCTCCCTGCGCTGTCAAGGAAATGTCGGGATAGTACGCGGCGCGCGCGACGCCGATCCGCGCGTTAGCCGCCGCCAGCGTTTCTTCGGACTGGCGAATGTCCGGGCGCCGCTCCAGCAGAGCGGACGGCAAGCCGGCCGGAACCACCGGCGCGTGCGGCTGCTCGGTCAGCGCCTTTCCGCGCGGATCGATCGGCCCGGGATTATTTCCCATCAGGATGCTTAGATAATCTTCCTGCTGGCCGATGCGGCGTTTCAGATCGGCGATGTCCGCCGCCGCCGTGTAGACCAACTGCTCGGCCTGGCGCACGTCCAGAATCGAATTGATGCCGTGCTCCTCGAGCGTCTTGGTCAGTTCCAGCGATTCATTGCGCGAGGCCAGGGCCTTTTGCGAAATCTCGAGCTCCAGGTCAAGTTCGCGAAGCTGAAAATAAGCCGCGGCGACGTTGGATACCAGCGTCGCATTGACTTCCTGCCGCGCCCAGTCCGTGGCCAGCAAATTGGCGCGCGCCGCTTCCGTGCCGCGGCGGTATTTTCCCCAGAAGTCAGTGTCCCACGCGGCATTCCCGACGATCCGTCCGTAATTAAATGTGTAAGCAGGGATGGGTCCGGTGGCCGGGTTGCGCAAGCCGGTGCCGGTGGCGGCCACATTCGCGTTGGGAAGTTGATTGGCGCGCGCCAGCCCAACCTGCGCTTGCGCCTCCAGAACCCGCGCGGCGGCGATCCGCGTGTCATAGTTCTGTTGCAATGCGGTGCGGATCAACTTTTGAAGTTCAGCGTCCTGGAAGACATCCCACCATTTTTCGTCGCCCAGCGATTGTGTTGCTGCGGCCGCGCCGGCGGTGGGAGCCGCCTCGAGAGTCCTGTAGTTGGTGGGGACATCCGTGTTGGGCCGCTTGTAGTTGGGCCCGACGGTGCAGCCGGCGATGAACAAAGAAACTGCGCAGACCAGAGGCGCCGCAAGCACGCCCAACTGTGCGTGCGCCAACCGCAACACGCCGAATCCTGTCTTCCGGGAGGCGCGCATCAATCCGCCGCTCCGTCTTGTGTGGCCACCGCGCCGCGCGACGCCGGAATTTGCGTGTGTCCGGAATGGAAGAACGATGTGCGGTCCAGAACTTTTTCCTGGAACTCTTCGAGGTACAGATAAATGACCGGCGTCACGTACAGCGTGATGAATTGCGATACCACCAGTCCTCCGACAATCACCATGCCCAGCGGACGCCGCGACGCCCCGTCCGCTCCGTATCCTGCCGCGATCGGCACCGCGCCGATGACCGCGGCGAGCGTGGTCATCAGGATCGGCCGGAAGCGGTCCAGGCTGGCTTCGTGAATGGCGTTCTCCGCCGTCTCGCCGGCGTCCACCCGTTGCCGGGCAAAGTCGACGATCATAATTCCGTTTTTCTTCACGATGCCCATCAGCATGAACATGCCGACGAACGCGTAGAGCGAGGCCTGCTCACCAAAAAGGAATAGCGCCAGCAAACCACCGACCAGCGCGGTCGGCAATGTGGACAGCACCGTCAGCGGGTGAACGTAGCTCTCATACAGGATCGCCAGGATCACGTACATCACGAATACGGCCAGCGCCATCAGGATGGTGAGATCGCGCACTGTGTCGCGGAAGGTCAGCGCTTCGCCCTGCAGGCTCGCGCGAATGGTCGGCGGCACAATTTCCGCCTCGGCCTTGCTGATGAAGTTGGTGGCATCGCCGATGGCCACCTCCGGCTTCAAGTTAAAAAAGATGGTGACGCTGGTGAACTGGTTCAGGTGATTCACCGTCTGCGGTCCCAGCGAAGTTTTCCAGTCGACCAGCGAGTTGAGCGGCACGAGATTTTTACCGTCGTCCGAGCGGATGTACAGCAGGGCCAGATTGTCAGCCTGGGCGCGCTCGTTATCCTTCACTTCCAGAATCACCTGGTACTGGTCTTCGGGCTTTTTGATCAGGTACAGATAATTTTGTGAGTAAGCGTTGCGCAGCAAATTCAGAATGCGCGTTTCCGAAACTCCATAGGTTCGCGCCTGGTCGCGCCGAATATTGATTTCCAGGTTCGGAGTGTGATTGAAAAAGTCCGACGAAACGGTGGCGAACCCGGGATACTGCATCATCCGGCCCATGAGTTTCTGCGCTACGTCATATACCTGCGGCGCATTCACGCCTGAAACGGAATAGGCGTACTGCCCCTGGTTCTGGTTGGTCGCGCCAGTGCTGATATTCAGAACCGGCATGGGTCGCAGAAAAGCAAACACGCCGGGTATGGTGTTGAGCCGTCCCATCAGCCCGCCTACCACGGCCTGAATGGGCCCGCGTTTTTGTGGCGGGTAAAGGAAACCGAGAAGCAATCCCTGATTGGAAGCGAGGAACGAGCTGTTGCCGGTCAGCGTGAACGTTGCGCCCACCGCGGGATTCTGGCG
>Ga0209168_10003737_pt1 | contig 10314 bp, 7 predicted proteins | sample Coa_R1_FD_187156 | JGI IMG/M metagenome (GOLD analysis project Ga0209168, IMG submission 187156) | Surface soil microbial communities from Centralia Pennsylvania, which are recovering from an underground coalmine fire - Coalmine... | ecosystem: Environmental > Terrestrial > Soil > Unclassified ... | reverse complement strand
CGGGGTCGGGCTGGCAACCAAGATCTGACGACCAAAGGTTGCCAGTGCCTCTTCTTCTCCGTAGCACGGTTGCTCAGAGCGCGGCGCGGGGCCCTTCGTCGGCGGACGCGCCGAGCGGCGTCTCGGTGGGCGCCGGCTCGCCCAAGGGGCGCTTGTAGCCGCACTCCTTGTTGGCGCAGGCGATGAGCGGCTTGACCCGCGTACCGCCGACGACCACGAACGCAGCCCCGCAGCTGGGGCACGGCTCGGCGATCGGCTTCTGCCACAGCTTGAAGTCGCACTTGATGGACTCGCTGGCATAGTTGGAGCACCCGTAGAACGTGCGACCGCCGCGCTTCTTCGGACGGATCTCGATGAGATCCCCGCCGCACTTGGGGCACTTGACGCCGAGCGGCACCGGCTTGGCGTTCTTGCACTCGGGGTAGCCCGTGCAGGATAGAAACTCGCCGAAGCGTCCGCTCCGGATCACCATCGGCTTACCGCACTTGTCGCAGTGAATGCCCGTCTCGCGAGGCTGCGTCGGGGTTCCGTCGGCGCCGAGGTCGCGCGTGCTCTTGCACTCCGGGTAGTTCGAGCATCCGAGAAACCACCCGTTTCGGGACCATCGCTTGAGCATGATTCCGCCGCAAAGTTCGCACTTTTCGTCGGTCGGCTCCGGCTCGGGGTTCCAGCGCTTCCCCTTCTTGCTCAGGTCGAGCTGACTGCGGAAGCGCTTGTAGAAGCGCTTCAGCAAATCCACGCGCTCTTCCTTTCCGGACTCCACCTCGTCAAGCTCCTCTTCCATCTTCGACGTGAAGGTCGGATCCATGAAATCGAGCTTGCTGCCGACCAGGCCGTCGACCACGAACTTGCCGAGCGTCGTCGGGCGGAAGCGCGTCCCGTCCATCTTCTCGACATAGTCGCGAGCCTGCACCTTGCTGATGATCTCGGCGTAAGTGCTCGGGCGGCCGATGCCGCGCTCCTCGAGCTCGCGCACGAGCGAAGCCTCCGTGTACCGCGGCGGCGGCTGGGTGAACTTCTGCTCCGTGATGACGCCGGGCGGAGTCACCAGGCGAAGCGTTTCGCCCTCCGTCAAGTCGGGGAGGGCGGCCTCTGCATCCTCGGCGAGCAGGTCCTTCGCCGCGTCCTTTCGCGCGCCGTTCGCCTCTGCCGCGGAGCCTTTGTCGTCCTCGCCTTCACCCTCGCCGGCGAGCGGCGAGGCCTTGGCCGGTTCACCCTTGCCGTACGCCTCGAGCCAACCGGTAAACTTGAGGACGCGGCCGCTCGCGCGTAGGCCATACGTCGGCGCGCCCGGTGCTTCGGCCTCGATGTCGATGCTCGTCTGGTCGTAGAGGGCCGGCGTCATCTGCGAGGCGAGGAACCGCTCCCAGATCAGTCGGTAGAGCTTGAGCTGGTCGTCCTTGAGGTGCCGGGCGACCGCCTCGGGCGGGAGCTCTATCGACGTCGGCCGGATGGCCTCGTGAGCGTCTTGCGCGTTCTTCTTGGATTTGAAGACGTTGGGCTGGGCCGGGATCCACTCCTTGCCGTAACGGGTGGCGAGGTAGTCCCGCGCGGCGTTGACCGCGTCCGGGGAGAGACGCGTGGAGTCCGTGCGCATGTAGGTGATGAGACCGACGGGGCCGCCGTCCTTTCCCAAGTCGACCCCCTCGTAGAGGCCCTGGGCGATCTGCATCGCTCGCTTCGCCCCGAAGCCCAGGCGATTCACGGCGTCCTGCTGCAGCTTGCTCGTCGTGTAGGGCGCCGGCGGATTGCGTTTCCGCTCGCTCTTGGTCACCTTGGCGACCCTGAAGCGCGCGCGCTCGAGGTCGCCGCGGACGCGGGCGGCTTCGTCGCCGTGGGTCACGGCCAGCTTTTGTCCCGCCTGCGACACCAGGCGCCCGAGGAAGGGCGCCACGCCGGCGCCGCCGTTGGCGGCCGGAGCGAGTGCGGCGCCGCAGTTCCAGTACTCCTCCGGGACGAAGGCCTCGATCTCGCGTTCGCGGTCCACGATCAAGCGCAGGGCGACGCTTTGGACGCGCCCGGCGCTCAGGCCGAACGCGAGCTTGCTCCAGACGAGGGCTGATACGTCGTAGCCCACGATGCGGTCGAGCACGCGGCGTGCCCGCTGCGCGTCGTAGAGATGTTTGTCGAGCGCCCGCGGGTGGGAGACGCCGTACTCCACACCTTTCTTGGTGATTTCGTGGAATTCTACCCGCTTGGTGGTTCGCTTCGGGGACTTGAGCTCCTCGGCGATGTGCCAGGCGATGGCCTCTCCCTCGCGGTCGGGGTCCGTTGCGAGCAGGACCTCGTCGACGTCGCGCGCGGCCTGCTTGAGCTCGAGCAGCACCTTCTCTTTGCCCGGCACGACCTCATAGGTCTCCTGGAACCCCTTTTCGATGTCGACGCCGAGCTTCTTGGGCAGATCCTTGATGTGCCCCTTCGAGGCCACGACCTCGAACTTGGAGCCCAGGTACTTCTTGATCGTCTTGGCCTTCGCGGGCGACTCGACAACGACGAGGGTTTTTCCCATCAGCGGCTTTCTCTTTTTCGCTTTGTCGTGTGATTTTGAGCGACTACACGCTTTCGCGTCGGCGGAAGAAACCCGGCGGGCCTTCTACTACTACGTTCTCCAAAGCGAGCGTCAAGACCTCGGCGGTGACGGCCTGGACCGTTTGACCCGCTTGAGCTGACAGCGCATCGACGTGCTGCGGCACGTTCGAAATGACGCTTAATAGCTTTGATTCAACGCGAAAAGCGGGCGCCGCCAAGCGCGCCTCGGCGGGTTCGGTCGCGCTCTCGACCGGGATCCCCAGGGAAGCGAGGAGCACGTCGGCGGAGGTGAGGGCCCGGGCCCCCTCCCCCAGCAGTTGGAGGGAGCCGGCGAACGCGTCCTTTTCCTGCGACCAGGGGGCGACGGGCACGACCCAGAGAGGACGCCGCAAGCGTCGGGCGCAAGAGGCAGCGTGCAACGCACCGGAGTCAGGCCCCGCCTGGACGACGACGACGGCGTCGGCCATCGCCACGAGAACCCCGTTGCGCGAAAGGAACGCGGTGCGGTGGCGGTATTCGGGCGCGAACGGCCACAACATCGCCCCGGGCCCCCGTCCAATGGTCTCGAAGAGCTTGGCGTGCGTCTTGGGGTAGCAGTGCTCGTGCCCCGTGGCGGCAACCGACCAGGTGCGGCCACGAGCGTCGAGCGCGCCTCGATGCGCGGCCGCGTCGATTCCCTTGGCGCCTCCCGAGACGACGACCACCTCGGCCCGGGCGAGCGCGCGCGCGAGGTCGAAGGCGAAGCGGAGCGCACGGCCGTCCGCGTCGCGGGACCCGACGACGGCGACGGCGTGGCGCGCCTCGAGAGGCCCACCGCGCGTCGTGAGCGACGCCGGTGGGTCATCGAGGCAGCGGAGGCGCGACGGGTAGGCGCGGTCGAGGGGCGTCAAAGGGACGGGGGCCGGCACGACTCCCTGTCGGCCTTCCCCCGTCGGCGTTGCCTGTCCCGCTACTTGGCCTTCGAGTAGAGCTGGACCGCCGCGTCGCCGTCGCCGGCGTCCGCCAGGATGTCGAGGCGGTAGGTGACGGGCGTCGAGGCGCTCGGGCACATGGCGTCCGGGGCGCGGCCGATGACCGGCTTGTTGTCGTCGGTCGTGTCTTCCCCCGACAAGATCCCGGGCGCGAGCAACAGATGCAGGTCGAGATCCTTCACTTTCGACGAGAAGCCGACGATCGCGTAACACTTGCCCGGCTGCAGCGTGACCTGCGTCTGCAAGTGCTGCTTTTCTTTGAGGCTCCCCGTTGCGAGCGGGCCGTCAGGCTGCATGCCGGGGGCCGCGGTCTTGGCGACATCGCGAAGTCCGCGGGCGAGCGCATCCGCCCCGGACGCGCCGTTTTGCTTGAGCGCGGCCGCGGGCGCCGTGCTGGCCGTGTCGAAGAGCTTCTGGATTGCCGCCGGATCGGTCATGAGCACCGCCGCGAGGGGCGGCGGCGCGCTCGGCGCTGCGGAGGCGGATGGCGCGGCAGCCGCGACGGGAGTATCCGATGCACTGGCGCTCGGCGCGGCCGACGGGGCCGGCGCGGCGGACGAGGGAGGGGGAGGGGCCTGGGCTGGAGGACTCTCGCCGCCGCACCCAAGCAGCGCGGCTACGGGGATGGCAATCGCCAGGGCTCTCATTTGTTCTTCGAGTAAAGCTGAACGGCGATGGGTCCGGTGCCCGACTTGGCCAGCACGTCGAGCTTGTATTGCAGCGGGAAAGCGAGGACGGGGCACATCGGGCTCGGCGACGCGCCGATGGCCGGCATGTTGTTGTGCGTCAGGTCCTGCCCGGCGAGCGTCATGTAAAACGGCGGCGCGAGCAGGTTGAGATCGAGATCCTTCACCGCGCCCGGCGGGGAGAACCCGACGATCGCGTAACACTTGCCGGCTTGGAGGGTCATCATCATCACGGCGTGCTGGCCCTCGGACAGAGTTTGCTTGAGCTCGTCCCCCTCGGGCTGCATCCCCGGTGCGACGCGCATGGCCTGGGCCTTCAACCCGGCCTCGGCGACGTCACCCGGCAGCGAGCCCGGTGAAACGAGCGTCCCCTGAAGGGCGCCCTGCAGGCCCTGCAAGATGCCCTGCAGGCTGTTCGGATCGGTCGGCGCGAGGGGGCCGGGGGGCTGCTGACTGGCGGCCGGAGGCGGCTGCGTCCCTGGCTGCGGCTGCGCGGGCCCCGCGTACGGCTGCTGGCCGTACGGCGCTTGCTGCTGCTGTGGGGGTGGATAGCCCTGGGGCTGCCCCTGCGGGGCGTAGCCTGGCTGCGGGGGATAGCCCGGAGGGGGTTGGCCCATCGCGACGTTGGCGGTGGCTGTCGGCGCGGTGTTCGCGGGAGGCGTACTGCCTCCGCACCCGAGGACCGCAACGACCACCGCGACGGCTACGAGGCAAGACGCACCGAGCGACCGGCGCGCGCTTGCGTCACTGGGAAGCGGGGACGTGCCGTCGACCGAGTCCGGTGCGTCGTCCGAACTCACGCTCCGCTCGAGCGTGCGGACCATTCGATTCTCGTTCATGGGAAAGAGCCTCCTCCAAGCCCCGTCGGGGGGCACGTCGTGTCAGACGATGCTTCGGGGCAAACGATAGACCGGTTCTTCGGTCTATTGGCGCACGAACTTGAACGAGAACCCCGTCTTCTGCGAGCAGCCCAGCGCGGGGAAGTGCCAGCCGCGCACGTCGTTCTCGATGCATTTGGCGACCGCCGGGTCGTCCCCATTTGCCGCCACGTTCTGCGCGCTCCCGTCCGGCGAGATGGTCATCTGGACGCTCACGTTGGCGGTAAGCTTCGCGGTCGAGCTGCGCTCCCAGCACGCGCGGCGAATGGCCAGCTGGTGCATCTGGATGACCTGCTGCACCTGCGCTTCGGAAAAGCACTGGCCCGCAGCCTTGGGGCCCTCGGACCCGCCGCCTGGATCGTCCGTGGGAGCCACGTTCGTCCCCTGCGTGAGCGAGTGAAGGTCGAGCGAACGACCCGGGGCGCCGCCGGCAGCCAGCGCGGAGGCCGCCGCGGCGGAAGCGCTCTTGGCCGCCGCGGAGGTCGAGGGCCGGGCCGCCACGACGGCGGGTACGGTGACCGTGACATTCTCCGACGTGTCCGCGGCTCCGGGCGCCGTCGCCGCCGCCGCCGTGGGAGAAGGCGCCATGGTCGGGGCGGAGCCGGTGGCCGCCGTGGCCGACGGAGTCCCGGTCTTCGCCGCAGTCGGGGGAAAGAAGTACACGTAACCGGCCATGAGGCCGAAGCTCGCCGCCATGACGAGCATCGCGATGACGATCCAATTGGGCTGCTTTCTCCCCGAACCCAGAAGCGGCGCGGGAAGCGATGGCGATGCGACGATGGGCGCGGCGCCTCCGGGCGGCGCGATGGCGGCGGCCGGTGCGGCGAGCGGCGCGAAGGGGTCGGGCGCGACCGATCCGATCGGGCGCGCTTCCGGCGCGGGTTGGGCGGTCGCTGCGGCGGCCAGCAGGTCCGGCGATGCGTGGTCGAGCTTCTCGGCCGTGGCCAAGCGCGACATGATCGGGACGACGTTGCTGCGCGCCGCCGGCGCGGGCGGGGTGATCGACGCGGCCGACGGTCTTCCCGACGGCACTCGAGGCGGCATGCCGGGGCTGCTCGGCCTGAGCGGGCGGGGGGGAGGGATGCTCGATCGCGGAGGGGGCGGCGGGCCGGACATGCGGGCGGTCGACGCCGCCTCACGCACGATGGCCGCGAGCTCCGGGAACGAGCGCACCGGTCGCCACTCGTCGAGGCCTTCTTGCCACGCCAAAGAGTCTTCGGTGACCGCGCCGAGCGCCGCCTTGCGGCGGATCTCGCCGATCCGCACCGGACCGACGGGTACGCCGTTGACGGCGACGTACCAATCGTCGCTCACCGAAAGCTCCGACATGTCGAGCGGGGCGGAGCTGTCCTCGTCGTGCTGGACGGTGCTCTTGAAGGCTCCGGCCAGCGCGCCCGGGGGGGGCGCGCGATCCGGCTTTGGAGGGGGCGGCTTGGCGGCGGTGAGGCTCGCCGCGACCTGTGTCTGGCGCGCCGGTGCGGGCTTGGGCGGAGGGCGGGGCGGGGGGGGCGGCTTGCTCGACCGCGTCGCCGCCGGCGGGGCCGGTGCGACCGCGGGGGGCGCCGCGGTGGCTGCGCTCGACTCGGTCACCGCCGCGCGCACCTCGATGAGGTGCCCGCACTTGCGGCACTTCATGCGCACGGTCTTGCCGGCGACCTTCTCGTCGGCAATCTGGTACTTGGCTTTGCACTGGTCACACAGAAACTTCACGCGGGCACCCGACCTCGATCGCGTCTGCAACGCGTCGGAACGATTCGTCGACGGCTCAAGGTAGCAAGGAAGGGCGCGCCAGCGCGAGCCTCACATGAGCTTGCGTAGATGTTCGCGGATGGAAGCGCGCGCCGCTTCGTCTGGCGCTCCCGAGGCGCACCGCTCCCACATCGCCACTGCCTTGCTCTTGAAGCCCGCCTTCTCGTAGAGAACGGCAAGGTTTTTCAGCGCCGCGAAGTGCCTGGGGTTCAAGTCGATGGCTCGCTCGAGCTCTTGGATGCCTTCGAATACCTGCCCCTTTTTGCCGTAGAGCAAGGCCAGGTGAAAATGGAGCCGGTAGGCGAGCGGGTCGATCCCGACGCCGCGCTTCAAGTGTTGGATCGCCAGGTCGATCTGACCTGATCGGTAGGCGGCGACACCTTCGCTGAGCGCCCTCTCGGCGTCCGACGACAAGGCCTCCGGGTCACGGGCCGGCTCCGGGGGAGCTGCTGCGGCGACCTCCACCGGCGCGAGGAGCCTCTGGACGGCCTCGAGGACGTCGGCGATGCGAAACGGTTTCTCGAGGTACGCGTCGATCCCGTACTTGGACTTGAGGTCTTCGGCCATCGTGGGACCGCGATACACCGCGCTCACCATGATGATCGGAATGGCGCCGTACTTTGCGCTCCCCTTGATTCGCCGGGCGATGTCGAATCCGTGAAGCTCCGGCAGCATCGCGTCGAGCACGATGAGGTCGGGCACGTGCTCTTTGACGAGGCGCAGCGCGAGCACGCCGCGGTCCGCCTCGATGACGCGATGGCCCTTCTGTAGAAGCAGCCGCGTCAGGAGCACGCGGATTTCCTCCTCGTCGTCGACGATGAGAATCAGCTTGCCCCCGCCGGTCGCGACGGCGTCGGCCGCCTGCGACGCGCGCACCCGCAGCTCCTCCGGAAGGCTGCTGACGCTGGAGATCTCCCTTCCGATCGTGCCGAACTCGCCCGTCGAGATCTCCGCGGAGGCGGCGGTCTCCTCGAAGGCGGCGTCGTGCACGATGGCTCGAGCGGGCGGGTCCGGCGGCTCGGCCTTCTGCGGCAGCGGCGGCGGCTTTCGCGGGGGCTTCTTCGCGGGCGGTGGAGGGGGCTGCGGCGCGAGGCCGAGCTGGCGCAGGGTCTCGGGGGGAACGCGGGCGCCGAAGTAGTGCTGCTCGCCGCGCGCTTTCGCTTCGTACGCGGCGTGGATGGTCCGAACGAGCGTCGAGTGGACGGCGATATAGGGGTAGACCTTGTTGCCCGTGACGAACTCGAGCTCGTCGACCACGCGCTTCTCCTGCGGATCTCCCATGGCGAGGAAGATGCGGTCTCCCTTGATGAGGACCGGCAGGATCGAGTGCTTCTCGGCCAGCTCGCGCGTCAGGACGTCGAGGTGCTCGACCGCGATCACGACTTGCGTGAGGTCGATCCCGGGCACGCCGTATTGCTCGGAGAGGGCCCGGAGGGCGTCGACCTCGTCGACCTTTCCCTCCTCGACGAGGTGCGACGCGAGCGGCTCGCCGTCGGGCGCCGCCTTTTGCGCCCGAAGCGCCGCGTCGAGGTCCTTCTGCGAGACGAGCTTGCGTTGAAGCAAGATCTTGCCGAGAGGCCTCTTGTCGTCGCCGGACATGGTAGTCGTTCGGATCCAGAGTACGCGGCGGCACGATCGCGCACAACGGGCGAGCCCGGATGGTTACTCGCCCCCTCCCTCGACCAAGGCGACGAGCGTCGCGTTCGCCCAGGCCTGGTAGTCCCGCCGCTCGATGGCGGCCCGCGCGCCTGCGACGATCTCGCCATAAAAGTGCAGGTTGTGGAGCGACAGGAGCCGTAAGCACAACATCTCGCCGGCGAGGTAGAGATGTCGCAGGTACGCGCGCGAGAAGCCCCCCCGGCAACACGCGCAGGCACAGCGCTCGTCGACGGGGCGGGGATCGTCGCGCCACCGCGCATTCTTGATCGTGAGCTTGCCATTGCGCGTCAGTGCCTGGCCGTTGCGTGCGTTGCGGGTCGGCAGGACGCAGTCGAACATGTCCACGCCGAGACCCATGGCCACGATCAGGTCGCGTGGTGTGCCGACCCCCATGAGGTAGCGCGGACGTTCGGGGTCGAGCGCGGGCGCGACCTGCGCGAGGACCTCGTAGGTGCGGTCGATGGGCTCTCCCACCGAGAATCCACCGAGCGCGAGGCCGTCGAACGGCAGCGCGCCGAGTTCGTCGGCGTGCGCGCGTCGTAGATCGGAGAAGCACCCACCCTGAACGATGCCAAAGAGCGCCTGGCCCTCGGGGCGGCGCGCGGCGAGCGCACGGCGGGCCCACCGTGTCGTGCGGGCCACGGCCTCTTCGACGACAATGCGCTGCGCCTCTCCCGGAGGGCATACATCGAGCTGCATCTGGATGTCGGCGCCGAGCTGACCCTGCACGCGAACCGCGCTCTCGGGCGTCAGCGTCTGGAGCGATCCGTCGATGTGGGATTTGAACGCGAACCCCTCTTCGGCCGCCTCGACGAGCGCCGTCCCGCCTCTGCCGGACGCGAGCGAATAGGCCTGGAAGCCACCCGAGTCCGTGAGGGTCGCGTGGCGCCAGCGGGTGAAGACGTGAAGCCCGCCCAGCCGGGCGACAACGTCCGCTCCTGGGCGAAGCATGAGGTGGTACGTGTTGCCCAGGATCACCCGCGCGCCGGTGGACGCTACCTCGTCCGGCGTGAGTGTCTTCACGCTGCCCTGCGTGCCCACGGGCATGAACGCGGGCGTGTCGATCGAGCCGTGGGGGGTCTCGAGGACGGCGCGCCTCGCGAGGCCGTCTCGCGCGGTGACTCGAAAATCGAACCCCCTGGTGGGGGGGGTCACGGTGCCCTCCACGCCATCATCGCGTCGCCGTACGAGAAGAAGCGGTAGCGCTCCTGCACGGCGACCCGGTAGGCCTCGAGGACCGCCTCCGACCCGCCGAAGGAGCAGACGAGCGCCAGAAGCGTGGAGCGCGGAAGGTGAAAATTGGTGAGCAGGACGTCCACCACGCGCCACCGGAATCCGGGCTGGATGAGCAGGCGAGTCTCCGTATCCGCCGCCCGAACCCGCCCGGGGCGATCCGGGTCGGCCGCGCTCTCGAGGGCCCGAGCGGTCGTCGTGCCCACGGCGAGCACCGGGCGGTCGCGCTCGCGCGCTCGGTCGATCGCGTCGACGGCCTCCTGCGAAACCTGGAACGCCTCGGCGTGCATGGGGTGATCGTCCAGGTCCTCGACCTGTACGGGCCGGAACGTGCCCAGGCTCACGTGCAGGGTGACCCGGGCCGTCTCGCAGCCCCGCGCACGAAGCTGGTCGAGCAGGGAGTGAGTGAGGTGCAGGCCGGCCGTGGGGGCGGCCACCGCCCCATCGTGCCGTGCGTAGACCGTCTGGTAGCGATCGGCGTCCTCGGCGGTGGGGTCGCGCCGGATGTACGGCGGCAAAGGCAGCCGACCGCAGGCTCGAATCGCCGCGTCGATCGGGGACGCCCCCGATGCGGTGCGAAGGTTCACGTCGAGCAGGCCGTCCTCCGGG
>Ga0209168_10003735_pt1 | contig 10316 bp, 8 predicted proteins | sample Coa_R1_FD_187156 | JGI IMG/M metagenome (GOLD analysis project Ga0209168, IMG submission 187156) | Surface soil microbial communities from Centralia Pennsylvania, which are recovering from an underground coalmine fire - Coalmine... | ecosystem: Environmental > Terrestrial > Soil > Unclassified ... | reverse complement strand
CTCGAGGACGCGACATCGTGGTGGATGGAACTGCCCTGAGCCAGTACAGCGGCGCGCGCCGCCGCCTCGTCGAGACGCTGCACGACGGCGGCGTGGGCGACCTCAACGTGCTGCGCGCGTTCGATCAGACGCCGCGCCACCTCTTCGTGCCGACCGGCATGCGCCATCGCGCGTACGAGGACAGCGCGCTGCCGATCGGCAACGGACAAACGATTTCGCAGCCGTCGACGCACGCGCGGTACCTCGAGCTGCTGCACCTCACGGGATCGGAGCGCGTCCTCGAGATCGGCACGGGGTCGGGCTATCAGACGGTGCTCCTCTCGCACCTCTCGGCGCAGGTCTTTTCGATCGAGCGCGTGGGCGGCCTGCTCGAGCGAGCGCGTGACGCGATACGCGAGTCCGGCGCGCGCAACGTCTCGCTCCTCGCGGGAGACGGGACGTTGGGCTGGCGCGAGTACGGTCCGTTCGACGCGATCCTCGTAACGGCCGGTGCGCCGCAAGAGCCTCCGCCGCTCGTCGAGCAGCTGGCGGAGGGCGGTCGCATGCTGATTCCGATCGGAGAGCGAGAGGAGCAGCGGCTCACCCTCGTCACCCGTCACGGAGACGCGCTCGACCGGCGTGACATGGGGCCGGCGCGGTTCGTCCCGCTCGTGGGGATGCACGCTTGGCCGTCGTAGGCTCGCGGCCGAATCATCTCTGCTCGAAGGCAGTTCAAAGCTCCCCTGAGTCGCTGGATTGACGCCGGCATCGACCGGCGCGCTATATTTTTGCACCCCTCGGGAGACGCGATGCCCGATCAGCCGGACGAGACCCCAAAGCAGCAGCGACGCAGCGGCGTGGTGCCGCCATTTTTCGCTCCGCGGAGCCCCCGCCCAACGACTCCGTCGCAGTCCACGACGGCAACGCCGCCGCGGCGGGCATCGCAGCTGTTCACGCCGCCCGGTGTGCCGAAGCAGCCACGACCCGCGCCACCTCTCACGCCGCCGGTCCCGCCGCGCGTGACGCCGTTCGCCTCGCCCGCGATGCCCGCGCCTCGGCCGATCGACGAGTCGCTGGAGCCGCCGCCACTACCGATCCTGGATGCGAGCGGGACGCCCGCGATCGAGGTCGCCGCCGAGCTGCCCGACGGGCCGCCGCCGCTGCCCGAGATGGCGGGTGCCGCCGAAGGCGGCGAGCCGCCGGCGCCTGGCGCACGGGCCGAGCCGGCTCCGGGCACCGCCGCCGTGGCTCCGTTAGGCGATGGGTTCGTGATCGAGCAGTACGAATCGCCGCCCATCTCGCTCCAGGCCACCGGCGAGCAGGGGATTGTGAGCGACGACCCGTCGGTGTCGTTCCAGGTATTCGATGACGCCTCGCGGCTGCTCGAGCGCGGTGCGCGTCCGGTGCCACCCGATGCCGGCGGCCTCGAGATCGAGCGCACCGAGGTGACGTTCGAGGCGCCGGCATCAACGCCTCCACTGCTCGAAGTCGAGAGTTTCTGGGCGGCGGCGCCGATGCCGTCGCCGGCGCCAGCGCCCGCGGCCGCGACGCCTCCGTTAGGCACCGAGGCCGTGCATCCGTCGCCGGGGGACGACCGGGCCGCCTTCGAGCCGCCGCCGCTGCCGTCTCCCAAACCCATCGCGGCGGCACCGGCGCCGCCGGCGGGATTCGAGCCGGTGCCGGTGCCATCGTGGCTCGACGACGCGCCTTCGCAGCCGGTCGCCGCCCGACCCGACGATGCTGACGAGGCGCTCAGCGAAGCCTTCGCCGAGCCTGCGCCTAACGAGAGCGTGCCCCGGTGGGCGACGCCGCGGGCGGTGCGCGCCGTGGAGGAGGGCGCGCCCGCACCCACGGATCCGTGGGGCATGCCGGCAGTGCCCGCGCCGCCCGACGAATTGGCGGCGGCGCTCGCGTGGCCGGACTCCGGTCTCCGCGCGCGAACGCCGTCCATGGGCGATGTCGCCCAGGGTGGCCGTGCCGATACGTCGCACGAGCTGGCGGCGAGCGCCGAGGGCTGGCCGTTGTCGGTGGCCGGACGTCCCGGGGTGCCGGACGCCGTCGCCGCGGCGCTCGAGCGCATTGCCCAACGCGTGCGCGCCGGCGACGTACCGCTGCCGGCCGACGTCGCGCTCGCCAGGAGCGACGAGAGCGCGCTCGCGCTCACGCTCGCCGCGCTCCTGCGTGCGTCGTCGACCGCGCGTGCGTGATATGTTGCGGTTGCACTTGCGCGTGCGGGGTGCGGTGCAGGGGGTCGGGTTCCGGTGGTTCGCTCGCGAGACCGCGCGACGATTGGGGGTGGATGGGTGGGTTCGCAACTGTGCCGATGGCAGCGTGGAGATCGCGGTGGGCGGCGACGACGACCGGGTCGAGCAATTCGCCGCGGCCATGGCGCGCGGGCCGAGCCACTCGTCGGTCTCCGACGTCGCGCGCGATTCGTTAGGCGGGAGCGAAGAACTGGCGAGCCCGTTCGAGATCCGGCGGTGAAGGGCCTATGAGCTCATCCGCCGGCGCCGGTCCGCTGGCCGACCAGCTGCGGCGCGCCATCCGCGACGTGCCGGACTTTCCCAAGTCGGGAATCGTCTTCAAGGACATCACGCCGATTTTGCTCGACGCGGCGCTGTTCCATCGCGCGACCGAAGCGATGGCGGCGCCGTTCGCCGGCGACGCGATCACGCACGTGATCGGCATCGAGAGCCGGGGATTCATTCTGGGGGCGCCGGTCGCGCAGCACCTGGGCGCTGCGTTCGTGCCGGCGCGCAAGCCAGGGAAGCTGCCGTCGACGGTCGAGCGAGTGCAGTATGCGCTCGAATACGGCACCGACGCGCTCGAGATGCATCGCGACGCGCTGAGCTCGGATGACCGCGCCCTGGTGGTGGACGACGTATTGGCCACGGGCGGAACGGCGCGTGCGACGTGCGAGCTCGTGGAGCGCATCGGAGCGCGCGTGGTCGGATGCAGCTTCCTCATGACACTCTCGTTCCTGCCGGGAGTGCAGAATCTGTCTTCGAGGCGAGTCGCATCGCTGGTCGACTACTGAGCACTGAAATCCGAGACGACGTGTCGGACTCATCTGCTCATGAAGAAACGGACAAAGCACGGTCACTTCGGACAAAGCACGGGTCGCTCGGCTGTCGGGCAGGCATCGCGCTGGCGCGAGGTCGCTTCCGCCGCGTCTTAAACGACAGCACTTTGTTTTCCCGCAAGAGGCGCTTTCTCCGACAGCCGAGCGGTCCGTGCTTTGTCCCAAGTGACCGTGCTTTGTCCGTTTCCTGATCGGCGTAATGTCCGACGCGTGCGCTGCCTAACGCATCGAGAAAGGCTCCAGAGCAGCCTGGAGACGCCGCCCCGCGCCGGGTCTTGCTCGAGCGGACCCACACTCACGAGTTTTGAGCGCTCTGGCGCGAAGACCCCTCTTCGTCGCTAAATTGAAGTGCTGTGCCCCTGTAGCTCAGGTGGATAGAGCAGCGGTTTCCTAAACCGTTGGCCGGGTGTTCGAGTCACCCCAGGGGCACTCGCCGGCAAGGAAGCGGGTACGAATGAGAGCCGCTCCGTCGCTCCATAATTCACGCAACGAGAGAACGAATGACGAAGACAGGTGCCGCAGCACGACCCGATCTGGAGGACCGCGCCGAGGATCTGAAGGAATGGGCGCTGATTCACAGCAAGGGCCTTTCGATCGCCGCGGGTGTGATCGTGGTCTTGGTCGGGCTCGCGTTCTTGTACGTGAAGTCGCAGCAGGCGCAGGCGCGGAACGCGTCGTCGGCATTGCTGCAAGCCGAGCAGGCCTTAGGTGCTGGTAACTCGGCACTTGCGCAGAGTGACCTCGAGCGGATTGTGAACCGTTATGGGTCGACGGATGCGGGTCAGGAGGCGCAGCTGCTGCTTGCCCAGACCTATTTTGACGCCGGAAAGTACGCTGAGGGCGTTGAAGGTCTGCAAAAGCTGATCGCGAGCAAGCCCAAGTTCATCGAGGCGTCCGCCTACAACTTGTTGGGCGCCGGGTACGAGCAGCAGAACAAGTTCGATGACGCCGCCGCCGCGTACCAGAAAGCCGCGGGTATCGCCGAAGGCCGGGGCGACCGCGACACGTACCTCGCCAACGCTGCAAGAGCGCTCACGGCGGGCGGCAAGACGTCCGATGCGATCAAGATATGGTCGAAGCTTGCGACGGACCCGACGAGCCCCGCAGCGGCCGAAGCGCGCGTTCGGCTTGGAGAGTTGCAAGCGAAGGCGGTCAAGGCGGGCTGACCGCGAAGGGACAAAGAAAGTCTCGATAGGACAGCCAGGGCGGCCGCGGACTCGGGCCGCCCTGGGCGCATATTGCTTCGCGCTTGGCGATATGCGTATAAGATATGTTATGTAAACTGCAGCCGTGGGAAACTGTGGAAATCCCTTGAAGACTGATTCCGGTCCCCTCCGGCGGGAACTGGCGCCTGCCGTTCCGATATGGAGCTGGCTGACAAGCGTGGCAGCGCCGCCGGCGCCACTTAAGCTAGGATGGGCGCATCTAACTGCGATGAAGACCCGAGACTGTCGCCAAACTGTCGCAAGAGGCTTTTCGCGACAGCATCGCGTCAGTCGACTGGCAGTAGCCCCCGGAACACCACCCGACCCTCACCGCGCAGCGACGGGAGCCACGCGCTGCCCTCCCGACGCAGCTTGATCGTCAGCGCTTGGCCAGACCTCGTCCTCAACGTCGTCTCCAGCCCGCTTTGCTGCCACTCGGCCAGCAAAATCGCGGTCGACACCGAACCCGTCCCGCACGCCAACGTCTCGGCTTCCACGCCGCGTTCGTACGTGCGAATGTCGAACCCGCCATCGGCCCGGCGCGCCACAAAGTTCGCGTTCGCGCCGCCGCCGGGCCGCACATATTCGTGCAGCCGGATCGCACGGCCGCGCCGCACGATCTCGAGCGTCTCGAGCTCGTCACGCAAAATCACCACGTGCGGATTGCCCACGATCGCGTAGCCGATCCGCTGCTCGCCAGCTTCCTTGGCGATGTCGGCCGACGCTCGGACGTCCGTCACCGGCCACAGGTCCACCTCAGGCTGGCCGTTCGATATGCGCGCCGATGCGATTCCCGAGTCTGTCTCGAATCGCATTCCCGACGCGCTGGCCGCCCCCAATTGGCACGCGAGGCTCGTCACACACAGTGCCGCGTTGCCGCACATCTCGGCGACCGATCCATCGCTGTTGAAGTACCGCATCCGGAACTGTGCGCCCTGGACGCTGGTCGGCTCGATGAACACCATGCCGTCCGCGCCCACACCCGTGCCGCGCGCGCAGACTTCACGTATCACTCGAGGTGTGGCTAACGGGCCCGGCGGCTCGACCCGGGCGTCAAAAACGACGAAGTCGTTTCCCGAGCCGGACATCTTGAAGAACTCCCGCTCGCTCACCTGATGCGTCCCGTGATCGCCAACCATCGGAGACGCCAGACCATCCACACCGCTTCGCGCACGATCTTGCGCGACATCTTGCTCTGTCCCTCGGTGCGGTCCACGAATACGATCGGAATCTCGCGGATTCGAAAGCCCTTCTTCCACACGCGAAAACTCATCTCGATCTGGAACGCATAGCCGTTCGATCGCACGGCGTTCAGGTCGATGGCTTCGAGGACCGACCTGCGAAAGCACTTGAACCCACCCGTGGAATCTTCGAGCGGAAGGCCAGTTACGATTCTGGCGTACGCGTTGGCGAAGAAGCTCAGGATGAGGCGCGTCATAGGCCAGTTCACCACGGTGACCCTGCCCTCGCGGTACCTCGAGCCCAACACGAGGTCCGCGTCCTTGACTGCCTCGAGGAACTGCGGGAGGTGGTTCGGGTCGTGCGAGAAATCCGCATCCATTTCGAACAAATAGTCGTAGCCCTGCTCGAGCCCCCACCGGAATCCGGCCAGGTAGGCCGTGCCCAAACCCATCTTTCCGGCGCGATGGAGGACGTGCACGCGAGGATTCTCGGCGGCGATCGACTCGACGATCTGCCCGGTGCAATCGGGCGATGCATCGTCGACGACCAGCACCTCGAGGCGCGGATCCTTTTCCAGCACGGCGGGAATGAGTCGCGTGATGTTGTCCCGTTCGTTGTAGGTCGGGACGATCACGATGGCGCGCTCAGGCATGCCGCTTCTTGTCGACGACGATTCCGGCGATGAGCATCGCCAGTGCGATGAGGATCGCTACGATCGTGATGACTTTGCCGCGCTCATAGGCCGCGCTCGTAAACGTGAGATCGACGTGCCGCGCACCATCCGGCAGCGCCACACCGATGAGCACATAGTCAGCGCGACCCACCACGGCGGGCTTTCCGTCGGCGGATGCCTGCCAGCCCGGATAGTAGTTCTCGGATACCATGAGCGCTGAGCCGTGCGGCGCGGGTTGGCTCAGATTGACCTCGATGTGTCCTGGGTCGTAGCGCGTGACCGTCGCCTCAACGGTGCTCGGCTCGGGCAGCGCGGTGATTTTCGCGCCCTGCACCGCTGCCGACGTATCGAAGACTGCGCCGCGACGGATGTCGAAGCGCGGATCGAGCACCGCCGCGAGCGTCTGATCGTCGGGCGCTTTCACGATCACCGGCGCGACCCACGCGGGCGGATCGTCCGACGGCACGGTGTACAGGTACGTCGTGGTGCCGGCGGCGTCCTTTGTGGGACCCACGACCTTGGTGAATCCGGAGTCCGGAATGTTAGGCAGGTTCGTTAGGACGTACTCCACGTTCAACAGGCGCCAGAGCTGCGGGTCCGTGAGCCGCGCGTTGATGAGGTCATGGTAGCGCCCGATCTCGTTGCCGTGATAGCCCATCACGGTGCGAACGTCCTGCACCATGAGCGCGTTGCCGTAGAGAAACGGATCGTGCGGTGCCACAGGCGAATCGGCAACGCCGGCCGGCAGCTGCAGGACCCGCCCAGGAACCGCCTGCTTGCGCACATAGTCTGTGGCCGCGTTGCCGGCGTACAGTTCCTTCGCCGGCGCCGAGAACATCCAGTACTGATGCTCGATGCTCCACAGGTCGACGGCGGTAAGAACCAGCATGGCCCAGGCGATCGCGGCGCGCTTCGCCCGGCCCAACACGAGGGCCAGCAAGAGACCGGCCGCGGCCGCGGTGAAGATCGCCGTGCGGATCGCGCCGACGAGCAGCAACGGCGCGTTGAGTGACACGCCGTCCTGGTGGTCCGGCGGTGCGATCACAGAGGCGATGTTCGTCAGCATGCCGCTCACGCCGAGGAGCAGCACGACGGCCGCCGCAATGAGCCAGCCAACTGCGTACTGACGCGTCACCTCGCCGCGTTCCACGCGCTCGGCGCCGAATGCTGCGAAGATGGCGACGCACAGCCCAACGACGAACACCATCGTACTCGGCGCGCGAAAATATTTGGTGCCGGGAACGAGCGCGTAGACGAGGTGATAGAACGGCGTGAAACCGCCTAACGTCCACAACAGCGCGACGATAAAGGTAATGAACCAGAACCGCCCGAACGAGCGCCGCTCCGGCCGCCATGCGTACACCGCGCCCAAGAGCGCGAGCATCAGCGCGACGGCGCCGAGATACTCGCTGTGCAGATGGATTCCATTGCGTCCCCAGTAATGCTCGAACATCCCGGTGAACTGCGGGATGTAGGTGTTGATGAGTTCTTCCGGCGGGAACGAGTACGACGTGGCGTGTGCCCAACCGCTCAAGCCTCCGGCGCGCGGCGACCACGGCACGTACTGTAGAACCGATGTGTACTGGATCGCACCCATGAGCGTGCCCACGCACACTGCAACGAATGCGGCGCCGAGTCGTTTGAGTGCGACGGGCCGTTCGAGGGCGGGCGCGTTATCGCTTCCGAAGGCCAGCCACAGCGCGAATGCGCCGCTCACCAGCAGCATGTACTGATAGAGCTGTGGGTGCGGGCTCAGGCAGGCGAGTCCGGCGACGATGGCCAAGACGCCATACGACCACGCCTTGCCGTCTCGAATCGCACGCAGAAGCAGGAACAGGACGAGCGGCAGGAGGGCGCTCACATAGAGCTTCCCGTCGTGTCCGGGCCCAACGTACGAGGAAATCGGTCCGCCCATCATGTAGACCAGGCCGCCGGTCAGCGCACCGTAGAACGAGAACCGGCACGCGCGCAGGAACATGTACGTGAAGAGTCCCGCGAGAATGATGTGGATGATGAATGCCCACGTCATCGCGACGTCGGTGGGCATGATCATGCGCATCAAGAACGTCGGATAGAAAATGTCGCCGCTCATCGCGGCCACGTACGGCATGCCCCCGAAGAGATAGGGATTCCACAGTGGGAACCCGTGTCCCGCCCGCAGCGATGCCGCGGCGAATTGGCGGAACGCGTAGCCGCCGATGTACTGGTCGCTCGTCGGGTTCACGAGGAAGCGACCCACGAGCGCCGGATAGCCGATGATGAGCGTCGCCACGGTGTAGACGAGCGCCGCCCACGCGGTGGCAAACCGCGGCTCGCCTAACGCCGGACCGCGGCTGGGTTTCGTCGCGGCGCGACTATCTCGTGCTTTCGATTGGGCCATCGGAGCGTTTGGGGCGCATCCAACGGTGCGCCAGAAAGAGAACCGCGGGGACGATCTCGAGAATCGTGAGCCACACGCGCGACGACACGACGAGCAGGGTCGCCTCGCCGCTGGTGAAGCCCGCCTGCCGCAACCCGGCGAACATGACTATCTCTCGTACGCCGACCCCACCCGGCGCGATGAGCGCCAGAAACCCGGCCAGGTACGAGGCCGTGAAAACTGCGATGTACGTGCCAACCGCGCCAGTCGCGGAGCCAAGCACGCCGACCCCCATCACTCGAAACGCCACACCGTATACAACCCACGAGGCCGCGGAGATGAGGGCGGCGATCCAGATCGCGGTGTGCGGGATGCGCCCGAGCACGATCGGCCGCCTCAGGATGCGTCCGGCCAGGTTGCCCAACCACGGAATCAACTGGGGCGCGAGCAAGAGTCCTGCGCCAAGGAGTGCGATCGCCGCGATGCCCAACGGAGGCACGTGCAGCACGCCGGCGCCGGTGAGCACGAGCACGACGAATCCGGCCACGGTGTTGATGAGCGTCACGACGACCGCGGCGCCGGCAGCAGTGAGGCCCGAGACGCCGCGCTCCTGCGCCATGACGGCCATCGAGCCCATCTGCCACACCTTACCGGGGATGTATCGGCCGAGGTTGGAGACGCTCCAGATTCGCGCGCTCTCCCAGAAGCCGAGTCGAGGCGCGGCGGTCCCACGGCGCTCCCCTTCCCAGCCGGACAGCACGACGCGCCACGCTTCCACGAGCAGCGCGTAATTCGCGAGCACGATCGCGCCCGAGAGGCCGAGCAGGCCCCAGCGCGGACGCGCCTCGTGCATTGCCGCGCTGACCGGTTGCCACTCTCGCACGAGCGCGAACGCCACGGCCACGACGACGGCGACCGCGAACGCCATCTTCGCCACGAACAACAGCCTGTTATTTCTGGGCGTGCTCAAGAGTGGAGCGATAGAGCATGGCGTAGCGCCGCGCGGCCGACTCGGGCGCGAACGTCGCGAGCGCGTGCACGCGTCCTGCGGCGCCTATCTCTCGGGCGCGATCAGGGTTCTCGAGCATCTCGTCGATCGCCTGCGCGAGCGCCGATGGATCGAGCGGCGGCACGAGCACGCCCGTCTGCCCGTTGCGCACGATGTCGCCCAAGCCGCCGGAGTTGGCGGCGATCACCGGCGTCGCGCACATCTGTCCTTCGACGGCGACGAGGCCGAGCCCCTCGTCGATCGACGGCACGACGAGCAGCGCGGCGCGCTGGTACAGGGGCGGCAGGTCGCTCCGTGCGAGCGATCCGTGCCAGGTGATGCGATCGGCCACGCGCAGATTCCGCGCGCGATCCTCGAGCGCAGCGCGGTCGGGTCCGTCGCCCACAATGTCGACGGCGTACGGCGCGCCGACGGATGGCAACGCATCGATCAGTGTCGAGACGCCCTTCTGCGCATTGAGGCGCCCCACGAAGAGCACGCGATCGGTCGAGCGCCCGTTGCCCGGCGTGAACATCGCGGTGTCGACGGGCATGGGCGCGACGACCGGCTTTACGTTAGGCAGAACCGCGCCGGCCTCGCCGGCGAGCCAGTTGGACACGGCCGTGACGACCGCCGAATGGCGGAGCACGTGACGGAACACGGGCCGCGCGCCGACCACGGTGCGCGCGAGGCGGACATCGCTGCCGTGGAGCGTCGTGATGAGCGGCACGCCGGCCATCGAGGCTACCCAGGTCCCAACGAGGCCGCCGGGGAACCACCAGTGCGCGTGTACCAGATCGGGCTGGAAGCGGCGGCCCGTGCGTACGGCGCTCACGAACTCCGATCCG
>Ga0209168_10003733_pt1 | contig 10319 bp, 8 predicted proteins | sample Coa_R1_FD_187156 | JGI IMG/M metagenome (GOLD analysis project Ga0209168, IMG submission 187156) | Surface soil microbial communities from Centralia Pennsylvania, which are recovering from an underground coalmine fire - Coalmine... | ecosystem: Environmental > Terrestrial > Soil > Unclassified ... | reverse complement strand
GAGGTTCAAGTCCTTTCTTGCGGCTTTCCACGAAACAAGGCCCGCGTTCGGCATTCGTTACAAAAAAACTTTTCCGTGCGCGACACGCAAATCCCGCTCTAAACTTTGCCATCTTTTAGCCCCACCCCTTGGAAGGCCCTTACCAGCGTTTTATTCCGGCGGACGCGAATAAGACTTCGATTGCGTTTAAGGTCGCGAATGTTCCGGGAGCGTTGTTCAAGTCGCTCAGTGTCTTCGCTTTGCGCGATATCAGCCTGAGCAAGATTGAGTCGCGCCCGCTGCGGGGAAAACCCTGGGAGTATGTCTTCTATGTGGATTTTCTGCGGGGAGACGATGAAGCGGCGCGGAACGCTTTGCGGCATCTGGGAGAAGTGGCGGAGTTTGTGAAGGTGTTGGGGGTTTACAAGTCGGCGTGAACGGTGTTGGCATCGCATATCGCAAGTACGCTCCGGGTGCCTCAGGATGAACTTATTTCGTTCGTTGGTCCGCCGCACCTTCAAGGCGCCCCCGCCGATTTCCCATTTGTGCACCACCAGAGCTGCGCAATAGCCTCGGGACCATCGGCATCATGTTCTTTCCCGGAGATTGCCGATAGAATCCAAACTGCCGGACCCGTCCGCTTGCAGGGCTTTGAAACCTTACAAGTCGGTGTATCATCTAAAGCTTGAGTGAAACACACTCAAGGAGAGCCAATGAGCAACCAACCGCTTTCCGAGCCAGTTAAGCATAGGGAAATAAATGACGTACGGGCTTTGCCCGTGCTTCCGGTGCGGGACACAGTTCTGTTTCCGCACGCCGTCCTGCCCCTGACCGTAGGACGGGAGAGTTCCGTTCAGCTTATTAACTCGCTTGGAGAGGATAAAACTATTGTCGTTGTGGCGCAGCGCGAAGCGCGCGTCGACAACCCGCAACCCAGCGACCTTTATACAGTCGGCACTTCTGCCGTGGTTCATAAAGTCGTCAAGATGCCCAATCAGAGCCTCTTTGTTTTTGCCGAGGGTCTGGAGCGGGTTCGGCTTAGCGAGTTCACGCAACTGACGCCCTTCATGCGCGCCCGCGCGCTGGCGATTCCGGAAGCGCCTCCTCCAGAGACTTCCGAGATCGATGCGCTGCAACGGAATGTTTTGACACTGTTTCAGCAGATCGTGGCGGGATCACCGACGCTCTCTGACGAGCTTTCCACAGTGGCCATGAATATTGATGAACCGGGCCGGCTGGTGGATTTTATTGCCTCGTCGCTGCCATCGCTTTCGACTCCGGATAAGCAGGACACGCTGGAAACGCTCGACGTCCGGGTGCGGCTGGAGAAGATCAACCAGCATCTGGCGAAAGAACTCGAAGTCCAGCAACTGCGCAACAAGATCCAGAGCGAAGTGCAGGACCGCGTACAGCAAACGCAGCGCGAATACTACCTGCGCGAGCAGATGAAGGCGATCCAGAAGGAACTGGGCGAGCAGGATGAAGGCCAGCGCGACGTCGAGGATCTGAAAAAGAAAATCGATGAAGCCGGTATGCCGGATGAGGTGAAGAAAGAAGCGCTCAAGGAATTGGGTCGCTTATCCCGAATGTCGCCGATGGCGGCCGATTATTCGCTCACGCGCAATTACGTGGAGTGGCTGGCGGTGTTGCCGTGGGCGAAAACCTCCGGCCAGGAAATCGAGATACCGAAGGCCAAGGAAATTCTCGACACCGATCACTACGATCTGGAAAAAGTTAAGGACCGAATCCTAGATTATCTGTCGGTGCGGCGGCTGAAGCCGAACATGAAAGGCCCGATTCTGTGCTTCGTTGGGCCTCCGGGCGTGGGCAAAACTTCACTGGGTAAATCGATCGCGCGGGCTTTGGGACGAAAGTTTGTGCGTCTCTCGCTTGGCGGTGTGCATGATGAAGCGGAAATTCGCGGCCATCGGCGCACGTACATCGGCGCTTTGCCGGGACAAATTATTCAAGGCATTCGACGAGCTGAGACGAAAGATCCAGTCTTTATGCTCGACGAAATCGATAAGGTCGGGCGCGATTTCCGCGGCGATCCGGCTTCGGCCTTGCTCGAAGCACTCGATCCCGAGCAGAACTCGACGTTTCGCGACAACTATCTCGACGTGACCTTCGATTTGTCAAAGGTGCTCTTCATCACGACCGCGAACATGCTCGATCCAATCGCCGAGCCATTGCGCGACCGCATGGAGATCATCGAACTTCAGGGTTACAGCGAAGAAGAAAAGCTGCACATCGCGAATCGGTATCTTGTTCCGCGGCAGGTGGAAGAGAACGGAATCACGCCGGAGCAGATCGAATTTCCTGAGGCTGCCCTGCGTTATGTGATTCGCCACTACACGCGTGAGGCGGGTGTTCGCAGCCTGGAGCGAACCATTGGCACGATTTGCCGGAAACAGGCGCGCCGCCTGGCCGAAGGCAAGCCGGAGAAACTCGTGGTGACGCAAGAGATCATCCAGGAGTTTCTCGGTGGCATTAAAGTTCGCTCCGAAGGCGAAATCGAAGAGCGAACCGAGCGTCCCGGCGTGGCCGTTGGGCTCGCCTGGACTCCCGCGGGCGGCGACGTGCTCTTTGTCGAAGCCAATGCCATGAAGGGTAAAGGTGGTTTCACCATGACCGGGCAGATCGGCCAGGTAATGCAGGAATCCATGCAAGCCGCGCTGACCTGGGTACGTTCGAACGCCGTGCAACTGGGCGTTCCGGAAAACTTCTTCGCCGACCACGACATTCACATGCACGTGCCGGCGGGAGCGATTCCGAAGGACGGACCTTCGGCGGGCGTCACCATGGCAACCACGCTGGTGTCATTGCTGACGGGACACCGCATCCGCCCGTTGCTCGCGATGACTGGCGAGATAACGCTCAGCGGCAATGTGCTGCCGGTTGGCGGCATCAAGGAAAAAGTGCTGGCGGCGAAACGTGCAGGCGTGACGGACGTGATTCTTCCCGCGGAAAACAAAATGAACGTGGATGAAGACCTAACGCCCGATCAGATCAGTGGCCTGACGGTGCATTACGTGAAAACGATCGATGAAGCACTGCGGATCTCGATACCTGCAGTTACGGAGTCGGCGGCAGCGAAGCTGCTGACGCCCTCGGCGGAGGTTGTGCACGATAAAGCTTTCGCGCGAGCGTAAGGCTCGCTTTACGGAATCACGCCCCCACTCCTTCTCGCGGCTTTGCGAGTCGGAGTGGGGGCTTTGATTTTTAGCCAGTTTTACGGCTACATATATGAGCAGGCCGTGCGGTGAGCTAAGCCAAATGCGAAGCTTGCATGCCTTATCCAGGTTTCCGCATACTGGAATTTCCAGCCCGGCTTTCGCGATCACGTGCTTGAATTTCGCACGCACACGCATAACGCAGTTTTATACCTCGGCGGACAGGCGCGATAAACTGAGATGGCTGCCGTTCAACCTATGCGCGTCCGTCTTTTATTTTTCGGCATTTTGAAGGATGTGGCGGGCAGACCCAATGATGTTCTGGAACTGCCCGAAGGCGCGACTGTGCGCGAAGTGCTGGCGGAATGCGCGGCCAAAATTCCTCGCATAAAGGACTTGCTTGCCGGCTCGGCGACAGCGGTGAATCAGGAGTACGCGCGCGCGGAAACCGAGCTGAAACACGACGATGAAGTTGCGATCCTGCCTCCTGTAAGCGGCGGACTAGAAAACAAGGATATTGCTATTGCGAGGCGCGATCACACTCGGATTGTCCGCGAAAAGATCGACACCGCTGGAGTCCTCGCCAACATCAAGCGCGGCGAAGATGGGGCAGCAGTTCTTTTCGAAGGGATTGTGCGCAACCAGACGCGCGGCCGCAAAACGCAATATCTGGAATACGAAGCCTACGAGGAGATGGCGCTCAAGGAAATGGAGACACTGGCCTGCAAAGCCCTGCAGCAATTTGCCATACGCGATGTGGCGTTAGTGCACCGGCTGGGGCGGCTGGAGATTGGGGAAACCAGCGTACTGATCGTCGTGTCGTCAGCGCATCGCGCGGCCGCTTTCGACGCCTGCCGGTGGTTGATCGATACTCTAAAGCGCACCGTTCCCATCTGGAAAAAGGAGTATTTCGAAGATGGAGCGGTGTGGGCGGATGGCGAACCGTTCCCAGCTGAGCTTGCAGCAAATCGCCAGGGACCGGGCAGCCCGCCGCCGCAAAACGCATCTAAGTGAGTGGCTCCGAAAGGCTTAGCTTTCGATCGGCAGGCTATACTTCCATCGTTCCAATGACAAAATCTGCAACCCTAATTTTTCTGCTGCTGGCCGTTGCAACATCGTGGGCGCAACAGCCTTCCGTGAATAATCAATCGCCGCCCGAGTCGACGCCGACGCTTAAAGTCGACGTGAAATTGGTGAATGTCTATGTCACGGTGACTGATGCGCATGGCGGCCCGGTTGGAGGACTGAAGAAGGAAAACTTCAGATTACAAGAAGATGGGAAGGATCAGACGATTGCGGTCTTCGATAAAGAGTCCGCAGCTCCGATTTCGATAGCTCTTGCCATCGATACCAGTTTAAGCACGCGGCACGATCTGCCACTGGAACAGGCGTCGGCAAAGCGTTTTGCCAAAGACATCCTGAGGCCGGTGGATGCTTTGTCGGTTTTTGGCTTCAGCGAAGTCGTGCTGCAGTCTACTTCTTACACGTCCGATCTCAAGCGTATTGACGATGGCATTGACCACATTCAGTTGGGCGCGGCCACGGCCATGTACGACGCCGTTTACCTGGCTTCGCGGTCGCTCGACCGCCGGAAGGGAAGAAAGGTCTTGGTGCTGATCACCGATGGCGGCGATACGGTCAGCAAGATGGACTACCAGGAAGCCGTTCGCGCCGCCGAAGAAGCGGAAGCGCTCGTCTACAGCATTATCGTTGTGCCGATCGAAAATAGCGCCGGGCGTGAAACCGGTGGCGAACACGCGCTCATACAGCTGGCAGAGGACACGGGCGGGAAATATTATTATGCGACCTCCATGTCGCAGCTTGATGACGCCTTCCATGAAATCAGCGACGAACTGCGTACGCAATATCTGCTCGCCTACTACCCATCGCAACGGACGTCGAACTCCCAATTTCGGCGGATTGCAGTCAGCGTCTCGGGCCCTCCGGACGCGGCAGAATACCGGGTGAGGCATCGGGCGGGATATTACACGTTTAAGTCCGATTTCTGATGCCTATCAAAAAAAACGTCCGTTGGTCGTTGAACCTCACATCTGAGCGGGACCTTGGAAGACAACAACAGCTGTTAATCAGGTGCGAATGTTTCCCTTTTTCAAGAATCAATCTATTGTTTTCTGGATTATGTTTGCCTGTGAAGATTGAACTTGAATTTAGTAAGATTCCCGCAATCAATTGTATTTAAAGGAATTATGTCACCTTCTGGACGGCAGCTGGCAGGCTGGCTAAAAAATTGCTTTGTGCAGCCCAGCCGCTTGCTTTTCAGTCGATTGAGCCCGAAGCTCGTAGTTCAGTGGATCGGGGACGAAAGCAAAGCCGTTTTGACCAATTTCTCCCATTGAGGATGTTTCCGAAAGGAAGGTTGACGATGTCAAAGCCCAGCGCCCTCCGCTTCGCTGCCCGAATTGCCGCATCAGTGCTTGTATTCCTATCTCTGTTTGCTGGCTCAGCCTTTGCCCAGACGACCGTTGCCCAAGGCAGTATTCAGGGAACCATCACCGATCCCACGGGCGCGGTAATTGGCGGAGCCAGGGTAACGATCATAAACAAGTCGACCGGCGCAGCTTCAACTACGACAACAACCGCTGCCGGTACGTACAACTCAGGCGGTCTGATCCCTGGGAACTATGTCGTTCGCGTCGAGGCGAAGGGTTTCAAGACATCGCAACTTCCTGTGGTGGTTCAGGTCACAGTTACGGCTTCGGGTAACGTCAAGCTTGAACTCGGTCAGGAGGCCACCGTGGTCGAGGTACAGGGCGCCGCCGTTACGGTTAATACTGAGCAGGCAACGGTGCAGGGAGTATTGAGCGGCGAACAAATCGATAACCTTCCAGTGAACGGGAGGAACTTCCTTGATCTTGCGCAGCTTGAACCTGGTGTTCAAATGCAGGACGGCACGACGTTTGACCCTACCAAGGCGGGATACAGTTCGGTTTCTATTAATGGGGTGTTTGGGCGTACACCCCGAATTGAAGTTGACGGCTTGGACGTCAGCGACGAAACGGTAGGAACGACTACACAGAACATTCCGATGAGCTCGATTCAAGAGTTCAACATCAGCCGGTCGTCTCTCGATCTTTCCACCGAATTGACGGCGTCTGGCGCCATTAATCTTGCCACGCGCACTGGCACGAACGCCATCCATGGCGAGGCTTTCGGCGCGTTCCGTGATCAGGCGGCAGGTTTTGCGAATTTCCCTGGGGGCCAGAGCCTGCCATTTCAGCGCAGCCAGTACGGCGGGCGCTTCGGTGGCGCGGTGATCAAAGACAAATTGTTCTATTTCGTGGATAGCGAACGCACGCTGCAGGCCAGTTCCGACCCGGTGGTGATAGCACCTCCGTTTCAAAGCTTGTCGGGCGGCTTCCAAGCGCCCTTCCATAGCGAAAGCAGCGTCGGACGTCTGGATTGGCAGGCAACAAAAGATATGCATGTTTTCGGGAAGTTTTCTTATGATACGAACTTCTCAGGCAGCAACGCCTTTGCCGGAGATTACTCTGCATACGCGAATAAGGACTTTACAAAGCAATTCGCTGGCGGTATCGACTGGAATAAGGGAAGCTGGTCGCATAGTTTCCGAGCAGGCTATCTCAAGTTCCACAACCTTATAGGCGGGGATACTAGCGCGGCACCGACGCCGACCAATCCGTTCCCCAGTATCGAAATGCTGTTCGCCGACAACGGGCTAACGACCGGGCCGAACTTCCTTGCGCCGCAGCAGACCTTCCAAAGCGACAAGCAGTTCAAGTATGACGGCAGCAAAGTTTTTGGTAAGCACATTATCCGCTTCGGGGTTGGAGTAAATCGAATTCTAGGTGGAGGGTTTGCCGGTTTCTTCGCGTTGGGTCCGCAAATCGTCACGGCGGTGGATGCCACTGCAGTCGGATTCCCGACCCAACCGGGTACCTTCACCTGCGGGTCGGGAGCTTGCCCGAGCAACCCCGGAGCCTATCCGTTCCTCGAAGGAATCTTCGCGAATGGGCAAGGATACTTTACTGAAATACCGCAGTTCGGAAATCCGGCCGGCGGACAGGCCGATACACGGTTCGAAGCTTACGCTGGCGATTCGTGGAAGATTCTTCCGAACTTCACTTTGACGTTCGGACTGAAGTATGGACGTGACACAGGGCGCACCGACAGCGACTTGGCGCCAATCCCCTGCTCAGTTCAGTCGTTCTTTAACTGCAGTGGAAACCTTCTGGATCAGTTCGGCAATACTCCGGGACTTGGGAACCGCATTCGGCAGCCGAACTCGAACTTTGGACCGCAGGTAGGTTTTGCTTGGGATCCCACGCACAACGGTAAGACGGTGATCCGGGGCGGAGGCGGTATCTTTTACGAGAACTCGATCTTCAACAACGTTCTCTTTGACCGTCCGGGAAAACTTTCCAAGGGGCTATTCTTTAGCTTGCAGGTTATTCAGTGCACTCCTGGCGCTGCGAAGGGTTCTGAAGGCATCACCCTCCCAAATGGCAACCTTTTAAGTTCGATAGACGGAGCCGATGTCGCAACGAACCTGTGCTTCCAGCCGTTGGGTGCACCGGCGGGTTCCACGACAGTTGGAGCCGCGCTAGGCGATCTGCAAACTGCTTATGAGGCGGCAGCCGCGGCCGCTGGTCCTGCCGCAAACGCCGGTTTTGTGGGCAACACTCTTTCGATGGACACGGCGGTGAACGATTACGCCGCTTATTATCCCAACTACCGCACGCCGCGCTCGTATCAGATGAATATTGGTATACAGCGAGAGTTGGTGCGCGGCGGAGTGTTGTCGGTGGACTTCATTAGAAACGTGAGCCTTCGTTTTCCTCTCACTGTTGATGCCAACCATGTGGGAGATTCGCGTTATCTCGAGGTGGCTGCGGCGCAGAACGCCATCAGCGCGACCACCTCGCAGTTTGGTTGCGGCGGCGGTTTCACTTCGGCGGCGATCGACTGCGCCATCCTGGCCGGCGCAACTATTGGCAACTTCGCCGGCAACGGTTTGGATTCCGGACAATCATACCTGGGCGGGCAAGGTGCTCCCTCATTTGGTCTGACCGCCGATACCGGAGCGGCCTTCCCCGGAATTAACCCGAACGTCGGCGTAGGCGACTTCGAGTACCCGATTGGCCGTTCCGTGTATAACGCCTTGCAGAGCGAGTACAAGTACCAGGTACACAACCCTCTGCGTGGCCTAACTGACATGAACATGCAGGTTGCATATACGCTGTCGCGCTTTGAAGGCAACGGTGGCAACGACCAAAACTTCAGCGCCATCGCGTTCGATGCGAGGAACCCAACCGCTTTCTTCGGACCAACTTCGCTGGACCGCACGCATCAGTTCAAGTTCGGTATCACTGGCGATATCGCGCACCATGGCCCACGGGTGAGCCTGATCGCGAGTTTCCTGTCTCCAGTGCCTTCGAACTTGGCGTTAGACGTGACTGGCCAAACTCAGACCGCCGGTATTTTCACGGCCGACCTGACGGGTGACGGCACACTGGGCGACCTGATTAACTCGGCTGGAACCGGAATTGGCAAGCCGGGCACCTATATGCGTCAGGTATCGCGCGGCAACCTGAACACGGTGCTCAGCAATTTCAACGCGAGTTACGTCGGGCAGCTGACTCCTGCGGGGCAAGCGTTGGTCAGCGCGGGCCTATTCACTCAGACCGAGCTCACTCAATTGGGCGCCACCGTTAATGGCGGTACTCCGTTATCAACTGTTCCTAACCCTGCCGGGAATCCCTGGTTCAAGGATTTTGACACAGTGTTGGCGTGGCCGTTCCATGTAAAGGAGCGGTTTACCATCGCACCTCAGGTGTCATTCTTCAACGTCTTCAACTTCTCGAACTTCGCGTCGGTTGGCTCGTTGACGACCCCACTCGGGGCGCTTAACGGTGGCCCGGGAACTCCGAACGGCACGATTAATGGCAACGATCCCACGCACAACGTCCTTCGCAATGGTTTGGGTTCCGGCGTCTTCGCGGCCGGATCTCCTCGCGAGGCGGAGTTTGGGCTTAGGATCGATTTCTAGTCGAAGCTTAGGCCACATTTGGCGAGCCGCTGGTCTAAAGATCAGCGGCTTTTTCTTGATGGCTACAGTGAAAGCTCTCCACGTAGATGCTTGGAGAGCTTCTCGATGCGCCTGAGTTTCTCCGCCATGCCTTTGGGTACTTTGCCTTGCACGGCTTGAGCGATATCTACGGGAAGGGATTGCGCCAGGCTGGAAAGTTCGTCGCCTTCTTGACGGAGTTTCGCCGGATCCAGTTTCGGTGGCTGTGGGCCGATGGGCGGTTCCAGCTCCGGTTGATGTGCTGCCACTTCCGCCTTTCCAGGAGTGTAGGGCGCTGACTTCTGTGGCGCATATATCGTGAATGCCGGTAGTGCGATGCAAAGGAAAACAAGTAAGGTGTGGTCACGCACGGCGAAACCTCCCTGCGAAGAAAAAGAATCTCAATGATGGTACTCCCGCATTTGTCACGAGGACCGAAGTTTCGCCAGAAGCGGCCAGGGAAGCTTGGCGTTGTACAATGCCCTCATGGGCTTTCGTCAGGGCGACTCGAACTCGGGCAAGCGCGGACGAACGCCGCCGCCGACGGAGACACAGGAAGAAGCCAACTTTCTTAAGGCCTTGGGAGAGAGGCAGAAGCCGGTGAGTGTCAAGCTGATGCACGGCGAGATTGTGACCGGATGGATTGAATATTACGACAAGAATATGGTGCGGCTGACGCGAGACGGCGCGCCAAATCTTTTTATCTTTAAGCATGAAATCATGTACATCACTGAAGACGGCGACGGGAAATAGTGCCGCGCGCGTTGAAGCCGCTCACGACGGTTTCTAATAGTTTCGCGCCAGCGCAAGCAAGAAGGCCATTTCGACGGTCAGAAATCGAACAACTGAACTGAACCTATCCGTGCCAAACCACTCCCACGAAAGCTTTCTCGCGCCCATGTCGGCCATTGCCCGCGAAGCGGGCGCGCTTCTCATGACCTATTTCGATCGAGGACTGAAGATCGAGTACAAGGGCGAGGCAGACCTGGTTACGGCGGCGGACCGGGCGAGTGAAGCGCTGATTCGCGACCGCATACGCGCGCTCTGGCCTGACCATGACATTTTGGGCGAAGAGCAGGGACTTAGCGATCAGGGCAGCCGGTATAGATGGTACGTCGATC
>Ga0209168_10003730_pt1 | contig 10320 bp, 9 predicted proteins | sample Coa_R1_FD_187156 | JGI IMG/M metagenome (GOLD analysis project Ga0209168, IMG submission 187156) | Surface soil microbial communities from Centralia Pennsylvania, which are recovering from an underground coalmine fire - Coalmine... | ecosystem: Environmental > Terrestrial > Soil > Unclassified ... | reverse complement strand
TCATCCGCATCGGTCGCTATGCCGGCACCAGCCGTGCCTCCTCGGGCGGAGACCCAGAAGATCGAAGTTGCGGCGCTACCTGCTCCTGAAACCGCCAAGCCGGCCACGCGCGAAGTCACGGTCGAGCCATTGCCGCAGAGTTCCGAGTCCTCAACGCCGGTTGTGTTCAGCGGCGGACTCCAAACGTCGCAGTCGTGGTTCGCGGCGAACAAATATATCATTGGGGTCCTGCTCGTGGTTGCGGCCCTAGTCGCGGCGTTTTTCGTGCTCCGATAGCTGGAATCCCAGCCCAAAAGAAGTCGCGAACAGCCGAGGGCGGCTGTCGCCACAGGACCCTGGCACATCCCCACAGATTCCCCGGCAACCTCGGAAACCCTTGACAACAGGGGCAACTCTGCTAAAGTTCAAGGAAGCCTTTGGAAAACCGACAAAAATCCGCAGGTGCCCTGCTTATGAAAAATGTCTATGAAGTCTTACGACAAAAAGAGATGGAACTGACGCGCTTGGAGAAGGAAGTGGAAGCGTTGCGGCTGGTGGCTCCGCTGCTCTCTGAAGAAAAGGAGAGCATGGATACAGCGAAGCCGGCCCTGGCGACAGCGGTCAATGGACCACAACCGCCGGCGCGAATTCCGGTGCCGTCTGCCCCCTCGATCCCGGCGCCGCAACCGGTGCGCGCAGCGGGATGGGAAGATACAGCGAAGCGCTGGCCGTAGAGAGCACCTACAGGTCGGCGAGTGCCGCACCCGTCGAGGTGCGAAGAACTTTAGTTTTTCTGGCCCGGGATGACCGTCCCGGGCCTTTGTGTTTGTGGAGGAGGACCTAGAGGCCGCCCGATTTTCGAAATCCTGCAGAAAAAAGTATGTGGGCTAGTGGGTCAGCGTCTCCTGATCAGCCATTCGCTGAGAAGATGCTACGCTCCGACTATTTCGCGCAGGGTGGCTAGAAGGCGGTCAACTTCATCCGTGGTGTTGTAATGCACGAGGCCGATGCGGAGGAAGCCGCCGGATTTTTCGACGTCGAGATGCTCGGTAAGATTGAGGGCGTAGTAGTTGCCGTCCCAGGTGAAGAAGCCCCGGTCGCCAAGTTTGGTGGCGAGTCCGAGCGGCGTGTGGCCCTCGATGCGCACCGCGAAGGTGGTGCAGCGGTCGCTAAAGCGGGCGGGATCTGTGATGCCGTAGATCTTTAGGCCGGGAATTTGTTTGAGGCCGGCCATCATTTTTTCCAGCAGCGCACGTTCGTGCTCATGAATCGCCGCATAGGCAGTTTCGATGGCGCCGCGGCGGGAGAGTTCGGAATCCGCACCTTTCGAAAATCGCGAAGGGTGGGCCACCCGGCCTAAATCGGCAAGATATTCCACGCACGCCGTAATTCCCGCAATGCATTCGTGATTGAGCGTGCCCCACTCCCAGCAATTAGGAATCGCATTGGTATTGGGGCGAACCTTATAGGGGCGCAGGCGCTTGAGGTGCTCGCGCTTGCCGTAGAGCACGCCCATGTGCGGGCCGAAAAATTTGTAAGTCGAGCACGCCAGAAAGTCGCAGTCGAGCGCGGCCACATCGATCAGGCCATGCGGGCCGAAGTGGACGGCGTCAACGTAGGCGAGAGCTCCCGCCGCGTGGGCGAGACGACAGATGACCTTTACCGGATTGATAGTCCCAACGGCGTTCGAGGCGTAGCCGATAGCGACGAGTTTGGTGTTCTGGTTAATTTTTGAAGCGAGGTCGGCGATGTCGAGGGTGCAGTCGGCGTCATGGATTTCGGCCCAGCGGACAGTTACGCCGCGATCCTCAGCCATGGCGAGCCACGGGGAGACGTTGGCATCGTGGTCGAGGCGGGTGACGACGATCTCATCTCCGGGCTTTAGTTCACGGCCGATGGCGCGCGAGATGGCGTAGGTCAGCGTAGTCATGTTCGGGCCAAAGGCAACTTCGTCGGCGCCGCAGTGAAGGAAGTCGGCCATGGCGGAGCGGGCTTCTGCGATCATGGCGTCGGTGCGACGGCTGGTGGCGTAGGCTCCGCCGGTGTTGGCGTTGTCGTGACCGAGATAGTTGGCGATGGCGTCGATGACGCGCTGCGGAACTTGCGTGCCGCCGGGGCCATCGAGGAAGGCGGCGGCGTGGCCGTTCACGGTTTGGGCGAGCGATGGGAACTGCGAGCGGACGTAGGTTAGGTCGAGGGCTGGGACGAGGGTTGAGGTCGTGGACATAACACTATGTTATTACGGAAAAACGAACCGCGGCTGGGGTGAAGCGCGATGCATCGAACGAATATGACGGAAGTAGAATTACGGTATGGCAGTCCCCAACGACTACTTTCACAAGAAGGGAAGACGCGCGGAGGAAATCGTTCAAGCCTTCTCGACGAAGACGTTTCTAACCGATTGGTGCTATCCGAATCCAAAGAAGGCCGACGGCAAGGAGCTGTGCGATCTTCTTGTAGTGTTTGATGATACGGCGATCATTTGGCAGATCAAGGATCTGAAAGTGGATGACGCTGGATTGTACAAGGAGTCGGAGGTCGAAAGGAATCTCAGGCAGTTGTCTGGAGCGCGGAGGCACATGTTCGACTTAAAGGTGCCCCTCCAGCTCGAGAATCCACGGCGGGGCAGGGAGTTGTTCAACCCTGAAACGATCAAAACGATCCACTTAATCTCCGTTCTGATGGGTGATGCGGAGGGGCCCCTTTCGTTCGTGGAGATACTTAAAGGCCAGCTAATCCACGTTTTCACAAGGGATTTCGCGGGCCTCATCATGTCCGAATTGGACACAGTCTCTGACTTCTGCGAATACCTCCGCAAGAAGGAAGCGATCAACGGGAGCAAAAGGATTCTTGTTCTCGGAGGTGAGGAGAACCTCCTCGCAAAGTACCTGGAGCATGGTCGTTCATTCTCGTGGATGGACGGATATGACAACATCATGATTGACGATACGGCCTGGTCTGCCTTCTCGCGCAGTCCGCAGTTTCTTGCGAAGAAGCGAGAAGACGAAGTTAGCTACGGATGGGACAGTATTATCGACCGTGCGCACGACGGTTCATCAGCGGCCTACGAGCGAGCCGCTCGCGAACTCGCCCGGCCTAATCGCTTTGCGCGTCGTGTACTCTCTAAGCTGTTCATGGACGCTTACAAGGAGTACTGGGATTGCCCTCTGCCCGTTTTCCGGCGCATGGCTCCCGTCGATGACACCACCTACTGTTTCCTTTTCATGGAGGACGGTCAAGAGCTACCCCGGAAGCGCCGGACGGCAATGCTTGCACTGATGTGCTTCGTCGCGCGTGGTCTTCCACCGTACAACAATCGTGTGATCGGCATCGCAACGGAAAGGGAAAATCGCTCGTACGATTATTGCGTTCGCATCCAGCCGAATTGGCGACCCGAAGACGAGGCGAAAAAACTCGAAATTCAAGAAAAATTCGGAATCTTCGCGAAGCCCAGGGTTGCCCGAGCTAGTGAAGACGAATACCCGGAACAGTAGGATGACGAACCGCTCTTACAAAATCCGCGAGCAAGCCGTAAGCAGTCGCGTAGAGGCCGGGGCTTTCTTCCGTGATGGCTAGGCCGGGAAAGATGTCTGTTTCGAAATAAACATAGGACGATGTCCCGGTGATTTTGGCCATCGGTTGGGTGCTGAGAACTTTCTCGGGTTGCACGCTGGCCTCGACGCCGTTGGCGGTGCGGCGGGCGCGGCAGACTAATTTGAACGGCCAGCCGTCCCGTTTGGCGGTGCGGACTGCCTGAGGGGTCAGGTCGCGGATGCCTTCGCGCGCGATCTGATCGAGGCGGATTGGAACGTCCATCAGCACTGTTATGAGTGCTGCAGTCTTCACGGCGGCGTCCCAGCCATCGATGTCGTGGGTGGCGTCGGTCTCGGCGACTCCGAGGGACTGGGCTTTCTTCAGGGCCTCGTCAAAGGTGAGGCCGTTCTCCATTTCCGCGAGGATCACGTTTGTCGTCGAGTTAAGGATGCCGTGGAAGCCTTGCAGGTGAATGGCGGGAAGCTGGTCGAAGAGAGAGAAAATCGGGACGCCGTCCATGACTGTGGATTCGAACAGTAAGCGCTTGCCTTGCTTGGCGGCCAGGTCGCGGAGTTCGCGGTAGGCGTGGACGATGGGCCCCTTGTTGGCGGTGATGGCGTGGGCTCCGTGAGTGAGGGCGGCGCGGATGTGGTCGACGGCGGGCTGGCCGTCGTTCACAGTGAGGGACGTGGCCTCGAACAGGACGTCGGCGCGGGCCGCGGCGAGCCAGTCTTCCATATTGCTGGCGAGGATATTGCCTGAGGCGAGGCATGCGCGTTGTGGCGAGAGTTCGCGGGCGAGGGCGCCCGCGCCACATACCCCTTGCGGATTGGCGATCCAGCCGAGGCGGCGGGAAGCGATGCCGGTGATGTGGAACGTGATGCCGTAGCGGTCGCGGAGTTCGGGCGCGCGGTTTTCGAGCAGTTGCACGAGGGTGCGGTTGACGTTGCCGAAGCCTAGGAAGCAGAGGTTGTAGGAGCGAATGGCGGGGTTCCTCGCACGGGGGCTAAAGCCCGATCGAATTTGCCGCTAACGCGGCGCTAAAGCGCCGCTCTTCCACCGATCACCGGGCGCTAAGAGCACATCTCTTCCACCGATGATGACGGGGCGCTAAAGCGCTTCTCTTCCACTATCCCATGACGGTGGTGTGTTCGGGCTTGATCTTGTAGAGGACGCGGACTTCGCCGGGCTGGGCGTAGGGATACTTGTCTACGCCGAGATATTTCTTGGCCATTTTGTGAATGTGCTCGGCGGCGCCTTCTTCGGTGATTTCGACAACGCGTCCGCGGATCTCAAGATAGCGGTAGGGATTTTCGGGATCGATGATGGCCATCGCGACGCGCGGGTCGCGGCGAACATTCTTATCTTTCTGGCGTCCGCGGGCGGAGTTGAAGATGACGTGGTCGCCGTCGAAATCGCACCAGACCGGGGTGACTTGCGGGCGGCCATCGGGCATGAGAGTGCCGAGGCTGGCGAAGGCGCGTTTCTGAAACAGATCTTTGTACTTGTCGGGGATGGCTTGCGACATGGATGTCTCCAAGAATTGGCTTGCAGCAGAATTATAGACTGCAGGATATGGATTCGGGGTTGGGAAGGAATTTCAAATCAAAAACCACAAGCTTGAACCACGAAGGGCACGAAGGTACACAAGGAGAGGGTATTCGAGACACGTGCTGGCTTCGCATCCTTGCGGTCTTTATTTAGAATTGCGACTTGCGCAACATAACGGAGAATCGAGGACGATAAATCGATGAGTTCGTTTTTGGTCCATCGCCAACGGGGGAACATTGTCCTCGCGCTGAGTGCTCTGCTATTGAGCGCGATGCCGTGGCGGTTATTGGCTGCCGACGCGGGGCAGAAGTACCCGCCGACCATCGTGTTTATGACGGACTTCGGGGTGGTGGATGATTCGGTGGCGATTTGCCGCGGGGTGATGTACGGCATCATGCCCGACGTGCGGATTGTGGATTTGACGCACCAGGTCACGCCGTTCTCCATTTTCGATGGCGCGCGCTTTCTGTATGGAGCGACGCCTTACTATCCGGCAGGCACGGTGTTTGTGGTGGTGGTGGATCCTACGGTGGGGAGCACGCGCAAGGCGATTGTGGCGCATTCCAAGCGCGGACAATATTTTGTGTTGCCGGATAACGGCGTGATTACGCTGGTCGAGCAGCGTGACGGCATCGATGCGGTGCGGGAGGTCACCAATCCCCAATGGATGATCGGGAGCAAGCTGTCTTCAACGTTCCACGGGCGGGATATTTTTTCGCCGGTAGGGGCGCACCTGGCGCGCGGCGACGACTGGACCACCGTTGGGCCGGAGATGCCGGTGAAGGATCTGGTGCGGCTCGATCTGAAAATTGCCAAAGTCGACGAACACGGGCTGAGCGCTATGGTGATCGCGACCGATGGGCCATTTGGGAATCTGGTGACCAACGTGGACGGCAGCGACTTTCTGAAGCTCGGGTACCAGCGCGGGCAGGAAGTGCTGGTGAAAGTGGGCGATCACGAATTAAAGATGAAATTCGTGAAGACTTTCAGTGATGTGCCGCTGAACCAGCCGTTGCTTTACATCGATTCGCGGGGACATCTGGCGCTGGCGGTGAATCAGAACAGTTTCGCGGCGACGTATGGAATCAAGCCGCCCGTGGCGCTGTCGATTCCGCGGGCGGGGCAGTAACGTCGAATTCGTAAGACCCGCGAAACCCGCCATGGCGATGAGCTATCATCGGGACCATGTTTTACCATCAAAAATGAACCGTGTGGCGCTCATTACCGGTGGAGGGCGAGGCCTCGGACGTGCCTTCGCCGTTGCGCTTGCCAAGAATAGACTTGATGTCGCGGTGGCCTCTCGAAACCCCGAAGAATTGAACGCCACTATCGCGTTGCTGCGTGCGGAGCAAGTCCGTTGTGTTGCGATCCCCACTGACGTTACCAACGATGTGGCAGTTCGCAGAATGGTCTCGGTCACTCAGGAACAACTTGGGCCCATCAGTCTGCTGGTTAATGCGGCAGGGGTGGGCGCGCCCTTCGGGCCCATGTGGGAAACCGACTCCGATGAATGGTGGAGGAATGTCGAAGTAAACCTCAAAGGGACGATGCTTTGCTGTAAGGAGGTCGTGACGGGCATGATTGCCCGCCGACAAGGGCGCATCATTAACGTCGCAAGCGGAGCCGGAACCGTGAGCATTCCGTACATGTCTGCATACGTGACCAGCAAGGCAGCGGTCATTCGGTTCACAGAAGTCTTCGCCGATGAGGTCCGCCAGCATGGTGTTTCTGTCTTTGCGATTCAGCCGGGGACGGTGAGGACAGCGATGGCGGAACAGTTGATGCAATCGGAATCTGGCAAGCGCTGGCTTCCCTGGTTCAAAAAGATCTTCGATGAGAACCGGGATGATTCCTCACTGCAGGGAGAAAACCTGGTGCTATATTTGGCGTCCGGCAAAGCAGACGCACTCTCCGGGCGCTTTTTTGCGGCACCTGGCGCCCCGGACAACGTGATTGAACGGGTTGAGGAGATTCTCAAGGATGATCGGAATGTGCTTAGAATGCGACCTTGACCCGGGAAAGACAACTTCCCTTCGGCTCTGCGAGAAAGCCGAGGCGGCTGTCTCCACACATGTCCGCTGCTAATTGCCAACGTCCTGCGCTAAGCGCGGGAGTACTGCGCGCAAGAGCGCTTCGAACGTGGACTTCACGCGCTCGCCGGTTTCCATCACTTCAGCGTGGGAGAGCGGCTGGTCGAGGATGCCTGCGGCCATATTCGTGACGCACGAGATCGCCAGAACGTTTATCCCCATGTGGCGGGCGGCGATCACTTCGGCCACCGTGGACATGCCGACGAGATCGGCGCCGATGCGACGCAGGTATTCGATCTCGGCGGGCGTTTCGTAGCTGGGACCAAGCAGAGCTGCATATACGCCCTCATGCAAAGAGATTTTGAGCTTGGCACCTTCTTCGCGGGCGATTTCGCGATAGGCGCGCGAGTAGGCCTGCGTCATGTCGGGGAAGCGCACGCCGAAGCGGTCGTCGTTTGGGCCGACCAGGGGATTTGTTCCCTGCAGATTGATGTGATCGCGGAGGAGCACGAGGGCTCCCTGGGAATAGCCGAGGTTGATGCCTCCGGCGGCGTTGGTGAGGACCAGGGCGCGAATGCCCATGCGTCCGAAGACGCGGATGGGAAAGGCGACTTCGTGGGCGGAATATCCCTCGTATTGATGAACGCGGCCTTGCATGGCGGCGACCGGAACTGTGCCGGAGTGGCCTATCACGAGGCGGCCGGCATGGCCGATCGCGGTGGATTGCGGAAATGAAGGGATGTCGGAGTAGGGCACGCGCATGGCGTCGGTGAGCGAGTCGGCGAAGGCGCCCAGGCCGGAGCCGAGGACGAGGCCGATCTTGGGGCGGAGAGGAGTGCGCTGGAGAATTAGTTTTGCGGCTGAATCGGCTTGCGCGAAATGATCGGTCATCATTCTTCTTGATTCTTCTTGTCTCTATTTCGACGGATAGACTGCGGGGGCGCGACGCCTCCGCGACAGCCGGCGAGACGCCGGCGCTACTTCGCTGGCGCTACTTATATCGATCGCCCTTTACAGGTCGCCATCGGAAAGGTGGCGGCCGTGGCCGTTGCGGTCCAGCCAATCATACAGAAATGTCTGGTAGAGGTAAGAGGCGACGATCTCTTCGCCGAGTTCGTGGGTGTCGGTGCAGATGAAGGGCAGGCGCAGGCCGGTGAGGACGGCGATGAGCGATTGTGTGATGCGGTTAGGATTGGCGGTGCGGTAGGGATATTCGGATTTGATCTCGGTGAGCGACGAGGTGACGACGAGCAGGCTGTGCGGGAGTTCGGCCATGCGGCGCAGGCGATTGATGAAGACGGCGCGATTGGTGGTGAACGAGCAGATGAGGTCCGCGAGATCCTTGCGCTCGACCGAGCAGGTCTCTTCCATCCCTGCGACCGAATAGTCGCCGAGGCGGAGAGCGCGGTGTTCGATTTTAGAGAACCATCCTTTGAAGCGGCGGAAGGAGAGCGGATTCTGCTCGCGAGTATCGACGATCGCGACAGGCAGGGGAGTTCGAAGTTGCGTGCCTCCGCGTTCGGCCAGGACCGGGAGCGGCGGGTGCGCGACGGGCGCGGTGAGTGTGGTCCATTGCAGCGGGGACGGGATGAGGGTGCGTTTGCGCGGCATAGATTCAATGCTTGATTCCATATGCATGGAATCAGTTTGCGAATACGACCACGGGGGCTAAAGCCCGCGGGATCGCGGATGCTTATCGCTGCCCTAAAGGGCCGCTCTTCCACCTAAACCCTAAATCGCTCCTAAGGCCAAATTCTTCCACTTAAAACTTCTTTTCGATGGCGGCGAAGGCGGCTTCGAGCTTCCATTGTTCGCGGGCGCGCTCGTTGGCGTCCAGAAACTTTTCGCATCCTGCGGATGGCTTCTCACTGCCTCCGAAATCGGATGCGCAGGCTGCCACCGGACGAAATGACGTTTTGGTATCGGTCCACAGGCTCTGCCCCGGCAGGAAGCTGTGCTCTACGCTCTGGCGCGTCATGCGCTTCAGTTCAGTATAGGGCAGGTGGTAGCCCTGGACAGCGCGGAGATATTCGTGCGTCATGTCGGAGCGGGCAACGCCCTCGTCGTCGGTGGAGATCGCGACGGGGACACCGTACTTCATATAAACCGGAAGCGGGTGGTCATCGCCGCTCACGCCGAGGATTTGGTCGTTGGAAGTTAGATTGATTTCGACCAGCACGTTGCGCGCGGCCATCTCCTTCATCAGGCCGATGGGATCTTTTTCGAGCATGATGTCGACGCCGTGTCCGATGCGCTCGGCGTGGCCGCGCTCCACGGACTCGCGAATGTGGTAGGTGAGGTCTTCGGGCTTCACCAATCCTGCAGCAATTTCGCCGGCATGGAGTGCGATGTGCACCTTGGGATAAACGCCATGCAGATAATCGAGCACGGCCATGTGCTCATGAAAATCGTGAATGGGGATGTACCAGTCTTCGGGCATGACCAGATTCAGGCCGACGAAATGCGGATCGGAGGATGCGAGCTCGAAGCCGAGAACGATTTCGGCGAAGACGGCTTCGGGCGGGAGGCCGCGGAGGACCTGGTAGATGTAGCGGACAGAGACGGCGCAACCGGGTTCGGCTTGGGGCGTGTTGCATTTCAGTTCGGTGCGGGCGCGGGCATCGTCGTCGGCGAGAGTCTTGCTCGTGGCGGCGGCAATTTCTTTCAAGCCGCCGGACAGCAGCTTTTCGCGCAGCTTGGCGAAATCATCATCCCAACCAAGCTTGGCGCCGAGTTCGGCCGCGGCGCGTCCGTCGGCGGTGTGCATGAACTCAATGTACTGTACGTGCTCATTGGCGGCGCGGTTGATCACGGTGGAGATGGCTTCGGCGACGTGGTTGTCCGATGCGAGTGCGAACTTGTCGAAGGTAGCGAAGAAGTGGTCGTGGCCGGATTCGTCGCCGGGGCGCCAATTGCGCATGGACCAGGCGTCGATGATCTGGTTGTAGAAGATGTGATCTCCGTAGGCGCAGCGGATGGCGGGCTTGGGGGTGTAATGCTCGCAGGAATCGCAGGGCGGCGCTATCAGTTGCGAGGTCGTGCGATCAATGCAGAAATTGTCGGCGGCGGCGAACTCGATCAGATCCTCGGCGTAAATGGCGCCGTCAAGATGGTTGTGCAGGTCTCCGCCTTTGGGCATGTCGTGCAGGAAGGCGAGCAGGAGCGAGGGCTGCTGGCGGATGGAGTCGAAGTAGCGGGCGGTTTTCTGCTCGGGCGTTTGGGCACA
>Ga0209168_10003729_pt1 | contig 10322 bp, 12 predicted proteins | sample Coa_R1_FD_187156 | JGI IMG/M metagenome (GOLD analysis project Ga0209168, IMG submission 187156) | Surface soil microbial communities from Centralia Pennsylvania, which are recovering from an underground coalmine fire - Coalmine... | ecosystem: Environmental > Terrestrial > Soil > Unclassified ... | reverse complement strand
TCGATGCCCTCGCATTTTCGTGACGTCGACGTTGCCGGCGATTTCTCCGCAGCGGCGTTCTTCATCGTTGCAGCCACGGTTGCCGAAGGCAGCTCGATAACCATCCCCGGCGTGGGCGTCAATCCGTCTCGCACCGGTTTGCTCGATGCGCTCATGCAGATGGGCGCAAACATCCGCCTCGAAAATGAGCGCGAACGATGCGGCGAGCCGATCGCCGATATCGTCGTCGAGTCCGCGCCGCTGCGAGCTATTTCGATGAGCGGCGATCTCGCGGTGCGCGCGATTGACGAAATTCTCGTGCTCGCGGTCGCTGCGGCGTTTGCGCAAGGCGAGACGCGCATTACCGGCATTGCGGAGCTGCGCAACAAGGAGTCCGATCGCGTTGCTGCGATCTTGCGCCTTATGCGCGCTGCCGACGTGCCGGTCGAGCCGCTGCCCAACGGCCTGGCCATTCGGGGAGGCCGGCCGCGCTGTGAGGGCACGCGTATCGAAACGCAGGGCGACCACCGTACCGCGATGGCCTCCGCTGCGCTGGCGGCGGGCGCCGGAGCGCTGCGTATCGACGACGAATCCAGCATCGACGTCAGTTTTCCGGCGTTCATGCCGGTATTCCGGAAGGCGCAAGCGTGAACGAAAGCCCCCGTTACTCAGCCGACGAGTTCGAGCGCGAATCGCGGTACATCGAGAACCTGATTTGGGACGCGCTGGTCATCGAGGCCGGGCAGCGCGTATTGTTCTGCAGTTACGGCGAGGACGCCCGATGGATTCGCCGCGCGATGGAAGCCGGCGCCGACGTGACCGTAATCGAGCACCGCGAGCAAGTAATGCGCAAGTTCGAAGACGTCGGCGCGATGCTCCTGCGCGGAAGCACGTCGGTGATTCCCGCCAAAACCGACGCGTTCGACCTCGCGGTGTCGTTTCATTATTTGCACGAGCAGGATCCGTTTTTCCACGCGCAGATCGTCTCGGAGCTCTCGCGAGTGGCCAAGCGCGTCGCGATTGTCGAGCCGGGACCGCCGGCCGACCCCATCGGTAAACGCATCGCGCGCTTGTATTCGCAGGCAAAACGCGAACTGGGGCAGTTCGAGTACTATCAGCCGCTCGAGTATTGGCGCAAATTGCTGCAAGCGGTGAAAGCGGACGTTTCGCAGCATGTGTTCGCGTTTGCAAAGATTCCGCCGCGTGAATATCTGCGCGACACGATCGCGCTGCTGATCGACACGATGGAGGTTGAGGAAGCGCCGCGCACCGATCTCGACGAACTTCGCGTGCTCGCGCGAAAAGGCGATACCATGATGCTGCCGCCGCCACGGTACGTGCTTGCGGGTGCGGCGATCGGTGATCTGCCGCAGCCGATCTTCACGCCGCGCGAGGAGCCGACGCCGACGCCACGCATCGCCAAGGCCGCACAAAGCACGGTTCCCGTGCCCGAACCGCCGGTCAGGCCGGCAGTTCAGGCGCCGCCACCTCCGGCTACGCAGCCGCCGGTTCTCTCCTGGTCGACATGGTCTCCTGATACGCCCGCGCAATCGACCCCTGCAGCGCCGCCTCCGCCGGTCACGCCCGCACCGCAAAATCCATTTGGGTTGCCCGCAATGCCGCCCGGACCCGCGGCTCCCGCGGAAACGGGCATGCCGTTTGGCGCGCCCTTCGCCGTACCCGGCGCTGACCCGCCCGCGCCAGGTGCCGCATCACCGTTCGGTTTGCCGCCGATTCCCGGGCCGCCGCAAATGCCGCCGGGCGCGCCCGGCTGGCAATGGGAACCGCCCGAAAGTGAGGAACCGCCAAAGCCCTAGCAGCTTCGCGTTCGTCGCCGGTTAGCGCAGGGCGATAAAAAGCTCGGACATCTCGACGCCCGCTGTTTGCAACGAATCACGCATTTGCGGTAATCCGGCGGCATACGGCGACGAACGCAGCGTTTCGATTGCGCTTTGCGCGCGCTGGACAAGCGGCGCCGCGCGCTTTGCAATTTGCTGCATATGCGCGTTCTGCAACTGCAACGATTCGAGTGAGGTAAACAGCCGCGAATGGCGCAACTGCGCAGTACGGGAACGCATCCGCAGCAAAAGCCGCACGACGACGGCGGCTCCGATCAACGGTAAAAGCACGCCTGCAATCAGCAGGCCGGTCAGCACCCATGTCCAGGTGCTCATGGCTGCGCTAGGCCGCAGACTCTTTGGATGAGCCCGAGCCTTTTGAAGAACCCGAGTCTTTCGGCGAGCCCGACTCTTTGGGCGAGCTCGACTCTTTCGGCGCGGTCGAGCTGCTGCTGCCGGACGATTCTTTCTTGCGCGAATCCGTGACGTAGAAACCCGAGCCTTTGAAGATGATCGGCGCGGGGTTGATGACGCGTTTCAACTCGCCGCCGCACGCAGGGCACCCCTCGGTGTACGAGTCGTTGAAGCCGTGGCGGACCTCCACCACGTGCTGGCACTTGGAACATTGATAGTCGTACAGCGGCATATGCGAAGTATACCGGGGCCTAGCACTCCACGTCAACGACTGCTAACCCTTCGACAGCCCTTCGACAGGCTCAGGGTGACATGCCCTTCGATGGACTAGAAGTCGGCCAGCAATTCGTCCTTCTCGACCGGCTGATATTCGGCGAGATGTTTGAAGTGCAACAGCGACTCTTCCAATTGTGCGCCGAGCTTGCGGGCCGCTCGCAATCCGTCGTAGAGCACGCCGAGTTTCCCGCCGTATGCCGGATACTCCAACCGCACGTGCACCTTGCAACGAGTCGTCTTGCGTTCCACGCGAAAGTCGAGGCGGCGGCGCACCGAAAACGCTCCGACGAGCGAGAGCTGATAATTCATTATGAAGTGATCGACTTCGAACAGCTGCTCCTCGTGTCCGGGGATCGTCGAGGAGAGACGAATTTCGCTGCCGATGCCGAGCGGACGCGGTGCATCAACCAGCACCGCGCGGCGCAAAAACCCAAGCCAGACGGGCCATTTCTCGATCGCGCAGAGCAGTGAAAACGCCGTTTCGGCGGCCGTTTGAACGTCGACGGCTGCGGTGAGCAGCCGAGTCCCGGGACGCGGGGCAGCAGCCTGTCCTGAGCCACTGGAAGGGCGCAAGATTGCCATGGATGGACGTTCGGCACCACAACATATAGTGCCTCTTCACAGGTTATACACAATCCCTGGTAGCGCTTACTCGTCTACTTGAACGCTACGGCACCGCTCCCGACGGACGTAGCAAATGCCACCAAGGTTTGCACGCCGACCGGCAGCGCCGCCTCGTCGATGCGAAACTCCGGACTGTGTCCCGAATGTACCGCGCCGGTTTGCTCGTTGCGGATACCAAGGCGAATATGCACGCCCGGAACGCGCTGCGCAAAATAGGCGAAATCTTCGGCGCCCATCGTGGGCATCGGGCGTTCGACGTGCAGCTGGGAATGCGTTTTCATGTAGCGCGAAAAATTTTCTGCGAGCGGGACGTTGTTCACGACCGGCGGATAGCCGTAGTTCACTTCGAGCGTCGCCTTCACGTTGTACGCAGCGGCGACGCCGTCGACGATCCGCCGCACGCGTGACTCGAGTGCGTTGCGAATTTCCGGATCGTGCGCGCGCAGCGTTCCAGTCATTTTCACTTCGTCGGCGATGACATTGTTGCGATAGCCGCCGCTCATCGTTCCCACGGTCACCACGACGCTCTTGAGCGGATCGGTTTCGCGCGAGGCGATTGTCTGCAGCGCCGTGACCATTGCGCACGCGGCCGGAATTGCATCCGCGGCAGTATGTGGATACGCGCCGTGACCGCCGCGTCCATGCACGGTGAGATAAAATTCATCCGCGGAAGCGTTGACCGGTCCGGGAGTGACGCCGATCGTTCCCGCGTGCAGACGGTGATCGACGTGCAGCATCGCGACGGCTTCCACTTTCGGATCGTCGAGCGCACCTTGTGCGATCATCGGCTCGGCGCCGCCGGGTCCTTCTTCCGCCGGCTGAAAAAGCAGTACGACGCTGCCATGCAACTCTGCGCGCATACTTTGCAGTATGCGCGCCGCTCCGAGCAGCATCGCGGTATGCGCGTCATGCCCGCATGCGTGCATCTTACCGGGCACTTCGGATGAGAACGGCTCGCCGGATTTCTCGGTGATCGGCAACGCGTCCATGTCCGCGCGAAGCGCCACCACGTGCCCCGGCTGTGCGCCGCGAATCACGCCGACGACACCCGTGTTCGCTATGCGGCGGTGTTCGACGCCGAGCGCGCCGAGTTCGCGCTCGACGAGTGCCTGCGTTTGCTGCTCCTCGAAGCCCAGTTCGGGATGGCGGTGAATCGTGCGGCGAATTTCGACGACGCGCTCGCGCACCTCGTCCGGCGGAAGGATAACGGTCATCCCTACCGCTTTTCGTAGCGGTAACCGCTCACCTTTGTGCGAACAAGACGGCACGATGATCCCGCCCGACCTCGCGCTCGTTCAGCTGATCAATCGAACCGCAAGCGCCTACGCCTCGAATCCGCCTGCGTACATCACCTATCGTGAAACGACGCACGTGGCTGCGAGCATGGGGCGCGCGCAGGATATCAATCGCTACGTTGCCGTCCGCCAAGCCGACGATTACGCGGTGATGCAAGACCTTCCGCAGGGAGCGCTGCGCATCGGACAGGCGTTTCCGATCATTCCCTATTTCGATCCGCTCGCGGGTTTCGGTTACAGCTGGTTCGCGAATCTCAAGCGCGTCGACATCACGCTCAAACGGTACGCGCCGACGCTTTGGCCGCTGCCGCAACCCGACCCGAACGCCAATGCCTTCATTCCGTACATCAGCTTTTGGGCGCCGTCGTATGCCCACGATTCTTCTCCTTCACACGTCCATCTGCAAGTCGCGCCGACACCTGCATTGCCGAGCGGCGATCTCTACCCCGCCGACGTCGTCGTCGATCCGCAAACACAGTTGCCTTCTCATCTGGAGATCAGATTCATCGGCGATCCCACGGTCATCTCACTGGACTATCAGACGATTGACGGCCATTGGATCATCACGCACGCGCGCTACACGGCGCCGCAGCACTTCGGACCGATGAACTTCACAATCGTGTCGGATACGACATATTCCGATATCACGTTTCCATCGGCGCCGCCCGACCCGCGTTTAGCCGGAACGCCGGCACCGAGCGCTTCTCCGACGCCGCAGACGCGTTAGTGGGATGTCTTCAGACCTTCTTTAGTGGAACGTCGTCGTGGTTTCGTAGCCGTGAATGCAGAGCAGCGTATCTTCCGGTTTGTCGGCGAGATACTGAATGAGATCGTCGGTGATGTCGAACTCGCCGAGATCTGCCCAGCGCCCCGAGAATGTCAGGAAGTTGCTGGGCAAATGAACGTAGTGATAGCCTCCTCGCGTATCCGTTAGCCGAACGGCAAGCGTCGGCACTTGCTGTAAGAGCGACAGCGTGGGATAGACGGTGCTGTAGTAAGCGTCTTCGTCGGTTTCCTGATCTTCCGTGACGTTCAGCGTGTTGCCGACGGCGCCGTTGCACTTCGTATCCTTGCCGAAAAACACGATGGTCGGCTGCGTGTACGCGTACTCGACCGGCGCGGTACCTTCGAGAATTACCGGTGCCGGCACGGGTGTCGGCGTGTCTTGCAGATGCACGGTTATGGATCGATTGTGGTCTGCCATAACGGCAACGTATTGGTGCGAGCTGCACGTTGCCCTACCCGCCCGCATCGTCACGGTAGCGCGATAAATACCCCAGGGAATGTCGAACTCCGCGACACCGTCGTCGTTTTCGTCGCGCGGGATCGTCGTTTTCTCATCGACGACGTCGCGATTGATTTTGTCGGTGACGACCACGCGCACCGGCAGCTGCGTCTGCGGACCGAGGCGAGCGGCGGCATTGCAGAGCGCCAAATGCATGACGATATGCGAGAGAGCCATGTCTGGTCAGTCTTCCATAGACGCGGGGAAGCCCCTCGGTGGCGCTGAAGCAAGGCAAGCATGAATGACGCGCAACGCTTGGCAAAATCGCTCAACGCGCTCACCAAAAATCCGCAGTTTTCGTACGTGAAGGCGCGCGGTGCCGCGCGGCAAGAACCGGCAGTGGACTGGGACGCCACCAAACGGCTCAACGCCGATTTCAATCCCGACGTGGATGGGTGCGAGTCGTTCGCCATGCGCGACGGCAGTCTGTGCGAATGGCAGCCCGGCCAATACCGGTATGCCGCTCGCTGACGGGTACGCGGACCTCCCGCCGGGCAAACTCGCAAACGTCGTCACGTGTTTGGAGATGCGCCATCTCGCCTCGCCGCGCACCGAATATGACGTCGACGGCATGGCGATCGAACGGTTCGTCGAGCCGGATGCGGAGCGATACCGCGCGCTCGTGCGCCGTGTCGGCGAGTCTTCACTCTGGCAATCGCCGCTGCTCATAACGGATGAACAGTTCGCGAACCTGATCCGTGACCCGGACGTGGAGTATTACGTGTTCCGCGCCGGCGGCTGCGACGAAGGGATTCTGCAGCTGGATTTCCGTCGAAGCGGCGAGTGCGAGCTCGGCCTTTTCGGCGTGACGGAACTGCTGCGCGGAACCGGCGCGGCACGTAAACTCATGAACTTCGCGATCGCGCGCGCCTGGTCGCGCCCGATCGAGCGCCTATGGCTGCACACCTGCACGCTGGATCATCCAAACGCGCTGCCGTTTTACATTCGCTCGGGGTTCGTTCCGTACAAGCGCCAAATCGAAATCCACGACGATCCGCGCTTGATCGGTCTTTACCCGCGAACCGCTGCGCAGAACGTGCCGCTTATCGGCTGAACGGGGCAATTGCCGCTTGGCCCAAACAGATGCCGCCCAAAACCGGCGAAGGGATAGATCGGTGGATCGCATTTTTCTTTTTGCGATACTCGCGCTCGTCAACGGCGCGGTATGGATCGCGCTGCTTGGTGCGGCGCGGGCTTTTCCGCTGCTGCTGCCGCTCGGCGTCACGGCGTATTTGCTCGGCTTGCGCCACGCGGTCGATCCCGATCATATCGCGGCAATCGACGGCACGACGCGCAAACTTCTGCGCGACGGACAAAAGCCGGTTGCCGTCGGCTTTTACTTTTCGCTCGGACACTCAACGATCGTGTTCGTCTTGAGCGTTCTGGTCGCCGCTTTCGGCGCCGTGCTGAAGACGCGCTTTCCCGTGCTTCAATCGGCCGGAGCAATCGTCGGTACGTGGATATCGGCGCTGTTTCTCATCGCGATCGCGGCGGCGAACGTTGCCGTGCTGCTCGAGCTGCTGCGCGGCGGAAAGCCGGACCCGGAAGCGGATCTTCCCGGCGGAGCGCTTACGCGCGTGTTGCGTCCGGCGCTGGGACTCGTGAAGCGCAGCTGGCATATGTATCCAGTCGGCGTCCTGTTCGGTTTGGGGTTTGATACGGCAACCGAGATCGCGCTGCTCGGAATTTCGGCCGCATCGGGCGCGGGCGGCATGCCGGTGGCCTACATTTTGATTCTTCCCGCGCTCTTCGCTGCGGGAATGTCGCTCGTCGATACCACCGAAGGCGTCGCTATGCTCGGCGCATATGGCTGGGCGTATCTGCAGCCCGCACGCAAAGTGCTGTACAACGTGAATATGACGCTGCTCACGATTACGGTTGCGCTCTTCGTCGGCGGCGCCGAAGCATTTTCGGCGATGGGCGCGCATCCGCTGCTTTCGTTTCACACGCTCGGCTACGGCATCGCGGCGATTTTCGGCGGAAACGTTGCGCTGAGCGCATTCCTTTATCGCTTCCATCGCTGACCGCGAAAGCGGGAAGCCGGCACGTACGCGCGGTACTTCCCGGCATGAAACCCTTACTCGCGGCGGTTTTTTGCATGCTTGCGCTTTGCGGCGTCACGCCGGCACCCGAATCGCCGCAGGCGATTCTCGATGCGCGAACATCCGCGGAGCCCGGCAGCGCGATCGTCGCCGCGGTCATCGATCGCGGCGGCATCACGACCTACTTGTCCGGCAGCAGCGGAACGCCGCGCACACTCGATGCGCACACGCTCTTCGAAATCGGGTCGATTTCCAAAACGTTCACTGCGACGGCCCTTTCGTCGCTCGTGCGCAGTGGCGCGGTGCGCCTCGCCGATCCGGTTGCGCACTATCTGCCGCGTAACGTTCGCATGCCTACGCGCAACGGAAAGGTCATAATGCTGCTCAATCTGGCGACGCAGCATTCGGGGCTTCCTCGGTTGCCGTCGAACCTCACCTCAGTCGCTTCGGATAATCCGTACTATCCGTACACCGTCGCGGATTTGTACGATTTTCTGAATACATACCAGTTGCCGCGCGACCCGGGAGCGGGTTACGAATATTCGAATCTGGGCTTCGGGTTACTCGGACTGGCACTCGTGCATGCCGCCCACGACAGATCGTACGGATCGCTGGTAAAGCGGCTCGTTTTCGGTCCGTTGCGCATGACGGACAGCCAAGTCGCCGAAACGCTTGCACCCGAGCCGCGGCTTGCGATCGGCCACGATGCGAGCGGTAATCCCGTCCACAGTTGGGAGTTCACCGACGCTTCCGCGGGAGCCGGCGCGATTCGCTCCTCGCTCTCCGACATGGTGAAATACCTGCAGTGCAATCTCGGCGGCGGTGCGCTCGCGCAGACGTGCATCTTCGCGCAGCAGCCGCGCGCAACGTTTCCCGGGTATCACATCGGCTTGGCATGGTATGCCGACGATAGTACCGGCGTGGTTCAGCACAACGGCGCCACTGCCGGCTTCAATTCCATCATCATGATGAATGCATCACATACAAAAGGCGTCGTGGTTCTGAGCAGCGGTCCGGCGATCGCGGACGTCGCCATGCACCTGCTCGACCCCGCTTCACCGGTGATGCAAAACGCGTCGACATTCAGCGTTACGCCGCAACTCGCGACAGATTACTCTGCGGCGTACCGGAACGACCAATTAGGCATCACGTATACCGTGACTCACCGCGGCACGCACGTCTTTGCGCAGCTGGCAGGACAAAGCGCGTATGAGATCTTTCCGTCGCGATGGGCCGATCACTTTTACTACAAAGTCGTGCCGGCGTACGTCGAATTCATTCGACAATACGGAAACGTCGTCGGCCTCATCCTGACGCAGAACGGACAGCAGAGCCCGCTCTATCGTCTTGACGCGTCCGGAAAGCCGATGGCATCGTCCCTCTCGCCTGTGTATCCGCCCGTCGTTTCGCTCGGCAGCGCGACGCTGCAGCAGTACACGGGGTCGTACGATTTCTTCGGCAGCGATCTGATCGTCACGCTTCGGGACGGTCGCGTTTTTGCGCAATTGGCCTCTCAACCGGCGAATGAGATTTATCCCTCCGCGAAAGATGAGTTCTACTACAAAGGTATCGATGCGCAGATCACGTTTACGCGTACGAACGGCAACGTGACGGGCCTTATCCTGCATCAAAACGGAGGCGACATGCCCGCTCCCCGAAAGGCGAGTCCCGCGGCGGTGCTGATTCCGGCTACCATGGTCTCGAGCGTGAATTCGGCGAGCGCAAAGGCCGGCGACCCGTTCACGTTTCGCACGACGCAACCCGCGCATGTCGGAGCGGTGACGATTTCGAGCGGCACCATTGGGCACGGCGTGGTCAAGTCGGTTTCGCCCGCGGCAGGCACGCGCCGCGGAAGTCTTTCACTTCAGCCGCGATACTTGGAATTGCCGGGCGGAAAATGCATCGCCGTAACATCCGACGATGGCGGCAGCACGACGTACAGCGCGCGAAGGCACGTCTTTCCGTTTCCCGTTCCCGTGCCTGGGCTGATTGTGGTCGGAGGCGTCGTGAATCCCGGCGGCAACGTCGCCATCGGTCCAGGAACGAAATTCAACGTCGTTGCCACAGGCACGGAAGCTGCCGGGACTACAAAGTGCTTATGAATCGGAGCGGCGGGCGTAGCGTCCGAACACCGCTTCAGGGACGAAGTACAACACGATCGCGCCGACCGTAAAAATTGCGCCGAGGATGTTCCAGGTATGCTTACCCGCCGGCAAAACGCCGAGCCCGAGAAGAAGCCCCGCGAGAGCCAGTATGAGGAAGAACGGCGCGGTAAAATAGCAATGCAGACGGCCACATCGCATAACACTCACAACGCAGCCGACGCCCATCGTCGCATTAGCAGCGGTCCAAATCGCAGCACGCAGCGGTGTGGAAAGCGTCAAAAAACCCGATAAAAAGAGCGCGGCTACCGGAAGCCCCCAAACCAGTATCGCAAACCAAGCTGTCTCGGCAAGCGGTCCTTCAGGTGTGGTTTCCATTTTCGACCCGCGCCTCACTATATCAGGATATCATGATATCTCCAATGCTGCATGTTAAAAAAAGAGCCCGCATTTGGGGCTCTTTTTTT
>Ga0209168_10003727_pt1 | contig 10327 bp, 6 predicted proteins | sample Coa_R1_FD_187156 | JGI IMG/M metagenome (GOLD analysis project Ga0209168, IMG submission 187156) | Surface soil microbial communities from Centralia Pennsylvania, which are recovering from an underground coalmine fire - Coalmine... | ecosystem: Environmental > Terrestrial > Soil > Unclassified ... | reverse complement strand
TTCACCGAGAAGCTCGTCAAGAAGCAGACCGCGGACTTCGTCGGCGTCATCCGCGAGCGGACGTCCAGGCAGCCGATCCCGAACGCGCGGGTGGCCCTCGACACGGGTCAAGAGGCCGTGACCGACGACCAGGGCAGGTTCGAGATCGCCGACGTGCCCCCGGGAGAGCACACCGTCACCCTCTCGGGGGAGAGCTTCGTCACGGTGGGAACGACGGAGAACTTCGAGCCGAGCAAGAAGCTCGACGCGACCTACGAGGTCGACAAGGCGCCCGAGAAGGGGACCACCTCCGGAGATGAAGAAGAGGAGGAGGTCGTCACGACGGCGCCCCGCCTGAAGAAGCAGGTCGTGTCGACCGAGGTCCAAGCCTCACAGGCGACGAAGGTGCCCGGCACCCAAGGCGACGTCCTCAAGGTCGTCGAGAACCTCCCCGGCGTGGCGCGGGCCGCGGCCGGGTCGAGCGCGCTCGTCGTGTGGGGCGCAGCGCCTCAGGACACTCGCGTCTACGTCGACGGCATCCACGTGCCGCTGCTCTACCACGGGGGCGGCTACCGCTCGATTCTCCCGTCGGACTTCGTCAAGTCGGTCGAGCTCGTGCCCGGGGGGTACGCACCTGCCTTCGGACGCGGTCTCGGCGGCCTCGTCTCGGTGGCGATGCGGCCGCTCGACGAAGACGGCATCCACGGGAGCGCGGGGGCCGACGTCATCGACGCCTCCGCGGACATGCGCGCGAAGGTGACCGACCGCGTCCACGTCGCGATCGGCGCACGCAAGAGCTACCTCGACACGGTCCTCGCCAACGTCACGTCCGCCGACGTCGGCGACATCGTCCCCATCCCCCGCTACTGGGACGGCCAGGCGCGCGTCTCGTACGATCTTGCCCCGCACGAGACCCTCGAGGCGGGAGGGCTCGTCTCGAGCGATCGGATCGACCACACGCTCGTCAACCCCGACCCGTCGCTCACGACCCGGCAGACGACGGGCACCGATTTCGACCGCGTGTACCTCCGCTACGAGAAGCACATGGCCGACGGGTCCGTCATGTCCGCCGTCCCGTGGTTCGGGACGGACTCGACGATCCTCATGACCCAGTACGGGGCCACCGTGACCGACTTGACCAGCGACTCGACGATCGTGGGCCTCCGGGCCGGTTGGCGCGGCCCGGTCATCGAGCACGTCCGCGGCAGCGTGGGCATCGACGGCGAGGCCTCCTTCTCCCATCTGCGCCGCTCCGGATCGATCGGCGCGCCGCCGCGCGAGGGCGACGTCTACGTGTTCGGCGAGCCGCCGCCTGGACAGATCAACCTCGACGACTGGAAGACCGTCATCGGCTCGGTCGCCCCCTATGCCGAGGCGGACGTATCCCTCCTCGACGACCGGCTCCACCTCGTCCCTGGCGTTCGATTCGAGCCGTACCTTTGGTCGACGAACAAGAACGTCCCGGCGACCGGCGACACCCCCAACATCGGCGTCACGCACGAGGACGCGGTCATCGAGCCGCGCGTCTCGGTCCGTTACTCGGTCACCCCGGAGATCACGGCCAAGGCGGCCTTCGGCATCTACCACCAGGCGCCGCAGGCCGAGGATCTCTCGGCGGTCTTCGGGACACCCTCGCTCGTCCTGTCCACCGCGAATCACTACCTGGCGGGCGGCATCTTCCAGCTCACCGACGCGCTCTCGGCCGAAGTGACGGGCTTCCTGTCCGAGTCCGAGGACCTCGCCGTCCGCAGCCAGGCCGACAGTCCGCTCATCGCGCACGCGCTCGACCAAACGGGCATCGGCCGATCCTTCGGCACGCAGTTCCTGATCCGCCAGCAGCAGGTCGGGCGGTTCTTCGGTTGGGTGAGCTACAGCATGCTGCGCAGCATCCGTCGCGACGCGCCCGACCTCGCGTGGCGTCTCTTCGACTACGACCAGACGCACGTCTTCACCGCGCTCGGCTCCTACGACCTCGGCGCCGGCTTCGAGGTGGGCGCGCGCTTCCGCTACGCGACGGGCTACCCGCGCACCCCCGTGCTCGGGAGCTACTACGAGACGCGCACAGCCACGTACGAGCCCGTGTTCGGGTTGCACAACTCGACCCGCATTCCACCCTTCGTCTCGCTCGACGTGCGCGCGGCCAAGCGCTTCAAGTCGGGCAAGGTCGTCGGCGAGGTCTACCTCGACGTCCAGAACGTGACCGACCACGCGAACCCGGAGGAGATCGTGTATAGCCCGAGCTTCGCGCAGCGCGGTTACATCACCGGGTTCCCGATCCTTCCGAACCTCGGCGCGAGGCTCACGTGGTGAGGGCGCGCCGGGCGACGTTGGGTGTGTGCGCTTGCGCCGTCGTCGCGGGCTGCAAGCCGGACCTCGACCAGACCGTGTCGATCGTCAAGGGCCCTCAGATCCTGGCCGTCCGTTCGGATCCGGCGGAGGCCACGCCGATGACGCCCGTCACGTACACGGCGCTCTACGTCGATCCCACGGAGGCCGTCGCGTCCCCGCCCCTCGAGTGGGCTTTTTGCAATGCGCGCAAGCCGCTCGCCGAGCTCGGCCCGGTGAGCCCGCAGTGCCTGCAGAAGAGCGGCGACTGGTTCGTCCCGCTCGGCGCAGGCGGGCAGGTCGTCGGGGCGCTCCCGGACATCGCGTGTCGCCAGTTCGGTCCCGACGTCCCCGAGCCGCAACCCGGCCAGCCCCAGGGGCGACCCGTCGATCCCGACACGACCGGCGGCTACTATCAACCCGTGCGCGTCTTCGCGCCGGCGGCCTCCGGTGCGGTCGTCGGCATCGGCGAGACGCGCCTCTCGTGCGGGCTGGCCGGCGCCACGTCGGACCAGGCCGCCCAATACGCGGGCCGCTACCGAAACAATACGAACCCCGCCGTCGACTCGCTGGCGATCCTCGGCGGATCGGGCGCGACGCTCCAGCCCGACGGCCAGGGCGTGGCCAACTCGATCACGGCCGGCCAGCGCGTGGCGTTTCGGGTGACGTGGGCGGACTGCCCCGCGGTCGACGTCTGCGGCGATTCGTATTGCGGGCCGGACGAGACGTCGATGACCTGCATGGCCGACTGCGCGATGCCCAAGGGTTGCACGGGCGCGGAGCGCTACGTCCTCTACGACCTGATGAGCCGGAGCCTCGTCGACGAGCGCGAGGGCATCCACGTCTCCTGGTTCGCGACGGACGGTACCTTCGACGTCGACCGCACCGGTCGCGATCCGGAACACCCGACGCCGAGCAGCGACGACGGATGGCTCGCGCCGGCGAGGGCGACGACCGTGCACATGTGGATCGTTCTCCTCGACGATCGCGGCGGGACGGGGTGGGCCTCGTACACGCTGAGCGTCCGATGAACTTCTCCCGGAAGCGTGACCGAAACGTCACGCACGTGGCGCGGCGCGGTCGCAAACAAGCCGGAGTCTGCCGGTCATGGCTCGGGTGTTGGTGATCGAGGACGAGGCCGATCTCCGCGAGGTTCTCCAGTACAACCTCGCGCAAGCCGGACACCGGCCCTACGCCGCCGCCACGGGTGAGGCCGGCCTCAAGCTCGCACAGGAAGTGCGACCGGACATCGTGCTGCTCGATCTGATGCTCCCGGACGTGCCGGGCACGACCGTGGCCAAGTCGCTGCGGCGGGAGCCGCAGACGCAGCTCGTGCCCATCATCATGGTCACCGCCAAGGCCGAGGAGATCGACCGGATCGTGGGCTTCGAGCTCGGGGCGGACGACTACGTGGTCAAGCCGTTCAGCGTGCGTGAGCTCATTCTGCGGATCGAGGCCGTCCTTCGCCGCGGACGAAGCCCGGAGCAGCGGCTCCTCGAGGTGGCCGAGCTGCGCATCGACAAGGAGGCGCACCGGGTCACCGTCGGCGGCGAGGAGATTGCGTTGACCGCCCTGGAGTTCAAGCTCCTGGTCACGCTGACCGAGCGCAGAGACCGCGTGCAGGCTCGAGGCACTTTGCTGAGCGACGTCTGGGCGATCGACGCCGAGATCGCGTCGCGGACCGTCGACACGCACGTCAAGCGTCTTCGCGACAAGCTGGGGACGGCCGGACGTTTCATCGAGACCGTCCGCGGCGTCGGCTATCGCTTCAGCGAGACCCCCACCGAAGAAGAAGAGTGACGCGGGCGGGCCCGTCGGCCCGCGGATCATCCCGTCGCGCGCTTCTTCTTGCCGGCCGGCTTGGCCTTCTCGACCTTCTCTTCCTCCTCGTCGGTCTTGGCCTTCGCCGGGCCGGGCTTGTTGGCGCCCTTGATCGACCGCGAGAGCAGCTCGGCCAGGTCGATGACCTGCGCTCCCGTCGCCTCGCCGGCGGGAGCCGCCTCCTCCGCGCCGCTCGTGGTGTCGCGCGCGACCTCGCCCGCCTCGACCTTCTGGTCGACCGCGGCGAGGACGGCGCTGCGATATTCGTCCGGGTGCTTGGCGGCGTCGAACGGACCGGAGAGCTCGTCGATGAGATGAAGGGCCAGCTGCTTCTCGCGGTCCGTGGCCTCCTTGCCCCCCGCAGGAGCGATCTCGTCGCCGCTCACGAGCTCCTCGGCGAAGCGCATCATGTCGAGCGAGAAGAGGCGGCCGCGGGGGCGTAGGAGCGCGAGGCGCGTGCGCGTCCGGAGCCGGACCTTGGAGAGGGCGACCTTCTTGGTGTCCTCGAGGACCGATCGCAGGAGCTCGTACCCGCGCACGTTCTTGCTCGCCGGGCCCACCCAGTAGCTCTTCTCGACGTAAGCGAGGTCCACCTCGAGGGGGTCCACGAACTCGACGATTTCGATCGTCCCGCCCGATTCGTCGCCGTCGAGCTTCGCGAGCTCCTCCTTCGTGAAGAGCGCGTATTCGCCCTTGGAGACCTCGTACCCTTTTCCGATCTCCTCCCACGCGAGATCGCGGTTGCACTTGGGGCAGCGGCGCACGAGATTGACGCGCGTGCCGCACTCCTTGTGGAGCTGGTGGAATTGGGGCGTGAGATCCTTCGTCGCCGTGTAAAGCTTGGCGGGAATGGTCACGAGGCCGAAGGCGATTTCACCGGACCAGAAGGCTCGCATGGGGCTCCGTAGGCGTGGACGTTGTCCGATAGCGTGAACGATGGCGAATCCGAAGAGAAGCGGAGCCGGACGCCGCGGCTCGAACACTGATAAGGCGAGCAGCGTCGAGCGCCCGGCGTCGGGCGCGGATCGGCTCGCAACGTACGAATCCAAGCGCCGCTTCGACGCGACGCCCGAACCGCCCGCCAGGCCACGATCGTCGCAGGACCCGGCGGCGAAGGAAAAGAAACCGGCGGCCGCTGCGCCGCTGGCCTTCGTGGTCCAGAAGCACGACGCGCGCCGTCTGCACTACGACGTTCGGCTCGAGGTCGACGGTGCCATGGCAAGCTGGGCGGTCCCCCGAGGGCCGAGCTACGACCCCGCCGTCCGCCGCCTCGCGGTTCAGACCGAAGACCATCCGATGGAGTACGCCACGTTCGAGGGACGCATCCCGGACGGCCAGTACGGGGCGGGCGACATGATCGTCTGGGACCGCGGGACGTACGAGACGGTCCCGCCGCACACCGAGCGCGCGATGCTCGACAAGGGACACCTGCACGTGCGCTTCTTCGGAGAGAAGCTGAGCGGCGAGTGGCACCTCGTGCGAACGGGAGACCGCGCCGGCGACGACGGCACGGGCGGCAAGGGCAAGGCGTCCTGGCTCCTGTTCAAGGCGAAGGACGCCCTCGCGAACCCGGCGTACGACGTCGTGGCCGAGCGCCCCGAGAGCATCGTCAGCGGGCGCGTCGCGACGCGCGGGCCCTTGCGGGCGGGCGCATCGGAGCAAGGTCGGAACGCCCGCGCCCTGCTCGACGCGGTCGGTGAGCCCGCCCTCGCGACCTCCGGCGCGCCGATCGCGGATCCTTCGAAGTGGCTCTTCGAGGTCAAATACGACGGCTATCGCCTCTTCGGGTGCAAAGCCGGACCCGAGGTGCGCATGTTCACGCGACGGGCGCACGACTGGACGGATCGCTTCCGGCCCATCGCCGAGGCGATCGCACGCCTCGGCGCGCGCGAGTGCGTGATCGACGGCGAGGCGTGCGTCGTCGACGATCAGGGGCGGCCTTCGTTCGGCGCGCTGCAAGAGTGGCTGGGCGGCTCGTCGGATCGTGCGCGGGTCGCCTTCGCGACGTTCGACCTTCCGTGGCTGGACGGCCGCGACCTGCGGAGCGAGCCCCTCGAGGCGCGGCGCGAGCTCCTCGAGCGCCTCCTCGAGGGGCAGGGGCCGCCCCTTTCCCTCTCGCGCGCCGTCGGCGGCGACCTTCCCCAGCTTCTCCGCGCGACGCGCGAGGCGGGGCTCGAGGGGCTCATCGCGAAACGAAAGGGGAGCCCCTACGTCGCGGGGCGCTCGGGCCACTGGATCAAGCTGAGGTTCGATCGCCGTCAGGAGTGCGCCGTCGCCGGCTGGATTCCCCTCGCGGGGACGCGCGATCAGGTGGGGGCGCTGATCCTCGGCGTCGTCGACGGCGGCAAGCTCGTCTACGCCGGCCGGGTGGGCACGGGCTTCAGCGATCGAGCGCGGCGCGACCTGGCGGGCGCGCTGGGCGCCCACGTCGTCGACGCGCCGCCTGTCCAAGGAGCGCCGAAGATCAAGGACGCACACTGGGTCGAGCCCAAGCTCGTGTGCGAGTGCGCTTTCACCGAATGGACGTCCGACGGTTCGATGCGGCACCCGCGCTACCTCGGATTGCGCGAGGACAAGTCCCCGATGGAGACGATCAAAGACGGCGACCAGGGAGGAGAAGGCCCCGAGCCCGTCCCCCACTCTGCGCCCCAGCGCTCCGGCGCGGGCCCCAAGCTCGCGAACCCGGACAAGGTCCTCTTCCCGCGCGACGGCATCACCAAGCGAGACATCTGGGACTACTACACCGCGGTCGCTCCCGTGATGATCCCGCACCTGGCCGGGCGGCCGCTCACCTTGCAGCGCTATCCCGACGGGATCGAGGGCGAGGAGTGGTACCAGCAGAACGCACCGGAGAAGACGCCCGGGTTCATCCGGCTCGTCGACACGGGCCCTCGCCACGAGAACAAGAAGCGGATCGTCTGCGACGACCTGCCGACCCTGCAGTGGCTGGCCAACCTCGCGGCGCTCACCATCCACCAGTGGTGCAGCCACGTGCCCCCCTCGGCGACGACGCGGGCCGCCATCGACGCGGCGCTCGCCGTGCCGAACTACGTGGTGCTCGATCTCGACCCGGGCGACGGACCCTGGTCGCACCTGGTCGAGGTGGCCATGGCGGTGCGCAAGCTCCTCGACGCCCTCGAGCTTCGGAGCTTCGCGAAGACGAGCGGCAAGCGCGGCGTCCATGTGGTCGTGCCCATCGCCCCCGGGTACACCCACGACCGGGCGACGCTCTTCGCGGAGCGCGTGGCGCGGGCCGTCGCCAAAGTGTTGCCCGAGATCTCGACCGTCGAGCGGATGAAAGAGAAGCGAGGCGGAAAGCTCTACATCGACTATGGCCAGAACGGCGAAGGCCGCACCGTCGTCTCGCCGTACACCATCCGGGCGCGCGACGGCGCCGTCGTCTCGACGCCGATCGGGTGGGACGAGCTGACCGTCGACCTCGACCCCACGCGCTTCACGGTTCGCACGGTGCTCGACCGGATCGCGCGACACGGCGACCTCTACGCGGGCGTCCTCGCGGGCGGCCAGCGCCTGCCCCAAGTGTGAATTCAGCCGTCGAAGATGGCGTCCGAGACCCCGCTGTCGATCCCGCACTGGGTCGCGGCGAGCGTCGTCCAGAGGCCGCTCGCCCCGCACTCGAGCGCGTCGTAGTACATGTCCCCCGCGCAGCTCGTGGGGTTGCCCTTGCACTGCAGGCCGGGGGACGGGCACTTCGTTCCGTCAATGACGATCGTGGGGTCGGGGCAGGTCGGGGGGGCCGAGGCGTCCATACCGCAAGCGGGGAGCTGAGGGCACACCCATACGGACTTCTCGCAGGCGCACGAGCCCAGCATCATCGCGCCGCAGTAAAGGAACGTGGCCTTGCACTGCGTCCCGATCGGCAGGTTGCAGGGCGAGCCTGCTTTGACGGAGTCGGTAGTCGGACACGACATAGGCGCGCATGGTGGAGCGACCGGCTGCGGGCAGCTCCAGGCGCCGCCGAGGCAAGTGCATGCGATCGTCGTCCCTGGAAGGCCGTTGCAGCCCGGGTTGCTCATGCTCGAACTGCAGACGAGGTCCGGGGCCGAGCAAGCGCCGCCCGAAACGACCTGGAAGGGAGCGGGGCACACGCCGCCGGAGGACGCCGAGCCCGAGGAGCCGCTGCCGGGAAACCCGGTGGTCGAGGAGCCCGTCGTGCCGATGCCGCTGCTGCCGCTGCTCGGAGCGCCGGTGGTCGCCGTGCCGCTCGTCGACCCGGAGCCATTGCCCGAAGAGCCTCCGCTCGTCGACCCGGAGTCGACGCCCGTGAGGCCGGGGTCGACCCGTCCTCCACAAGCCGCCACCCCTACGACACCGGCCCCGATCACCAGAGAGAACGCACGGACGAGCATTTCCCAACCAAGCGCAACGCGCGCGCCAACGTGGATCCTAGCGAAAAAAGGGCGCGAGCGGTCCCCCGATTGTGCCAACGCGTGCCGGCCGCGTCACGGCTGCCACGGGCCAGCGCGCTCCCAAAGCTTGCGCAATCTGTGCCGAATATGATCAAAGCAGGGATGTGACGCTCTCGTCCTGTTCTGGCGTGCCGTCCGAGACCGGCTCGCCGGCGCGAGCCCGGTGTGTGCCATCGCTCCGTCTCTTCGCCGGACGGGTGGCGATCGCGACCACGCGAGGGCTCTCGTGCGAGGTGGAGGAGCGCCTCGTCCCGCTGGTCGACCTCGGATTCGACTACGGGGGCACGCGCGTGCGCTCGAGCGACGCGACCGATCGGGTGTTCCGCTGCGGATCGGGGGGCGGCGTCGAGCCGGTCGCTCGCGACGCGCAGTCCGAGACGTCGGCGCGGCGCGTGCTCGAGAGTCTCGGGGCGGTCGAAGCCGAGTGCCTCGAGGAGGTCGCTCTGCCGCCGGGCTGCGAGGCGGACTACGTGGTCCGCGCCGACGGCGACGAACACTCGTTCTGTTCGTTCACCGCCCGCGCCCTCGCGCGCTTCCGGGCGCTCGGCTGGCGCGTCTCGGTCGACGCGAAGTACCCGTTCCGGGTCGTCGACGAAGAGTCGTCGTTCTTCGCGCGCGTCGAGCCGGCGGCGAGCGGTCCGGCCGGCGAAGGGCGGTTCCGCCTCGAGCTCGGCGTCTCGGTCGACGGAGAGGACCTCGACCTGCTCGCGGCGCTGCTCGACCTGCTCGAGCGCCTGGACGGCGAGGGCGGGCTCGACGCGCTCGCGAAGTCTTCCCGCGGTTCCTGGGCCTTGCGCGTCACGGAGACCCACCACGTCACGGTGCCGATCGAGCGCCTCCGCGCGCTCGTGCGCGTCGTCGCGGAGCTCTATCAGGGGCAGCACCGCCGCGACGACTCCTTCCCGGCGGTCCGGATGGGCGCCCTCGTCGCGCTCGACCAGAGCTTCCGCCGTGCAGGGGCCGCGGTCCGGTGGCCGGACCGGACCAGGGCGCTGAACCTCGCGCTCGATCCGAAGGGAACACCCGCGCCGCCTCCCGAGGGACTGTGCGCGACGCTCCGGCCCTATCAGGCCGCGGGGGTCGCGTTCTTCCAGCGACTTCGCCGCGCGGGCGTGGGCGGCCTCTTGGCCGACGAGATGGGGCTCGGCAAGACGCTCCAGACGATCGCGCACATCTGCGTGGAGCAGGAAGAGGGCCGGCTGCTCTCCCCCGCGCTGGTCGTCGCGCCGACGTCGCTGGTCGGCAATTGGTGTCGCGAGATCGCGCGCTTCGCGCCGAGCCTGCGCGTGACGGTGCTGCACGGATCCGATCGTCGCCGCAGGTGGCCCGGCGTGCCCGACGCGCACGTGGTGATCACGACCTACGCCGTGCTGGTGCGCGACGAGGAGCGCTTCGCCGCGGCCCGGTTCCACCTCGTGGTCCTCGACGAGGCGCAGGCCATCAAGAACGTCCGGGGCCAGGCGCGGCGGGCCCTCGCGCGGATCGCGGCCGACCATCGACTGTGCCTGACCGGAACTCCGGTCGAGAACAACTTGGGCGAGATGTGGTCGCTCTTCGACTGGCTGGCGCCGGACCTGCTCGGCGGAGAGCTCTCGTTCCGGAGGTTCTGGCGCGTCCCGATCGAACAGGACGCGGACGTCGTGATCTTCATTTTCCGCGAGCGCCGGTCGAGCGAAGAGGGCGAAGGAGAGCCCGCAGGCGCGGAGACCAAGCTCATCATCGGCAAGCAGCGGAACGGACCCACCGGCGAGGTTCCCATCGTTTTCATGAAG
>Ga0209168_10003726_pt1 | contig 10329 bp, 3 predicted proteins | sample Coa_R1_FD_187156 | JGI IMG/M metagenome (GOLD analysis project Ga0209168, IMG submission 187156) | Surface soil microbial communities from Centralia Pennsylvania, which are recovering from an underground coalmine fire - Coalmine... | ecosystem: Environmental > Terrestrial > Soil > Unclassified ... | reverse complement strand
CTACGGATTTCATGACGAAAAAGGAGAAACAACGATGGCCAGCAAAAAGACAGCGGTGTTTGGGATTTACTCGACACGAGAAGGCGTAGAAAGGGCCGCGGATGTATTGGCACGCTCCGGATTTCCGGTCACGGATATCTCCGTGCTTCTCCCGGAGAGTCTCGGCAGCAGGGACATCGGAGCAGAGAAAAACACCAAAGCGCCGGAAGGCGCGACCGCCGGAGCCGGCACCGGAGCGGTTCTTGGCGGCACGTTGGGACTGCTGGCTGGGATTGGCGCGCTGGCGATCCCGGGCGTCGGCCCCCTGATCGCCGCGGGACCCATCATGGCGGCGTTGGCCGGCATCGGAGTCGGGGGAGCGGTAGGCGGTTTCACGGGCGCACTCATCGGAATGGGCATACCGGAATATGAGGCCAAGCGCTATGAGGGGCGCCTTCAAAAGGGCGGGATCCTTCTCTCGGTGCACTGCGACACGTCGGAAGAAATCAGCCGGGCCAAGGACATTCTGGAGCGGACCGGCGGGGAAGATGTCTCTTCGACCGGAGAATCTTCCACAGGCACAGCGAAGAGCGATGCCAAGGCTCGCCGCAGCGCCTCCGGCGGAAATTAGCACGATGAACGGGAAGGCTGGGCCAAAGCGGCTCCGGCCTTCCTGTGTTTCCTGCGGACGAGAAACCGAATGAGAAGAAAACATGAGGAGGACGAGATGGCAACGAAACAGTGGCAGAGCACCGCATCGGGAGTTCTGATCGGTTTGGGAGTTGGCGTGGGTCTGGGCATTTTGCTGGCGCCGAAATCCGGCAAGGACACGCGCGATCAGATAGTGAGCACGGTCAAGGACGGCATCGATGGAGCGCTGGCCCAGGGCGAAAACATTACCCGCCGCGCACAGCAACGCCTGGAAGAGGCGCGCCAGCGCGTGAAAGACGCCGCGGAGGCCGCCGAGCAGGCCTATCGCGACGCGGAGCAATCCGCGGTTTCCTAGGCTCTCTCGAATCTTGGCAACGGTTCTATCGAATGTGCACGGCCCAGCACCACGCTCGATTGATCTCGCTCCATCACGCGAGATCCAGGGAGAATGAAACGCGATGAAGACCAAGCCGGTTCGGAAGCCTGCGAAAGTTCACGAAGGCGTTCTGGTGGATATGGCTCGAACGATCGGAACAACGCTCGGAACTCTGGCGGCCAAAACGCGGATGGCAGCGGGCACGGTGTCGAGCATGCCCAGCCCTCCGGCGCGGGTGCGCAAGACCCGGGCGAAGGCCGCCAAGCGGCGCGCCAAACGCAAGGCCTGAGGTCGCCACCAATAAGTACGAACCTGGCCGCAATGACCGGGCTTCTTCATGAAGCCTGATTTTTCCACCGTTTTCAGCGAAGTGTGTCTCCCCGAGATAGAGTAAGATGTAAGCCGCACGAACCAACGGATGACGACGACTATCCCATCTGTGCGCTTGTTCGCCGAGGCGGAAGGACCGATCCGCGGCGAACTTTTCAGCGCAGAGCGGCTCGAGCAACACGCCGAAAATCTCGCCGCCGCCCAGGTTACCACTCAGGATATCGGAGAAGGACGCCCGCTTCTTCCGCGCGTTTTGGAGAATGGCCGGATCCTGCTGGAGTATTACCGCGCCACCGCCAACACCATCCAGCAGGGCGGCGCCATCGCGCCGGCCGCCGAGTGGCTGGTCGACAATTTTTATATTGTTGAGGAGCAGCTTCGAGAAATCCGCGACGACTTGCCGCGCGGATTTTACCGCCGTCTGCCCAAGCTGGCTTCCGGGCACCTTGAAGGTTACCCGCGCGTTTTCGGTGTGGCGTGGGCTTTTGTCGCGCACACCGACAGCCGCTTTGAGCCGGATCTGCTGCGGCGCTTCGTCAACGCCTACCAGAAAGTTCAGCCTCTCACCATCGGTGAGCTGTGGGCGCTGGCCATCACGCTGCGCGTAGTGCTGGTGGAAAACCTGCGCAAATTGGCCGACAGCATCGTGCGCAGCCGCAAGGCGCGCGAGGAGGCGGACCGCCTGGTCGACAGCCTGCTGGGGCTCGGCGACCTGCCGGCCGTTACGCCCGATGTATTCCGCCGTTTTGAAAATGAACCGTTGGAACGGGCGTTTGCCGTGCAACTGGTGCAACGGCTGCGCGACATGGATCCCAAGGTCGGCCCGATTCTCCTGTGGCTTGACAAGCGCCTCGACGCCCAGGGAACCACGTCCGATGAAATCGTTCGCGCCGAGCATCAGGATCAAACCGCGATGACGGTGACCGTGCGCAACGTGATCACCAGCATGCGTCTGATGTCGGCGTTCGATTGGCACGAATTTTTCGAGAGTATCAGCATCGTCGATGAAGTGCTGCGCGAAGGCAGCCGCTTTGAGGAAATGGATTTCTCCGCTCGGGATTATTACCGCAAAGCCATTGAAGAACTCTCCCGGGGTTCCGAGCATTCCGAAATCGAAATCGCCAGGCGCGCGTTGCAGCATGCCAAGCATGCCCAGGCGCAACATGCGAGCCAGGTCGCCGAACGCATGCTCCCGGCGGATGATCCCGGCTATTACTTGGTCTCAAAAGGGCGCGCGGAATTTGAGCGCGAACTGGGATATCAGGCGCCGTGGAAACAAAAATTCCTGCGCATTTACGTGCGGGCGGCCGCATGGGGCTATCTGGGAACGATTCTGGTGCTGACCGCGGCGATTCTGGCGCTGCCTTTGGTTTATTCATGGGATCGCGGTGTGGCGGCGATTTACCTCATCCTGGTCGGACTGATAGGCGCCATTCCGGCCTCAGACCTGGCAATTGCGCTGGTGAACCGCACGGTCACGACGCTACTCGGGCCGCGCGCGCTACCGCGACTGGAACTGCTGGACGGCGTGCCGGAATCGCTGCGCACGATCGTGGTGATGCCCACGCTGCTCACGGGGCCGGACGCCATCAAGGAGCAAGTCGACCGGCTGGAAATTCATTATCTGGCCAATCCTGATGGCGACGTCCGTTTCGCTTTGCTTTCCGACTGGATGGATTCGACCTCGGAAACCGTGGCGGATGACGACGATCTGCTGGCCGCCGCGGCAGCGGGCGTTGACCGGCTCAACCAGCGCCATGGTCCGGCGCCGGGCGGCGGCGAGCGATTTTTCCTGTTTCATCGCAAGCGCGTGTGGAATGAATCGCAAGGGAAATGGATGGGGTGGGAGCGCAAGCGCGGGAAACTGGAGGAGCTCAACCGATTCCTGCGCGGGAGGTCCGACACCACATTTATTCCTGCCGCTGGCCGCAGTCTGGAGCCGATCCCCGGCGTTCGTTACGTCCTGACGCTCGATGCCGACACGCGCGTTCCGCGAGGTACCGTGGCCCGCATGGTGGGAACCATGGCCCACCCCCTCAATCAGCCGATTTACAGCGCCCGCGAAGGGCGCGTGGTCCAGGGATACGGAATCATCCAGCCCAGAATCACGGCGACCCTGCCGGCCAATCGGGACGGCTCGCTGTTTCAGAGAATTTTTTCCGGTCCGAGCGGCATGGATCCGTACGCATTCGCGGTTTCCGATGTCTACCAGGATTTGTTTGCCGAAGGCACCTATACGGGAAAAGGCATCTACGACGTCGACGCGTTCGAGGAAGCTCTGACCGGGAAGGTCAACGAAAACACGCTGCTCAGCCACGACTTGCTCGAGGGGATCTTCGCGCGAGCCGGTCTGGCGTCGGACATCGAACTGTTCGAAGAATTTCCCTCGCACTATACCGTCTCCGCGTCGCGGCAGCACCGGTGGGCGCGCGGCGATTGGCAACTCCTGCCCTGGCTGCTCGGAAAGGGAGGCAAATCGCGCGGTAAGGGCAGCCACTTCTCGATTCCCCTCATTAGCCGCTGGAAGATGCTGGACAATCTGCGGCGCACATTGTCAACGCCGGCGTTATTCCTGACATTTTTTCTGAGCTGGCTGATCCCAGGGCTTTCGCCGCTGGTGTGGACGGGATTTGCCCTGGCCATGATCTCCATCCCGCCGCTGATGCCGTTTCTCGCCGGGCTTCGGCCGATTCGCAAGGGAACTTCCACACGCAGCCATATTCGATCCGTGCTGGGCGATCTTTTCCTCGGGCTGTCACAGATCGGCCTGACGATTACGTGTCTCGCGTACCAGGCCTGGCTCATGGCGGACGCCATTGTGCGGACCCTGGTGCGCATGTTCATCACCCGCAAAAATCTCTTGGAATGGGTGACCGCCGCACAGGCCAAGCACGCTGCGGATCTGGAAATTCTGGGAATCTTCCGCCAGATGATTGGCGGGTTCGTCCTGGCGGTGGTGGCGCTGGGCGTGGTCATTGAGGCCCGGCCGCATGCATTGCCGGTGGCGCTGCCGTTCGTGGCCTTGTGGATCACCGCGCCGATCTTCGCGCTGCGGATCAGCCTGCCCCCGAGACTCACGGATATTGAACCGCTCTCGCCCGCGGATGCGACGGATCTGCGCCGGATCGCGCGCCGCACCTGGCGTTTTTTCGAAACGTTTGTGACCGCCGAGGACAACTGGCTTCCTCCGGACAATTTTCAGGAAGACCCGAAACCGATTCTGGCGCATCGGACCTCGCCCACGAATATTGGCCTGTATCTGCTTTCCACGATCGCGGCGCGGGATTTCGGCTGGCTGGGCACGCTGGATGCCGTGGAGCATCTGGAAGGAACGGTGGGAACGCTAACCCGCATGGAGATGTTCCGCGGCCACCTCTACAACTGGTACAACACGTCGAATTTGCAGCCGCTAGACCCGAAATATATTTCTTCGGTTGATAGCGGAAACCTTGCGGGCGATCTGATTGTCCTCGGAAACAGTTGCCGTGAGCTGATTCACAGCAAGGTTGTCGACGGGCGGCTGCTGACGGCTCTGAAGGATACAATTTTTTTCCTGCGCGAATCACTGGCCGCCGGCGCGGAACCGCTGCGCAGCCATGCGGTCACCCAGAAGCAGCTCAGCAATGCCGTGGACGCGCTGGAAGTTTTGCTCGACGCTGCGCCTGTCGACGCCATGGAGTGGGCCTCCTTGCTGGTGGAATTGAGGGAGCAGGCGCAGACCATCGATGACATCGGGCTGGCGCTGGCGCAGGAGCAAGGCGATCCGCAAAACTCGGAATTGCGCGTGTGGTCGGCGGCGGTACGGAACTGCGTGGAAAGCCACGCGCGCGACATGGAATTGGTGAATCCCTGGGTCCGCCTGCAGTCCAAGCAGATGTCGGAAGTGCTGGCTCGCTTCACCGGGCAGTTGCCGGAGTGGAAAAATCTGCGGGCCATTCTATTGAGAATGCCGACGCTGGAGGGCGCCGCGGAGCATTTTAAGCCCGTGTTGGACGAGTTGGCGGTAATTCGCGAGCGCTTACTGCGCGACGCTTCCAAGAACGGCGAGCTGCTGTCCAGCGTCGGCTGGCTGAATAACGCCATCACCCGCTGCTCAGCGGATTCAGAATCCACCGTGCACCGTCTCATGCGCCTTGCACAGACCAGCGATGCCATGTTTTTCGGAATGGATTTCAAATTCCTGTTCGACCACACCAAGAAGCTTTTTTCGATCGGTTTCCGCGTGGCCGACGCAACTCTCGACCTCAGTTGTTACGATTTGCTGGCGTCCGAAGCGCGGCTGACCAGTTTCATCGCGGTGGCCAAGGGCGACGTGCCGTCCTCGCATTGGTTCCGGCTGGGCCGCTTCATGACGCCGGTGGGCCGCGGCTCCGCGCTGATTTCCTGGTCGGGTTCGATGTTCGAGTATCTGATGCCGGCGCTGGTGATGCGATCTCCCGAAGGCAGCATGCTCAGCCAGACTTACCGGCAAATCGTGCGCCGGCAGATTGAATACGGGCAGGAACGCGGCGCTCCGTGGGGAGTCTCGGAGTCGGCCTTCAACGCGCGCGATCTGAACCTGACGTATCAATATCAGGGATTCGGAATTCCGGGTCTGGGCCTGAAGCGCGGCCTCAGCGAAGACATCGTGATCTCGCCGTACTCGACGGCGCTGGCGGCGATGATTTTTCCATCCGAAGCGCTGGCGAATTTCAAGCGGATCGCCAAGGTTGGCGGCGAGGGCCGGTATGGATTTTACGAATCCCTCGACTACACGAAAACGCGAGTGCCCGAGGGCAAGGACGTAGCCGTCATCTACGCGTTCATGGCCCACCACCAGGGAATGTCGCTGGTGTCGCTGGCCAACGTTCTGGAGGACGGCGTGATGCGCACGCGCTTCCACGCCGATCCGATTGTGCAGGCCACCGAGCTTCTGCTGCAGGAGCGCACACCGCGTGACACGCTGGTGGCGCGGCCCCGCGCGGAGGAAGTTTCGGCGGTCGCCAAGGTACGCGACTTCACTCCGCCAGTAGTGCGCCGGTTTACCTCGCCGGACGATGCCACGCCGCGAACGCAATTGCTATCCAACGGAAATTACACGGTGATGATGACCGCCGCCGGTTCGGGCTACAGCCGCTGGCGGGACATTGCCATCACGCGCTGGCGCGAAGACGCCACACGCGACTGCTGGGGCACCTATTTCTTCGTGCAGGATGAGCAGTCCCAGAACATCTGGTCGGCCGGATACCAGTGCGCCGGCGTCGAACCCGACCATTACGAAGCCGAGTTTTATGAGGATCACGTGGAATTTTTCCGGCGGGACCGCTCGCTGAACACCAAGCTCGAGGTGGTGGTTTCGTCTGAGGAAGACGCGGAAGTCCGGCGCGTCTCCATTACCAATCTGGGAGCGCGCACCCGCGACATTCAGGTCACTTCCTATGCGGAGCTTTCGCTGATCGCGCAGGCCGCCGACGTGGCCCATCCCGCTTTTGCCAATTTGTTTGTCGAGACGGAATTTATCCCCGACCTCGGCGCTCTGCTGGCCACGCGGCGCAAGCGCTCGCCCGAAGACCCTTCGGTGTGGGTCGCCCACGTCATGTTCGTCAACGGGGAAACCGTGGGCGAGTTGGAATATGAAACCGATCGCTCGCGTTTTCTGGGCCGCGGACGTACGCTGCGGAATCCCGCGTCGGTCGCCGGCGGCAGGAAACTTTCGAATACTGTAGGTTCGGTGCTGGATCCCTCAATGAGCCTGCGGCGAACCGTGCGCATCGAACCCGGCAACACCGCGCACCTGGTGTACACGACGATCGCAGCGCAAACCCGCGAGCAGGCCCTCGACCTCGCCGATCGCTACCGCGACGCGCGCGCCTTTGAGCGCACCCTGACGCTGGCCTGGACGCACGCGCAGGTGCAGCTCCACCACCTGGGAATCGGGCCCGATGAATCGCAGCTCTTTCAGCGTCTGGCCAACGCCGTAATCTATCCCGAACCTCCGCTGCGGCCGACCTCCGACCAGCTCGCGCGCACGAATATCGACATCTCCACTCTTTGGAGCCTCGGGATTTCCGGCGATTTGCCCATCATTCTGGCGGTGATCGACAACGAGGAAGACGTGGACGTGATCCGCCAGTTGTTGCGCGCGCACGAATACTGGAGAATGAAACAACTGTCGGCCGATCTGGTGATCGTCAACGAAAAGCCGCCATCCTACAACCAGGATTTCCAGGGATCGCTCGAGGCGCTGGTGCACGGCAGCCAGTTGCGGCTATCGCCGGACTCAGGAAATACGCGCGGCCGCATTTTCCTGGTGCGCGGAGACCTGATCACGCCGCAAACCCGCGCGCAGCTTCAAAACGTCGCGCGGCTGCTGATCATCGGCCGCCGCGGCACATTGTCGGAGCAGATCGGACGGTCGCAATCGCTGAGCCGCGAACCTGCGGCGGCGCCCGTGCGGCGGCGATTGCGGGTCCCCAAGAACGCGGAAATCCCGCGGCCGGAATTGGATCTGGAATATTTCAACGGCATCGGCGGATTTGACAAGAACGGGCGCGAGTACGTGATGGTTCTTGGAGAAGGATTGCGCACCCCTGAGCCGTGGGCCAACGTCGTGGCCAATCCCAATTTTGGTTTCCTGGTCACTGAGTCCGGCTCCAGCTTCACCTGGGCGATCAATAGTCACGAAAATCAGATCACTCCCTGGTCCAACGACCATCTCTCCGATCCATCCGGCGAAGTGATTTATGTTCGCGACGAAGCGACCGGCGAAATCTGGTGTCCCACGGCGCTGCCGATCCGCGATGAAGCCGCCGTGTACATCGCGCGCCACGGCCAGGGGTTCAGCCGCTTTCAGCACGAATCCCACGGAATCGCGCTGGACCTGCTGGAGTTCGTTCCTCCGGGAGACTCGATCAAGATTTGCCGGCTGTCGCTGAAAAACAATTCCGGCCGGTCGCGGCGGCTTTCGGTCACGGCATATGTCGAATGGGTTCTCGGAAGTTCCCGAACGGCATCGGCGCTCTACGTGGTCACGGAAGTGGACCAGGATACCGGGGCGCTCTTTGCACGGAACGCCATGAACAGCGAGTTTGGCGGACGAGTCTCGTTTGCGGATCTGGCGGGGAAGCAAACTGCTCTCACCGGGGACCGGGCCGAATTTGTGGGCCGCAACGGAACTTATCAGCGTCCCGCGGGTCTGGATCTGGGGCACACCTTTTCAGGAAAGGTTGGCGCGGGCCACGATCCGTGCGCCGCGCTACAAGCGCCCGTGGAATTGCGGGTAGGCGGTGCCGCTGAAATCGTATTCTTCCTCGGCCAGTCTGAGAATAAGGAACAAGCCCGGGAACTGTTGCGCCAGTATCGCAGCAAGGATCTGGATCGCGTGCTGCTGGAAGTGACCACCGGTTGGGATGACGTCCTCGATGCTGTGCAAGTCACCACTCCGGACCGCGCTACCGATCTGTTGCTCAACCGCTGGCTGCTGTACCAGACGCTGTGCTGCCGCGTCTGGGCGAGAGCCGGATTTTATCAATTGAGCGGCGCGTACGGATTCCGCGACCAGCTTCAGGACGTGATCGCGCTGCTCACCGCTCGCCGTGAAGTCGCGCGCGAACAAATTTTGCGCGCGGCCTCGCGGCAATTTATCGCCGGAGATGTGCAGCACTGGTGGCACCCGCCGTCCGGCCGCGGAGTGCGAACGCGCATCTCGGACGATCGCGTGTGGCTGCCGTACACGGTGGTCCAGTTTCTGGAAGCCACCGGCGACACCGCCATCCTGGACGAGATGGTTCCGTTTCTCGATGGGGATGTGCTGGCGGAGGGGCAGAGCGAATCGTACTTCCAGCCCAGCCGCTCCGCCGAGACCGGCACTCTGTTCGAACATTGCGCCCGCGCGCTGGACTGCAGCCTCGCCGTCGGCAGCCACGGGCTTCCGCTGATGGGCACCGGTGACTGGAACGACGGCATGAATCGCGTCGGCCAGCAGGGCAAGGGCGAAAGCGTTTGGCTGGGCTTTTTTCTGCATACGGTTCTCTGGGAGTTTTCGAAGCTTGCGGATGCGCGCGGAGAATCGAGGAGAGCCGAGACGTGGCGCCTGCAAGTGAGCGCTCTGAAAGCGGCGCTGGAGCGCGAGGGCTGGGACGGAGGCTGGTATCGCCGCGCCTTTTACGACGACGGCACGCCGCTGGGGTCTGCTGCAAACACGGAATGCCGCATCGACTCCATCGCGCAGTCGTGGGGAATGTTCAGCGGCGGCGCGGAGATTGGAAGAGCGGCGCGCGCCATGGAGGCTGTCAACCAACAACTGGTGCGCGCCTCGGATGGATTGGTGCTGCTGCTGACGCCGCCCTTCGATCACACGCCGCAGGATCCCGGCTACATCAAGGGCTACGTTCCGGGAATTCGCGAGAATGGCGGGCAGTACACGCATGCCGCGGTGTGGACTCTGATGGCGTTCGCGGCACTCGGGGACGGAGACAAGGCGGGGGAACTGCTCCGGATTCTCAATCCTATCAACCGTTCGGGTTCGCGCGCGGGCGTGCAGCGCTACAAGGCCGAGCCCTACGTGTTGGCCGGCGACGTGTATGCCGAAGCGCCGCACGTCGGACGCGGGGGCTGGACGTGGTATACCGGATCGTCGGGTTGGTTTTACCGCGCCGGGTTGGAATGGGTTTTGGGATTCCGCGTCCGCGGGACGACGCTCAGCATCGATCCGTGCATTCCGCGCGCCTGGCCCAACTATTCAATCTACTTCCGCTACCATTCCGCCAGGTACAACATTCGCGTGGAGAATCCCCGTGGAGTAAGTCGCGGAATTGTGCGGGTGGAATTTGACGGGAAAACAGTTTCGGGTCCCGCCAACGTTACTCTCGCCGATGACGGCGTTGAGCACCACCTCCTCGTAGTGCTGGGCTGAGCGCCGGCGCGCGAATTCACAGGCTGCACAAAACACTCAATACCTTGTCATTCTGAGCGAAGCGAAGAATCTCTCTTCGATTTATGTCGAGGCAACAACA
>Ga0209168_10003722_pt1 | contig 10337 bp, 10 predicted proteins | sample Coa_R1_FD_187156 | JGI IMG/M metagenome (GOLD analysis project Ga0209168, IMG submission 187156) | Surface soil microbial communities from Centralia Pennsylvania, which are recovering from an underground coalmine fire - Coalmine... | ecosystem: Environmental > Terrestrial > Soil > Unclassified ... | reverse complement strand
GCTTCTTGGTATGTTCGATGGCAGTTTGGGAAATATCCATAACGGTGACATTGCGGTATCCGCTGGCAAGCAAGTCATCGACCAAGGTGGATTCACCGCCCCCAACGTCGATGATCGAAGCGGAAAGCTCACCCGCAACGCGTTTGATCAGGGCTAGCGAAATTTCGAGATGGGGACGGTACCAACTGACCTCGGTGGGCGCCTTGGTGCGGTAGACTTTTTCCCAGTGTGCCTGCGCATCCATCCCAATCACCAGTTTAAGCGGACGAGATGAAGGTGTACGCGCGGCGGGTGCAGATACGGGCTTCTAAGTAACAGCCGCACAACGAACGCGGGTGGCAGTTATTTTCGGGAGTGAGGCGGCCGCCCGCCTCTGTGCGGCTTCTAAGTAACAGCCGCACAACGAAGGCGGGCGGCAGTTATTTTTCGGGAGTGAGGCGGCCGCCCGCCTCTGTGCGGCCATTCAGTAATCGGCGACACTGCCGTCCGGGAAAACATAGTTCGGCCGCGTGACTGGCTTGTAAGGGTGTTTCGCCGCCACCCGCTCGTCGATATCCACGCCCAGGCCCGGGCGGGTGGGAAGTTCGGCATATCCGTTGTTCACCTTCACCGCGCCACCATAGAACAGGTCCTGGATCCATGGCTCTTTTTTGGGCGAATATTCTTGCGCCGTACAGGCGGGAGTGGTGGCGCTCACGTGCAGCGAAGCGAGCGTGCTGACTTCGCTTTGCGGATTGTGCGGCGCCATTTCGATGCGGAAAGTCTCCGCAATCGCGCCGATCTTTTTCAGCTCCAGGATTCCGCCGGCGTGGCAGACATCGGGTTGTACGTAGTTCACAAGGTGCCGCGAACAGAGATCGATGAAACCGTACTTGGTGAACAGCCGCTCGCCGGTCGCCAAGGGGACCTTGGTCTTCTGGCGAAGAAGCGCGAGTTCGCCGAGGTCTTCGAGCTGGGTGGGTTCTTCCACGAACATGGGGTGTAGATCTTCTATGCGCGTGCAGAAATCGACGGCCATAACGGTGGTCAATTGGCCGTGCGCGTCGATGCAGATATCGAAGTCGTCACCTACCGCTTTACGCACCGCTTCGAGCTTGCGCACTGCTTCACGGACGGCGAAGCCAGGACGGACGACATCATGTTCGACGGTGATGAAACCGGATTTGGCCGCCGTGTAGCCTTCGCTCTTCGCCTGCAGGAACGCTTCCGGAGTGCTGCCGACGTCTTTATACATGCGGATCCGCTGGCGGGCTGCGCCACCGATCAGCTTATAAATCGGCATGTCGAGCGCCTTGCCTAGAATATCCCAGAGGGCGATTTCGACGGCGCTGATGGCGCTATTCAAGATAGGACCGCCGCGCCAGCGCGGGTAGCGGAACATGCCCTGCCAGAGCAGCTCAATATCGCTGGGATCTTTGCCAGTGAGGAATCGCTCCTGCTCGAGGATGGCCTGGGAGACCGTCGCCTCTTTACTGGTGACCGAGCCTTCCCCGAGCCCAGTGACACCCTGGTTTGTCGAGATCTTGCAGAAGACCCAGTTCACACTGCCAACATTCACGACGATCGTTTTGATGCCGGTGATTTTCAGATTCAGCGAACGGGCTGGTTGAATCGCCTGCGCGGCCGCGATCGCCGGCGCGGCCGCAGCCGCGAAAAATTCTCTGCGAAGCATAACGGAGCTATTCTGTCATGTCCGCCGGGCGCCACGGGCGCGGGAGTAAAATGCATTATCCTAGTGCAGTATTCCTAGTTATGTCGAGACTCCAGTGCGGTAACCGAAGAGAATTTCTACAAGCGGCTCTGGCAACAAGTGCTTTGGCGCAGGGGGCGCAGCACCTCCCTGCCGCGAACATTATCGACACGCACACACATTTCTACGATCCCTCGCGACCGCAAGGCGTTCCGTGGCCGCCAAAAAGCGATGCCATTCTCTACAAAACCACGTTGCCGGCGCGCTATCGCGACCTTGTCCGGCCGCTCGGGGTCCGGGGCACTATCGCAATCGAAGCCGATGCATGGCTGGAAGATAACCAGTGGGTGCTGGATCTGGCAAAGGACAACCCCATCATTGTGGGATTCATGGGGCATCTGGAGCCCGGAAAGCCGGAGTTCCGTCAACACTTGGCGCGGTTTGGACGAAATCCGCTGTTCCGGGGCATCCGGTTAAACGATCGGGCAATCGCCAGCGGGCTGAGGCAGGCGGCCTTTGTCGAAGACCTGCAGCGCCTCGTGGATCGCGATCTGGCGCTGGACACGATCGGAGACGCACCGCTCTATGCCGATCTTGTCACGCTGACCGACAAAGTTCCAAAGCTGCGAATGATTATCGACCACATGCCGCTGGATGCCCCGGCGGACCCACAAACGCGCCTGCAAGCAACGGCGGCGCTGCGCCACTTGGGACAGAGGCCACTCGTGTATTCGAAAGTATCCGGTGTGCTGCGGCGAGTGAACGGCGTTGTGCCATCCGATGTGAAGTTCTATCGCAAGAGCCTCGACGAACTCTGGGTCACGTTTGGTCCCGATCGCCTGGTGTATGGGAGCAACTGGCCGGTGAGCGACCACCTGGCTCCTTATGCGACGGTGTTAAAAGTGGTGCAGGAATATTTCGCGACGAAAGGGGCCGAGGCCTCGGAGAAATATTTTTGGAGAAATTCAGCGGCATTTTATAAGTGGAGAGCGCGCACATAAGACCGATTGCCGCCTGCTATCCTGAGTGAAGTGCCGCCGCCGTTAAATATTCATCTGGAGCAGTACGACGGGCCGCTGGACCTGTTGCTGGACCTGATCCGCAAGCAGCAGATCAATATCTACGACATCCCGATCGCGCAGATTATGCAACAGTATCTCGAATACATGCAGCGCGCCGTCGAGATGGATATCGAGCTCAGTTCGGAGTTCGTCTACATGGCCGCGACTCTTATCCACATTAAATCGAAGATGTTGCTGCCACGCGATCCGGAACTGGAGAAGCTGGATCCCGAAGGAGACCCCCGGCAGGAGCTGGTGGAGCGCCTTCTCGAGCATGAGCGCTTCAAGGCCGCGGCGGAAATGCTCCACCAGAAGCGCGTGATCGAAGACGCTGTTTGGTCGAATCCGCAGATTCACGCGTTTTTGTCGGAAGACGAAAATCCCAGTGTGGCGGTTACGCTTTTCGATCTGGTAAAGACTTTTCAGGAGATCCTGGAGCGGGCCAGGACGCGGCCGATGTATGAGATCGGCAGCGACGACGTCAGCGTGCCGGATATGATCCGGTTCCTGCGCGGGACAGTCGGGAAGCTGCGCGGCAGCGAAACCGTCTCCGTAAGAAGCTTGTTCGAGGAACAAAAGAGCCGGCGTGCGATGATCTGCCTGTTTCTGGCGATGCTCGAAATGGTAAAGCTTCAAGTTGTAACGCTAGTCCAGAGCGAGGCGTTCGGCGAGATTGTGCTGAAGCGCAGCAAGGCATTTGACTCCGCTGCCGGCTCCGGCCCGGCGGAAATCGCGATTGAAGAGGATTACAAGTAATCGGATGGAAGATCTGGAAGTGAATACGGAAGCGGAGTCCGCCGAAGAGACGGCCGCGGCGCCGGAAGGGACTGTCGAGACATCAGCTTCGATGGCCGGCGACGAGAGCGTGCCGGCGCCGGACGCAATGCTGCCAACCGCGGAAGCGGCTGTAGACGACACGGTGCTGAAAGCCGTACTTGAGGCGGTGATCTACGTGACCGACGAACCTCTGGAGGCGCGGCAGATCGCCGGGGCGCTAACTCAACCGCTCGAGCGCGTGAAAAGATTGTTGGACGAGCTGGTTGCCGACTATGCCAAGCCAGAGCGCGGATTAAGCGTGCGCGAGCTAGCGGGCGGCTACAAGATGTCCACTAAGGCGGAGCATCACGAAGCCGTGCGCGCATTCGTCAAGAATCTGAAACCGGCGTTCAAGCTCTCACTCGCGGCACTTGAAACGCTGGCGGTAATTGCCTATAAGCAGCCGATCACCGCGCCCGAAATCATGGAAATCCGCGGCGTGCAGGGCGCTGGTGTTCTGAAAACGCTGATCGACCGTAAGTTGATTGCAACCTCTGGCCGCAAGAGCGTAGTGGGCAAGCCAATTCTGTACAAGACCACGAAGGAGTTCCTGATTCAGTTCGGTCTCAAGGATCTGGCTGAGCTGCCGACACTGAAGGAATTCGAGGAGCTGGGCCGCCTGGCACTGAGCGACAGCGAACCGGAGCCCCCGTCTACGGCAGAATTCTCCACACCAGCGGTTGAATCCTCTTTCGAACAGATAGCCGAACCAGAGGCGGCAGCGAAAGCCTCCGGGGAATCCGACGATCCGCCTGAAACGGATAATGGCTAGCGAGCGCCTGCAGAAAATTCTCTCTCGCGCCGGCATTGCCAGCCGGCGTAAGGCTGAAGAAATGATCGTCGAAGGGCGCGTTCGCGTGAACGGCGCGGTGGTCACGGAGCTGGGCACGAAAGCGGATCTCGAAACCGACCACATCAAAGTGGATGGGAAGGTGGTGCACGCGCCACGGCAGCTCGTCTATCTCGCGCTGAATAAGCCGAAGAGCTGCGTCACCACTGTTTCCGATCCGCAGGGCCGCGAAACGGTGATGAAATTCTTGCGCAATGTGAAGGAACGGGTCTATCCGGTCGGCCGCCTCGACTACAACAGCGAAGGTTTGCTGCTGCTCACCAATGACGGCGAATTCGCGAACCGCATTATGGCGGCCAAGAGCAAGGTGCCGAAAACTTATGTGGTGAAAGTGAACGGCTATCTGACCGCGCAACAGGAAGCACAGTTTCGCGAAGGCGTGCCGATCGCAGGACGAAAAACCGCGCCGGCACGGCTCAAACTAATCAAGCGCGCCGAGAATCCCTGGTACGAAGTTGAGCTAACCGAAGGACGGCAGAACCAAATCCGGCTGATGTTCCAGCATTTCGGCCGGCTGGTAGAGAAGCTCCGGCGCGTCAAAATTGGACCGCTTGAGTTGGACGTGCCGCCCACCGAATTTCGTCCGCTTACGCCGCGCGAGGTTGAACGGTTTAAGAAGGTTCTCGGCATGGGACCCGAGTGAGGACACCGCCGCCTTCTCTGCGCTTGTAAGATAACAAGCGTAATCTAGTGGCACAGAGGCGGCCGGCCGCCTTCGTTGCGCGGCTGTTACTTAGAAGCTAATGGATGGGAGATTAGAAAATGTCTATACAGAATGGCAGGATGATGGACCGGCGCGGATTATTGAAGACCTCGGCCGCGCTAGTGGGCGGAGCCCTTCTGGGTAGGAGCGGCAAGGCCGCCCCGGAGCCCCAAGTCAAGAATGTGAATACAAATTCGAGTCCTTCGACTTTGAAGATCACGGATCTACGTGTGGCCACCGTGCGGAAACCGGGACCGAGCCCATGCACGATCGTACGGCTGTACACAAATCAGGGCGTGGAGGGACTCGGCGAAGTTCGAGACGGCGCCAGCGCCACCTACGCCCTTTTTCTGAAGAGCAGAATTCTAGGCGAGAATCCGCTCAAAATCAGTTATCTTTTTGAAAAAATCAAGCAGTTCGGCGGCGGCGCGCGCCAGGCGGGCGGAGTGGTCGCTATCGAAGAGGCGCTCTGGGATATCGCGGGCAAAGTATATGGCGTCCCCATCTACCAAATGCTGGGGGGCAAATTCCGCGACAAGATTCGGATTTATGCGGACACGGAGGAGTCGAAGGATATTGACGTCTACGCGAAGCGCATGAAAGCCCGCAAGGAGCAAATGGGCATCACGTGGCTGAAGATGGACCTGGGCTCCTATATGGTGGAAGACATTCCGGGCACGGTGACTCGCCCTTCGGGATTGAGCAGATGGGAACTCAGCAGCTTGCCTCATCCGTTCCTCGCCGAGGAGGTGACAGATAAGGGCATCGAGAAACTCTGCGAATACGTCGCGGCAATCCGCGAGGCGGTGGGCATGGAGATCCCGCTTTCAATGGATCACCTGGGCCATATCGGCGTGAATTCCATTATCCGGTTAGGAAAAGCGTATGAGAAATACAATCTTTCCTGGATTGAGGATGTGATCCCATGGCAGTATACCGATTTGTTGGCGCACATCACGGCGGAGAGCCCCACTCCGACAATCACGGGTGAGGACATCTACCTGAAGGAAGGATTCATCAATCTCTGCCAGAAACACGCGGTCAGCAAGATTCATCCGGACATTTCCACGTCGGGTGGAATTCTCGAGACACATAAAATCGGCGAGGCTGCTATGGAATACGGCGTTCCAATGGCGATGCATTATGCCGGCCTGCCAATAGGCGCGATGGCGAGCGTTCACTGCGCGGCAGCCACGGAGAATTTCCTGGCGTGCGAAAATCACTCGCTGGATGTCCCGTGGTGGCAGGATCTGGTGGAAGGGATCGAAAAGCCGATCATCAACCAGGGATTCATTACGGTTCCAGATAAGCCCGGTCTGGGCATCACACTGAACGAGGATGCCGTGAGGCAGCATCTGGCGCCGGGAACCGGTTATTTCGAGCCGACGACCGCGTGGGACAAGGAACGATCGTGGGACCGGCTTTGGAGCATGGCGCCACCCAGAGCGGCGACAAACGCGGGTTGAGCGAAGGTGCTGTAAACCCGCGCGGGTTCCGGTCCTTGAATACCGTCGCCCGGTAGCTACTGCGGGCCTCGCGGGCTGAAGTTCGCACACAATTATTTATTCCATAACAATGGCGATGGAACGTTCAGCGATGTGAGCGGCGTTGCCGGGATCTCATCCCTGGGTCACGGATATGCGATGACGGCAATGGCCGCCGACCTGGATAACGATGGATGGACGGATCTATATGTCGCCTGCGATTCAACACCAAGTTATCTTTTGCGCAATCAGCGGAACGGGACCTTGAAAGATGAGCTTTCGATCGCGACGCCGCTGTCAGCGAGGACGGCATGGAGCAAGCTGGCATGGGTGTCGCGATTGCCGATATCGATTTAGACGGCAGCTTGGACATCTTCAAGACACATTTTGCCGACGACACCAGCATTCTGTACAAGAACGATGGAACCGGCAACTTCTCCGACGAGACGTTGTCTGCGGGATTCGCGGTGGAGGCGCGCTATGTCAGTTGGGGGGCTGGAGTTTTCGATTTCGATAACGATGGCTGGCCGGACATTTTGTCCGCGCGGAAATAATATTCCTGAACAGTGTCCCGCAGGGCCCAAGGCACCCAGCCGGCCGGCATCGACCAATGGTTCGGTCCCCCTACCCCATCCTGATCCTCGACGGCCCCTCCGCCTCCGGCAAATCCATCGCCGCCCGCATCCTCCGCGCTCTCCTCGATCCCCACGCCGCTCCCTTCGCCCCCATCCCCACACCGAACGCCAGGTCCTCAAAGATGCCCACCACTACCGCGTCCTCGCCTATGACCACATCACCCATCTGCCGCCCCGCCTTCAGGATGCTCTCGCCCGCGTCTCTACCGGAGCCGGACTGCAGATCCGCGACTCCAGCCGCGATCCCGTCAACCTCACCGTCCGCACCCCGGTGATCCTCACCGCCAATGAGAACTGGAAGCCGCGCGCCGATCTGGAATCCCGCGCCGTCCACATTCAACTCGCAGTCATCCCCGAATCCGAGCAGCTCCCCGAGCGGGAGATCCTGGACCGCGCCGAGGAGTTGCTGCCCTCTCTTCTGGCTACTCTGTGCCAGGCGATCGCCAAGCGTATCGCAACCAATCACTGGCCCGACAATCGCACGGCGTGGCTCATTTCCCGAACTTGCGTCACAGACCCTGCAAACGCTAACCGAGGGCGGTTCCTGGCAAGGCACCGCGACAGATCTTGTGACCTTGCTGAGCAATCTGGATCACGAGCTCCACACCAATCCCAAAGCTCTCTCGCAAGCGGGCCTGCACATCACCCGCTCCCGCACCGCCAACCAGCGAATGATCACCATAACCCTCACGAATTCCGTCGCTTCCGAGCCGCGCCTTCAGCCGGCTCCCCCATCTCCAAATCCGCCGGACCTTGCCGCTAATGTCCGCCCTCCTCAAGAGGGCACCTATAATTCACCTCGAGTGTCTATGAAGCGGCGCAGGAGCAGGAATGCCCGTTGTTATGAACAGTGCACAGGACGCGAGGGCGTCCTTACTCGGGTCGAAAACACTGCCGCCGCGTTTCGTTGTGCCCATATACGTGAATAGCGCACTGGACGCGGGGCCGTCCTCACAAACCGCGCCGGGACGCGACCTACCGAGGCTTCATCTCTTCGGGGAACACCACGTAGCCTTCTGGCGGCGGGTAAAGTTCTCGCAGCAGCTTCAATCGCTGCCGGAGATACCGGCTTTGCAGTTGGCGTGGACCGGTCTCGACGTCGATGTCGCAGCAGATGCCGTGCAGGTAGAGCGTGAGCGTGTCGGTGAAGGACTGCTCAGCATATTCGCGGAACAGCTTCGTTTCGCGGCGCACGTCGGTCTGGCGGCGCAACAGACCCTGTTTCAAACGCCAGCTTTCTTCATCCACCTCGCCATGCACCCGCGCGCGAAGTTCCTCACGCAGCAGGCGCGCGTACCGGTCCTGCGATTCCGGCGGGCGGTGTCCGGCGGCCATGGAGGCCAGCAAATGATAGAAGCGGTAATGGTATTCGGCGACGTCCTGACCCTTCAACGCAAAGACGAGGACAGCCTCGTTACCCGATTGGAGTTGCGCAGCCCACGAGAGCCGGTTTTCGGGGGGCTTTTCGATGGAGACGTAATCGGCGACGGAGTTCGTCTGTTTCTCTTTGCCGTTCGCTTTCTCCAGATAGGGAACCAGGATGATAGAGATCTTCGGCAAACGCGAAGAAATGGCAGGAGGCAGAGCGGCAATGGGTTCCTGCAGGTACTCACTCAGATCTTCTTCGCTGAGCGGAACGGATGCGCAGAAATAGGAGAACGTGTTGCTGAGCGGGATCATCTCGCCGCGAAATCTTTCGGCGAATTGACCCACGCTCATCCTCGCTAACTGCGACGGAGATAACTGGGATTTGGAGATATCGGTCTGGGCGGCCATCGAGTAGCTCAGTTCTATTCTACATCGGGTCCGCGTGGTCGGCGCGGGCAGAAAACCTAGTTCATTGAAAAAAGAAGACTTATTTTACAAACAGGGGTCTGGGGTATGATTGTCCACAGCATGGGAGAGCGGCATCTGCTGAACTGTCGCACAGGGGTACGGGCCGCGTCCTCTGCGCACAAGACGCGGCGGCCTTCTCACTTGGCTGAGAAACGCGGCCGCCGCGTTCCGTTGTGCGCGTGGTACTTAGTTGCCCTTCTGCTGATTCTCTCTACGGCGGTGCTGGGTTGGGCCACAGTCCCCACGCCCCGCGAGCACCTCGGTTTTACCCCGGGCGACGACGGCAAACTGGCGGATTATTCGCAGATTCTCTCGTATTTCGAGAAACTCGAAAAATCGAGCAACCGGATCCGGCTGCTGGAGTTCGGCCAGACGTCGATGGGCAAACCGATGTATGCCGCCTTCATTTCCTCTCCGGAGAATCTGAAGAAACTCGAGCACTACCGGGATATCAACCGGAAACTCGCGCTGGGACTCGTGGATGAATCCGAAGCGCACAAACTGTCGGAGCAAGGCAGAATTATCGTGTGGATCGATTCCGGCCTGCATGCAAGCGAAGTGGCGCCGGCCCAGCATGCGCCCGAACTGGCCTATCGCCTCCTAACGGACGAAAGCGAGGAGACGCGGCGGATTCGTCAGAACGTGATTCTGATACAGGTGCCCGTGATCAATCCGGATGGGCTCGATTGGGTCGTGGAGTGGTATCGCAAGAACATAGGCACCGAGTATGAGACGGCGCCGCTGCCACGGCTCTACCAGAAGTACTCCGGCCACGATAATAATCGCGACTGGTTCATGCTGAATTTGCAAGAGACGCGCAATGTGACGCGGCTCTTATTTCAAGAGTGGTTTCCCGAAATCCTCTATAACCAGCATCAGGCGCCGCCTTTTCCGGCCCGCATTTTTGTGCCGCCCTACGCGGAGCCGCTCAATCCCAATATTCCAGCGGCGGTGATGGAGGGCATTAATCTGATCGGCGGAGCGATGCAGGAGCGCTTTGCGCGCGAAAATCAACCCGGCGTCCTTTCTTATTGGGGTTTTGACGCCTGGTGGGACGGCGGCTTACGTTCCGTTCCGGCGTTCCACAATATGCACGGCATTCTGACAGAAACCGCCGGCTACGCCTACGCGACGCCAAAGACCTACAGCCCGGGCGATTTGCCAGAGCGCTTCGGCAACGGAATTCCAACCAAAGAACCCACCGTGTTCTACGAGCGGCCCTGGCTGGGTGGCAAGTGGGGCCTGCGCAACGCGATCGATTA
>Ga0209168_10003721_pt1 | contig 10337 bp, 11 predicted proteins | sample Coa_R1_FD_187156 | JGI IMG/M metagenome (GOLD analysis project Ga0209168, IMG submission 187156) | Surface soil microbial communities from Centralia Pennsylvania, which are recovering from an underground coalmine fire - Coalmine... | ecosystem: Environmental > Terrestrial > Soil > Unclassified ... | reverse complement strand
GGCGTGTTAGAAAAGTAAATTCATAAATCAGTGGAGTTGGTGGATATGGTGGATTTGTTTTTGGTTGTTTTTAAAAAATTAGCTTGGACATTTATTGTTATTTTTTATGCATGACATAAAAGGAATCCACGAAATCAACCAAATCCACCTATTTATTAAATAGAAAGATAAAAATATGCATCTATTAAATCTTGTTAATGAAAGAGGACTTACGCCAAAATGGGTAGCTCTTACAGAAGGTGGAGAGTATCATTCACCATGCCCATCTTGTGGTGGAACAGATAGATTTATTATACAGCCAAATAAACAAATGAAAAATTGTATGGGTTATTATTTTTGCCGTCAATGCGGCGTAAAGGGCGACTCTATTCAGTTTTGTTTGGATTATCTAGATTTTACTAATTTTAAAGAAGCTGCAGATTATGCAAAAGCTAATTTGCCTAATCTAGGACACAATATTTTTACAAAAAAAAATACTCCTGATTTTTTGGCTGTACTTAATAAACCATCCAAAATCTGGGATCAACAAGCTTCAAAAATTGTTCAGGAAGCCCATGATTGTATTCTATTACAAAACGATATCTTACAAAATTTAAATAATCGTGGCTTACCTATTGATGTGATTAAAAAAAACAAAATAGGATGGCTGCCAGAAAATAAAAACTTTGAAGGGCATGAATGGGGATTAGAAAAGGAAAAAGTTTGGTTTCCTGCGGGCTTACTTATACCTACTATTGAACAAGATGGAAGTATCATAAGATTAAAAATTAGGCGCAAAGATTGGAGAATGGGTGATGAATTACCTAAATATATAGCAATATCTGGAAGCATGAAAGGCTTTAATATTATTGGCAATAAAAAGAATCATGTAGTGATAATAGTTGAGTCTGAATTAGATGCATATGCATTACATCATATTGTAGGTAATTTTGCAGTTATTATAGCCATTGGAGGATCTATAAAAAATCCTGATAGAGTGACAGGTTATTTAGCTCAAAATAAACCCTTCCTACTTATTTGCCATGATAATGATGATGCTGGAATTAATATGCTACATAAATGGAAAGATTTATATTCTCATGCACAACCCTGTCCTACACCAATTGGGAAGGATATAGGTGAGGCAATTCAGCAAGGATTTGATATTAGAGACTGGATTTTAAAAATTTTAGTTAAATTCTGGGATAAAGAAGATCAGGATTTGATATACTGGTTTCTCGATTATATACATAAATCAAGGAAAAAACATAATATCAATGAAATTTTTGTTAATACCGAACAAGAGATTATGTTAGGCCATAATTCACCCAGAGCTAAAACTCGCGAATTACAAAATGGCTTGAAATTAGTAAAGGATACATTAGACGAATATTTAAAAAAAATAAATGGTTAAAAATAGCCTTTTTCAGCGTGCAAAAATTTGCCAAAAATAAGTTTCTAATATAAATCCAATCGTATTTTAGTTAAAATATTAATAATATGTAAGTAACAAAAAAATAGGTCTCATATGGGAGTTGCACAATGAAGAAGAAAAATCTAGAAGTAATTTCAAAAGATTCACGTTTACAATACATATCACAAGAAGTATTAAATCTGTTTCCAGAAAAGGCCCAGTGGAGAGAAAGATTGCGTTATACTATGTTAATTTGGTGTGACAATAAAGATGCTTTAGAGATAGATCAGTTTTGCATTGAATATAATATTCCACGTAGAACATTATATTCTTGGCGAGACAAGTATCCTGATATAAAAGAAACCATAGATGATGTTAAGTTAATTATTGCTTCACGTAGACGAGTTTATGCAATGACAAAAAACATTGATGGAGTTTATGCCCATAAAAATCTTCATCTATATGATCCTGAATGGCATGAAGTTAATAAATATCATGCTGATTTAAAAAAACCCGAAGAAAATAGAAATCAATCATTCCAAGTTATTATGGATTGTTGGAATAGTGACTGCTTAGCCAAAAAAAGAGAGAACGATTTATTAAATAAAAAACAATAATTCAAATTGCAAATATTGAGGCCTTTTGCTTAATTTTTCTAAACATTTATATTTAGAATAGAAGAGCTTATTGTAAAAGATTAAATATAAAGTTCTAGGGGAATTTGTGAACCTTAAATTTTTTAGGATTAATATGAAAATTGCAAGACTAATATCTTTGTTGTTTATACTAAGTTGTACTAAAATTATCCATTCAGAAATTCCAAAAAATCTAAATGATTTTTATTTAACTGCAAAATTTTGGTCAAGGGTAAATGACTTTAAAAATCCAAAAATCATTAAAGATGAAATTAAAAAGAAGCTAAATCTAGACTTAGAGCCTAATGATATTCTTGTTGCAGTTAACTTAGCAATGCTTGATCGTAATAAAATGTTAAGTGAAAATTCTGCAGAGCGAATATTAAAATATATACCTCATTGGCTTCCAATTAAATACTTTTTTAATGAAAGTTTATTTGGTGAAATTGAATTAAAACGACACATGTATAATACAAAAGATGGAATATTGTATACATATATGTTTAAAACAGAAGTTGTTTTACATATGCCAAAAAGACTTGCAATTCATCCAAACTTAAAAACTAATGAAATATTAAAATTAAATATTCAATTTACACTTGCAAGTAATAATTTTATTGATGATTGGCTTTGTAGATTTAATGATAATGTTATAAAAAATTCTTTTTCCCATGAAAATGATGTTACAAAGCATTATGAATTTAAAAAATCAATAGAACTTGAACTAGCTTATAAAAATTTTAGAAGAAGAAATCAAAGTAAACTCAGCAAAATGTTCAAAAAGTTTTAAGTATAAAAGCACTACTAATCAAATACTAATGTTATCTCCAAATAAAGTTAATAACAGGGAGAATTTGTGAATCTTAAATTTTTTAAAATTGTAAAACTAATATCTCTGTTATTTATATTAAACTGTACTCATACGTTTGCTTATTCTATGACTGAATTAGAGGTTTTACAATATAAACATAACCTCTCAAAATCTCTCAATAATTCAATAACTAATGAACCGCAATTTAGAATGCTGCATGATCAATATAAAAGTACAAGTTTTTTTAATAATTCTGAAATTGAAAAATCACTTATAGAACATTTCGATAGTATTATGAAGCAAGAAATAATCAACCGTGCAACATTAAACTATAATTTAAAAAAACATCAAATGTCTCAAAGTCAAAAATATATGAAAAATAGCAACTTTGGGAAACTTACACAGGGTGCTTTGTCTTTAGGCTTATCCTCATTGGGTACATTTTTAATTTATAAAGCTATAAGAAATATTTTTTCATCAAAAAATCTTGAGTATGGTAATACTATGTTGGCAGGTGCAATTGTGCTACCCACAATTTTGAGTTACAAAGTCGGACTTGAAAAAATCCGTTTAGGATGGAGTTATACTGAAAATTTAAAGAGGCAAATAGAAGAAGTTGAAATACATATCAAGATTTTAGATTCTAATTATGCATATGCATATCCTAAAGAAGATAAATTAAGTCTTCAAATAGCTCGCTTAGGCCCTGTCATATTTATTGAAGGTCCTTACTGGTTACGTTCATTATAAAAGATGTTTTAAATTAGAGGTTTAAAAAATGAAAACTTTAAAAGTTCTACTTATATTGACAATATTTTCTAATTCTTTTGTTAAAGCAAAAGAAGCAGCAGATAATTTTACAAATTTTTATCATTTTAAAAAGGCTTGCGATAAATTACCAAATTTTGGATTAAAACAAACTAATCTATGTAAAACTTTTTTAAATGAAAAAATATTTACAACAGAAATTGAAGCTTTTTTTGAAACAGCAAATAATCAATTCAATAAAATTAATTGGATCAGTAGGAAACCAATAATTGATTCTAATAATTTTCAAGCATTTATTGAGAAGATAATAGTGCCAACTAATTCTATAATAGCTATTCATGGCGATATCCACGGAGATGTCCATTCTTTAAATAAATTTATAGAAACGTTTGTTGATTTAGGATTTCTTGATAAAGATAATCCGTTTAAAATTAAAAATAAAAATTTTTATATATTATTTCTAGGTGATTACGTTGATCGAGGTTGGTATGGAAGTGAAGTAATTTATGCAGTTTTAAGATTAAAAAATGAAAATCCAGATAACGTTTTTATGGTGCGAGGTAACCATGAAGACATAGATCTAAATTGTAGATATGGATTTGTAGGAGAAATACAAAGCAAATTCTCAAGTAAAATTTTATTGGAAAAGTTGCAACAATTTTATAATTGTTTGCCATTAGCTATATATTTGGGTTCAGGTATAGAAAATAACTACAATTTTATTCAATGTTGTCATGGTGGAATTGAAATAGGTTTTAATCCAAAAAAATTATTAGAAACCAGCAATCTTCACACTGGGATTGTAATTAATCAATTGATGCAGGAAGATTGTTTTAACAAGGTTTGCTGCTCCAGCATAAAATCTTTTAAAAAATATTTTGTAAATAATAAAAACATTACTTCTGGTAATGGTTTTATGTGGAATGATTTTATTGTAGAACCAAATCAAAGATTAGCATTATCTCCAAGGGATGGATTTAATGGAACTATGTTTGAGTTTGGACAATTACTTACAAAAGAATTATTAAAATTATGGGCTGGAAAATCATATACAATTCATTCTATTTTTAGAGCCCATCAGCATGGTGACAGCTCTATGAGAAACCGAATATTAAATATTGATAAATTAAGCCATCCCAATGATATGGGAATCGGTAAATTATGGATACAAAATAGTATACATAAAGATAAAGCAGAACTTCTTGATAATGTACCAGTAGTTACGTTTTCAGTTGCGCCAGATACTGGCTATGGTTGGCCAATACACTCATTTGGTCAACTTAATATGGCTAAAAATTATTCTGATTGGCGTTTAAAAGCATTGCATACAAATTTAAAGAGTAATCTTTAATTTATAACAACCTAAATTGCATTAGAATAATAATTAAATTTAAGATTATTAGTTATAAAATAGTCCTGTGTGGGACGCCAATCTCCAGTTTTTGATGATTCGAGTATCTTATCAAATGGAGCTTTAAGCTCCAGAAGCAGGTTTTCATCTTTCAAAGAGCAGTTCGAAAATAATATATCAGCAAACTTACGCTTTTGTTCAACATTTGCTTGCTTAAACAGCCCATGCGCTTTTTTGGCGAGTTCTAAAACATATGTCGCGTGTCTAATATAACTTGTATCAGCCTTTTGGTAGTTTACTAATTTCATTGATAAGTTTTCTTTTTCAGTAAGCCACTTATTGTTTTTTTCTAACCAAAAATCTTCACTAATTTTCCCATCTAATTTATCTGAATAAGTTTGGTCAATACGATTCTGTAAAATTTTAATTTGATGCTCTATTTGTTGAACAGCTGAATTATGATATTCAATTTTTTCTTTTAAACTTTCTCTTAGTCCAGTAAGAATCATTTCTTGAGTCTCATCTGTAATTTGAATATTTTCTAGTAATGATACAATCCTTTTTTCTATAACTTCTTCTCTAATATAAGGTTGGTTACAATTACCTTTATAACTTGAACAGTGGTAGTAAACATAACGATTCTTTTGAATTTGAGCACTTACAGAAAAGCCACAAATGCCACAGGATATAAGATTTGTGTAAGCAAATAGATCTTTGCGTGATTTATATTTTTTTGGATTTATAAGATGTTCTTGAACATGTCTGAAAAGCTCTTTGCTAATTATCGGTTTATGATTAGCGTTTTCATACTTTTTACCTTTCCAATAAAAAATACCTGTGTAGAATTCATTTTTTAGAGTTTTCTCAACAGTGCTTTTATAGAAACTTTTCCCATTTCTATAAATCATACCATCAGCAAGCATCTTTCTTTTTAGGGCTAATAAAGAATATTGGCCTGTAGCATATAATTCAAACATTTTTTTAACATATGGAGCTGAATTAGGATCAGGTATTAAAATTTTTCTTCCGTTCTCAACCACATTCATATAGCCATAAGGCGCAAAGGAAGGATAAATACCTTGTTCAGCTTTTTCAAGCATCCCTTTTTTTGTTTCCTCAGACAGATTGTCTATATAATTTTTTGCCATCACTGCTTTTATACCAAAAATTAATTTTTCATTGGAACCTGAATTCCTACTTAATAGAGCTCCTTCTTTAACTAGATGTACTGTGATATTAGAAAGTTCAATTAGCCGATCAATATAGCTATAGTCTGTGATATTTCTAAGTAACCTATCCGTCTTTTCGACTAAGATATGTTTAATAGATTTATCTGCTTTTACAAACTCTAACATTTTACTGAATTGAGTTCTGCCTGATTTTTTTGCAGTTTCAACATCAATAAATTCTTTTTTTATTTGATAGCCATATTTAGATGCATACTCATGCAAAAACTTTAATTGTGAAGGAATTGAGTAACCTTCAGACTCTTGCTCTTTTGATGAAACTCGCGCATACAAAACTGCATTTTCCATTGGTGTATTAAATCTCTTTCTTAATAATCATATTAACGGTGTTCTGCTCTAATTGTTGAAGTTGTCTTTCAATCGATTCTATTACAACTTCTCGCATACTTTTACTATTTAATGCAGCTAGAGCTTTAAGTTTTTGTTGTAGCTGTGAAGGTATATCTATTGAAATACGTGATAAGTTATTTTTATTAACCATAATTTCCATGTTTTTTAACTGATTTTATTATAATATAATTATACCACAAATGTTAAAACGCGTGCTAAAAATAATTATTTGAAGAGGTAATGAATCAATATGAATGAAATAGAACTATTGATAATAGAATTGAAATCTAAAAAAGATATGGCGATTAGTTCATCAACTAAAAATTTTCCTGCAATGTTTTATAAATTTGCTTATTTAGTTTTAACTCATCCATTATTAATACCTCTTGTAAATCAAATTATAACTAGTGATCAAAATAGAAATATTGAATACCATAATATAGTGAGAACAATTGATGCTGAAACAAGTACTATTTATTTAGATATTGAAAAATATATAAGAACTTTAGATCACAATAATTTTATCGCTGATCAATTACAATGGTTTCCTACAAATAGATCTAATAATACTGTGTTAGCTTTTCAACAGGTATGGAAAATCAAAAATATAATAACAATCCTTAAACAGGATAAAAGTTATAACCATAATATTTTTTTAAAAAATATTGAAAAGAAAATGATTTTATTAGAACAATCATTAAATAAGTTACAAGAAGATAATGAGCATGTTCGACGTATGTATAAAGTAAGCGAAATGGGATCATTACAGAAATTTTTTCGTATTTGTCAGACATATGATAAAGAATGGTATAAATCATTAAGAAATGAATTGGTAAAAGAAAAAAGAGATCTAGATGTTATGGTACTTGATGTTCAATATCAGGGACTACAAAAGTGTATTGATCCAGTAAGCACCGAAAAACTTTGTTATGATCAAAATTTTGATATGGAAGCTGATAAATTAGCTATACAAGATATTTATTTATTTATAGAGCTAGAACTTATTAAAAATAGCATAACAAATGTAGATCCAGATAGTATCGATATAAAAATAAAAATTATTGCCAAAGATGAAGAAATGTTATCTGTTTTTGTAGGGGAGAAAGAAAAACCTTCTATTTCAAGAAAATCGAATCGTGGTAAATTGGCCTTATTTTTTTCTAACAAACAAAAAACCGACACAGATCAATTAATTAGATTATTAAAAGTAGAAAACTTTGAAGATGTTATTAATGCAAAAAATGATTTTAATAAACTTTTTAATGAGTATGGCATCAAAGCAGCTCTGTGTATGAAAAATATCCCATCTAATTTTGGTAACAAAGCAGAAATTACACGAAATCCTAAATGCTGGTAAAGCAATTTAACTAATTTGTTGACCCGAGTCGGGGCCGAGTCGGCCCGATTTTCTTTTTTATAAGCTTTTTACATGAAGACGAAAAAAGCTTATACCAACGTTAATATACATGTTCAACCTTCAAAGATTGAGCACCCATTATCTCAAGAAGAGGTTAAGCGGAGGTTAACGGCCTTTTTTGAACTTCTAATGGAAATAGATCAACAAAATAATGTATCGAAGGAGTATATAGATGCAGAACAAGCTAAGTGAAGTTCAAATAACTCCAATCAAGCCGATTGATGGTCTTGTAGGGTTTGCAAGCCTTGTTTTTGATAACAGTTTCTATCTAGGAGGTATAGGAGTTTATACTAGACCCTCTGGAGGATATAGATTAACGTATCCTACACGCAAAAGTCATAATAGTAGTCTTAATGTTTTTCATCCAATTAATAAAACTATTGCAGATGAGTTAGAACAAACAATTACAAAAAAATTTGAAGAAATTAGTAGTAAATAAAATAGCCATCAGCTGATTATTGATGGCCTATAATTAAGGAATTTAGATATGTATAAAGATAACAAAAATACAAAAAAAGGGCAAAAATCAAAAAAGACAACACCTTTCTCTTATGAAAATATTCGTAATACTGTTCATGAAAATTTGCTTAAAGAAGAACATGAACTTAATGAAAAAAAGAAAGAGTTTGGTTATGGTTATACTACATGGGAACAATTATTAGAGTTAGCAATTGAAGACTTAGATCAAGAAAAAGCCGAAAAAATTATTCTTTTAAAGGAATCCTATAAAGCTTTTCAAATACAAAAACAGTCATTTGAAAGTACAATATATCTTGAACCTTCAAAACTTCCAGAAGCTGTGGACAGTGCAGAAAAACTATTACTTAAACAACAAGATCATATATTCCAAAGATCAGGAAAATTAGTTCGTATTACAAAAATTGCTCATTCACCATGCAATAATAATACTTTAATAAAACGATCTAATGATTCTGTAATTATTAAAGAAATTGATCAAGCATTTTTAACAGTCTATCTAACTAAAATGGGAAATTTTGTAATTTTTGATGGCAGGTCTGGAAACCTTAAAAAGATCGATTGTCCGGAAAGAATTTCTAAATATTTAATTGCTAAACAAGAATGGAACATACCAATATTAACCGGTATTATTAATGCCCCTACCTTACGTATTGATGGTACTATTTTAGATGAACCTGGTTATGATTCAGCATCAGGTCTTTTATTCTTTCCTGGCGATTATAAATTTGAAAAAATTCCCCTACAACCAACATTTGAGGATGCCCAAAATGCCAAAGATATACTTCTGTATATTTTAAAAGATTTTCCATTTGAAGATGAAGCAAGCAAATCAGTTGCTGTAGCAGCAATACTTACAGTTCTTATTAGAAAATCCATTAATACAGCACCATTATTCGGTTTCACGGCTCCAAAGATGGCAAGTGGAAAAAGTTTATTAGCTGATGTTATTTCATTAATTGGTACCGGAAAAACTAATAGCGTGATTCCTCAAGCTGAAAATGAAACTGAAGAAAAAAAGCGTATAATGGCTGTTTTGATTGAAGGGGATCCTATTGTTTGTTATGACAATATAGAAAAGCCTTTTAAGAGTGCCGCCTTATGTTCCATCCTAACTCAACAAGAATATAAAGATCGATTATTAGGTGGAAATGAAACTAGAACTGTATTAACCAATGCAACCTTTTTAGTTACAGGAAATAATCTTGTTTTGATGGGAGATATTTCAACAAGATCATTGTTATGCAAACTGGATCCTAAAGTTGAACATCCTGAAGAAAGATCCTTTGCATTAGATTTACGAAAATATATTCCTAAAAATCGTGGCGAGCTTGTAAAAGCTGGATTAACTATTCTTTATGCTTATTATATTGCTGGAAAACCAATACAAAATATTAAACAATTTGGACGATTTGAAGAATGGAGCGATTGGGTTCGTTCATCGATTGTATGGCTGGGTATGTCTGATCCATGTGAAAGCCGAAAAGATATAGAAAGTAATGATCCTATAAGAATACTGATCAGTTCTTTTTTTACAGCTTGGTACGAAATTTTTGGGAGTAGGCCTGTTAAGATAAAAGAACTTAAAGATATGTCTTTTAATACAGATGCCAATCCTGAAACAAGTGAAACATTAAGAGAAGCTATTTCAGAATTAGCTGCAGACAATAAAGGTAATATTAATTCGCGTAGTCTTGCAAGAAAACTAGCTCTCTATAAAAATCGTATAGAAAACGGTTTCTGTTTGGAACAAAGTGGCAAACATCAAGGAACATCTTTGTGGCGTGTTAGAAAAGTAAATTCATAAATCAGTGGAGTTGGTGGATATGGTGGATTTGTTTTTGGTTGTTTTTAAAAAATTAGCTTGGACATTTATTGTTATTTTTTATGCATGACATAAAAGGAATC
>Ga0209168_10003714_pt1 | contig 10353 bp, 5 predicted proteins | sample Coa_R1_FD_187156 | JGI IMG/M metagenome (GOLD analysis project Ga0209168, IMG submission 187156) | Surface soil microbial communities from Centralia Pennsylvania, which are recovering from an underground coalmine fire - Coalmine... | ecosystem: Environmental > Terrestrial > Soil > Unclassified ... | reverse complement strand
TCGGAATGTTGCCTTGGCTCGAGACTGGGGTGACCGGACTCCGCCTCGATAAAGACGGCGGTTCTTGGGTCCAAACCATGCTGCCGTCGAGTACAGATTCCGGCATCCAGCGCACGGCCTCTCTGAGACTCAGCGACACGGGGGATCTCGAAGGGAAATTGACCGTCAGCTACAGCGGATTAGAAGCCTGGGAGAGACGGGTGGACGAGCGCCTCGCGGACGACGCGGACCGTAAGAAATTCCTGGAAGACAGCGTCAAGGAATCCATCCCCGTCGCCGCCGAGGTTGAACTCACCAACCAACCCGACTGGAAGGATGCTACTCCTCCTCTGGTGGCGGAATTCACTATCAAAGTGCCAGGCTGGGTCTCGGGAGCCGGGCACCACGTCCTCTTTCCTGTTGGACTCTTCAGTGCTCCGGAGAAGCATCTGTTCGATCACGCAGATCGCGTGCAACCGATTTACTTCAGCTATCCGTTCGGGCGTCACGACGACATCAGCATTGACTTGCCACTGGGCTGGCAAATCTCCACTCTGCCCGCGCCCCAAAAACAGGACGGGCACATCATCTCGTACTCGATGCAGGCGGAAAACAACAAGGGCAGTTTGCATTTGAACCGCGCTCTGAATGTCGACATCCTGTTGCTCGAGCAGAAGTACTACCCAGCCTTGCGTAATTTCTTTCAGGTGGTGAGGACAACCGATGAACAACAAGTCGTTCTACAGCCGGCGGGCGCCAATGCCAGCAATTGATTGCAGGCGTCTCCGAATCCTGTTGTGCGCGATCTGTGCTCTCGCCGCTGTGCTCCCGGCTGGCGCCAGCGACGCTCCGCAGTGGATGCACGCCCTTGTTTCGGCACCCCTGCCCGCTCACGACGAAAAGACCGACGCCGTGTTGCTGTACGAAGAAAGAATCGTCAACGTCCAGTCGGTCGACAAGATCAAGACCCAGGTCCGCATGGCATACAAAATCCTCCGGCCCGGCGGCCGCGACTATGGGATTGCCGCGGTCTCCTTCAACGCTCATACCAAGATCAATGGACTCCACGGCTGGTGTATTCCAGCTCAGGGGAAAGATTATGAAGTAAAGGATAAAGAGGCGGTCGAAACCTCGCTGCCGAAGATTGAAGGAAGTGAGCTCATCAATGATGTAAAAGACAAACTGCTGCAGATCCCCGCTCCCGACCCGGGGAATATCATCGGCTACGAATATGAGGAGGACGAGCAACCGATGGTGTTGCAGGACATTTGGGGCTTCCAGCGCGAGATTCCCGTCCGCGAAACTCACTACTCCCTGCAACTGCCCGCCGGCTGGGCCTACAAGGCTTACTGGATCAACTATCCCGAATCCAAGCCGACCGAAAGCGGGACGCAATTGCAGTGGGTCGTAAGCGATGTCAAAGGCATTCGCGCGGAACCAGAGATGCCCCCGCCAGCCGGAATCTTTGGCCATATGGTTGTGTCCTTCTTTCCTCAAGGCGGCGCTTCCTCACACGGTTTTACCACTTGGCCGGAGATGGGTACTTGGTACGTGAATCTGACCAGCGGCCGGCGCGATCCTTCCTCCGAAATCAAACAGGAAGTCGCGACTCTTACTGCTTCGGTCAGCACTCCCCTCGACAAAATGCGAGCACTCGCGACTTTCGTTCAACACAATATCCGCTATGTTGCGATCGAACTTGGCATTGGGGGAATGCAGCCACACCCCGCTCCCGAGGTTTTCAGCCACCACTATGGCGACTGCAAAGACAAGGCAACCCTACTTAGCTCAATGCTGAGCCAGATTGGCATCGAGTCCTATTACGTCGTCATCAATTCCGAGCGCGGTGCTGTCACTCCAAACATGCCCGCCAACGTTGGCGCCTTCGACCACGTAATCCTTGCCGTCAAGTTGCCGCCAAACCTCTCGGATCCATCTTTGGTCGCGATCGTCGAGCATCCCCGCCTTGGCCGCTTGCTTTTCTTCGATCCGACCAATGAAATGACTCCTTTCGGCGAGATCGGAGGATACCTCCAGGGGAATTACGGTCTGCTGGTCGCACCAGAGGGCGGGGGGCTTGTCGAGTTGCCACAGCTCCCGTCCGCCATGAATGGCATCCAGCGATCTGCGAAGCTGACGCTCGATACAACAGGCACCCTCAAAGGTGATGTGGAAGAAACCCGCCTCGGAGATCGTGCCGCTTCCGAGCGCTGGAGACTGCGCACCGTCACGAAGGACGCCGACAGAAAAAAACCCATCGAAGACCTGCTCGCCGGCTCTTTGTCGCTCTTTCGGCTAACGAAGGGCACGATTCTTAATCTCGACCACACCGACCAGACCTTCGGCCTCAACTACTCTTTTGAAGCGCCCGAATACGCAAAGAACGCTGGGGGCCTGCTGCTGGTTCGTCCCCGCGTGCTGGGGGTCCAGAGTAGCGGCGTACTGGAGACAAAAGAGCCGCGCAAATTTCCCGTCGAATTTGAAGGTCCCTCGCGCGATACCGACACATTCGACATCACGATCCCCGCGGGATACGTCGTTGACGATCTGCCACCAGCCGTCGACGCCGACTATAGCTTCGCCAGCTATCACTCCAAGACGGAAGTAAAAGGCAACGTAATCCACTACAGCCGCACGCTGGAATACAAAGAACTCAGCGTCCCGGTCGCCCGTGCCGACGAATTGAAGAAGTTCTACCGCATCATCGCCGGCGACGAGAGAAATACGGTGGTGCTGAAGGCAGGAGGTAACTGAGGTCGCGTCCTCGCGATTTAGCGGGGATCAACTGCGGCGGGCACGACCGGCGAGTCCTGCGGCACAAGCAGCGACGCGGGCACGGCAGGCGCTGCGTCCTTATTTTGCATGGTCGGCGTCAAGTTGGCGGCATAACTCTGCGGAGCATACCCCCTCGCCTGCACGATAGCCCAATGCCACTCATCCCCCGGCGCGAGATCCAGATTCAGCGGTGCGCTGAACACGGTATGCGAGAACGGAGGCGCCGCCGCCCTCATTCTGTAGATAACAACCGTGTCCGGCTTCCTCTCCGGTCGAGCCTGTGATTCCTGACCTGCCGCAGGTGCCGACAGGCTCGGATCTCCATAGTTCAGGAATGGGTCCGCCCCCGCCTTCTTCACCACCGTTAGTGCCACGGCAAGTTCGCTCACGTGCCAATCCGTGTCGTTGAAAACCGACACCGTCAGCGCATCTCCCTCAATCGTCGCCGGTCCCTCCAGTTTAATCACATCTGCAGGCGGAAGATCCATCTGCGCATATTGGTTCGAGAGCAGCGCCTTCGTATTCGCGCTGAACGACAGGCTGCAACTCACATCCGGCGCCGCGACTTGAAAGTTCTTGCTCTCGCCTGACATCAGAAATTTCAGCACCGAGTCCGGAGTGTGATGGCTCTCGGCTTGCCGCATCACCTGCGATAAATTGTCATCGTCGATCACGTCCTTGCCCGGCGCCGCTTTCTTCCTCATGTTGCGAGCCACATCGCCCAGAGGCACATCGTTCGGATCACTAGTCGGATCATCCTGCCCCACCATCACCGCAGATAGCAGTAGCATCATCACTGCTGGCAACAACAGAGCCCACCGAATTCGTGAAAGATGCCGCATGAATCAACCTGTGGATGGAACGCAGCGACTCAGCGAAGCAGTTCGCTCCGCCGAAAGCGCTCCCAAGTTCAATTGTATGGAGAGACCGAAGAAACAGGGATAAGACAGGCAAACCTTAGTAACAGTACTTCAGTAGGCAGGAAGCAATGGGCGCGCGCTGACGAAATGGAGGCGCAACGGGGCGCGCGCCCAAGCCCGGAAAAACCGTTCTACAGAAGGCCCTGAGACCGGAACCGAGTGACTGGGTCCGCTACTGGCTGCCGTTTGAAGATCCAACGGGCCACCGCAAAGCCAATTGCCGCATAGCACAGATGCATCATTCGCATATATACCCCCCAATCAGGCTCGGCTTTCAACCTTCAGGGGAGGAACAACATCTCTATCGGCACAATAGCAACGCCCTTGAATCCCGGACAAGGCCCATCCGTGCCATAGAAGTGGCACAGAAGTAATAGAGAGTAATGCGAAGAGTTAACCGGAAGGAACAAACGTAGCTCCACCCGCTCGGCGGCTCTCTAGCGCTCACCCGCCGAGCGCCATAGTTTTGAAAGGACGCAGCTTCAAGCCGCGCCGGATCAAAGTGACTCCGACTTCAGCCGCCGAGGCAGATCCTGGCCCGCAATAATATCTGCGCAAAGTCCCGCTCAGTGCGCCGGAACATCCTCCTCGACCACCCGCCCCGCCGGCGGCACCACGACCGTCGACAGGCTTCCCTCCGCCGTCATCTTCTGAAACGCGGCCAGATCGCGTCGCTGCAAGTCGTCCCAACGCGCCACCAGTTCCCCGCTCTGCCGCTTCAGCTTCTCGAATTCCTTCTGCTCGGCCTCGGTTGGCGCCGCATCTGCGGTTCCCGCATCCATCGCGAGATACGCCCACTTCGCGTCCAGCTGCGGAGGATACGCCAGCGAGTCCTCGTTCGCATCAATCGTTAGGTTCACCAAGTCATCGCGCACTCCCACCAGTTTCTTCTCAAGATCATCCGCTGCCGCGACAATCTTTTTCGAGTTTGCGCTTTCCGGCAAACGCCGGGTCAGGCCGGTCAACTGCGAACGCACATCCTGAATCTGGTTCACCGTGTCATACACGCGGCTCAGTTCGTCCCGCGTCTGCAGCAGCAAATCAAACTGCCGTTGCAGGTCCGCCTGGCTGACCTTCACCCGCGGATCGAGCTTCAAATCGAACCCCGCCGTCTCGCTCTTGCCGTCAACCGTCAACCGCACCTGGTAAGGCCCCGGCACCGCCACCGGCCCCCGCGCGCCGCTGCCGTATTCCCACAGATAATATCCGGGCACGTGATGCGCTTCTTCATAACGCAAATCCCACACAAAGCGATTCAGTCCCGCCTCGGGCTTAATCTCTTTTTCCGGTTTCCTCTCGTCGGGATCAAGCGGCTCTTCCAGCGTCGCCACTTCCTCGCTCGAGTACTTCCGGATCACGTTGCCCGAGCCATCCAGAATCTCAATCCTGGTTTCGTGACCCGCCTTGGGTGCTTCCTTGAGGTAGTAGTAAATGACAGCCCCCGCGGGAGGATTCTGCCCCGTTGTTTTCGACGGATGTCGCTCCGCGCTCGCTCCCGCCTGAATGCGGTACGCTGTCGACGGCGTATAAAGGAACACGTCCTTTTGCGCGATCTCGTCCGAGTACTGCCGCAACGGCGAGACGTCATCAAGAATCCAAAACGCGCGCCCGTGCGTCGCAACCACCAGGTCGTCGTTCTTGATAATCAGATCGTGCACCGGTGTCGTCGGCAGATTCAGCTGCAGCGGTTGCCACTTCGCACCATCGTTGAACGACACGTACATCCCGGTCTCGGTCCCCGCATAAAGCAGCCCGCGCTTCTTCGGATCCTCGCGCACCACGCGCACGAAGGCATTGTCAGGAATCCCCTGCGTCAGCTTCGTCCAGGTCTTTCCGTAGTCGCTCGTCTTGTAGATATAAGGATGCAGATCGTCGAACTGGTGCCGATCAGCCGCCACGTACGCGGTCCCCGCATCGTGCGGCGACGGATCAATCTGGCTGACGCGGCTCCACTCCGGCATATCTTTCGGAGTAATGTTCGTCCACGTCTTCCCTTCGTCTTGTGTCAACTGGATCAGCCCGTCGTCGGTGCCGACCCACAGCAATCCCTTCTTGAGCGGCGACTCCGCCAGCGCAAAAATCGTGTCGTAGTATTCCGTGCCTGAATCATCGAGCGTGATGTCGCCGCCGGAAACTTTCTGCTTGCTCTTGTCGTTGCGCGTCAGATCAGGACTGATGGCCTCCCAATGCACTCCGCCATCGGTCGTCCTAAACAGCCGCTCTCCGCCGTGGTACAGCGTGTTCGGATCGTGCGGAGAAATCATTACCGGAGCCGTCCACTGAAAGCGGTGCTCAAGATTCGCCGCGCCGTACGCATCAGAAAGTTCGGGCTGCTCGGTGATCGCCTTCACTTGGCCTATGTGCCGGTCATAGCGCGTAATATTTCCCTGGTAATCCGCCGCATAAACAATGTCCGGGTCGCGCGGGTCGGGCGCAATATATCCCGCTTCTCCGCCGCCTACGTCGTACCAATCGCTGCGGTCGATCGAACCATCATCGCTGCGGCTGGCAATCGCAACCGTCCCGCTATCCTGCTGCGCGCCGTAAACGCGATACGGCATCGCCGAATCCGCAAACACGTGGTAGAACTGGGCGGTCGGCTGATTGTCCTGGTGCGTCCAGTTTTTGCCGCCATCCAGCGTCACCGTGACTCCGCCATCATTCGACGCGATCATGCGCCGCGTGTTCATCGGATCGATCCAAAGCCCGTGGTTATCCCCATGTGGCACCCGGATCTTATTGAACAGATGTCCGCCGTCCGTCGACTTATACGCATCGACATCCATAATGTAGAGAACATTTTCATCGCGCGGATCGGCGATCACGTGCATGTAGTACCACGGACGCTGCCACAAACTATGACTGGGATTCACCAGAATCCAGTTCTCCCCGCCATCGTCCGAGCGATAAAGTCCGCCGTCCGGAAGCCGCGCCTCAATCAATGCATAAACGCGGTCGGAATTCGCTCCAACCGCCACGCCGATCTTTCCGTACGGGCCCTTGGGTAATCCGTGTTCTTCAAGCCGCTTCCATGTCGTACCGCCATCGTTCGAGCGATACAGCCCGCTCCCTGGGCCGCCGTCATCCATGCTCCACGAAGTACGCCGCGCCTGCCAAAGCGCGCCGAAAAGAATATTCGGATTGTGCGGATCGAACGCCACGTCGATCCCGCCCGTGTTCTCGTCTTTGTAGAGAACCTTCTCCCAAGTTTTCCCGCCGTCGGTCGTGCGGAAAATTCCGCGCTCCGCATTCGGCCCATATGGATGTCCCAGCGCTGCGACAAACGCAATATCGGGATTCGTGGGATTAATAATGACCTTCCCGATCGCGCGCGAATCATGCAGGCCCACATTCTTCCAGGTCTTTCCGCCGTCCAGTGACTTGTAAACGCCGTCGCCATGCGAAATGTTCCCGCGAATGCAGGCCTCACCGGTGCCCACGTAAAGTACATTGTGATTGGAACTCGCCACCGCGATGCTGCCAATCGACGACGTGCCTTCTTTATCGAAAACCGAAGACCATGTCATCGCGCCATCGGTCGACTTCCAAACTCCGCCACCCGTCGCGCCAAAGTAATACGTCGTCGGATCGCCCGGAATCCCCGCTGCCGTCAGCGACCGCCCGCCGCGGAACGGGCCAATCATGCGGTAATGCATCCCCTTCAACGACTTCTCTTCCGGCTTCGTCGCCTCAAGAGTCTCGGCTTTGTTCCCAGTCGAAGCCGCAGCCGCAGGCTGTGCCGGCTGCGTTGCCTGCGCGGGTTTGACAGCTTTCGATTGCCGCTCCGGTTTCGCCTGAGCGAAGGCAGCAACGCCGACCAGCACTGACAACGTGAGTGCGAAAGCGAACCGCACGACGAGATTGATGCTCTTGCGAATCCAATCAAGGCCGACCATGTTTAGGGTTTTCTCCCAGGGGAAGATTTTTGCAATTGCCTATCTTAATCCCGCCAAGCACGGCTGCAAAGCAAGAGTTCGACCGAGATCGTCGCGCCCGTTCAGCGCCGACTCGATTTTTTCCGGTATCGCGATGAAGCGATTCGCGCGCGAAACACCCCTCACCCCACGATGATCCGCTCTGTTACTTGCTCACCAGAATCTTCTTTGCTGCCGCTAGCTCTTTGAGCTTCGCGTCATCCACTTTCGGATAAGCCAGGTCCAGCGACTTCAACGTATCGATGATCACCGTTGACACCACCAGCCGCGTGAACCACTTGTTGTCCGCCGGCACCACGTACCATGGCGCGTGCTCGGTCGCCGTGTTCGCGATCATGTCTTCGTATGCCTTCTGATAGTCGTCCCAGCATGCGCGCTCCCGAATGTCGGCCGCCGAGAACTTCCAGTTCTTTTCCGGCTCGTCCAGCCGCGCCAGGAAACGCTGCTTCTGCTCCTTCTTCGAGACATTAAGGAAGAACTTTCGGATCACCGTCCCGCTCCGCGCCATGTGGTGCTCAAAGCATCGGATGTCCTCAAACCGCTCCTCCCAAATCTTCTTGCCGACCAGCGACGGGGGCGTTTTCTGACTCTTCAGAATGTTAGGATGCACCCGCACCACCAGCACCTCTTCGTAGTACGACCGGTTAAAGATTCCAATATGCCCGCGCTCCGGTAGGCAGCGCGTCGTGCGCCACAGAAAATCATGCTGCAGTTCCAGGTCCGAAGGCGCCTTGAACGAGAAGACCTGGCACCCCTGCGGATTGATTCCCGACATCACATGCTTGATGGCGCCGTCTTTTCCCGCCGCATCCATCGCCTGAAAGATCAGAAGCAGCGCCCAGTTATCCTGGGCGTAGAGCTTGTCCTGCAAGTCCGCCGTCTGCAGGATGCGCTCCTGCAAAGCCGCTTCCGCATGCTCCTTCGACCGCCAGTGTCCGGTATCGGCAGGATCAAAGTCCTTCAGCCGAAAATGCTTTCCGCTCTCCACCCGAAATGTTTTCGCAAGTTTCTCAATTTTCATTCGTCTGCTCCCATCCCTCTGAGTCTACAACTTCCCCTCATGTGGCGCGGGCGCCCCCGCCCGCGTTTCATCACGACACGCCCGTTGTGTGAATATGGACGTGTATCAAACAAAACATCGACCGACTCTCAACGTCCCGCACCGAGGCACTCCTTGTTCGAATCCGACTTCCTCACGAATGACGAAGAATCAAAACACCGATACCAGCGCCTGGTTTTGCAAGCAGCCGAAATTGTTGCCGATTCCCTACCCAACCGCCCGTGTTCCGGCGCAACCCCCGCCGCACTGGCCGCCCTGGTAGACGACGACTTTCTTCCCGCAGCCGCTTCCGCCCCGGAACAAATCGCCAAAACGCTGCGAACTGTCGTCGCGCACTCAATTGCCATCAGCGATCCGAACACCGCTGCACACCTGCACTGCTCGCCCCTGCTGGCCGCGCTCGCTGCGGAAGTTGTGATCAGCGCCCTCAACCAATCCATGGACTCCTTCGACCAGGCGCCCATCGCCACCATCGTGGAACAGAAACTGGTTCGCTGGCTGTGTACCGAGGCTGGGCTGCCCGCCTCTGCGGATGGAACGTTTACCACCGGCGGTTCCCAGTCAAATTACATGGGATTGTTGCTTGCGCGCGACGCATTTCTGCAAAAGCACTGGAACTGGTCCGCGCAGAAATCCGGGCTGCCCCCGGAAGCCCGCCGCCTGCGCATTTTCTGTTCAGAAGTAGCGCACTTCACCGTCGAGAAGTCCGCGTCACAATTGGGCCTTGGGACGGACGCCGTCGTTCGAATCCTGGTGGACGCAAGATTCCGCATGAATCCTACAGCGCTGCGCGATGCGATCAACGCAGCCCGCGCGCAAAACCTGCTGCCCATGGCAATCGTGGCAACCGCAGGTACCACCGACTTTGGCTCCGTCGATCCCCTGCCAGAAGTCGCGTCCGTCGCTCGTGCAGAAAACGCATGGCTGCACGCTGACGCCGCTTACGGTGGGGCGCTGCTTTTCTCCACACATCACCGAGAAAAGCTCCAAGGTATCCAGAAGGCCGACTCGGTCAGCATCGACTTTCACAAATTATTCTGGCAGCCAATCCCGTGCAGCGTGTTCCTGCTCCGCGACGCGCGCCATTTCGATTCAATCAAGCTCCACGCCGACTATCTCAACCCCGAACTCCACGAAGATGCCGGCATCCCGAATCTCGTCACGACTTCCCTGCTGACGACCCGCCGCTTCGACGCACTGAAATTGTGGATTTCGTTTCAGACCCTCGGCCGTCCCAAACTCGCCGCCATGATCGATCGCGTGATTGAGCTAGCAAACCATGCGGCATCGGCGATAAGCAGCACGCCCCGACTCGAACTGGTCTGCCGACCCGAACTGAGCACGGTCGTTTTTCGCTACGCCCCGGTCAACTTGGCGCTGGACCTCGTTCGCCTGAATTCCACTCTCCGCCAGCGCTTGTTCGAACGCGGCATCGCAGTCATCGGCCACACCCGTGTACACAACCGGCAGTGCCTGAAATTCACCTGTATGAATCCCGCGGTCACCGAGGCCCAGATGGAACACTTAATCCGCACAATCGCCGACATGGGTCGAGAAGTCGAGACCTCATTCTAAACCGCCAATCCATTGTCAACACTGCACTTAGCCGATGATTGACACAGTCGTACATACATTCTGGTACATGGAAGTGTTCCTTCAGGAACACTTTGTCAACTTGTAAAGG
>Ga0209168_10003713_pt1 | contig 10353 bp, 8 predicted proteins | sample Coa_R1_FD_187156 | JGI IMG/M metagenome (GOLD analysis project Ga0209168, IMG submission 187156) | Surface soil microbial communities from Centralia Pennsylvania, which are recovering from an underground coalmine fire - Coalmine... | ecosystem: Environmental > Terrestrial > Soil > Unclassified ... | reverse complement strand
GCAGAAGGACGTCGAGGTCCGCTGTTCCGACCGGCAATGGCGCCGTCGGAAACCGGTCGAGGATCGAACCATGACACTGCATCGCTGGGGATCCGTCGCTGCGTTGTTAGGCGCGATGTTCGCGTCAGCGCTTGGCGCGCAGGCACCGAGCGCACCGCCTGCGGCCGATCCCATCGTCAAAATCCGCCAGGCGCTGCCTGCCGACATCGCCGACCGCGTGCTCGCGACGATCGAGGACGCACGATCGCACGGGCTGGCCGCCGACGCGCTCGCGCAACGCGCGCTCAAATTCAGCGCGCGCGGCGTGGCGCCGGGCGACATCGAGCGATCGGTCGCCGAGCAAGCTCAACGCCAGGCGCAGGCGAAGTCGCTGTTGGAGTCCGCGCGCGGCACGGCTCCATCGACGGACGAGGTCGAAGCCGGCGCCGAGGCAATGCGCGAAGGTGTCGACGGGAGCGATGTGAGCACGATCGCGAAGAGTGCGCCATCGGGTCGTTCGCTCAGCGTGCCCCTGTATGTGTTAGGCAGCCTCACGTCCCATGGCGTGGCGTCGTCCGAGGCGCTCGCGCGCGTGAAGGAGCGGATCGCGGCCGGCGCGACGGACGCGGACCTCGAATCGCTTCCCGCGCAGGCTTCGGGCAACGCGGAACCCGGCACCGCGCCGGGTCAGGTGAAGCACGAGGCGGGCGATCATCCGGCGAACGCCAACGGTACCGGAGTGGGCAACGGCCCGCCTCCGAGCGTACCGGCAAACGGCAACGGAAAAGGGCACGGCAAGCCGCCGACGCCGCCCAAACCACCGCACCCCGGTAAACCGTGAGGTCACCATGTCGGTCGCTCGGAACAGCCGTCTCGCTCGTCGGGCACTTGGCGCCGTCGGGTGCATTGCGTTAGGCGCGTTCGCTTCCTGCGGCGGTTCCACCACCGCCGGCGGGGCGCCGCGATTCTCCGTTCGTCTCACCGACGCGCCCGGTGATGTGAAGGCCGCCGTCGTCACGATCAGCGAGATCGATTTGCAGGGCACCCACGGCACGACGGTGCTGACGCAGACGCCGGTGACCACCGACCTCACCAAGCTCGCCGGCAGTACCGCCGATCTCGTGACGCAGGCGGTGGTGCCGCCGGGCACCTATGCGCAGCTCCGCTTCGTGATCACGGGCGCGTACATCGAAGTCGACAACGGCGACGGCACGTCGAGCATTTACGCGTCGTCGACGGACTACGCGGGCCTGCCATCCGGCGCGCACGTGACGGGCCCGCTGCAGATGCCGAGCTTCGGGCAGAGCGGTCTCAAGGTGAATCTGCCCTCGGCGGATGCGACCTTGACTCAGGGTGAGAAGATCGTGCTGGTCGACTTCGACGTGTCGCAGAGCTTCGGGCATGCGGCCGGCCAGTCTGGCCGGTGGGTGATGCACCCCGTCGTCACGGCCAGCGATTTCGAGACGACGGGCGGCCTAACGGTATCCGTTACGCTCGATCCGTCGGTGACCATGCCGACGGTGAACAACGCGCCCCTGACCCTCGGCGATTTCGATGCCGTGATCACGGCGAGCGACAATTCGACGCATCAGGTTGCCCTGACGGATTCGGGGAACGGCGCGTTCACGGCTGCGTTCCCGTTCCTGGCGCCGGGCGATTACTCGTTGACGTTCACGGCGCCCTCGGGCGTGACCTTCACGACCAATCCCACCGTGCCGGCCACCGAGCACGTCGCGTCGGGGCAGACGACGACAGCCACTTTTACGATGACGGCGGTTAGCCTAGCACCCTGAGATCCTCCAGGCCTGGAGTGAAGGGGTCCTGACAGCGGCGAGTGCTCGATTCATAAGCGCTCGCCGCGCTTTCATCGCCTCACCGGCGCACGTGTGGCAAATGCCCAACAGAGGGACGCGACAGCCCTGCGGCGCACGAACTTCAGCCCAGCGAGATACGAGTGAAATGACGCCGTTAGACCCGCGAAAGTAGGCCTCGAGGCGCAGTCGCGGCCTCACTGCTTGGCCCGTCGCATGCTTGGTGATAGGCGTTCAATGGTGCGGTCGCAACGGCCGCTCGCAATACTCGGACGACGACGTCAATCCCATCGGAGGGAGAGTCACGTGACAAGGCGGTCAATACTGGCGCTCGGCCTCGCGGCCTTGGGCGCCGCCATTGCGTGCAGCGGAGACACCGCCACTGGGATAGACGGGGTTTGCGACGTCTCGAACCCGGTTTCGAACATTCTTGTCTCGCCCGGGAGCGCGACATTGTTTTTTCGTTCCCCACCACGGCGGAGCGATTCCGTCCAGATCGCTGAGACCGCGTTGAATCGCCTCGGCGGGCCGCGTACGGATGTGTCGTTCAAGTTCAGCTCCGGCGACACCTCAGTGGCCGTCGTGACGGACTCAGGTTTAGTGCGGGCGCGCGGCGTCGGCACGACCAACATCAGCGTCTCATCGTGTGGCCAGACCTCGAAGGTGAAGGTGACCGTGGTTTCGGATGTCGCCAGCGTAGTCGTTACTCCGGCACTCGATTCGTTAGTCGCTGGTGACAGCCTGCTGTTGAGTGCGCTGGCTCTGAATGCCGGCGGATCACCGGTATCAGGCGTTGTATTCTCGTGGGCTAGCAGCTCGGCACAGATTGCGACCGTAGCACCGACTGGAGACTCGACTTCGATAGCGCGAACGACGTCGGTAGGAGGTGTAAGTATTTCCGCTACGGGACAGGGAGCGACGGCGTCAGCGCAAATCATCGTGCTTCCGAGAATATTTCTCGCTACTGCCTCGCCGGGCGCTGCAACCATCGCTACAGGACTCGAACTCACCTGCGGAATCATTTCTCTCGGCCGCGGCTATTGTTGGGGCATTGACGACGTCGGTCAGCTGGGCGCCGTGGCTGACTCTTTGTGCTTTGAAAGCGGCAACACAGTGCAGAAGGACACAACCGTCATTCAAAAGGACAGGCCATGTTCGCTTGATCCTCTCCGCTTCGGCCCCGGCCTCTCGTTTACCGTTGTTAGCGCGGGTGACTCATCGGCTTGCGGTGTCGCATCCGACGGCCGGGCATACTGCTGGGGATCCAACAACGAAGGGCAGCTTGGAAACGGCGAAGTTAGCGCCGGTGCACCGCCACACTTGGTCACGAGCGCGCTGCGATTCAGTACCGTGTCCGTCGGTGGGTTTCATGCTTGCGGCCTTACGACTGATGGTACAGCATATTGCTGGGGCCAGGATAAATACGGCGAGTTAGGCGATGGACGTGTCGAGAATTCGACCACTCCGATCCCGGTGGTAGTAGACCAGGTTGCCGGCACGCACGTGTCGTTTGCGGTGATCTCCGCGGATTCCACGCATTCCTGCGGGGTCGCAACATCTGGGGCGACCTACTGCTGGGGCCTCAACTCCCGTGGCCAACTGGGCAGTACTTCCGCTACGGAATCCTGTGGGGGATTGGTTTGCAGCACGGCGCCTGTCTTAGTGAACGCGCCTGCCGGTGTCCAATTCGCGTCGGTTAGCGCCGGCGCCGACCACTCCTGCGCCCTCTCGACGGCGGGAGCGGCGTATTGCTGGGGTGCCAACGACCTCGGGCAGCTGGGAACCGGTACAATCGGTGTCGGAGGCGCAACGCCCGTACCCGTTGCCGGCGGCCTTACATTCTCACAGATCACCAGCGGAAGTCGCTTCACGTGCGCGCTCACGCAATCGGGCGCCGCCTACTGCTGGGGCGACAACACCAATTTGACGTTGGGCATCGGGCCGTTCAGTGGTAGTGGCACATTCAGATCTTCCCCCGTTGTCGTTTCGGGCGGCCTATCCTTCGCCCGACTAAGCGCCGGGAATAGCCACGTATGTGGCATTACGTTCGCGGGCGCTGCGTACTGCTGGGGATCGAATCTCTATGGCGCGTTGGGCAACACGCTTCAGGCCGCGTTTCGCGGACTCCCGCAGCAGGTGGCTACCCCACAGTAACGCCCGGTCGCACACCGAACCGGATGGGAATAAGCTGGAAGCAGGCTGGGAAATGAGCGGATAACGCGCCTTCACGGCGTGGCCACCTGTGCTGCGTCGGGCGGCCACTCCCTGATCCCCGGGGCGCCGTTAGCCGTTACTCGACCAGTCTCAAAGCGCCCGTCAGCGGGGTATTTCGCCTCGAGCGAGATCACCGACTCGCTGCTTTCGCCGTGGCAGCGGTGCAGGCGGCGCCATAGTTGGCCCGCCTAACGCTTGGCGGCGGCGTGGAACGCCGCAAGGGTCGTATCGCCGGGAGCGGCCGTCACGCCTAACGAAGTAGCCGCGTAGGATCCGGAGCCGAGGATCGTCACGGTGTGGTGGCCGGCGCCCACCGACGCCACGAGCGGCGCGGCGCCGCGCGGGATCCCGTCGATGGCGACGAGCGCCGTGCCGCCGTCGACGGTCACACGCACGTAGGAGCCTGGCGCCGCGTTCCCGGGAAGGATCCGGGACATGAAGCGGCTCAACCACGACTGGGCACCCTTGAGCGCGCCCTTGCCCGGTGCGAGCGCATCGGCGTTGGTGCGCGTCGTGTCAGTGGAGGTCGGCGCCGAGGCCGACGGACCGAGGCCTACCCTGATGGGCGTTTTCGGGTTCGTCGTCGGAGTCGATGCGGTGGGCGTGCCGCTGTTCCCAGGCTGGCGCGCACCCGCTCGCGATGCCGGCGACGCAGCCCCCGGCGCCGAGCCGGACGAGGGCTGATTCGCGCCCGAACGGTTAGGCGGTGCCGACGCCAGCGTCGATGTCGGCGCCCCGCTGGCCGGAGTCACGTTCAGGTCGACGCGCGCCGATGGAGTCGAAAACCGTCCGGCGATGCTGCGCCATGCATCGCGCATGCCCGCCCGGAACGGCGCGTCGACGACGGTAAACAGCCCGAAAACCATCATGAAAGCGCCGAACACGGCGAACGCCCGCCCACGACGCGCGAGGTCTAACCGCGCCCGTTTCGTCGGAAGGCCCGCGACGGTGCTGGAGGCGTTACCCGCCAGCGCGTCGGCGAACGCCGTAGACGTCGGGAATCGGTTGGCTGGGCTCGCGCTCAGCGCCCGCCGCAATGCGAGGTTTGCATAGAGCGGCAGATCCTTTCGGAGCGGCGTGTCCGCCAGCACCTCGATCGGCGCGACGGTATCGATGCCTTCGACGGAGTCGAATCCGATGCGCCGCCGGCCGGTGAGCAGCTCGTACGCGATGACGGCGAGCGAGTACTGGTCCGCGCGCCCGTCCACGTGTTTGCCGCGGCGCTGCTCAGGGGCCGCGTACGCGCGTGCTTTCGAGAGCCGCGCCCCATGCGCGCCGCTTTCGGCGAGGATGAGGTCGGTGACGCCGACGTCCGTTAGGCACGGCTTGTCCTCGCGGCCGAGGAGGATGTTCTCGGGCGTGAGGCCGCGGTGGCACAGGCCGCGGTCCTGGAGCTCGTCGAGCGCCTCGGCGACTTGGGACACGAGGTCGACGACGTGACTCACGGACAACCGCTCGCCGGCGGCAAGCAGCGCCCCGACGCTGCCCGTTTCGATGTACGGCATCGCGAGAAGCACCGTCGAGCCGTACTGCTCGAGCGTGACCGGAACGACGGCCGTATCCCAAACGAGGCCCATGGTTCGGTGCGTGAGGTCCGCCAGTCGCTGCACGAGATCCGGCCGCGCCGTTCCGTCGATGTCGAGCAGCTTGAGCGCGACTTCGGTGTGTTTGCCGGCGCGGATCGCGCGGAACACCGCGCTGACCTGGCCCTGTCCGATGCGACGGCCGACACGGTAGCTGTCGCCGACCGCCATTTGGAGTCGTTCGCGGTCTTCTTCGGCGCCCACGTCGCGCAGCGCGGATGCACCAGGGGCCGTTAGGCCAGTGGTGGATCCGGGGGGGGCTGCCGCGTGCTCGCTCATGGTGGTCTCCAACGGCGGCATATTGTCTCGGCCGCGCCGCCCGCGGCCAACGTGTCGTTGCTGCCTAACGGGCAACTAATGCGCCGGCACGGCGTGGTGCGCCCGCGGCCACGGGCCAAAGGCGCCGACGCGCGACCGGTACAGCTCATACTCGGGATACTCCGCGCACAGGACGCGCTCCTCGTATCCGATCCGCACGCGAACCACCCCGAGCCACACCAGCAGCGCCACGGCCGCCACGGGTGATGCGCGCAGCAGAAAGATCCCTGCATAGATCAGAATCTGCGTTGCGTAAATCGGGTGGCGCGCCAGCCGATACGGTCCGTCCATGCTCAGCGCTCGAGCCGCCGGCTCGATACTGAAGGAGCGACGCAGATGCCACACGGGCCAAAATGCAACCACCGAGCCGAAGAGCCAAAGACTGGCGCCCGCCATTCGGAACGCGCCAGAAGTGGATGCCGGCACCAAGTTAGGCGCCCAACGCAGCGTCACCCAGAAAACCAGCGGCATCCAGAACGTCGCGACATAGGCCGCCGTTCGCGGCCCAGCGCCCTGCAACGACCGTCTTGCACGTCCGCGCACCAAGAACGTCACGGCGACCGTGAGCTCATACAGCATCGGCGGCAGCAGCAACAACCCGAATCGCCCGGCGGTGAGCGGAAAGAGCAATGCGAACGCTCCGAAGCCGCCGGCACCGAGCCAGTCCGAAATGGTCCTAGCCGGCCTAACGATCGGAACCGCCGGCGCGGCGATCGCCGCGTTGCTGCTCGTCACGTTCGTGTCACTGGACTAGAGAGATCGCGCCGGTGATCGGCGTCGGATTCGCGCTGAATCCGCCACTCGATGACATCGACGTGAAGTATCCGGTGATCTGCGTCGTACTCGCTCCTCCGCTGAAAGAGACGATCGCGAACACCGCGACGTATTTGACGCGTACAGTTAGATTCGCGCCCGACAGGCCGTTGTTCTGATCCCAGACCGCGAGTTTGACCTTCGGTTGGCCTAAGCAGGTGAACGCCTGCGCCCCTTGTTTCGATGTGCCGCCGTTCGCGTCGCAGAACGTCTTGAGCGCATTCGCCGTTTGACCACCGCCGTTTCCAGGATCGCCATTGAGGATCGTGCCCGGGCCGATGGGCAGATTCGAGCAACCGGTGATCGCGTTCTTATATGCGTTATTGCCGTTCCATGGATTATTGACCTGCACCTGGGCGATGTTGCCGTTGGTGAGCGTGTTCTGATTGCCTTGCAACAGCGTGATCTGATTGTTCGGAAACGACATGCTCGTGAGCCTCTGGATGTCCTGTGCCGTCAGGTCATAGGTTACGGGCTTGCTTCCGGCCGGCGGATACAGGGCATTGAGAAGTGTTTGATAACTCACGGCCCACGGGCGCAAGCATTCGGTGTTGGCCACGAAGCCTAACGCTGCCACGGCACGCGCCTGGACGAGCTTCGTCGTCGCACCGAATACGCCCGCCAAACTATAGGCCCCAGTGTAGCTCGCGGTTGTCCGTACCGCGTTCAGTGCCGGATCGGTCCACGACGCCAGCCGAGTGAACGTGTTCGTGGCGAAGTCCCACGACCCACCTTCCACGTTGCCTGCAGCCATCGTTGGTGTTTGCCGCTCTACCGTGTTCAAAGGCACGTAGGCGAGCGCCGCGGTTGGAGCGTTCGTCGGCCGCTTGTCCTTCACCTCAACGATCCCGGCAATGGCCGTCGCGTCGGCGGTCGTCTGCAACTGCGCGCGCATGACGTAGAGGCGCGATAAGTCGATCGCGACTCCGGCGAATCCGATGATGACGGTCATCAAGATCGCTATGAGGACGATCGTCGCTCCGCGTCTGCTTGTCCGGTCCATCATACGGCCTCCGAAGGTTCTTGTTCAGTGCGCGATGTTCTTGAACATCCCGACGATCTTGATCATGGCGGGACCGAGCAACACAACGAAGATGGCTGGAAAAATGAACGCCGCCAGCGGGATGGTCATTTTGAGCGGCGCCGTGGCCGCGCGCTTCTCCGCCAATTGTTTTCGCTTGCGTCGAAGCGCCTCGGCGTAAACGCGCAGCACGGTGGCGATCGACGTTCCCCACTTTTCGCTCTGGATCATGTTGGCCGATAGTCCGCGGAGGTCTTCCACGCCTGTTCTCTCCCAGAGCCCGTGCAGAGCTTGCTCGCGCGGCACGCCTGCGTTGACCCGCCGATGCACAATGAGGAGCTCGTTGGCCAGGTCGGTATGAAGCAGCTGCATCTCCTTCGCAACACGCACGATGGCTGCATCCAGGCTCACCCCTGCCTCAACGCACACGACGAGTAAATCGAGCGAGTCCGGAATCGCCCGACGCAGCTTCTCTTGTCTGATGCTGGCCTTCCGATCCACGAACGCCTGCGGCAAAATCGCCCCGATGAGCACCGCCAGCGCGATGCTCACCACGAACAGCAGAGCGTTGTGTCGTGGCACCGCGAAAAATGCGATGGCCGGCAGCCCGACCAAACACGCCAACCGCACGACGACGAAGATCACAGGTGCGGCCGCGTGTTCATAACCGGCGTGCACCAGCTTGTCGGTGCGATCTTTCTTGCTTCGCCACGATTCCGGAGCCCGTTCGAGCAGCCACGCGGCGAGGCGGCCGCCTAACGACTGTTGTGTCTCCTTGAGCAGCAGCGGCGAGTTCTCGGACGAACCGCCCGCCCGCTCGAGGAGCGACCGGCGCTCGCGATCGCGAACCATTGCGAAGGCGGCTGTACCGGCGGCGACGACCAGGAGGGCAATGAGTGCGATTAGCGGAAGCGGCATCACAGGATCCTAGATATCGATGTTCCCGAGCTTGCGAAGCACGAGGTAGCCGAAAACCATGGACATTATCGCATAGACCAACAGCAGCCGGCCGAATGGCGTCGTCCAGAGCGGCGACAAGTATTCCGGATTCAGCACGACGACGGTGATGAACAGGAGCAGCGGCAGAAGCGACAACACGATCGCCGAAAGCCGGGGCTCGGCCGTCAGCGTCTCGATGTGCCCACGAAGCCCGACGCGCTCCCTCATTAATACGGCCAGCGTGCCCAGGACCTCGGCCAGGTTCCCGCCAGTCTCGCGCTGCAGCAGCAGCGCCGTGACGAACATCTTGCAGTCGAGCGTGTCCATGCGCTCTTGGAGCCCCAGGAGCGCATTCCGCATTTCCATGCCCAGGCGCTGCTCGTCGTACACGCGAATGAACTCCGGGCCTAACGGGGTCGGCATCTCGTCACCGGCGAATTTGAGCGCCGCCTGCAACGAGTAGCCCGATTTCATCGCGTTCACGAGCATGTCGATTGCTTCGGGCAACTGTCCCTGGAACGCCTTGAGACGAGATGCCTGCTTGCGCTTGAGGTTGAAGTACGGAATTGCGCCGAGCAGGATCGCGAAGAACGGCATGGCCACAACGCCGAAGCGTCGGCCCAACAATATCCCGACGCCGCCGCAGAACGCGCTGAGCAGCACGAACTCGCCCACGCTCATCCGCGACCCTGCACGCTCGAGCTGCTCCGAGAGCGCTGCCGTTAGGCCTTTGCCGGCGAGCAGACGGTCGAGCGCCGCGATGTCACTCGCCTTGTCATCCTTGAGGATCGTGGCAGCGGCGCCGCCCGCCATGGCCGGCGCCAACCGGTCGCGCAGCGCGTCGCCGGCCGCCAAGCGACGTCGGTTCACAAGCACGTACGCTGCCACAATCAGCAGCATCGTGCCGGCGAACACCGCGAGCAGCACGAGGGCCATCATGGCTCAGCGCTCCGCGAACAAGTGCGGGGGAAGGTCGACACCGGCAATCTGGAGGCGCTCGACGAACTGCGGGCGCACGCCGGTCGCTTCGTATTGACCCACGACTTTGCCCTCGGACGAGATGCCGCGGCGCCGGAAACGATAGATCTCCTGCATCGTGATCACCTCTCCTTCCATGCTCGTCACCTCCGTCACGCTGGTCACGCGCCGCGTGCCGTCCGTCAAACGCGATACCTGGATCACGAGATCGAGCGCCGACGAGATCTGCTCGCGCATTGCGCGGTTAGGCAGATTCGTGCCGGCGAACAGGATCATCGTCTCGAGTCGCGCCAGCGCGTCGCGCGGCGTGTTGGCGTGGATGGTCGTGAGCGAACCTTCGTGACCGGTGTTCATCGCCTGGAGCATGTCCAACGCTTCGGCGGACCGAACTTCGCCGACGATGATCCGGTCGGGACGCATACGCAGCGCGTTCTTGACGAGGTCGCGCGCCACCACTTCACCCTTCCCCTCCGAGTTTGGCGGACGCGTCTCCAAACGGACGACGTGTTCCTGCTGTAACCGGAGCTCGGCTGCGTCTTCGATGGTGATCACCCGCTCGGCGCTCGGGATGAACGAGCTCAGCGCGTTGAGCAAGGTCGTTTTCCCGGCGCCGGTACCGCCCGAGATCAAGATGTTGAGGCGCGCGCGCACGCAGCCCGCCATCAGGTTTACCATGTCCTCGGTCAGCGAGCCGTCT
>Ga0209168_10003711_pt1 | contig 10362 bp, 8 predicted proteins | sample Coa_R1_FD_187156 | JGI IMG/M metagenome (GOLD analysis project Ga0209168, IMG submission 187156) | Surface soil microbial communities from Centralia Pennsylvania, which are recovering from an underground coalmine fire - Coalmine... | ecosystem: Environmental > Terrestrial > Soil > Unclassified ... | reverse complement strand
GCAGGCGCGCCGGCTGCGCGAAGCCGGCGTGACGCAGGTAAACCACAACCTCAACACGTCCGAACGGTTTCACCCCGAGATCTGCACGACGCACACGTTCGACGACCGCCGCCTAACGGTAGAGCACGTCCGCGCGGCCGGCCTCAAGACGTGCTCCGGCGGCATCGTCGGCATGGGCGAATCCGACGACGACATCATCGACCTCGCGCTTTCGCTGCGCGAGCTCGAAGTGCGCAGCGTGCCGCTCAACTTTCTCATTCCGATTGCCGGCACGCCATTCAGCGATCGCGGCGCGCTCGACCCGCGCCGCTGCCTGCGCGTGCTGTGTCTGTTTCGGCTGCTGCTCCCATCGCAGGAGCTGCGCATCGCCGGCGGACGAGAAGTGCACCTGCGATCGATGCAGGTGATGGGATTGTACCCGGCGAACTCCATCTTCATCGGCGATTACCTGACCACGCCGGGCCAGGCGGCGCGCGATGACCTCGAGATGATCCGGGACGCGGGCTTCGTTCTCGAGGCGCCCGACGGATCGCCTCTCGCCGGCCATCCGCTCGACGGTATCAGCGAGACGGTGACAGCGTGAACGTCAGTGTGCCGCGTGCCGGATGTCCATCGCGCGCCATCGTGCGCCAGCGGATCAGGTAGGACCCCGGTGCCAACGTTCCGCGCACGGATGCAACCACGGCGGCGGTATCGCTCGCATCGGACAACGTCGGCGGCGCCAGCGAAACCGCCGCGCCACGAGCCGTGCTCAGCGTGATGCTCGTTGCCGCCAGCTCCGGTTTCTCCGTGAACCACAGCTCGAGCGCCTTGGGCGCCGCGCCTAACGTTGCGCCGTCGGTGGGTGTCGAGCGCTTGAGGTGCGTGTGGAACGTCGCGAACCCGCTTGCGGCGCCGACGCACAACGCCACAGATGCGAGTGCGACGGCGGCCCGGCGTACGATTGCGCCGCGCGCGAGGCGTCCCGCGGCCGCGGCCCGCCCCACTGAGTACTGCGAATCCCGCATTGAGTCTCCTCGATCCCTGTCGGTGATCGCGGCGCAGCCACGGCGCGCCGCTTCCGTATGAGCAAGATGACCGCTGTGCACGCCGTGTTGAAGAGGCACGATCGACGCGCGCGTCGAGTCGTCGCACTCGTATCGCTCACGTTATTAGTAGTAGCCGCCGCATGCGCCGATCACGGCAGTTCGGTCACGACCACGCCGGAACCAAAGCCGCTTCCGCTGTTTCATCTCGCGCTCCTCCGCCGCACGTCGGAGTTTTTCTACGGCCTTACCGTAATGCGCTGCGGCGATAACACGCCCTTCTGGACGTTCGGTGATCGTGGCGCCAAGGGCTCGCCGCCCGACACCGTCACGTACGGCGCGCCACCGCGCGGCTACGAAACGAGCATCGGGCCGCGACCCCTCGACCCTGGTTGTTATCGCGTGCTCATCACCGGCGGCGCGAGCACACGCTTCACCATCGAGCGCGATGGTCGCATCGTAGCGCTCGACGACTCGTCGATCGTCACGACGAGCGCGCCGCCGGACACGACTGGTCATCCACACACCGCGGCCGATACGTCGCGCCACGATCACCCGCGCAAAGTGTGACGCGTCGCGCAGTACGACGTTAGCATCCGTGGGCTTCAGCTTGCCTCGCGGACTGGCGCGAGCCGTGCCTTCTGGTGACATTACGCCCATGCGTCGCCCGTGGTACGCCCGCATCGGCTCTGCATTTCTGGCGCTCTGGTTCGTCCTGTGCGTGACCGAACCAGTGGCCGCAATGCATCGGTGCCCGATGCACGACGGCGTCGCGGGCGTGATGGCCATGCCCAACGGCCACATGATGGGTGGCGCGGCACAGACTCCCCAGCACCCGGATCAGCCGCCGGCGCCAGGCCACCACGACTGTACCTGTGTCGGTGATTGCGCGGGCGCGGCATTCGCGGTCGTTCCCGACGTTTCTGTTGCGCTGCAAGGCCCCGTCGTTCACACGGTGCGCGTCAGCTCGCCTGTGGCGCCGGTGGTCTATCTGGTTCCCGCGCCGCACGCGCGTCCCTTCGCCAACGGTCCTCCCGCCATCGCGTGATGCACGCACGAGGCGCTCGACCGCCTCGTTGCCACGATCACGCGCTCGCTTCACGTCATTGGTCGCCGCGGCCTAACGGGCCCTCCGGCGGGGCGTGTCGCGCGCACACCGACATGAACGACCGCACCGACGCCGGCGGCGCTCGCGCCATCGGACGCCGCGGGTCCAGATACGGGACGACACATGACCTGCTACCTAACTGCGCACCGGCGCGCGCGCCGCCCCTTGGGCAGCGCCCTCCTCGCCGCCGCGCTCATGTGCACGTGCGTCGCGCGGCTCGCCGCGCAGACGACGCCGACCGACACTGCGGCTCGCGACACGGTCGCCCGCGATACCGCGACACGACGCGACACCACCGCGCGCCGCGATTCGCTCGCGCGTCGCGATTCGCTCGCGCGTCGCGCGACACGACTCGCCACCGTGACCGTTACGGCAGCGCCCGTCCGGCGCAACGAACCGCAATCTGCCATCACCGTCTCACCATCCGTCATCGCGCTCACACCGTCCACGTCACCGTGGGATTTGCTCCGCCAGAGTGCAGGCGTCGAAGTCCACCTCCAAGGCCAGGGTCCGGGATTCGCCTCCGATGCATCGATTCGCGGATTCAGCTCGGATCACTCCACGGACCTCGCGTTGTGGATCGATGGCGTTCCCATCAACGAGCCGGTCAACGGACACGCCGAAGGCTACAACGACTGGGGCCTCATCTTCCCCGGCGCGGTCCAGGACATCGACGTCATCAAGGGACCCACCAGTGCGCTCTTCGGCAATTTCGCGCTGGCGGGCATCGTGAACGTGCACACGCTCGAGCGGATGCAGGGCACCGAGGCGAGCATCGACGCCGGTACCGCCGGACACGTCGATGCCAGCGTCCTAACGGGATTCGACCACGGCGCGGAAGGCGGCGGCGTGTTCGGCGCGCGGTGGGACCACGAAGATGGCTGGCGGCCTAACAGTCGCTCCGATGTCGAGCAGGGACACCTGCGCGTCGTGCACGACCTGTCGTCGGCATGGCGCATCGACGGCGGCATCGAGCTGTACGGCGCCGACTGGAAATCGCCCGGCTTTCTGAGCGAGGACGAATTCGCCTCGCGCGACTACGACATCGTATCCAACCCGACCGATGGCGGACGGAAGTATCGCGCGCAGGAGCGCGTCAGTCTGCGCTGGCTCTCCGGGCCGCTGCTCTGGCGCACCACCGTGTACTCGACGCAAGGCAACTGGAAGTTCTTCCTCACGATCCCGCCCGCGGGCGGCCGCTTCGAGGGAAGCGGCAGCCAAACCGAAGAAGTGGATCACCGCACGGGACTCGGCGCCACGAGCGCGCTCACGTGGAGCTTGCCGCGGACCGAGCTCACCGTTGGTCTCGAATCGCGCTGGGATCAGTCGCACTATCAGAACTGGTTCACCACCGACCGCGAACCCGATTCTGCCGCTACGCTCGTGCACGCGCGACAGACATCCGGAGCCCTCTTCGTCCAATCGGATTTCGACGCAACGTCGCGGCTGCGCCTGAGCCTCGGCGCGCGCTACGACATCGTCGACACGCGCTCGACACCGGACGCCGAACTGACGACGTCGGATTCGCACGGCATCGCGTCGCCGAAACTCGGCGTCCTCTTCCGCCTAACGGGCGACGTTGCCGCCTATGCCAACGTGTCGCGCGGATTTCGTTCCACCGACGGCGTCATCGAGGAACCGGCGCTGCCGTTCATTACCGCGTGGGCCTACGAGAGCGGCTTCAAGTACGACCATCGGGACATCCACGGTTCGGTCGCCCTGTTCCGCATGGATGTGAGCAACGAGCAGACGTTCAACCCGCTCACGGGCGCATCGAGCAACGGCGGCGCCAGTCGCAGGCAAGGCGTCGAGGTCGAGCTTCACGCGCCGATCGCCCCGATGCTCTCGTTCTCCACCGATTGGACGTTCAACGACGCGCGCTACCGCGAGCTCATCACGCAAGCAGAAGATGACCCGTCGGCCGTCGATACGCTCTCGGGACTTCGCGTCTACAACACGGCACAGTACGTCGGCATCGCATCGCTCGAGCTCGCGCCAAAAGCCACGCCGTGGCGTTTGCGTGTGAGCACGAATGTGGTTGGACCCTATTCGCCGTTCGATGAGCCGGGCGTCGTGCTGCCGGCGTACGGACTCGTGCACGTCGGCGGCCTCGTGCAGATCGGTGTTGCCCAACTGGAGGTCGGCGTGCGCAACATTCTCGACAAAGCCTACCCGGAACTTGTTGCCGGTCACGTCGTGTCTCCGGGCCAGCCCCGCTCGTTCTACGGCACCGTCCACTATGCGTTCTGATCGGAAGCGCATGCGGACTTCGCAATATGCTGTATCATGCTCGCGGTCATTTTGTTAATATCTTCTTACTTGACGCGCCAAATGGTGGCTCACACTGTTGCATCTCCGAGCCCACGCAACCGAGAATCTTCATGTACGAGTACCGCCGTCGTTCACGCTGGTTGCGAGCGATTCCCGCACCGTCGAAAGCCGAAGCGCTCTTGCTCGCTTCGGTCGCGGCGTTCATTCTCGGTGAGGTCGCTTTCTTCTGGTTTCGTCAGCATCACTGATCGACCGGACGTCGCCTGAGCATCGGCGGCAATCGATTGGGCCGCAGTGGACATCCCGCTTCCTCTCGACGCTCTTGACCGGCCCGCCGCTGAGACGGCGAGACGCATTGCGTTAGCGCATCTGCGAGCGGCGCGCTCCGCGTACGAGACGCTCGACGACGAAGACGTGCCCGATTCGCTGCACGACCTGCGCGTCGCGCTCCGCCGGCTTCGCAGTTGCGATCGCACTTTCCGCGACGAGCTCGACGATAGCCTCTCGACCAAACGCAGGCGGCGGTTGCGCCGCCTGACGCGGGCCACGGGCGCCGGACGCGATGCGCAAGTGCACATCGAGAGGATCGAGGGCGAGCTGCCATCGCTCACGCGCCGCCAGCGCATCGGGGCGCTGTGGATGCTCGAGCGGCTGCGTGCATCGAAGCAGGAGAACGATGCGCGCATGCACGCGCGTCTCGCGGATCGTTTCGAAAAGCTCGCCGAACGGCTGCAAGAGGCGCTCTCGAGTTGGCAGCTCACGGTTCGTCTCGACGAGCCCATTGCTCCGCCGCACACCGCGCGCATCCTCGGCGCCCGGTTGAGAGACCTCACCGACGAGTTGGCCACGCGTCTCGCGCGCGTGCAGGACGCCGTCGACCAACGGTGCGCGCACGAGGCGCGCATCGCAGCCAAGCACCTGCGCTACGCCCTCGAGCCGATCATCGACATCGTGCCCGACGCCGTTCCGTTAGTCGACCGGTTGCGCGCCCTGCAGGATACGCTCGGCGACTTGCACGACGCGCACTTGCTCGCCGGTCTCGTCGCCGACGCCATGGAGGACGCGGCTCGTGAAGCGGCGCAGCGGCTGGCGGACATGGTCCGCGATGGAAGCTCGCTGGCCGGCGTGCGCTCCGCGGCCTCGGGCAGCCGGGATCCCCGCAATGGATTGCTCGAGCTCGCGCGCCGCCTGCACGAGCGTACCGAATCGCTCTTCACGACGTTCACGGGCGACTGGCTGGGCGAAGCGGCTCAGCCGTTCCTCGAGCGCGTGCGGGATCTTGCCGGACGGCTCGCGCAACACCACGCCGCTGGCACCGAGATCGAGCGCAAGTTCCTGCTCACCGAGATGCCGGATGGTCCGTTAGGCGACGCCGCGACCACCGTCCAGGACATCGACCAGGGATACCTGCCGGGCGGCCACGTCACCGAGCGCGTGCGCGCGATCTCCGCCGATGGCGTCACGCGCTGGTATCGGACGGTAAAGGGCGGGAACGGCCTCGTGCGGCTCGAGCTCGAGGACCAGATCGACCGCGACTTGTTCGATGCGCTCTGGCCGCTCACGTCCGGACGCCGCGTGCACAAACGCCGGTACCTCGTCCGCGAGGGCGACACGGAATGGACGATCGACGAGTTTCTCGATCGTCCGCTGGCGCTCGCCGAAGTCGAGCTGGCGAATCCCGACGACGCGGCGAAGCCGCCGGCGTGGCTCGCGCCGCACGTCGACCGCGAGGTGACGGGCGACCCGGCCTACGACAACGCCCGGCTGGCGCGCTGACCCGCGTTAGGCTACAGCAGCCGGCATCGCATCGCGCACGTCATCGGCCGGCGACCGGCGCCGGTGCGTGTACCGGTCGAAGAACGCGTGCGCCACCGCGAGATCCGCCTCGGAGAGAAAGTCCGACCCCAGGCGCACACATCCCGCCATGCCGATCTCGGCGAGCTGCGCCGACACGGCGGCAATCGATGGATCGCGGAGACCCGCGAATCCCGCGCACTCGAGCACGTCACCCGGCACGTGCAGCACGTCGGCCGCGTCGGCCAGCGCGGTGGCATCGTACGCGAGTCCGCCTAACAGAGCGAGCGGCGCTGCGCACCACGCGGGATCGATCGCGTCCGCGCCGCGCACCTCGAAATAGCCGCGCGGCCGAACTTCGGGAAACAGCGTACTGAGATGATGATGCCAATCGTCCAGCGTCATCGTTCCCGTATCGACCCAGTCGCCGAACGACTGGTATGCGCCGCCGGCCGTGCGCCGCATCATGTCCGGCGCGCGCAGCGCGAAGGCCAGATACGTGGACACCGGATCGTCGCCCCCCACCACGCCGGTGCGCAACGGGTCCAGCCGGCGCCAGCACGCCGCGCGCACGCTTTGGTGGCCGGTCAGGATGCCGTCGTACCGCGGCGAGTTCGCGAACATGGCGACGATGTACGGCGCCGCCGCGTTCAGGAGACGCCATTGTCTGCGCCCCATGTCACCGCCGGCGATGTCGAGGCAAACCTGGAACGACGCGGTTTGCCGCATCATGCGCGCGCCGTGCGGCCCGATCGTCGCGAAATACGACTCCATGCGTTCGTAGCGCTCTGCGTCGAGTTGACGCGGACTCGACCACACGTCGCGCTCCGCCTCGATGCCGGCGGCGACGAGTTGCAGCCCTTCGGTGGACGCGTGGCGCCGCAGCGGCTCCAGCACCGATCGCACGTTGGCGGCGAGCGCGCTCGCTCCAGACGCCGGCGGTGCAGCGTATTCGATCTGGCCGCCGGGCTCGAACGTGAACCGCCCACCGTTAGGCAAATGGAAACACGGCGTACCTTTCTCGGTCCGCGCCTCGGACCAGCAACGCGACGCACCGAACCGCCGTAGCACGGGTAGCACGCTTCGCGCACCGCCCTCGAGCGCGGCGATGCACCGCGTCTCCGCATCGATCGGCAGCAACTCTACCTCCGCACCGATCTGGCGCGTCGACGCGCGACCCGGCGCGAAGCTGCGCCGCGCGAGGTCGGCCGTCAGCAGGTCGCGGCCCCGTGCGCCGGCGGGAATCGTCATCGCCGCCACGTCTCCGGGGATCCGATCGCGAGCGCATACGCCGGGTCTTCGTTCACAATCCACTCGTCCAGGCTCAATCCGGCGTCATGGAAGAGCCGCCGGACGCTCGCGCGGTCATACTTGCAGCTGATCTCCGTCCGAATGGACTCACCAGCTCGGAACGGCACCGTACCAATGCGCGGGATGTGAGCGTCGAGGGCGCGCCGAGCGGCGAGATGCATCTCGATCCGATGCGCGACCCGGTCGTAAATGGCGCGGTGCGCGAAATCCCGCTCGTCGAAGTCGGCACCGAGCTCGCGATTGAGCACCCGCAAGACGTTGCGATTGAATTCCGCTGTTACGCCCGCGGCGTCGTTGTACGCCGCCTCGATGACGTGTACATCTTTCCGCAAGTCGACGCCGAGCAGAAAGTGATCGCCAGGACACATGGCCTCGCGCACGCGCCGGAGCAGCGCGATCGCCGCATCCTCCTCGAAATTTCCGATCGTGCTGCCGAGAAACGCGAACAACACGGGTCGCGGCATCGCGCGCGGCAGGCCCAGTCCGACGCTGATGTCCGCCACCACCGGGACGACGCGCAGCCCGGGCAGCTCTGCGCCTAACGCAGACGCCGTCTCGCGCAGGAACTCGGCGCTCACGTCGACCGGCACGTAGGTCGCCGCCTCGCCGTTCGCCTGCATCGCGTCGAGCAGCAGCCGCGTCTTGGCAGCGCTGCCCGCGCCTAACTCGACCAGCGTGCGCGGTCGCAATCGCGCGATCACCGACGGCATCCGCGACGCCAGCAGCGCGCGTTCGGTTCGCGTGAGATAGTACTCCGGCAGCCGCGTGATCTTCTCGAACAACTCCGATCCGCGCCGATCATAGAACAGAGTCGGCGACAGCTCCTTCTGCGGGCGCGACAATCCCTCGCGCACTTCGTCGAGCAGCGGAGACTGCGGATGTACCGCCGCCGCTGTCATGGCTCGCTCCTCGCGCAGCGGAATCCGCTGAAAATCTGACGGCGAATGGGATAATCCCAGTTGCGGAACGTGTTGCGAATCGCGCCTGGACGCGTAGCCCACGACCCACCGCGCAGCACTTTGTATTCGCTGCCGAAGAACGCTTCCGAATACTCGCGATACGGGTAGCTCACAAAACCTGGATAGCCGGTGAAGTCGCTCGACGTCCATTCCCACACGTCGCCGATCATTCCGTAACAGCCAATGGGCGACACGTTGCGGGAATACGCTCCGACGCGCGCGGTGCCGAACGACAACTGATCCACGTTCGCGAGCTCGGGTGTCGCGGGCTCATCGCCCCATGGATAGGAACGAGCGCGACCAGCAAACGGATCCCACGACGCAGCCGCCTCCCATTCGTTTTCCGTGGGAAGCCGCTTGCCGGCCCATCGGGCGAACGCGTCCGCCTCGTAGTAGCAGACGTGGCACAGCGGCTTTGCGGGATCGACGTGTTCGACGAGGTCCATGCTGCGCGTCGACCAACCGCCGGCATCGCGCTGCCAGTACTTGGGCGCCTGCACCCGCGCGTCCTCGAGCCACTGCCAGCCGTCAGCCGACCACCACGCGCGGGTCTCGTACCCGCCGGCCTCGATGAAGGCGAGATAGGCTCCGTTAGTCACCGGGTGCGCGTCGATCCAGAACGGCTCGAGCGCGACCGTGTGCCGCGGCCGCTCGTTGTCGTACGCTTCCGTCCGATCGTCGGTGCCGATGGTCACACGGCCGCCCGGAAACCGCACCATCCCGCCGTCGTTAGGCACAACGGCCGGCGCCGACGGCAGCCGGATGCGCCGCGGCGCGCGGTACGGCTCACCCGACTTGAGCTGCACGGTTTGCAGGATCGTCTCGTTGTGCTGGTACTCGTGCTGCGCGACCATCGCGTACACGTAGCCGTCCCGCAGCAACTCGTTGCCGTCTTCCAGGTCGGCGCTGCGGAGTCGCTCGAGGACGCGCGCGCGAATCTCCTCCATCTCGGCGCGACACTCGTTCAAGGTCGGCAGTGCGAGCGTCCCCCGAACGCGCCGAGGGTTCTCGAACGGATTGTACATGCCGGGCATCTCGACGAACTCCACGGGCCCATCGAGGTTACGCGTCAACCACAGCTCCTCGAAGTGCGCGATGTGCCCCAAATCCCAGATCACGGGACTCATCAACGAATCGTGCTGCAGGTGCAGATCCTGCTCGCTCAGCGGCGCGATGAGCAACAACGTGCGCTCGCGTGCTTCTTCGAGCATGGCAGCGATTCGATCGGCCGCCGGTGCGGCTGTATCCGGATGCGTATGGGTCATCGGTCGAGCGGCTGGAGCGACGGCCGCGACGCGCGCGGCAAACCGGGCGCCGCGCTTCGGTGCCCGGATCGAAGTAGATACCACTCACCAGCCCGATGGCAAGCCGCAGTCGGCCGACCCAAGGGCGGACGGCCCTGTGAAGCAAGTCGCGTTCTCGATCACGCCCTTCGGGTCCGACAACCGGCGTCTTGATTCCCCCGGCTGCCGCGTCTCACCGTTACACGGCGCACACTCGCCTCCTTCAAAGGAGCACCACAATGGCCGATCTGCACGTCGACGCTCTCGTAATCGGATCGGGGCAAGGGGGTGGCCCGCTCGCCAGTGCATTCGCGAGGGCCGGGCGGCGAACGGTATTGATCGAGCGCCGTCACGTTGGGGGCACCTGCATCAACGAAGGGTGCACGCCGTCAAAAACGATGATCGCCAGTGCTCGTGTGGCGTACCTGGCGAAGCGCGCCGCCGATTTCGGCGTTCGCTGCGGCGATGTGTCGGTCGACCTGTCGTCCGTGGTCGCGCGCAAACGCGCCATCGTATCGGATTTCAGGAACGGCAGCGAGCGCCGCCTCGCCGATGCCGGCGTCGAGGTCCTGTTCGGCAACGCACGATTCGTCGGCGAGCGTCGCGTCGAG
>Ga0209168_10003710_pt1 | contig 10362 bp, 5 predicted proteins | sample Coa_R1_FD_187156 | JGI IMG/M metagenome (GOLD analysis project Ga0209168, IMG submission 187156) | Surface soil microbial communities from Centralia Pennsylvania, which are recovering from an underground coalmine fire - Coalmine... | ecosystem: Environmental > Terrestrial > Soil > Unclassified ... | reverse complement strand
GACCAAAATGAGTGAATTGGCAGAATGGCTGCCAGACCGGTGGAAGCTGCGTCACGCTCAGCGGTTGTCCGAGTTACTAATCACAACCACTGCCGCTTCGTAAAGATGCGGTTCACGTAACGCTCACAAGAGTAGAGCAGCTGAGTTAAAGCGTCACCTCGTCATCTTGGGCGATGTGATCTTTGCGCGAAGAGGCGATCTTTCAAGGTGCGCGTCCGTAACTGAGCGCGAAGTGGGATGGCTATGCGGTACTGGCTGCTTGTTGATGCGCTCTAAGCAGCGAACACTGTTTTCGCCTTGGATTTCATTGGCATACTCACATCATCTGGGCCAACGCCAGATTGCTGCTCGCGCAGTTGGAACTACAATGTTCAACCTGAATACGAAGCTAATCATGGATTTACAGTTCGGTTTTCCACCGAAACAAGAACAAATCGAAATCGTACGTCGCGTCAATGAACTGGATGCTCTGATCGACAGCGAATCGTTAACATTGTCGAAGTATCAACTTGTAAAGCGTGCTCTTATGGATGACTTGCTTAGCGGCAGAATTCGGGTACCCGATCTCTCGTCCTCAAGCCTACTAAGCTCTGCGAAGGACGATTCGGTCATATGACAACCCACCTCTCAGCACGCATGGCCTGGCACATGGATGGCTGGAATGGCCGCATATGCCAAAACCCCGCAAGCAATCGCTATTGCATCGGCCCGCATTCGTATCCGGGCGACAAGATCAAAGGGAAACGTGATCTCGATTGGGAGCAAAAAGTAGCCGGGAAATGCTGCACCGAAATTGACGGTATTCCGCCCTGTGTGTATAGCATCAACGCGTTTGGTTCCAAACCCTTGACCGCGTATGACGATCCCCCCGAGTTTTTCCGCAGTGGACAGAGAACAACTTGGCCCCTTCCTCCTGCGACCATTTGCGTCTGGCCATACGAAGCGATGTATGACGACGGGGCCAAGTCCGACGGCTATGTTGACAATGAAAAACGGTTGGAGCTTGCGACGCAGTTCTTTGCCGAGATCGAGCCTGCCAAGAGTCTGGTTTTTCATTACGCAAACTATAGCAATCCCTTAAGTACAGAAGACGCGAAGCGCTATCTTGTGATTGGCCTCTCCCGAATCAAGAAACTCGGGAAGATCGAGTACTACGAGGCGACGAGCGAGGAGGCGAAGAAAAAGTACGCTGGAGGCTTCGTCTGGCAGATGAACGTGGAGACGCTCTACCCAGATCAGGGCCTCCGCATTCCCTATCACCGCTATTTGGAAAAGCCAGAAATATTGGAAAGGATTGCTCTGATTCCCGAGAATCCTCGATGTTTCAAATATGGATCGCGCCACGTTGGCGACGATGACGCTTTGTCACTCGTTGAGCGCTTCATCGAAATCACGGCCTACTTGCGTGATGGTGCGAAAGATCAGTCGGAGAATTGGGATCTCCGTCTCGCGTGGCTGAATGGATTGCTCGGAGAACTCTGGCACAGCCGTGGTCTGTATCCCGGCATGGCTAGAGTTTTGGACATCGTTGGGCTTTCATCCGTGATTACACCCTTTCGCGCTGCCGTTGCCAGGGGAGACGAAAAAGCGTTTCAAGCTGCCGTCAAATCGTGGCTCGACGGTAAGGGCGCGAGTGTGCCGGGCGTGGTAGTGGGGAAAGTCGAAACCGATAAAGTTCGACGTCAGTGGAAATTGAAAACTGCCCAAGAACGCCAAATCCTCTCTGACCTTCTACCCCGATTCGACTTGCCCAAGGACCAGATGGAACGCATTCTCAGCGAAAAGCGCGCTGAGAACTGTCTGGAGGGAAGCTTAACCGAAATCTGTGAAAACCCCTATCTCCTTGCAGAAGAATTTGTTGGAACCGGCCCCGACGATACCATCTCCTTTAGTCGAATCGATCACGGAATGTTTCCCTCGCCCGAACTCGGGGGCGAGTTCCTTTACGACACGGACGACTGGCGAAGACTGCGTGCGAGTTGCGTGAACCGCCTGCAATATGAGACCAAGCACACTTTTCTGACACGCGCTCAATTGTTGCAAGATGTAAACACACATCTTGAAAAACTACCTGAATGGAAACGCTTTTTGTTCAAAGACACGTATTTCGACGTAGACCGCCAGAATCTGGAGCCAGCTCTGGTATTCCGCACCGAGAGCAGCTGCGAATACACTTATCCGCGTCGGGTTTACGAGGCAGAGCGCGAGGTCGAGGCGTGCATCCGTAAGCTCGCAGGTTATTCAGATATCACTTTCAAGTCTCCCGTCACGCAAAAATATTGGCGCGAACTGCTTTTCGAGCCAGAAAGCCCCCTGGCAGAGAGAAGCAAATCTGAGTATCAGGAAGCAATTGCCGCCCAGGCTGCTGTTTGCAACAAGATTTTTAGGCGTCCAATCTCTGTTATATGCGGAGCTGCCGGTACCGGGAAGACCACCGTCATTCGAGCAATCTTGCAAGCAATAGATAAAGCACATTCCGGCAAAGCGACGTTCTTGCTTCTCGCCCCCACCGGCAAAGCAGCCGATCGAATCCGCGAGAAAACAGGCAAAGATGCCAGCACGATCCACTCCTTCTTGTTGAAACACAAGTGGCTTAACAAGAATCTCACGATTCGACGATCAGGAGGCCAGCGCGAAGAGGAGATCACAACATACGTAATCGATGAAGCGTCAATGCTCGACCTTGAGGTTACTGCGGCCCTTTTCCGCGCGATCAACTGGAATGCGGTCCAGCGACTGATTATCGTCGGGGATCCAAGCCAACTGCCCCCGATTGGCCGAGGAAAAGTCTTCGCTGACATCTTGGATTGGTTACGAGAAAACCATCCCGAAGCCGTGGGTGAATTAGCGGTAAACCTTCGCCAGATGGAAAACCGGATCACCGGAAGAGGCACTGGCATCCTGGATTTGGCTTCAATATACGTTCGCCGCAAGAGCTGGAACCAAAAAGACGAAGAAGAAGTGATCCGTGCCGAAGAAATGTTTCAGCGGCTCCAAGACCTTCCACCTGACGGCTCATTGGACAAGGATTTACGCGTTTTGTTTTGGCAGGATTCGGACGATCTCCTGACAAAGCTGGTGTCTCGCATAATCAGCGACATGGAAGAGGACACCGGCGAGAAATTCGACCCGGATGCGGCTCACACCCTGTGGATATCGGCATTGCGTGGAACGGCAAAATATCCTCGGCCCGAATATCACCAAGTCCTTTCGCCTTATCGACACGAGGATTTTGGAACCGAAGCTATCAACCTCCGCATCCAGCAGGAATATCGCGGTGTCAGTCTCAAAAGAATCGGTCAGCTTGCTAGCATTACGCTCTTCGATAAAGTCATTCAAATTCGCAATCGTGGCGCTTCCGACCCAATCTGGGCTTACAACCACAAGACTCGTGACAATGAGGAAGCCAACGTTTTTAACGGTGAATTAGGTTTCGTGATACCCCATCCGTTCGACAAGAGCAAATGGCAGGTTCCGGAAAAAACGCACTTTCGGCTCAAGCATTTCCAGGTGTGTTTTTCGCGTAAGCAACACCTTGCATTCGGCTACGGACGGGACCTTGGTTATAGGCTTGTAAAGGATAAAAAACGCTACCTGCCTGAAGAAAAGCCAGAGGACAACCTCGAATTGGCCTATGCAATTTCCGTCCACAAGGCGCAAGGCAGTGAGTTCGAGAGGGTCTACTTCGTTGTTCCAAAACAGAAGACAGCCCTCTTGTCGCCAGAGCTTTTTTACACTGGCACAACTCGCGCCAGTCGCCATTGCACACTCCTAATCGAACAAGATATAGCTCCGTTGTTGAAAATTTACCGCCCAGAAAGCTCCCATCTTGTCGGCATCAACTCGTCTTTATTCGAGTTCACGCCGGTCCCAGACGGGTTTGAACTGCTTCGACGCGAAGGCTATCTCCAGGAATACAAGATCCACAGGACTCTGGCCGATGTCATGGTCCGGTCGAAGTCGGAGGTCATTATTGCCAATATGCTCTTCGATCGCGATGTCCCCTTCGAATATGAAAAGCCGCTATATGCGAAGGACGGTTCATTCCGTCTTCCTGATTTCACGATCAAATGGCGCGGCGAGACTTACTACTGGGAACATCTCGGGCTCCTCGTGCGAGATGAATATCGTCGGAAGTGGGAAGCTAAACAATCGTGGTACGAAATGCACTTTCCTGGCACGCTTATGACAACGACCGAATCGGGCGAACTCTCCAAAGATGCGGCAAAATTGATTGCTGAGCGATTTAGTTGAACTTGACCAAAAGGCTCTAATATAAGTCACATGAGATGAGCAAGATTCAGTGGGAATACGAAATCTGCGAAAGACCCTGCTGCCAGCAGCTCGAACGCATGGGCTGGACTTGGATAGAAGGCGACCCGGACTTGCCGGAGTCCACAGAACGGACCACCTCGCGACAAGTGTTGCTTGTGGGGCGTCTTAGCACGGCATTGCGCAAGCTCAACCTGCGCAATGGGCAACCCTGGCTCGACGACGCTCGTATCGCGCGCGCGATTCGTGACTTGGAGCAGGCCGCAGGCCACCGCCTAATGGAGATCAACCAGTCCGCGACAGAATTGCTTCTCAAAGGCGCTGTTGCAGACGGACTGCCAGATTGGGATCAAGGTCGTCCGCAGCCCGTCCGATTCATAGACTTCGAGAACTGGCAGAATAACGACTTCTTGGTCATTAACCAGTTTAAGGTTGAGTTGACCAGCGGACGTGGCCACGTCATACCTGACGCGGTCCTATTTGTGAACGGCATCCCGTTGGCGGTTGCCGAATTCAAGAGTCCAGGCATTCGCAACCCCATTCATGAATCCATTAACCAACTTCTGAGGTATTCGAATCAGCGCAAAGAGCTTTTCCCAACTCTTTACACCGACAACGAAGGAGTAGAGCGTCTATTCCATACCAATCAAATTCTCATTGCCAGCAACTTTTTTGAAGCGCGAACGGCTACTATCGGCTCTCCTCCTGAGGCGTACCTAGAATGGGCGGACACCAGCCCGGTGCCTCTTTCCACTGTCGCCCAGGAACTTGGAGTCATCGAGCCTTCACCAGATCAGTCTGAAGCGGCTCAAGAACTCACCACATTGGGTCCAGAGCAATCGGAGAGAGCAGGTACACCCCTCTTTTTCAGAAAGCCCGAGCAACAGCCACCTGCGATGACAGAAACCACTGTGGCCCTCCAAAGCCAGCAAATCCTTGTTGCGGGCATGCTGAGGCCGGCACATTTGCTTGATTTGATCCGAAATTTTACGGTGTTCCAGCAGGCGGATGGAAAGACTCGCAAGGTCGTCGCTCGGTACCAACAGTTCCGCAGCATCCACAAGGCGATTGCTCGCTTGTCAGAAGGCCGCACTCGTGGCGACGGTGCCGTTCGCGACGAGCGCGGAGGCGTCATCTGGCACACGCAGGGTTCCGGCAAGAGCCTCAGCATGGTTTTCCTTGTGCGCAAGATGCGAATGATGCCACGACTAAATCGCTTCAAAGTCGTCGCCGTCACAGATCGCACCGACTTGGAAACCCAACTCCGTGAAACTGCGAGACTCTCCGGCGAAACCCTTCGGCCGTCCGACCAGGACAAACTCCGTCGTGAGTCGCCAACTTCCCGGACTCAGCGAATATTGCGGGAAATAACTCCCGACATTGTTTTTGCCATGCTGCAAAAGTATCAAGATCGCCAAAAGCGCGACCCAAGCGATCGGGTGGCAATGACGATTGTTCGGAAAGAAAAGATGCCTGGCAAAGACCAACCCGTCATTGAGAGACAGATCACACTCGAAGAGAGTATCCATTTCGATGACTTCCCAGTGCTCAATGAGTCTCCGGATATCCTAGTTCTAGTAGACGAGGCGCACCGCTCGCACACTCGCACTCTCCATCGCAACCTGCGCAAGGCTTTACCGAACGCCGCAATCATTGGCTTCACCGGCACGCCAATTCTTAAGAAGGAAAAAACAGAAACTCGCGAAATCTTTGGTGAATTCATCGACCAATACGTCCTACAAGACGCCGAACTCGATGGCGCAACCGTTCCAATTCTCTACGAAGGTCGGACGGCAGATGGTATGGTCAAAGACGCACCTGGACTTGATGAACTTTTCGAGGATATGTTTCGGGACTATGCGCCTGAGGAGTTGGCTCTTATCAAGGCAAAATATGCCACCGAGGGGGACGTTCTTGAAGCCCCGCTCCTGATCGAACAGAAGGCCAAGGATATCCTTCGCCACTATTGCGAGGTCGTCCTGCCCGAGCGATTCAAGGCCCAGGTAGTAGCCACCAGTCGGCAAGCCGCCATCACCTACTACAAGAAGCTCGAAGACGCCAGACGATCACTCATCGAGGAATTAGAAACATTGCCAAGTTCCATTCTTGGCTTAGCCGACGACGAATTGGAAAAACTCGAACGAAACGTCCGCTTTCTTGTGCGGGCCCATTCCCAACTTCCTGTGTTGCGTGCCCTGGAATTTGCTGTTGTGGTCTCGGGTGACCACAATGACCCCGAAAGTTGGTGGGATTGGACTGACAAGGGACAGCAGGAGCTGCGGACCCAACGATTCAAACGCAAGCTCGCGCCTGAAAAGACCGACAAGACTGACCCCCTTTCAATTCTGATCGTAAACAACATGTTGCTTACTGGCTTCGACGCCCCTGTCGAGCAGGTACTCTACCTTGACCGCAAGATCGTCGCCCATGACTTGCTCCAAGCAGTGGCCCGAGTAAATCGAACTTCGGGTCAGAAGAAATGCGGATATGTTGTCGACTACATTGGCGTGGCACGACACCTAAATGAGGCACTAAACGACTACGACGGGCAGGATATTGAGGGAAGCCTGATCGAACTTGACCAAGAGCTTCCACGACTGCTCGATCGCAGAGCCAGAGCGGTGTCAGTATTTACCGACCGTGGAATCACGGACTTGCAAGAACAAGTGGGAACTTGTGTTGAGCTGCTTGAAGACTTAAGAATCCGAGCGGACTTCATCAACAAGGTAAGACTGTTTTACGAGACACTGAGCATTCTTGAACATCGACCTGAAGTACCGCCCGACGTCTTCCGCGATGCGAAGCTGCTCGGCTTCATTAACAAAGTTGCTGCAAATCTTTATCGCGATCCGACTCTCAACCTTCTCGGCGTTGCCGAAAAGGTCAAAGCTCTCATTTATGCGCATGTATCTGCGCGAGGCATAGACCCCAAAATTCCCCCGACCGCTATCACTGATGCTGAGTTTGAGAGAGTCTTACAAAATCAGGACACAAGCCGTGCACGGGCCGCGCAGATGCAACACGCCGCTCGCTACCACGTAATTGGCTTCTCGAATCAGAATCCGGCATATGCACGGAAGATGAGCGTCAAACTCGAAGAAATCCTCCAGCGTTTTAAGGATGACTGGGATGCTCTAGAGCGCGAGCTTCGCAAGTTCATCGAAGAGCTCAAGCGGGGAGACCGTTTTGAGTTTCCTGGGCTTGATCCAAAGATTCAGGTGCCATTTGTTCGTTTGATACTCGATGAGTGCGGTAAAGGCCGAGAACTCACTCCCGAGCAGAAGAAAAAGGCGTTGGCCGTTACACTCGATATGGTGGAGCGGATTCGCCAAGAAGTAAGAAAAGTCGGCTTTTGGAAGAACTTGCCCATGCGTGACTTGCTCACCCGGGCTTTAGTTCGGGATCTGGGTGCCTCGGGAATTTGTCCTGCGGGAGCCGAGCGGGATATCGCCCAAAAGCTAGTGGCCCTGGCCAAAGAGAACCATGAAAATTTGGCAGCACTATGAGTGAAATCCTGCAAATTGAAGGGTTGTCCTTCAGTGTCCACCGTAGCCAGCAACGCAAGACGTTGGAGCTAATCGTTGGACGGAGCGGCGATCTTACGGTTCGGGCCCCAGAAAATACCAGTATCAGTGACTTGGAGCGATGGATCAAAAAGAAGCTGCTTTGGGTTTACACAAAGCTGGCCCTTAAAGAGAACATATCTCCGAGGCTGCGCGGCCCCGAATATGTCAGCGGTGAGGCATTCACCTATTTGGGACGAAGGTACCAGCTAAAACTAGTTCCGGTTCAGCAAGCACCTCTCCGCCTCGACGCCGGCAGATTCCTGCTTCGCCGTGGTGAAAGTGCACCGGAAGTACATTTCAGAGAATGGTACATTCAGGCAGGCGGCGCTTGGCTCACAGGTAGGGCCAATCTTTTATCAAAAAGAACGCGCACTCTGCCGAAAAAAGTAGAGGTGCGCGATTTGGGTTTCACTTGGGGCTCATGCAGCAAGAACGGTACTTTGTTTTTTGATTGGAAAGTTCTGCAACTTCCTGTTCGCTTGATTGACTATGTCCTTGTTCATGAGCTGGTGCACCTCGAACATCAACATCATCAACCCCCATTTTGGCAGGCGCTCGAAAGGGCTCTGCCCGATTGGCGCGACCGAAAGGAAGCTCTGCATCACAAGGCCAAGGATTATTTGGTCTTCGGTCTTCCAACGCCTTGCGAATGATCCGGGTTGCAAAACGTGTGAGTTGCAGGGTACAGGACCGCAACTCAGCGCGGCGGTGGCGACGTGTTGTAGACGACGACCACGGGTTGAGGTTGCTTGCTGGCGAGAAGCAGGGCAATGAGCCAACCGATGAGCGTAACCCCGAAGAAGATGTTGACGATGACAACAGCCGTCTTATGAGGGCTATTTCTCTTGATGGCCGTGATGGTGGGTAGAAAGTAGATGTATAAAACCAAAAACAGAGCGGCAAAGGCAATAATCAGCTCGATGGGGGTGAGATTGCTCAATGCGTGGTGGTGCATAGAATTCCTCGATTCCTAATAAGTGAGATAGGCGCTGTCACGGTGTTTTTGCTGCCTTGGCCTGGCTCTCAAATTCTAGACGTACCTTGAAATCATCCGTTAGCACAAGGCGGGCGTCATAGCTCGCGCTTCCGTCCTTCTTTTTGAAGCCCTTGATACGTCCTGTGCGACCTTTGGTGACCAGTTGCCGGATGTGTTCTTCCGTGAGTGTTTTGCCGTTGATCTGTCCCCAGATCGAAAAACTGCAGCCTTCCTTAAACCGGGAGCACCCGGCGCCCTTGATGGTCTTGCGCACGGTTCCGCTCTTGCATTTGGGGCAGAGACCATAAACATTGGGATTGCAGACGGCGGCCATCGGTGCGGGCTGGGTGGCGATGATCTGAGGAAAGATGTCCTGCACAAATTGAATAATGGCTGCGGCGAAGAAATCAGCTGGCGTTGACCCGTCCTGGATGTTGGCCAACTGCTGCTCCCAAGAGGCCGTGAGCGCGACATCCTTGAGGGTGGGATGGATCTGGTTGATGAGGGCTTTGCCTTTTTCGGTGGGCAAGAGGGATTTTTTCTTGCGCGTAACATAGCCGACCGCGATCAGTTTTTCGATGATGGCGGCGCGGGTGGCCGGAGTTCCCAAGCCACTCTGTTTCATGTAGGCGGCCAGGTCTTCGTCCTGGATTTCCTGGCCAGCGTTCTTCATAGCAGTCAGCAGGCTGGCGTCATCATAAGGTTTGGGTGGGGCGGTCTTACCTTCTTTGAGTTGGGCGCTTCGCTTGGCGACGTTTTGGCCCTGCGAAAGCGGGGGCAATTGCTGGGCGTCGTCACCGGGCTTTTCCTCTTCGGGTGCGGATTGGGCGTTCGACACTGTCCATTCCGGCTCCTTGATGACTGAGCCAAAGGCTCGGAATGAATGCCAGCCAAGCTGAATGATGGCGGTGGTCTCATCGCGGACTTCAGCAGGCAAAAAGATGCTCAGGAAACGCGCCGCAACCAGTTCATAGATGTTGCGGTGCTTTGCCGGCAGATCGGCTGGCGCTGCCTTGTGAGTCGGGATGATGGCGTGATGGTCGGTCAGCTTTGTATCGTCCACATATGCTTTGGACAACTGCAAGCCACTCGCAAGCGCCGTCAATGCAGCCTCGATGGGCCATCCCTTGGGCAAAGCACGAAGAATGTTGGACAGTTCCGGGAGCATGTCATGCGACAGGTGCCGGGATTCGGTGCGGGGATAGGAGAGCACTTTGTATTCTTCGTAAAGGCTCTGGGCGAAGTCGAGGGTTTCCTGGGCGGTGTACCCGAATCGCCTGTTTGCTTCTTTCTGCAGGGTGAGCAGATCGAAGAGAGGCGGTGCTTTGGTGGCCTTTTCGGTGGTGGTGACGGTGAGGACAGTGCCGCTGGATAAAGGTGAGATTTGGTCGAGAACAGTTTGAGCCGTGGCGCGGTCCTGAAGACGTGTTTGGGGATCATCGCCTTGAGTGATGTATTTGGCGCTGAAACCGGGTTGAAAGACTGCGTAAATTTCGTAGAAAGGTGTCGGTTTGAAGCTGTCAATCGCATTCTGGCGATTGACGATGA
>Ga0209168_10003709_pt1 | contig 10363 bp, 5 predicted proteins | sample Coa_R1_FD_187156 | JGI IMG/M metagenome (GOLD analysis project Ga0209168, IMG submission 187156) | Surface soil microbial communities from Centralia Pennsylvania, which are recovering from an underground coalmine fire - Coalmine... | ecosystem: Environmental > Terrestrial > Soil > Unclassified ... | reverse complement strand
GCCTGCTCCCGCAGGTATTTGTGGACCATCTCGTCCGGCCAGCCCGGCCGGTAGGGACGGTCCGAGCGCAGCGCGTCGTAGACGTCGACGACGGCGAAGAGGCGCGCCGCGATCGGGATGTCGTCGCCGCTCAACCCCCGCGGATATCCGGTCCCGTCCCACTTTTCGTGATGCCCGTACGGAATGTCGAGCGCGGGCCGGAGGAAAGTGATCGGCGAGAGCATCTCGTAGGCGATCACCGGGTGCCTGCGCATGATGACCCACTCCTCCTCCGACAGCGAGTCCGGCTTCAGCAGGATGCTGTCGGGGATTCCGATCTTTCCAATGTCGTGCAGCAGCGCGCCCCACCGCGCGTAGAGCACCTCCTCCTCGTTCATATCGATGCTGCGAGCGAGCCGAGTCGTTAGGTCCGTCACGCGCGTGCTGTGGCCCTGCGTCTCCTTGTCCTTCATGTCGAGGATCTTGCACCAGCTCTCGATCGTCCGATCGTAGGCGTCGATCATCCTGTCCTTGACGCGCTCCGCGGCGGTCATCAGTGTCCAGTTCTGGTGCGCGAGCATCTCCCGCATGATCTCGGTGTAGGGCAGGCTGTTGCCGCCACAGAAGTCGAAATCCTCTGTCCGGTCCTCGTCATGGGTGCAGCAGTTGCGTCCGCGCTGTTTGGACTGGTAGAGCGCTCGGTCCGCACGCTCGACCATCTCCGCCCCGACGGCCATGCGATCCACCGCCGTCGAGACCCCGATGCTGACAGTGATCTGGCGGCGCGGCCAGTCGGCGGCCTCTATGAGCTTGCGGACCCGCTCGGCGGCAACCCGCGCGGCTTCAGCGTCGCATCCCGGCAGGATAATCGCGAACTCCTCGCCGCCGTAGCGCGCGGCCGTGTCGCACTGCCGGAGCGAGTCCTGCAGCAGGCTCGCGACCATGCGCAGCACGGTATCGCCGTCCGGGTGGCCGAAGGAGTCGTTGTAGCCCTTGAAATGGTCCACGTCGAGGAGGAGCAGGGAGAACGTGCTTCCGTTCCGTTTGAAGCGGCATAGCTCATCGGAGAGCCGTTCGTGGAACGTTCTGTGGTTGAGAAGGCCCGTCAGACCGTCGGTGGTGGCCAGCAGGCCAAGCCGCGCGTTGGCGGTGGAGAGACTCTCGTTCGCCTCCTCCAGCCGGCGGTTTACGGCGATCAGCTCGGCCTGCTGGCTCGCAAGCTCGATGTTGGCGCTCTGAACGAAGTCGATGTTCGCGCGGATTTGCGCCTCGAACCACATCTGGTCGCTGACGTCGCGGATGCAGAGGACGGCGCCAACGCAGAGGTCGCTTTCGATGATCGGCGAGCACGTGACCTCGACGGACACGGGCTCGGAGCCCCTGCGCCAGAACAGCTCGGATACTGTGACGCCGGCGCGCTCCGCGTTTTGCGGCGCGCAGCACGGGCACTCCGCGACCGGGTACGGCGAGCCGTCCGGACGGGCGAAGTGGATCGTATCGTGAAGACGCTCTCCGACCAACTCCTCGGCGGCGAGGCCGAACAGTCGCGCGGCAGCGGGGTTCACGTAGGTGGTCAGGCCTTCGGCATCGACGCCTATGATGGCATCGCCGGCCGCGTCCAGATATACCTGGAAGGCCGGGCCGCCCATCCGCCGCGCGCCGGATTGTAGTGACGCCCCCATGAGCGAATTCCTGTCGCGGGCTCCCGCAGTCCGCGGCGCCCAAATCGCACTGGGGGATTATCGGCTGTTGCCTGGCGTATCTTTGCAGCGTACGGGGAATAACTTGAAGAAACCAGAGGATCGGATCAAGCGGGAGACGAGACTCGAACTCGCGACATCTACCTTGGCAAGGTAGCGCTCTACCACTGAGCTACTCCCGCGCGAAGCTGCCAGCCGGCATGGGCAAGAGGGGAGTTGAACCCCTACGCCTTGCGGCACTAGTTCCTAAGACTAGCGTGTCTGCCATTCCACCACTCGCCCGCGAACCGAAAAAGAGGGCGGCGGCAGCATCGATACTATAGCACAGCCCGTTCGGGTTGTCAAGCGGAACCCGGCAAAAATGGCGGGCATCGCCGCCACGAAGGCAGCGATGCGCGCCGCACATAGAGGGCTTGCGCGGCCCCGCGCAGCCGGCCGGTCGCGCGCGCCTCGACCCTCACCTCGGCCTCCCCGGAGTCAACGTTGCGCGTGGACGACAGCGCGCCTGGCCCCGCGCCGGCAGCGCGCGGCCACGATGGCGCGTGTGGCCGAACAGGCGCGCCTGGGCCCGCGCCCGCAGCGCGCGGCCTCGATGTTGCGCGTGGCCGGCAGTGCACGCTTGGAACCACGCCGCCAGTGCGCGGCCATGGCTTTCCGCGGCCGGGCGCTGCCGGATGGTCGCATGGGCTGACGCCTATGCCGTGCGCTTGTGGACGAACTGCTTGCCCTTGAAGTAGTGCGGATCGGGGTCGGACGCATCGGAGTATTGCGCGCATCCGGCCAGCAGCGCCGCAAGCAGCGCGAACACGATCCCCGTCCACTGCACTCTCGCCTTACGGCTCATCTCTTCGCCTCCCGGCGCCCGATCACTTGTCGGACGCGAAGTACTCCTCGTAGTAGCACCCCGAGCCGTCCTGGAGGACGTGCCGCTCGGGATTGTTGGAGATCCACTTGGTGTGGCCGTCGAGCATGCCCATGTTTGCGCCGCCGCGGTGGCGGAAGCGCGATTCGCAGCCCATCAGTGTGCCGAGCAACGGACCGGAGTCGCTGTGCGTCTGGCAGGTGAGACCGTCCCCGACGAAGGCGGTCCGCGACACCTCGTTGATGCCGCTCAGACTCTGCTGGAAGTAGTGGTACGTACCGCCTTCGCTGGTCCAGCCGCTTCCGGCGAACCGGGCATAGGGCGCACCACCGGTCGTATCGCACTGGCCGCCGTTGAAGACGACCGGGAAGCCGATCGCGTAGTGCGACAGGTTGACGTCCGCCGGGAGGAATCCGCCGGAGCCGCTGCCGGGCGTGCCGTCGCCGTCGCAATCGGCCTGGTCCATCGCCCTTTCGATGTCGGCCTCGTTGAACGAGGGGCAGAAGAGCACCTGCTTGTTCTTCAGGTACGGCTGGACGGTATTGGTCCAAAGCGAGGCTACCTGCACGTCGATTGGCGTCGTTCCGCCCGGGATCGTAACGGGGCTGTTGCGCCACGGTACTACGGTCTCATCGTAGTCCTGCGCGTACATCGTTACGGCCGTGGAGATGTTCTTGATATTGGAAAGGCATGCGGTTCCCCGCGCCATCTCCCGCGCCTGGCCGAATACCGGAAACAGGATTGCCGCAAGCACGGCGATGATGCTGATGACCGTCAACAGCTCGATCAGGGTAAACGCCCGTTCGCAGCCGTTACCATCGGTCCGGTGGGTTCGTGATCTCACTTATGTTACTCCTGACAGCCGCCGTCCGGAGCGCGCCGGCCTCAGGGGCCGAAAGGGCGATGAGCCGCTCAGTGAGCGGTCGTCTCAAGCGCGCACCAGGCTGTCGATACCGGTTATTTGGTTTCGCCCGCAGTAGGGCTACCAGATTCATGCCACGTTCTCGATCGGCGAGAACCCGGTAGGAATTCCGGTTAACCCGCTTGTCCGGGCGATTTGCTTCGGTGAAGATACCGGGACGGCCCGGCTGCGCAGGCCGCTCCAGCCTAATAGAACGCCGTATTCTTCGCAGGAGTCTGATACGAATTCGAGCGATTCTGTGGAATGAGTCCTTAGAACCAATGGGCAGGGCCACAGCCTGCACGTCGAGGACCGCACCAATGGCAAAGCTCCCTCTGGCGGCGCGCATCTACCTGTTCGCCGTATGCGCCGCCGGAATATCGCTCTCCGCGCTCATCTCCGTCACTTTGAATCGACCAGGACTGAACCCTGCGCCCGTCTGGGAGCTGGCGGTCTTTGCTGCGCTCGCGATTCTTTGCGGAGGCGTGAAGGTGCCGCTGCACCGCCGCGCGCTCGGGGAGGACGCCGGCTCGATGTCGCTCGGCTTTGTCCTCACATTCACGAGCATGCTGCGCTTCGGTCCGGCGCCCGCCATGCTCATCGGCGCTATCGCGTGTCTCTCCAGCGCCCTGTATCCCCGGCGACAGCCGTTCTATCAGCTCTCGTTCAACGTCTGCCTCGGCCTCTTCGAATGCGGCGTGAGCAGCCTCGTCTTCTACCTGCTGAACGGCCGCTCGCTCCAGATGCAGATGCCGATGACGTTCGTCGCGATCGTCGCGGCCACGCTCGTCAACTACGCGGTCAACACAGGCGGCGTGTCGATCATCATCTCGCTGTGTACGGGGCAGAAGCCCTATCCGCTCTGGAAGGAGACGTTCCTCTGGACCGCGCCGAGCTACTTCGCCGGCGCCACGATCTCCAGCCTGGCCAACAAGCTCGGCGGCCCGAACCTGGGCGTGCTGCTGCTCTGCGGCGCCCCCGTGGTCTACTTTACCTATAAATCGTATGCGATCTACGTGGCGCGCGCGCAGGAGAAGCAGCAGCATATCGAGGAGCTGCAGGTGAGCCAGGCGCATCTGGCCGACCTGTATTTGGCAACCATCAAGAGCCTCGCGCTGGCGATCGACGCGAAGGACCAGTACACGCACCAGCACATCCTGCGGGTGCAGCGGTACGCGGTGGCGACCGCCAAGCAGCTCGGCCTCACGGGCGCGGAGCTGGAGGGCGTGAACACGGGCGCGCTGCTGCACGATATCGGGAAGCTGGGCGTGCCTGAGTACGTGTTGCTGAAGCCCGGGCGCCTCACCGACGAGGAGTTCGAGAAGATCAAGAAGCACCCGGAGATCGGGGCGGCGATTCTCGATCCGGTGGAGTTTCCCTGGCCCGTGCTCCCAGGCGTCAAGTATCACCATGAGAAGTGGGATGGAACCGGCTACCCGGAGGGCCTGAAGGGCGAGGATATCCCGCTCGTCGCGCGGATCCTCGCCGTCGCGGACGTATACGACGCGCTGACGTCTTCGCGCTCGTACCGGAGCGCGTGGAGCCACGAGCGCGCGCTGGGAGTGATCCGGAAGGACAGCGGCACGCACTTCGACCCGGCGATCGTGGTGGCGTTCGACGCGATCATCGAGGGCGTTATCCAGGAGATGGCGGCGCAGGGCGAAGGACCACTCGTGGCCAAAAGCCCGGACCGGGAAGTCGCGACCAAATCCGAGCAGGCGGCGCGCGACATCCAGCGCGCCTCCTCCGACCTGTGGGCGCTCTACGAGGTGGCGCAAACGCTCTCTTCCAGCCTTGGGCTGGAGGAGACGCTCGACATTCTGGCGCGCAAGCTGGAGGCGATCTTCCCGGGCGGCGCCTGCCTCTTCCTGCTGAAGGACGACGAGACCAAACTGCTCAGCGTGCGCGCGGCCGTTGGCGTGAACCGGGAGTTCTTCGCGCAGTCGCGCTCGATCAGCGACCGGTGCCGCTCGATGCAGGTGCTCAACACGCGCCAGTCGTACCATGGCGATTTCGACAACGACGACCTGATGCTGCAGAGCTCGCCCTACGCGCAGTGGAGGGCGCTCAAGACGGCGCTGATCGTACCGATCGTCCATCAGGGCCAGCCTCTGGGCACGATCAACCTGTACCACACGTCGGACGCGGCGTTCTCGAGCCACGACAAGCACCTGCTGGAGATGATCGCGGATCGCGCCGCGATGGCCCTCTACAACGGCATGTTGTACGACAGGACCCGCAGCCAGGCCTTTACCGACTCGCTCACCGGCGTTTTCAACATCCTCTACATCACCGAGCAGGTCGAGGACAAGTGCCGAATCGGCATGAACCGGCGGGAGATCGCGACCGCGATGCGGCGCGAGCCGGGACCGAAGGGCTACTTCCAGAGCAAGCCGGATGCGAATGCGATCGCCGTCGATTGGGGGGACAAGAGCGCCGGCGACGCGTTCGCCCTGCTCTGCATGGACCTGGACGCGTTCAAGCCCATCAACGATAACTTCGGCCATCAGAAGGGCGACGAGGTGCTGCGAAGCGTTGCGCAGATCTTCCGCCGCGAGGTGGAGGGCCGTGGCATGGTCGGCCGGTATGGCGGAGACGAGTTCCTCATCATCCTGAACAACGCGGACGCCGACGAGGCGGAGGCGCTTCGGGACGCGCTCCTGGCGGCAGTGGAGCAGTACGACCCGGGGCTCGTGCATGAGAAGCTCGGCGCGCTGCGCCTGGGTGTCAGCATCGGTTACGCCTGCTTCCCGGCGGACGCGGAGGACCCGGCGGGGCTGCTCTCGGTCGCCGACACGCGGATGTACCAGAACAAAACGGAGCGCAAGCTGGGCAAGCTGGCGAACCGCGATAAGCCGGAAGCGCCAGCACGGCCCGAAGAGCTGAGCCTGCGGCTCGTAGCGTAGGGCGGCTGCGCTTCACGGGCCGCTTGCCGCGACCGCGGAGGGAACCCTCCGGCCAGTCCCCGGCTTCCGGACAGTCGGAACGCCCCCATTCGCGAGCCGGAGCACGAGAGTTGTTTCTTTTTCTCAGTTTATGTGGGCTTTTTCGCGCAGCGAAACCACAAATAATATAACTCTATTAGCCGCTTCCAATGCGGCGCGCTCCCCGCGCCGCCAGGGATGATGGAGTCGCCGAAGCGCCGGTCCTCCCCGGAGCGGCTTGGCGTTCCCAGATCGAGTTTGGCTCGGCTCTTGCCGGGGTTTGACAGCGCAGCGCCGCCGGCGGGACCACCGCCAATGGGTCTGGGCGTGGATCACCCCTCAACAGCGCGCAACTGCTCACTTGTTCGCAGCGTTTGACAACGTGTCGATTGGCGTTCCTTAGTAGCGATTATCGCGAAGGAATCCGTGACATGGCGTCGAACACGTAACTCTGCGTCTGGTTGCAACTCAACCGCTTTTTGCGGAGACGGAGCGGGTGATTTGGGCGCTAGGAAAAGCGAGATCCCGCCGGCCCCCGGTCGGAAGCACTCGGCCACCGAAAGATAAGCCGTATCGCGATCCGTAACAGCAGGAATGCCGGCAGCAAGAAGCAGATGGCCGGCAAAAGCGAGAAGATGGGCACCCCATGGTAGATATCGCCGTAGGTCGGGTTGTAGATCGGTGCGACCGAGAGAAATCCATAGCGAAGGCCAGACCGCACGGGCTCCAATGCAATGCGCACGGCCGCGAGGACAAGGGCCGCTGCCGCCGCTGCGAGCGCCACAGCAGCGAGGATTGCGCACCCAGATTCGAGCGTGAACAGGCCAGGCTCGTGCGGTTGCCGTAGCGGTCGTCGATGTAGTCGCACACGCCCTCCGGGCTTCCCGAGTTCGTCACGAAGTGCTTGACGGTGCCGTCCATTCCGTGCTCGGAGTCTTCGAGCGATTTGACGGGGCCGTTCACCAGGAAGGTGTCGTAGGTGCTGTCGGTCTCGTCGAAGAGATAGGCCGGCGGCGAGTAGAGGCCGTCCGCATCGCGGTGGTACTTGTGCTGGCCGCCGAAGAAGTCGCTGCGGTCCATGTAGTTTAGGCTGTCGTCGGTGTAGTTAGTGGCCGGGTTCTCCTCGACGGTGCGGATGTCGTAGGCGTGCGTCCAGCCCTGGCCGAACGGCCCGATCCGGTCGTCCTGGCTGTTGTAGGTGCGCTGCATCGCCAGGCCCGCGCCCCTGGCCGGCGCGACCTGGATGTCGGTGAAGGACTTGAACAGGTTGCCGTTGCAGAGGTTCACGTCGCGTAGCGAGCGATGCCAGGGCATGGTGCCGGCGAAGTACTTGCTGCGGTAGGGGCCGCGCCCGAACGACTGCTCCAGCTCGACCTTCGAGAGCGGCCGCACGTCCGGCGTCTTCGCGATCGCCTCCTTGTTGGCTAGCTCGGCTTATAGGGCGATCGCCTGGGAATTCGGACCGCCCTCAGATCCGTTCCGCGGTCGGCGCGGAATGTTAAGGCGAAATGCGCATCGGTTGACTTGCGAGTAAGCCGAGGCAGCTTGGGCGTACGTCCTACAACGACGTTTGCGTCGATGCCGGCGTAGCCCGCGAGAAGTCTACTGATGGCCGGAATTGACAGTCCGCTGGTCCTGATTCCATCTATTTCGAATATTACATCTCCTCGCCGCAGGCCACTTTGAAACGCCGTCGAATTCGAGTCTATTGAGTCGACACGGCATTCTGTGCCTGCGGTCGTCAGAGTGAATCCTATTTCGGCCTGAATCCGAGGAGCACACGGACCCTCGTTGTGTTCACGAAGCGCAAAGCGCCTATTCTTGTAGTCAAGGACGGTTACAAACCGTGAAAGAACATCCAAGCCGAGTATTCCAGGTTTGTTGGCGGAAAGGCAGCACAACTCAACTGGGCCCACATCGCGGTTGCCAATATGGATACTTGGTACCAGCGCAACGACATACTCGCGGCAACCGTCGAACATCCAGATTTTCTTCCTAGTACTGGGCCACGCGGAGTTCAGATTTCTGACGTTGCTTACGCCAGTGAAATCTGACCCGGTGTCGACGATCATCTCGTACGGGTCGCCGCTCAACCTGGACCGTACGGAGTACCACCTTGTGTGTTCTCGAAGCGTCAGCTCGGCACAATCCACTTGCGCCCATGCTCCGAACGGAGGTGTTCGCATTATTAGTGTCTTGGACCTGAAGTCCAACTCTAACAGGTATTTCTGAAAAAACGCCATTCCGATGAGTCCAGCCACGCGCACGGCTCCGCGCCGCTCTTCGGCGTCGTCACGTTCACACACGTAGCCGACCTTTGGGCTAAAGTGGACGATGTTCTGACCTGATCGGTCGGTAAAAACGACCGAATCGATCGGTACCCTTATCAGGCGCTGCGGACCGATCATCGACGATACAGCCGGGCCGGTAAGCGGCAATCCGCAGCGCAGTGCGGCCCACCTGTGAATGAACAACGTCGATGAAAGACCGGTATCCACGGTAAACCGCATTGGCTCCCTGCCGTTGACGCTAACATTTATTGCGGCGGTCGGGTCCAATGGTGGATCAAAGTGAAACGGAACGATGTAGGTGGGATTCATATGGTCTTTGGATCCGAAACCCGACATTATGGCTTGACCCAACTGAACGCGATCGACAGCCAGTTACCACGTTGCCCTTGGCGGTGCGGAGGGCAACTCACGATGTGGCCAAGACGGTCAATACCGTCTGAAAGCGGTTACTACGGTGCATTGACGTTTCCACCGTTGGGATTGCCCCAGGGACCGTCTCCATCCTGCATCAATTCCTCGACTTCCCGGATTTCCTCTGCCTCGATCCGCTTAACGGCACCGCTGGCAATGTCTTTCTCTGCCTCCTTCGCAGCCAGCGCTTCCCCGGCCTCGGTATCGTCGACCGACCCCTCCAACTCGCCTGCGGCGAGCGCTGCTGCGCCCTTCTGGACGTCATTCTTTGCGCTTGACAGCAGCCACTGCCGCAGGCCCTCCGCAGCGAAATACACACCGGCGCTAAACAGGCCAGCTACGAGCTGTGTCAGCAGGAATATAATGTAATCAGTGACCCAGTCCCTACCCGTTGGGTCCTGACGATTGGCCGGACTGTTAGCGCAGTAGCTGAACCAATTGTTTCCTTGTCGCGCAGCATCTTCGCTGATAAATCGACCCAAAGCAGGGTCGTAATCTCTGGACTGCATATAGATCAGCCCAGTTTCGTCATCGCTTGGATGCCCCAGGCTGCCCACGAACTTGTGCTTGCTCGTTCCACTGGGACTGCTTCCGCCTCGCACCAAGCCATAAACGTCAAACTTGCGACTACTCGTCACCGAGCCACTCGGATCTACTTCGCCTGTCACCGAGCCTAAGCCGTCGTACAGGTACCAGCGAATCGTCGAGGCACTATCGTCACGGCGATACTCTGGCCCGCGAAAGCCGGTAAGGTAGGTCGCCAAGCTCGCGCCGCCAGAGTGATTGCGCTCGCGGAGGAACATCGAGTTGTCCAGCACGAAATCCGTCGTCGTGCTGTTAACCGTGCTCTGCCGCCTTACACCGTCCGCGCCGTAGACGTAACTGCTGGAATTTGTGCCGTAAGCACAGGTCGCCAGCCGGTTCTGGCTGTCCCACGTGTTGGTCCGCCCGCCGCCCGTCAGGGTATTGCCAGCCGCGTCGTTCGTATACGAGCCGGAGCCGCGAGAAAGGAGCATATTCGCGGCGTTGTAACTATATCCTTCCGTGCCGGTCGCGCTGTCCGTCTTGCTGCTCCGGTTGCCCATGGCATCGAAGGCATAGCTCTGCGTCTCGCCGTCGTTGTAATCTACCGTTTTGAGCCGATTGGTCTCGTCGTAGGTATATGCCTCGGTGCGCGTGCTGCCGCCGCTGGTGATCGCGTTCGTAAGCCGCTGGCCGGCGTTGTCCATCGTGTAGTCGTTCTGCACCAGCGTGTTGGCGGTCCAGTAGCCATAACTGTTCTTGTAGTTCCAGGT
>Ga0209168_10003708_pt1 | contig 10365 bp, 9 predicted proteins | sample Coa_R1_FD_187156 | JGI IMG/M metagenome (GOLD analysis project Ga0209168, IMG submission 187156) | Surface soil microbial communities from Centralia Pennsylvania, which are recovering from an underground coalmine fire - Coalmine... | ecosystem: Environmental > Terrestrial > Soil > Unclassified ... | reverse complement strand
CGAGAACGTCTGGGTTACATGCCCGTCCAGTCCGAGCCGGGTCAATCCCGCCATCGCCAGGACCACCGCGTCGAACGCGCCGGACTGGAGCTTGCGCAGGCGTGTGTCCACATTGCCACGGACATCCTCGATCGTCAGATCGCCACGCAGCCGCGCCAGCTGAACTCGCCGGCGCAGGCTGCTCGTACCAACTCGCGCCCCCGACGGAAGGTCGGCTAGCCGCGCTCCCCCTCGGCCCAGCAGAGCGTCACGCGGATCGGCACGCGTCGAGTAGGCGACAATCTCGAGCTGGGGCGTTTCCTCATCGGACGGCACATCCTTCAAACTGTGAACTGCGAGGTCAATACTGCCCTCCAGGAGGGCAAGCTCGATGGCCCGCACGAACACTCCCTTGTCGCCAAAGCTCGAGATTGGTGCGTTCTGCACGCGATCGCCGGTCGTTTCGACCGTGCGGGTCACCACCTCTATGTCTGGAAATCGCTCCTGGAGAGCTGCTGTAACGATGTGCGTCTGCCGAAGGGCAAGCCCACTGCCTCGGGTTCCAACGACAATCACGCCGGCGCTCGCCACGACTCTCCTGCGTCCACAGCGCCCCACTCTATCACCGCACTCTGGGAGCCAGGCGTGGGGGAAATCGTAGAAACGCCGATTCTCTCCGCCCTGCAGCAGCGCTGGGGGGAGGAGCTCGACCGGGAAATCAGATTGTGGCTGGTGGGGGAGCAAGGCGTCGAGGCTCTGCACGGCATGATGGAGTACCAGCTCGGCTACGTCGACGAAAGGTTCCGACCTCAGCGGTCGCCAGGCGGCAAGCGGTTCCGTCCATGGCTCTGCCTCCTCGCCTGCCAAGGATTGGGCGGCGACGGAACCGCCGGAATGACTGCCGCCGCGGCGATCGAGCTTCTTCACAACTTCTCTCTGATCCACGACGACATCGAGGACCGCGACCCCGCGCGGCGCCACCGTCCCACCGTATGGAAGGTGTGGGGAGAGGCTCAGGCCATCAATGCCGGGGACGCAATGTTCGCGGCGGCCAGTGCAGCGATTCTGCAGTGCCATCCGCTCCCGACGGTAGCCCTCGATCTTGCTCGCCGCTTTCAATTCACCGTCCGCGCGCTTACCGATGGTCAATACCTGGACATGAGTTTCGAAACCCGGCAGGACGTGACGACCGGCGAGTACGTCCGCATGATCGGTCTCAAGACGGCCGCCCTGACGGCTTACAGTGCCTGGGCCGGAGCCATCATCGGCGGCGCGGGCGCCGACATCGCGGGAGCTCTCAGGGGGTTTGGGTGGGAGTTGGGACTGGCATTTCAGATACGGGATGACGTGCGCGGTATCTGGGCAGCCATCGAACAGACTGGAAAGGAACCGGCCAAAGATATTCAGAACCGGAAGAAGACGATGCCCGTCTTGCTCGCGCTCGAACGATGCGATTGCAAGAATCGGGAGGAGCTTGTCCGCTACTTCGCCGGCGAGTGCGATGACGCGCGCCTGGCCATCGACATCATCACCCAGTCGGGCGCGGAAGAGCTGTGCGTATCCGCGATCAAGCTCCATCTGGAGGCCGCGCTGGAGGCGCTGAATCGAGCGCGCCTCGACGCCTCGAGGTTGGACGAGCTGCAGCGCCTCGCCCTGCAGCTAACCGCTCAGTGAAGGGCTATGAGCTGCGGCACGGTGACCTCGCGGTAGCCGGCGCGCTTCAGGGCGGTCAGGAACGATGGGAGCGCAGCCGCGTCCTGCGATTGAATGCCCACGTGCATGAGGTAGATGGCGCCAGGACGCAGCAGTGACATGCAGCGCTGAATGATCGCGGGTGCCGACAGCCCTTCCCAGCCCAGCGAGTCGACCGTCCACATCACCATGTAGCGGTAGCCGAGAGATAGCAAGAGCGTGAGCGTTGCCTGATCGTAGTCACCGTAAGGGGGCCGGAAGTAGGGTTTGGCATTGCGCCCGACTTCAGATCGGATGACTCGATCTGCCTGGGTGATCTCCCAGGTACGCTGCTGCCGGGTAAGCGCCGCCGTCTTGGTGGAGTACCCCGTAAACGATCGATGATCGTAGGTGTGATTGACCAGCACGTCGCCGTCGCGGATCATCCTGCGCACGAGATCGCCATTCGCCTTGGCCCACACACCCGTCATGCCGAAGGTGGCATGGATGTGGTTTCGTTCGAGGATCTGAAGGATACGCGCCGCATAGCCGCGGTCGGCGCCCGCATCAAACGTGAGAGCGACTACGTGGCTGTGGGTGCTCCCCACGCTGACTATCCGAACGTTGGCCGCTGCTGGAGAAAGAGCGAGCAGGAGAACCAGAAGGGCTGCCCTCATTGTTCGACCGGTGTGTCGGCACGGTTCCCCCATTCCTGCCAGCCGGCCGTGTAGTTGGCGACCGAAGGATACCCGAGCATCTTGAGAACCGCGAAAGTGTGGGAAGAGCGGACCCCGCTGGCGCAGTAAACGATGACGTTCTTGTCCGGCAACGCCCCGCTCTGGACGTAGAACTCGCGCAGTGCGGCCAGTGAACGAAGCCGCATCGCGCCCGTCTCATCCGCGACGAGGTTCTCCGTCCACTCCAGATTGAGCGCCGTCGGAATGTGTCCATTTCTGGCCCCTAAGGCTCGCAAGCCAAGGTACTCTGCTGGGCTGCGCACGTCCAGAATGATCGCGTTCGGATCCCCTATGGCGCCCAGCACGTCCTCGGTTCCCGCCCACACTGCGGTGTCCACAGCCGAGGGGCCATAGTCGGCGGGAAAGGCATCGGATGCCTCCGTTTCGAAGGGACGGCCCTCACGCAGCCACACCGTCATGCCGCCGTCGAGCAGGGCGGCGATCTGGTGTCCTAGGTAGGCAAGGGCCCAGAAGAGCCGCGCGGCGGATGGCGCGGCTCCGTCGTCGTACAGGACAACGCGACTGTCCGGAGTGACACCAACTGCGCCCAGCTTCGTGCAGAAACCTTCCGGGTCGGGCCGGCCGTCACTTCGGTACGGCAGCAGGATATCCGGCAGATTGTGCGCGCCCGGTATATGTCCCTGCCGGAAGAAATGTGGCGGCCGCACATCCACGACGACAACCCTTGGATCTCGGAGGTTGGCCTGCAGCCAGTCAGTCGTTCGTCTCGCCGGTTCGATGTTCAATGGCTTCCTCAACCAGGTCTACTTGTGTTCCATTCTAGGTTCCGTCCTGAAGCAGGTCCCGCCGCCGAGATATCGAGGCAGCCACGATGCCGTGCGATTATTGGTCCCACACAAAGAATGGAGCGCACCCGGGTGACGGCCCTCTTGCTTGACGGACACAATCTGCTCTATCGCTCTTTTACCAGCCTTCCGCCTGCCATCGTGGCGGCCGACGGCCGTCCGATCCACGCCGTGCACGGCCTGGTCAGCACAATCCAGCGGCTGTCACGCGAGCTAGAGGCAGAGCATGTCGTCGCCGCATTCGACGTCCCGGATGTCCCGACCTTCAGGCACCAGCTCTACGCGGCATACCAGGGTCAGCGAGGCCCCCTGGGTGGCGAGAATGCCGAGGACTTCGCGCGGCAGGTGGGAATCGCGCAGCGCGTGCTGCCGGGCATGGGAGTACCTGCCATGACCGCCCCCGGTTACGAGGCCGACGATATCATGGGAACGCTCGCAACTCGCGTGGCTCGGCGCGGGGAAAGGGCAATCGTCGTTTCAACCGACCGCGATCTGCTTCAGCTGGTCGGCCCCGGTATCGAGGTTCTTTCGCCGTCCAATCCGCCGATTCATGCGCGCGAGTCGAATGATGTGGTGGCGCGGTTGGGCGTTCCTCCGGGCGGCGTCACCACATTCAAGGCACTGGCGGGAGACGCGTCAGACAATATTCCGGGGGTCCGGGGTATCGGGGCCAAGACCGCGGCCGACCTGGTCAATCGCTTCGGCTCGCTGGAAAGTCTCTACGAGTCCCTCTCCGCATTGCCCGGACGAGTGTCGCTGGCACTCGAATCCGGCCGCGAGGCGGCGTTTCTCTTCCGTACGATCGTCACGGTCGCGACCGATCTGGAGCTCCCGCTCGACTGCGATAACCTGCCTACTCTCGTCTACGCGGCGGACGCTCGCGTTGGGTCGATCCTCAAGGATCTCGGGTACGGTAGGCCCGCGCCGGCCTGACAGAAGCGTTCGAAACACTTCGGGGCCAGGCCACGCAGGATGCCCACCCTCATGTAGACGCGGCCGGGCTCGAAGGCGCTGGAGGCGCCGGCCATAGGTGCTGAATGGCACTCGAAAGCGTTCTGATTGCAGCGAGGCCCGGGGCGGCATGTCCGCACCTGCCGGAACGGACGTCCTGGCCGGAGACCACGGTAACGGCTCGTGGCAGTCCGGGCGGCAGGAGCCGTGGTGGTACGCCCGGAGGGATTCGAACCCCCGACCTTTAGGTCCGCAACCTAACGCTCTATCCAGCTGAGCTACGGGCGCATGGAGCGCGCGGCGCCGATGACGGCACACCGCCGCCACGGACGGCGGATGGACCGAGCCGCACCACCCAGTGTACCGAATGATTCGCAAGGCCGACCATGCGTCGCCTCACGACGGGCTTTCGCCGAACTGCCGATCCATCCGGTCGGCAGCCGCCGCGACCAGCAAGCGAAAATCTGAAAGCGAGATCTCCTCGGGGCTCATGGTGTCGAGCGTCAAGATGATGAGCCCGTCACCACGTTGCAGAAATCCCCAGTAGCTGGCGAGACCGGCGGGGGATGTCACCGTCTCCACCGCAACATCGATGCCCGCCACCGTGGTACGCAGATGTGCTGCGTGCGCGATCTGCGCAAACATGTTTGCCGAGCGCTCGGGGGAACCAAAGAGAAGCGCCATCTCGCTCACGGCCAGCGGAGTCGGCGCCTCGTCTACCTGCGCGAACCCGGAGAACGTCCGGTATGCCGACTTCAACGCGGCGGCCGACACGAGGCTTCCCAGCCGGTGGGCAGGTGGCGCTGACGGATCCCGATCAGGGTCAAGCCGGGCTCGGTCGCCGAGAGCCGAAGACACGGCGGCCCGGTCAAGGAGCAGGTCATCCGGTTCCATGTGTCATTTCGCCGGCGCCTGGTCGCGTTCTGCGCCCCAGGTATGTACGGTCACTCGCCGCAACTGAGGCCCCAGCTCTCTCGTACACTGTCCTCACAGCCCATGCCACCGATTGCAGCCTCCCTGCCCCGCGCTCGAGCCCCCATTCGAAGTTTGACCCATCACCGCATCCAGGTGATCGCGGTGGCAGCGCTCTTGCTTGGCGGATGCGCGAGCACGAGCGTGAAGAGTCGCGTCGTCACGCCTCCACCCACGCATTCTGGCACGGTCGCCGCTTCAGGGACACGCCAGATCGTGGCCAGGGCTCAGCGCTACCTCCGGGATAGGTCGTACACGGTCGACTACCACGTGGCAAGCACGCTGCCTGGCGGCGAGCTCCTGGTCGTGTTCCATAGCGTTTGCACGGGAAGCGTCGACGGCCACTGTCAGGCCGTGGACGCGTTCCGGCAGAAGGCGAGCCAACCGGTCTGGCACGGCGAGTACACGAGCGTCCTGGCGGTCCGCCCGAGCAAGTGGGGATTCGCTGTGCGTTCGGTCAGCTACGCGGCGGGAGATCCGCTCTGCTGTCCAACCGGACAGGCCGTCACCGACACTTACACATGGACTGGGTCGGGGTTCAAAGAGTCTGGCCCGCTCCCCGGCCGGCCGTCGACGCCGTGATCCCGGGCAGGCTCCTGCTCGGCCGCGACCGCGGACATCGAAATCGGCGCTCCGTGCGCGCGGCAGATGCGTACGCGCGCGCCACCGTCGAGGGTTCGCTCTTCCGTCAGCAGCTCGAATTCATCAATGGCGAACGAATGGCCGGTCGAGCACATATACCCGGTTACCCGCATCCATGCGTCGGTCACGTAACATCCCTCCTGCTGTCACGATGGTACAGAAACCGAACCGGATTCAGCCGCCGACGGCGACCCGGCGGGCAGGTCCGCGCGTGACCGGCGAGTCGCATGACGGACCAGTCGAGGCGGCCATCCTTGCCATGCCGCTCGATTCCAACTCCAGAGTTCTGGTCGCGGTATCCGGCGGCGCCGACTCCACGGCTCTGCTCGATGTCCTTGCGCGTCTCGTCACGGGCGGCAGGCGAAGCTGGGTCTTGCGCGCCGCCCACGTAAATCACGGGTTGCGCGGGCACGAAGCGGACCAAGACGAGGAGTTCGTGCGCGCACTCGCTCGCGACCGGGGCGTCCCCCTCGACGTCGTCGGCGTCGATGTCGAGGAGCACTCGCGCGCCAGGGGCGCATCCATCGAGGCTATGGCTCGCGAGCTGCGCTACAACGCTCTGTACGAGCGGCTGGATGCCTGGCCGGGAGACGTGCTGGTTACCGCCCACACGATGGACGATCAGGCCGAGACGGTGCTCCTCAATCTGTTGCGTGGAGCGGGCCTGACCGGCGTGGCGGCGATGCCGGATCGGCGGGACCGCCTCGTCAGGCCGTTCCTGTCTGTACGCCGCCACGATATCCTCGAGTACCTGCAGCGGCAGCACGTCGGCTACCGGCTGGACTCCAGCAACACCGATCCTCGCTTTGCCCGGAACCGCATCCGCCGCGAAGTGCTTCCCGTCCTCAGGCGCGTCCGCCCCGACGTTGTCGAGAAGCTCGCCCGCAGCGCGGCCCTCGCCGCGCAAGATGACCGGCTGGTGCGCGAGCAGGTGGATGAGACCATTGGTCTGCTCGAGGTGCGCATCGAAAAATTCGGCATCGCCGCCGCCGTCGCTCCCTGGCGGTCGGCTGCGCCCCCTCTCCGATTGCGCATTCTCCGTGCCCTTCTTGCCCGGCTGGGCGCCGCCCACGGCGTGTCTACCCGTCACCTCGGCGACCTTGCTGCCTTTCTCGAGAAGCCCGCGACCAGCACGCGGACGTTCCACGCCCTTCCCAATGCGGTGATCTGTACGCTCGATCCCGATCGCTTTCACTTGAGCATCGCGCCGGTCGAGGCGCCGCCCGTGGCCGGCGAGTTGGCGCTCCCCGTTCCGGGGAGCGTGTTCGCCGGCTCGATGCTTTTCTCGTCCGAGACGCCGCGCCTTACCGCCGACGAGCTCCATCGTCGGCTGGCGGTCTGCGGCCCACACCACGCACTTTGCGACGCACGCGCTCTGGGCCGGCGGCTCGTCGTGCGCCGGCCGCGCCCGGGAGAGCGCCTCAGACCTCTGGGGTTGCACGGTAGCAAGAAGATTCAGGATCTACTGGTCGATCGACGCGTGCCGGTAGCGGAGCGGGCTCGCCTCCTGGTGGTGGGCACTGAACGGCAGCTCATATGGATTCCGGGTGTCGCACTGGACGAACGGGCCGCCGTTGGTCCGCAGACCGACCGTGTGGTGCACCTGACCTGCCGCCCTACACCGACGGGCTGAGGCGCCCTTTTGCGCTCGGCGCGGCGGCTCATGTCCCGGGCTTATTCGCCGGCTCCTCAGCCACCCGAATTTGGCTTGAAGACAGGCCCGAGGCCGATCCAAGCTGGTACAATCGGCGGATGAGCTCCGGGCGCGAGTCTCGGGCTCTTTTGCCATCGGGCAGCAAATGGAGTATTGACCCTGCATGGACGCTAAGTGGTTCCGTAATAGTTTCATCTGGCTGATCGTCATGGTTTTCGTGCTGGCGATCGCCTTTCAGGTATTCCACGCCGGCACCTCGACCACCAAGTCGATCGACCTCACCGGCGGGAACAGCGTGGCCAATCCGAGTGTCGTCTACCTGGTCGAAGACGCGATCAAGCATCAGCACGTGCTGCTGATCACGCAGGACGGCACCAGTCTCACCCTTCAGTACCAGAGTGACCAGGCGAACCCGGTCAAGTACACGTCCACGCTTGGCGAGAACGACACCCTGATCGGTTTCCTCAATAGTGCCGGCGTGCCCACGAAGAGCGCGGCATTCGATGCATATGTCCACACGCACGTCAACACGCCGAGCGCCCTGGGCAGCTGGATCACGACCATCGTCTCGTTCCTGCCGCTCCTGATCTTTGGCGCCCTGATCTTCTTCATGATGCGCCAGGCGCAGGGAAGCAACAATCAGGCGCTGTCATTTGGCAAGAGCCGCGCCCGCATGTTCGCGGGGAATCGGCCCACCATCACCTTCGCCGACGTCGCCGGGGTCGAGGAAGCCAAACAGGAGCTGGCCGAGGTGGTGGAGTTCCTCAAGTATCCGGACAAATTCGCGGCCCTGGGGGCGCGTATCCCCCGCGGTGTGCTGCTGGTCGGACCTCCCGGAACCGGCAAGACGCTCCTCTCTCGCGCCGTCGCCGGCGAGGCAGGCGTGCCGTTCTTCTCGATCAGCGGCTCGGAGTTCGTCGAGATGTTCGTTGGCGTCGGCGCCAGCCGCGTCCGGGACCTGTTCGATCAAGCGAAACGCAATGCACCGTGCATCGTGTTCGTGGACGAAATTGACGCGGTCGGCCGGCAACGCGGCGCCGGTCTCGGAGGCAGTCACGACGAGCGCGAGCAGACGCTCAACCAGATCCTGGTGGAGATGGATGGCTTCGATACAAACACCAACGTCATCGTGATCGCAGCGACCAACCGGCCCGATGTGCTCGACCCCGCCTTGCTGCGGCCGGGGCGCTTTGACCGGCAGGTCGTGCTGGACAATCCGGACATCAAGGGCCGCAACCAGATCCTCGAAGTGCACGCACGCGGGAAGCCGTTCGAGAAGAGCGTGAACCTGCAGACGCTGGCGAAGCAAACGCCCGGGTTCAGCGGAGCCGACCTGAACAACCTCCTGAACGAAGCCGCCATTCTGGCAGCCCGGCGTAACAAGAAAGCGATCGGCATGATCGAGCTCGAGGAAGCGATCGATCGGGTCATCTCGGGGCCCGAACGGAAGAGCCGCATCATCAGCGAGAAGGAGAAGGCGATCACCGCCTATCACGAGGTAGGCCACGCTCTCGTCGCCAGAATGCTGCCAAACCTCGATCCGGTTCACAAGATCACGATCGTGGCCCGCGGTCTTGCCGGCGGCTACACGCGGCTCTTGCCGACCGAAGATCGGTACCTCTACACGAAGTCGCAGTTCGAAGAGACGCTGGCCTTTAGCCTTGGCGGACACGCGGCGGAACAGTTGATCTTCGGCGAGGTGACGACCGGCGCTTCCAACGACATCGAGCGCGCCACCCATCTGGCGCGTGAAATGGTGACGCGCTATGGCATGAGCGAGCGCATCGGCCCGCTGGCCCTCGGTAAGAAAGAGGAGCTGGTCTTCCTGGGACGTGAGATCGGCGAGCAGCGCAATTACAGCGATGCCGTTGCCCAGGAGATCGACGGCGAGATGCGGAGCCTCATCAACAAGGCGTACAGCGTTGCCACCGAGATTCTGATCAAGCACAAGGACAAGCTCGTCACCGTTTCCGAAAAGCTCATGACCCTCGAAACGATTGAAGGGCCGATCTTCGACGAGATCATGGGCATCCAGCAAGCGGCGAGCACATATTCTGCGTAGTATGAGCCGCCCTCAGACCTCGGGGCATGACTGACACGAGGTCCGAGGGCGGCTTCCCATTGCTGCCGGAAGTCGTGTCCGGCGCGACCGCCGACGTGTACTTCCCGCGAGCGCTCGCCGCGCTCGCCCACGCCGGTCTCAATCCGCGCGTCGGGATGGATATCTTCACGCGCGGCGGCGGGATCTTCTGTGGCGCCGGGCAGGTGACCCAACTCCTGCACGACGCCGGCTTCACGGGCGAGCTCTGGATCATGGAGGACGGCGCACCCATCGAGGCAGGGCAGTCGGGAGCCCAGATTTACGGGCAGTACGCGGAGTTCGGCCTCTACGAGACGGCAATTCTCGGCATCCTCGCATCCTGCACCGGGTGGGCAAACGCGGCGGCCGAGATCGTCGATGCGGCACGCGGCATCGCGGTCGCGAGCTTCGGGGCGCGCCACGTACACCCGAACGTCGCGGCCATCATGGACTACGCCGCCATAGTCGGCGGTTGTGCAAGCTGCTCCACGCCGCTCGGCGCCGTGCTTTCCGGCACCCGCCCATCGGGCACCATGCCTCACGCGTACGCACTCATCGTCGGAGATACGGTCGAGGCGGCCCGGCTGTTCGACGCGTCAATGCCCGACGACGTCCCGCGCATCATTCTGGTCGACACCTTCCAGGACGAGGCGGTGGAGAGTGTTCGGGTGGCCCAGGCGCTTGGTTCGCGCCTGCACGGTGTGCGCCTGGACACGCCTTCGGAGCGTGGTGGAGTCACGCCCGCCTTGGTGCGAGAGGTGCGGGCTCGGCTTGACCAGGCAGGCTTTGGGTCGATTCACATCACGGTGAGTGGCGGGCTGACGCCGGCGCGGATTCGAATGTTTGTGGAGCAGGACGCGCCGGTTGATGCCT
>Ga0209168_10003707_pt1 | contig 10366 bp, 7 predicted proteins | sample Coa_R1_FD_187156 | JGI IMG/M metagenome (GOLD analysis project Ga0209168, IMG submission 187156) | Surface soil microbial communities from Centralia Pennsylvania, which are recovering from an underground coalmine fire - Coalmine... | ecosystem: Environmental > Terrestrial > Soil > Unclassified ... | reverse complement strand
TCGGCGCCGCTCGAGCTCAGATGGAACGATGGAAACGGGACCAGCGCGCGCCTCCGGTCCCGGACCTTGCGGATCGCGGTGACCAACGCCGCCCTCAACGAGCTGCGATCGCTACTCGGACCGGACCGGGTGCGACTCGTACGCGGGAGCTGACATGGCGAGCTCGACGACGATGGAGTTCGAGAAGCCGATCGCTGAGCTGGAAAAGCAGATAGACGAGCTGAAAAAGACAGCGGGCAAGCGACAGATGAGTGTGACCGAGGAAATCGCACCGCTCGAGCGCAAGCTCGACGAATTGCGGGCCGAGGTCTACAAGAATCTGTCGCCGTTGCAACGCGTCCAGGTGGCGCGGAACAACAAGCGTCCGTTCACGCTCGACTATCTGCAGCTCGCGTTCACGGATTTCATCGAGCTCCACGGCGATCGGCTCTATCGGGAAGACGCGGCCATCGTCGGCGGTTGGGCGCGCCTCGAGGGTGAAACGGTGATGGTGATCGGGCACCAGCGAGGGCGGGACACGAAGGAAAATCTGAAGCGCAACTTCGGGATGCCCCACCCCGAAGGCTATCGCAAGGCCCTCCGCCTCATGAAGCTCGCCGAGAAGTTCCACGTCCCCGTCATCACGTTCATCGACACGCCCGGCGCCTGGGCCGGGTTAGGCGCCGAGGAGCGCGGGCAGTCCGAGGCGATCGCGCGCAACCTGTTCGAGATGAGCCGGCTCGAGGTGCCGATCGTCACGACGGTGATCGGCGAGGGCGGCTCGGGCGGCGCGCTTGCGTTAGGCGTGGCCGATCGCGTCCTGATGATGGAGAACGCGGTGTACTCGGTGATCACCGTCGAGGGCTGCGCCGCGATTCTGTGGAAGGACGGCAAGAGTCCGGAGATGCGCGAGCGCGCGGCCTCCGCCCTCCGCATCACCGCGCAGGACCTCCTCGACCTGGGTGTGATCGACGAGATCATCCCCGAACCCGTTGGCGGCGCGCACGCCAACCACGAAGCATCGGCGCAGGCCGTCCAGCAGTCCCTGATCCGGGCGCTCGATGAGTTAGGCCGCTATCGACCCGAGAAACTCGTGCGGCGGCGGCGCGAGAAGTTCCTCGCCATGGGGCAGTATGCCGAGTAGCCGCACACGATGGCCACGCAGCTGATCGAATTCGCGTTCAAGGGCAATCGCAAGGAGTTCTTCCTGTGGGACGCGGAAGAGCCCCCGCGCCTGCACGCGTCCGTCATCGTCGAGGCCGATCGTGGCGAGGACCTCGGCCGCATCCATTCGGTGGGCGACCTCGCCGAGCACCGGTGCGGCGGATGCTCCCATGGCTGCGGCTCCGCGCGGCCGGAACGCAAGGTGCTGCGCAACGCAACGGCGGATGAAGAGCGGCGCGCCGCCGATATTCGCGGCCAGGACGAGGACACGCGCCGCAAGGTGATGGAGAAGGTCAAGCAGCACGGCTTGATCATGAAAGTCTCGGACGCCGAATGGCAGTGGGACCACCGCAAGCTCACCATTTATTTCACCGCTGAACGGCGCGTCGATTTCCGCGCGCTGGTGCGCGATCTCGCGGCGGCGTTTCGCACGCGCATCGAGCTCAAGCAGATCGGCGTGCGCGACGAGGCCAAGCGCTTGAGCGGCATCGGCCGCTGCGGACGCGAGTACTGCTCGGCGTCGTGGCTGCCGGAGCTGCGGCCGGTGAACCTGCAGGTGGCGAAGGACCAGCGCCTCTCCCTCAACCCGTCGCAGATCTCGGGCGCCTGCGGGCGACTCATGTGCTGCTTGCGCTACGAGCACGAGTTCTATGCGCAGGCGCGTAAGCGCTTCCCGAAAGAGGGGCGCGTGCTGGTGACGACGCGCGGCGAAGAAAAGGTGGTGTCCAACGACATCTTCAACGACCGCGTCACACTGCGCGGCACGGACGGGGAGACGCGCATCGTCCCGTTAGGCGACCTCAAGTCGGAGATCGAGCGGCGGTCGCCGCTGGCCGTCGAGCGCATCGACGACGAGCCGGACCTGGACGACGGTTCCGACGACACCGACAACGGTGTGGACGCCGTGCTCGACCTGGCGGACGAGGCGCCCGCCGATGCTCGCGGGCAGACGGCCGACGGCAACGGCGAACCCGCAAAGCCCGACCCGACTCGACGCTCCCACCGCCGCCGGGGCCGCCGCGGCGGGCGCCGCAGCCGCCCCGGCGGCGACGCGAAGTGATGCGCCGCGCCTAACGGCGCGTCGCCCCCGGTTTGACGACACGTCCCCTCGTACCCGTATCGTGCCTCGATTCTACCTCACCACCGCCATCGACTACGCCAACGGCGAGCCCCACCTGGGCCACGCCTTCGAGAAGATCGGCGCCGATGCCATCGCCCGCTTCCACCGGCTGTTAGGCGACGACGTCTGGTTCCTCATCGGCATGGACGAGCACGGCCAGAAAGTCGCCCAGACCGCCGCCGAGCGCGGCCTCACGCCGCAGCAGCTCACCGACCAGGTCGCGGAAAGCTTTCAACGGATGTGGAACCACCTCCAAATCTCGCACAACCAGTTCATCCGCACATCGTCGGTCGAGCACCGCGAAGGCGTACGCGATCTGCTCGAGCGGATCTTCGAGCGCAACCCGGGCGACTTCTACGAGAAGTCGTATCAGGGCTGGTACTGCGTCGGCTGCGAAGCATTCAAGCAGGACTCCGAGATCGTGAACGGACATTGCGTGCTCCACCCGACACGCACGCTCGAGTGGGTCGAGGAACGCAATTGGTTCTTCCGCCTCTCGGCGTACCAGGACCGGTTGCGCGCGCACATCGCCGCGCACCCCGAGTTCGTGCAGCCGGAGTCGCGGCGCAACGAGATCGTGAGCCTGCTCGACCAGGGTCTGGAAGACGTGTCGGCCAGCCGGTCGCGGTTCTCGTGGGGCGTTCCCTTCCCGCGGCCCACGAGCGACGGCGAGCGCCAGACCACCTACGTGTGGTTCGACGCCCTGCCTAACTACTGGACAGCCACCCGCTTCCCGGGTTCGCACGCCGTGTGGCCCGCGCAGCTGCACGTGATCGGCAAGGACATCACGCGCTTCCATTGCGTGATCTGGCCGGCCATGCTGTGGGCGGCCGGCGAGCCGCTGCCCGAGCGCGTCTGGGCGCACGGATTCGTTCAGTTAGGCGGCGAGCGGTTCAGCAAGAGCGCCGGGGTCAAGCTCGAGTTGACCGAAGCGGTCGACCGATTCGGCTCGGATGCGTTCCGATATTTTCTGCTGCGCGAAGTGCCGTTCGACGCCGACGGCAACTTCTCCTGGGAGCGATTCGAAGAGCGCTACACCTCCGACCTCGCCAACGGGCTCGGCAATCTCGCCAGCCGGACCATCGCGATGATCGAGAAGTACTGCGGCGGCACCGTGCCTAACGTGAACCCGGCGGCGCTGGCGGCCGCCGCGCCGTGGGTACAGGTGGAGCGCGAAGCGTACCGCCTCGCCATGAACGGACTGCTCCTGCACGAGGCGCTCACCGCCGCCTGGCGTGTCGTCGCGCGCGCCAACGAATACGTCGACCGCCAGGCGCCGTGGAAGCTGGCCAAGGACGCGTCTCGCACCGCCGAGCTGCACGAGACGCTCGCCGCACTGGCGTGGGTGCTCGCGCATCTGGCGCTCATGCTCGAGCCGTTCATGCCCACGAAAGCACAGGAGTTGTGGCGCCAGTTAGGCGGCGCGGGCAACGTCGACGAGCGGCGGTGGCCGGCTGCCTCGAGCGCGCCGGTCGAGTCGCTCGATCCGGCCGGCTGGCACGTCGAAAAGGGTCTCGCCCTCTTCCCGAGGGAAACCGCCCCGGCCTGACGCCTGCGGCATCCATTCATCGCACCACGAAAACGTGCTCCGTCACCTCGCCCGAGAAAGCCGGAACGCTATGTGGCGCAACGAAAACTGATGTTTTAAGGCGTGACTCGATCCGCCTAAGTCCGTCCTCTTGCTGTACCCCACCATACAGCTGCTCCCAAGAGGACAACTCCATGCGCGCCGACCGCCGTTGGACCATCGTGCTCGTCCCGAACGGTTGCGATGCTGCACGGACCATCACCATCAGCTCCAGGGCGATCAGGCGCGCCGTTCGTCTCGCGGGCGGCGCCGTGGTGTTGGTCGCGCTGCTGCTGGGCGCCGCGTTCGCGCGCTCGAGACTTTCCTCGGCTCCGCCCACGGCCCCATCGCGCGTTCTACAGGCCCGTCTGGATGGTCTCCTCGACACGATCGAGACCATTGCCCGTCGCGATGAGCAGATCCGCCTGCTCGCCGGCCTCCCCGAGGACTCGGTCGCCGCGCTGCTCACGGAGCACCCAGCCGATAGCAGCGTGATCCAGCGCGCAGGGCTCGCCGCGCATCCGAATCTGGAAATCCTGATTCGTCGCGCGAATTCGTTGGCCGCGAGCTTTGCCGAAGTTTCGGACACGCTCTCGCAGCACGCCGAGCGGTTGTCGCACATTCCGTCGATCATGCCGACGGCAGGATGGCTTTCGAGCGCCTTCAGCCGTTCTCGTTTCCATCCGATTCTGCACATCGCCCGTCCGCACGAGGGCATCGACGTGAGCGCGCCGATGGGTGCGCCGATCGTGGCGCCCGCCGCCGGCACGGTGACGATGGTCACCGTCCAAACGGGCTACGGCAACGTGCTCGAGATCGATCACGGCGGCGGCATCGTCACCAAATACGCACACTGTTCGCGAATCGTCGTGCGCATCGGGCAACGGGTGAAGCGCGGCCAGGTCATTGCGAATGTTGGGAATACCGGCTTGTCGACCGGCCCGCATCTGCACTACGAGATTCATGTGAACGGCAGGGTCGTCGATCCGCTCACCTATGTCCTGCCGGGCGGAGCCATTCCAGACTAACGACGGGTTTGCCGTCGCCGGATCCCGCTGGCCGATTGTTTGCCTTCGCGTCTATTGACTTTCATTCGAGACAACCGCACTCTGGAATAGCGTCGGTTCCTGCTGTGGTCGGCCTCAGGAGGCTGCTATGCGGGTGCATTACCCCTCGATGGCGATGCTGCTGTTGGGCGCGACGGTTGCGTGTGGACCATCCACTCATCTCCGTCCTCCCTTAACACCCGACGGCTCACTCGTGTACACGGCGGACGACATCGCCAAGATGCAGGTTTCCAATGCATGGGATGTCGTCGAGTGGAGCGGCGAGATGAACATGTCGGAAGCGACCGACGGAAGCGCTGCGACTATCCGAAATCGCGAAGGCCACAGTAGTCTTTTGCTTGCCAGCGCGGACATGCCCATCCTCATCATCGACGGAGTGCGCGTCAGCGACCCGCGGATGCTTCAGCGAATTGCCGCGCCTAACATTCGCGAGCTCTCGATCACCGATGGCATGCACGCCACGATCAAGCAAGGGACGGGCGCCACGGGCGGAGTCATCGAGGTGACGACGAAGAGCGGCAGCGACTGAAGTAAACACGTCGCTCGAGAAAGACCGCGAATTTCGCCCGACAAAAGAAAACGCGGAGAGGCCTGAGCCTCTCCGCGTTTCTGACATCCGGACACCGTCAACTACGGCGCCGTGACATCGCACTGGGCAGGATTGAAGTTCGGATTGTTTCCTTCCTCGAGGGGAATCGGGAAGTTCACATCGGAACCGTAGGTCTGGCCCGCCGTGTTATGCCACGTGCCAACCGGGTACACCGAGGCGACGTCGAGGCCGTACCCGCCATCGGCAACTGCACGGGTCATGCGCCGCATGTCACCCAACCGGTGAGCGCTGGCGAACAACCAGAATGCCCGTTCACGCATCGTCAGCAACAGCCGCGCATTGTTGGCTGCGCCGGGATCCGCGAGCGGTGCGAGTGTCGAATCAACGCCCAAACTTTGAGCGTTGGCGCGCAAGTCGTTCAGATCGCTCAGCCAGAGTGCCGTGTTCCCGGCATCGAGCGCCGCTTCCGCGTTGATCAGACGCGCTTCCACGCCGCTAGCCAGCGTTTCCGGAGACGACCTGGTGCTGTCCTTCAGCGGCCCGAACACGGGGGTCGAGTGGTCGAATCCGATACCAACGTGCACCGTACCGACGCGCGGATCGTGTGAGGAAACGAAGTCGAGTCCGTTGATGCCTTCGACGTCGCCCACCGTCCAACGGTGCTCAGAGAACACCAATTCGTTCACGCCGTTGTTCTCGCGCGAGGTATTCTCGGAGTGCAGCACCTGGAACACGAACGTGGTGGGCACGTTCGTCACGACCGTATCCGCGATGGCCACGTTCGCGCCGCCAAGATCCATCAAGGCGCGTGCCTTTCCAATTCGCGCGAGCGCATCACGATTGCCGTCCCCGGCATTGTCCGCAATGGTGATCGCCGAATCGAACGTTGCGATCGCGGTCTGGAGCATCTGCGGAGTCGTCAGAGGTTCCGAGTTCGACTGCGACCCGTCCGCGTTCTGCTTCGAAAACGGCACGGCACCGCAGTACGTCTCCGCCATGAGCAACTGGCTGTACGCCTCGTAGCTGAGGACCTGCGAGTGGTCGGCGCTGGTCGGAGCGAATTGGTTGTACGCGTCCGACGCGCTCGCAGCGATAGCCCGAGCCTGCTGGATGTTGAAGAAGATGGTCAACAACGTCGAGTTGTTGTTCGTCGTGCTGCGGTTGTCTACGACACGACGTGTCGGAAACGTCTCGGCGAAGCTGAATTCATCGGTGAACAGGCCGGTCATGTTCACGAGTCCTTCGTTTCCACCCGAGCCGTCGCCTCCAAAACCTACCTGGAAGGTGCCGATCGTCGCGCCTAACTGGGTGCTGAGTTTGTCCGCCCCGGAGACGCTCCCGGGGCTGGCGACATCCGGATCCTGCACGCGCAGCAGGTGATCGCAACCCGCCACTGCAACGACGCAGAGCGTGAGTGCGGCACCTGTCCGGAATCGCGCGGACATATGAGAAATGCTCTTATGCATAAAGTTGGATTCTCGCTCGTATAAGGTGTCGTCGTCCTACCACGTCACGTCGATGCGAACCGTATATACGCGAAGTGGCGGCAGCGTCAGGAAGTCATCCGCCGAGAAGTTGCCCGTCGCGTTCTCGTTCAGCTCCGGGTCGAACCCCTTGTACTTCGTCCACGTCGCGAGATTGCGGCCTGCGACCGTCAGACTGAGTGACGACGCTCCCGCGTGGCGAGCGATGCTCTCCGGCGCGAGCAGCGTGAGTGACACCTCGCGCAGCTTCCAGAACGTGGCCGGTTCGATGTAACCGGCGTCCGATCCTTCAGCCTGTGCGATGTTCGCCGCCTGCGACGCGAGCGATGCATGCGGATCATTCGCTGCGGCGCAAATGTCGAACTTGCACCGGAAGTCCTCGGTGAAGTTCAACAGCTTCTGGCCGCCTTCGTAGTCGAGCTGACCGTTGAGGCGGAAGTACTTGAACAGCGTGAGCTGCGTCGTGAAAGTCGTTTGCAACGTCGGGAACGGCGTCCCCATGAACACCGCGGTGTCGCCGAGCGTCACCTCGGAGGGGTCGATCAGGCCGTCGCCGTTCGCATCCTTGAACGTGTACGGCTGCTGGAAATAGGCGCCAGCGGGGTAGCCGTTCTGGTGACGTTGGGCATTGTCGGCCCCGAACAGAATCGGCGTAATGCCCTTTCCAAGGTTGAGAATCTTGTTGTGATTCGACGAGACGTTGACGCCAAGGTTCCACTGGACCGGATCCTTGGTGAGGATGTTCGCGTTGAGCAACGCTTCGACACCCTGGTTTTGCACGGAACCCAGGTTCTTGAAGATCGACAGCGCCTCGCCGTTGGACGGCGGCAACGGCGCACTGATCAACAAGTCATCCGTGTGCTTGTGGTAGTAGGTGAACGACAGCGACGCCCGCTCGTTCAGCAGGCCGACGTCGAAGCCGCCCTCGAACTCCTTGGAGCGCTCGGGCTGAAGGTTACTGTTGCCCACGCCGCCCGGGACGAACGCCGCTTCTTCACCATTCGGCGCAATCACTGACACCGGCGTGAAGAACGTGATGGCATCGCGGAAGCCAGGCTGCCGGCCCGACTCGCCGTACGCCGCGCGCGCGCGCAACGAGCTGAACATGGTCGTCTTGGGGAACCACGGCTCCTCGCCGAGGACCCACGAAACACTGGCGGACGGATAATAGATCTCTTTGAAGTTCAGACCGAAGGCGCTGTTCTTGTCGCCGCGGAGACCGCCCGTCACGAACACGCGGTCACGCCACGACAACTGCTCGCTGCCGTACGCGCCCAACGTGATGTCGCCCGTATTCACTTCGCCGACGGCAAACTGCGCCGTCGTTCCACCCAACGAGCCGGTACCGGCCAGGAGTTGCTTACCGAACGCCGTGGTACCACGGATGGTCTCGTTGTTATAGTCGACGCCTACCGTCGATACCGATTTGACGTCGCTCGTGAGGTTGAACGTCGCTGTTCCGCCGCCCTGCATCGTGTAGATGAAGGTCTGGAACGGATTCGATGTCCGCTGGCCGAGCGGCAAATCGCCAAATTGCACTTCGTTAGGCGGAACGAGCTCTTGGTTCGAATTGTCGGTGAAATCGAGTCCGGCCGTCGCGTTCAGGTTGAGCCACGGGATGACCAGCCACGACCCGTTGACCGACGACGTGAACCGATCCACGTTCTGATGCGTGCTGATCGCCGAGATTTCCTGGGGCGTTTGGCCGGCAAGGTATCCCCGCGCGGTTGGATCGTCCTGGAAGCCTCCGAGCAGGCCGCCGCCGAGCACGCCGAGAATGTCGTTGTCGTTCTGGGGCAAGCGAAGGCGGCTCTGCACATAGCCGACGCTGGCCGTCAGGTTCATGTTGTCACGCGGCTGCGCCGTGACGTTGGCGCGCATGTCGAAGTGACTGATCGAGTTCCATTGCAGGATGCCTAACTGGCGATCCCAGTTGCCGGACAGATAATACTGCGCGCGATCGCCGCCGCCCTGCACGCCGAGACCGTAGTTCTGCGTGTTGCCGTGCGTGAAGGGGGACGCCTGCACCAGCGGATTCCATGAGAGAATGGCCGTCTGCGTGCACAGGCCCTCAGCGACTGAAACGTTGTCGCAGAAGAACGTCGTGTCCGTGCCGTTCACCTGGATCCCATCCAGGTTGGCAGGCCAGTTCGTCTGATCGCGGTTGGTGCCGGCTTCAACGTGGCCGGTCCAGCGGGCCTTCCCGCTCTGTCCATGCTTGGTCGTGATGTAGATGACGCCGTTCGCCGCCGCTGTGCCGTACAGCGATGACGCCGCGGGTCCCTTTACGACCTCGACGTTTTCAATGTCCTCGGGATTGAGGTCATTGAACCGGGACGCGGCCTGGCCGCCGACACCTATCGCGCCGTTGTTGCCGTCGCCGAAGTCGTCGTTCACACGAACGCCGTCGACGATGATGAGCGGATCGTTGCTCAGCGACAGGCTGCTCGCGCCACGGATGCGGATCTTGGCGTTGCCGCCGACCGTTCCACCGCTGGCCGTCACGGTCACCCCTGGCACGCGCGATTGCAGCATGTCAGAAGCATTCTGAACGGCCGCCTTGTTGAGCGAGTCAACGTCGACCTTGCCGGTGAGCACGCCGCTCTCGCGCACACGCTGTGTCTGGGCATTCGCCAAGACCACCGTCGCGTCGAGTGACACGGCGCGCGCACTCAACGTGAAGTCGGCCGTCACCGTTTCCGTACCAGATACCGTTACTGCCTTTTCCTCGGCGTCGTAGCCGATGCGTTGCGCGCGAACACGCAATGCGCCCGGCTGCACGCTGCCGATCCGGTATTCGCCCTGGGCGTCCGTGACAGCACCGCGGTGTGTTCCCACGATCGTCACCTGAACGCTCGGTACCGGCTCCTTTGACACTGCGTCGACGACATGCCCCGTGATCGTTCCCTGCTGGGCAAGCGCCCATGCCGGGAACATCGCGAGCGCTGCGGCCGCCGCGGCCCAGCTGCGGACATACCTCGTCATGCCTCCTCCTTCACCTTGCGGTGACAATGAGAAACTGCCCTACGACTAACGAACCGCAAATCGGGGATCTCGGCGTGATCCCCCGCCGCGCGGATTGCAACCGCGCCACGTCTTGAACTCAAAACGGAAAAGGGCGCTGGCGCGCTGTTTCACGCGCACCGCACCGACTCATGAATTTCGGGCTCATTGGGCTTTCGCCATCTACGATTCGTGCGTAGGGCATTCCGGCAAGACACATCTGAGGTTGCCGCAACCAGACGCTAAGCTTGCCCAGCTATGACAGCGGTGCCACACCGGACCTTAGAGGGCCATAATGCCAGCGGGCGATCATACGGCAGCGAGACTTTGATATCAAACGAATTGTGGCGAACTGTCGCAGGCGCGGGGCTAAGGTCTAAGCGTCTCGCCAGATTGTCAAGCAAAGCGACGCTCGCAAACCCGGGGATCACC
>Ga0209168_10003706_pt1 | contig 10367 bp, 7 predicted proteins | sample Coa_R1_FD_187156 | JGI IMG/M metagenome (GOLD analysis project Ga0209168, IMG submission 187156) | Surface soil microbial communities from Centralia Pennsylvania, which are recovering from an underground coalmine fire - Coalmine... | ecosystem: Environmental > Terrestrial > Soil > Unclassified ... | reverse complement strand
TCCTACAAGGGGGGCGAGAAAAACCTGCCTGCCTAGAATACTAAGGAGCCGAGTGGTGCTGGCGCCATTCGCGGCGACTTGTCGCGAATGAGATGTGAGCACCACAAAACCCTGAAGGATGGCTCCCGGAACACTCACCGCGCACAATGTCGCTGTCCAGCGATTTCGTCGCATCCACCAGACTGCATAGGCGAAGGGCAAAAAGAGAATTCCGATAGGGCTTTCGACCGACATAAGAAGGAGTACGATCACGTCAAAAAATTTCCATTTGCGGTCATTTGGCGGCTGACCCAGCAGCACAAGACAAGCTAATAGCGCCAGGTGCCATTGCATGTTTGTGGCGTTTGCATTGGTTCCGTAACTGTTAGGAAGACCTAAATACAAGAAGCTTGCCAGCAGACGTTTCCACAGACCCATGCTTGAGAATCGCGGCGATACCAAAACGATGACCGGAAGCACTTGCACCAAAATTGCGCATAAATTCATCACCAATGGTGCTCGCGAGAATGGAACCAACAAAGATAGTGTGGCGGCGAGTCTGGGAGCGGTATGCAGATAGCCGCCAGCCTCGTCTGGAATAACTAAGGAACGGACGCCAAAATGATAAGCGTCAGCATACCAGCGCTGGCCATCCTCGGCGAAAAACTGAGCATTAGTTACGGCATCCGGCCGCCGGGAGACGATGATCAGGAAACCGGCCAAGAAGACAATCAGGTAGAAAATGGTCCGGCGGGTAAATGCTCTAAAGTGTGCTCCGTTTCCGACCCGAAGATCTCGCGCAAACGATCCAAGCCGTGCCGGCAGCAAGGGTGCTTTTCGGGTCGATTGCAATGTCGCCGGTTCTGAGGTCATACTCGGCAGTTTACCCCACCAACTTCTGCGGCGTGCTCTTACGATATGCAAAATTGATTAGAAGTTCCTGAACTCCGGCTCCGGTATATTGATCGTAATTTAGTGTTCAGTTATGCAGCAGGGATAAGCCCATAGATAATGAAAACAATTACCTCGGATTCGCCGGCATCACGAAAGCCTCCGCTAGACAGACAGTCTCGCTTTGCGTTGCTACATATTACCGATCGGAAGGACTGGGCCCCGTACCTCCTACTGCTGACTGCTAGCATCGTTTCTCTCTTGCCATTCTCGGGGCGTGCGTTCTCCACCGATGATCCACTTTTCATTTGGACGGCACAGCACATCATCCAACAGCATTTCAATCCCTACAGCTTCGAAGTCAATTGGAATAAGACCGCGGCGAAGATGTCAGAGGTCACGCAGAACCCGCCGCTGGCTTCCTATTACATGGCCGCCGCCGGGAAAATCGAAGGCTGGTCTGAGCGCAATCTACATCTTGCATTTCTGATGCCCACGATTGCGCTGGTATTTGGCGTATATCGCCTTGCGAAAAGATTCACCGGCTCTCCCGGAGTCGCGGCCCTGGTGACCCTCGTAGCTCCGGCGTTCATGGTATCCGCATGCAGTGTGATGTGTGATCCCATAATGTTGGCGCTATGGATATGGGCCGCCATTTTTTGGATTGACGGTGTCGATCACGACAAGCCAGGCTTTGTCGCGGCTTCGGTTGTGTTGATCGCCGTCAGCGCACTCACAAAATATTTTGGCGCGGCACTGGTTCCTTTGCTCTTTGCTTATTCGTTCGCCCGGCGTCGGCGTCTGGGTTCCTGGGCCTGGTATTTGCTATTTCCAGTTGTCGTTCTTGTCGGATACGAATTCATGACGGCGAAACTTTATGGCCATGGACTGCTGACTACTGCGGCGCAGTTCTCGCGCGATCATCGTCTTTGGACGCACGCCAGCAAAGGTGCACGAACCTTGATCACGCTGAGCTACATGGGAGGTAGCGTTCTGCCCGCCCTGGTATTGGCACCGCTCCTCTGGTCGAGAAAGCAAATCGCCCTAGTACTGCTCGCAAGCGCAGTAGCGGGAGGTTTCATCATGCGAGGCTGGGTGCGCCTTGGCTTGACCGCCGGCAGTCCACAAGCATTCGCCGCACGCAATGAACATTGGGGAATTATTAGTATTCAGCTCATTCTTTTTATTGCAGGCGGAATTTCGGTCCTCGCGCTTGCAATTGCAGACTACCGGCGCGAGCGGGATGCCGATTCATTGTTTCTGCTGTTGTGGGTAGTAGGCACGTTCTGGTTTGCCGCCTATTTGAACTGGACGGTCAACGTAAGAAGCATATTGCCGGTGGTACCCGCAGTTGGAATTTTGATCGCTCGGCGGAGGGAGAAGGCTTCTGTAAATCCATCTCGACAATACAAAGCCTCAGTCGTTTTCGGATTATTGGCGTGTGGTGTGGTATCGCTCTGGATGGCTCGCGCCGACAGCGATGCCGCGAACTCGGCGCGAGCCGCAGCATTTATTGTCCACCAGAAAACCGGTAACAATAACGACGTATGGTTCTTGGGACATTCGGGTTTTCAATATTACATGCAAGCGCTGGGCGCTCATCCCTATGATTGGTCGCATCCGCAAACCAAGGCAGGCGACTTTCTGGTGGTACCGTATTCAAAAGTCTGGCCGCAAGATGTTACTTCTCAGTTCCCGGGCTTCCGGGAAAATATTCAGCTGGCAATGCACGCCTACGCGAGCACAACTTCACCGGAGATCGGCGCCGGCTTTTATCACTCCTACTGGTCAATATTGCCCTATGCATTCGGCCCGGTGCCGTCGGAGAAGTACGCGATCATTCGGCTTGCGCAATGACGCGGCATTTGCTTCAATCGTCCGTCAGTTTCACGAACTCATTCCTTGACTTGGCCCGTTTCCCGCCAACATAATAAAAGGTTCGGCCATCTTCTCTAGAGAATTAAGGGACCGCTTGGCATCAGCTTCGAGTTCAACCAGCACAATAGTAAAAGGCGGCGTTGCTCCATTGCGGGCAGGTCAAGGAACATCGTTTTTTCTGCGACGACTGCACTCGCTAACCGGCATCATCCCCATCGGCTTGTTCCTGGTTGAACACTTTTTCTCGAATGCTTTTGCAACCAAAGGCCCGGGCGCATACAGCAAACAGGTTGAATTTCTAAGCAGCTTCCCCTTTGTTGTGGGACTGGAGTTGTTCGGCATCTGGCTGCCGATCCTTTATCACTCACTTTACGGTTTTTATATCTGGTATCGCGGCGAGAGCAATGCGGTGGCCTACCCGTGGGCGGGAAACTGGATGTACTCGGCGCAGCGCTGGACGGGCGCTATCACATTTTTCTATATGGTCTGGCACACCTGGCATTTGCGATTCAGCGGCGTTCACTTGCTGACCTACCCAGGGTCTGCGTTCGGAAAAGTTCAGAATGAGTTGTTTGGACATCCGTGGGCCATCGCGTTTTACGCGGCGGGGATTTTCTGCGCCTCATGGCACTTCGCATATGGCTTGTGGCTATTCGCCGCGAAGTGGGGAATCACGCAAGGCCCGATCGCGCAAAAGCGCTGGGGATACGTTTGCTTGATCATCGGCATCGGATTTGTCGCTGTGGGTGCGGTCACGATGTACTCGTTCCTATCAGTTCGCCAGCAGCCCTTTAAACCGACGGGGAATGAACTGGACTCATTCACAATGCGGTGATTCCTTCGCGAACCTTCGTGTCCTTCGTGGTTTATGGTTTTAATCTGACTGAGCACTAACGAATGCCGAATCCAAAAATCATCGTCGTCGGTGGCGGGCTCGCCGGACTCGCCGCGGTAATCAAAATCGCCGAAATGGGCGGCGAGGTCGATCTTTTCTCCATCGTTCCGGTCAAACGATCGCATTCGGTCTGCGCCCAGGGCGGAATTAACGCCGCCAAAAACCTGAAGGGCGAGGGCGATTCCACCTGGCAGCACTTCGACGATACAGTTTACGGCGGCGATTTTCTCGCTAATCAGCCGCCCGTGAAGGCAATGTGCGAAGCTGCGCCCTCGATTATTGACCTGCTCGATCGCATGGGCGTGCCGTTTAATCGCACTCCCGAGGGGTTGCTCGATTTTCGCCGCTTCGGAGGAACGCTGCATCACCGTACTGCTTTTGCCGGGGCCACCACCGGCCAGCAGCTTCTCTACGCTCTCGACGAACAGGTACGGCGATACGAATCCGAAGGTAAAGTCAAAAAATACGAGTCGTGGGAATTTCTCTCCGCCGTGCTCGATTCGCAGCGTGTCTGCCGCGGAATCTGCGCCATGGATTTGCATTCCATGGAAGTGCGAACGTTTTCGGCGGACGCGGTCATCATGGCCACCGGCGGTATCGGCGCGATTTTCGGCAAGAGCACGAATTCAGTTGTGTGTACCGGATCGGCACAATCGGCGCTTTACCAGCAAGGTTGCTACTACGCCAACGGCGAATTCATTCAGGTGCACCCCACGTCAATTCCTGGCGAAGACAAGCTGCGGTTAATGTCAGAGTCGGCGCGTGGCGAAGGCGGGCGCGTTTGGGTCCCGCGTACTCTTGGCGATAAGCGCGATCCGGTTTCGATTCCAGAAAAAGACCGCTGGTATTTTCTCGAAGAGTGGTATCCGAAGTACGGCAATCTGGTTCCGCGTGATGTTGCCACCCGCGCTATCTTCAAGGTGGTTTACGAGCACAACTTGGGCATCGACGGCAAGCCGATGGTCTATCTCGACCTCACTCATATCGACCGCGCCACGCTCGACCGGAAGCTCGAAGGCATTTTGGAGATTTACGAAAAGTTTGTCGGCGACGATCCGCGAACCACGCCGATGAAAATTTTCCCGGGAATGCATTACACCATGGGCGGATTGTGGGTCGATTTCAACCAAGCAACGAATATTCAGGGAATTTTTGCGGCCGGCGAGTGCGAATACCAGTACCACGGCGCGAATCGTCTGGGCGCTAATTCGCTGGTCTCGTGCATCTTCGGCGGGTTTAATGCCGGACCAAATGCGGTGCGCTATGCGCGCAACCAGAAAGCAGCCACCAGTAACGGCCACTTCGATTCAGAGCGCAAGCGCCAGCAAGAAATTAACGCTGGATTAATTCACTTCAACGGCAAGAGCAACGAAAATCCCTTCCGCTTGTGGCGCGAACTTGGCGAACTCATGACTAAAGACTGCACCGTCATCCGCTACAACAAAAACCTGCAGCAGACCGACGCCAAGCTGGTGGAACTTATCGAGCGTTTCCAAAATGTCAATTTGAGTGACCGCTCGATGTGGGCCAACACTTCATTCGTCTTCACACGCCAGCTGTATAACATGCTGCAGTTGTCGAGAGTCATTGCGCAAGGCGCACGCATGCGAGATGAATCACGCGGCGCGCACTACAAACCCGACTTCCCGGAGCGCGATGACAAAAACTGGTTGAAGACCACGAAAGCCTACTTCGCTCCGGATGCCGACGAACCGAAGTTTGAGTTCGAACCGGTGGATGTCTCCCTGATTCCGCCAAGGGCCAGAAAGTACTAACCACCATTCACCGGAAATCAGGATTCCCTTTGCTGGTTTCGGTTCAACGTTTTCGCATATTCATAACTCGACTTCAGGTAGCCCTCAACCTTTCTAATCATCGCGTAAATAGAGCGACCATCAAGAAGCCAGTTAGGTTAAGTCAGCGTCTGCACCTCGACACTCAGCACCGCCGGCAAGTCCCGCACAATCGGATTCCAGCTGTCGCCCGCGTCGGCCGAGCAGTACACCTGGCCGCCGCTGGTACCGAAGTAAATTCCGCACTTGTCTAAAGTATCGACAGCCATAGCATCGCGTAGCACGTTTACGTAGCAATCTCTCTGCGGCAGTCCTTTTGTCAGAGCCTCCCACTCATTGCCTCCGCTGCGGCTGCGGAAAACGCGCAGTTTGCCGTCATGCACAAAGTGTTCTGAGTCGCTCTTGATGGGCACGACATAAATCGTCTCCGGCTCGTGCGAATGAATATCAATTGCAAAGCCAAAGTCGGTAGGCAGGTTACCACTGACTTCTTTCCACTCGTCTCCGGCATTGTCGCTGCGCATGACGTCCCAGTGCTTCTGCATAAAGAGCACGCCCGGTCTTTTCGGGTTCATTGCAATGTGGTGAACACAATGTCCAACTTCGGCATTGGGATCGGGAATATATTGCGAGCGCAAGCCTTTGTTAATGGGCTTCCAGTTTTTTCCGCCATCGTCGGTGCGGAACGCGCCCGCCGCCGAAATCGCAATCCATATCCGCTTCGGATTGCTGGGATCTAAAACAATTGTGTGCAGGCACATGCCGCCCGCTCCCGGCTGCCACTTCGGCCCGGTGCCGTGGCCGCGCAAGCCGGAGAGTTCTTTCCAGTTTTCGCCGCCGTCGGTGGAGCGAAATAGTGCCGCATCTTCTACCCCGGCGTACACAGTGTTGGGATCGCTAAGGGATGGCTCGAGGTGCCACACCCGCTTGAACTCCCATGGATGCTGGGTTCCGTCATACCACTGATGAGTAGTCAGCGGCTTGCCGGTCTCGCCCGACGTGTCATAAGCAAATTTATTGCTTGCGGCTTTCGGCGGCCCAGGCTCGGGTTTCTGTCCAGGAGGAGTGCCCGGCTGGTGCCAGGTCTTGCCGCCATCATCTGACCGCTGAATGATTTGCCCAAACCACCCGCTGGTTTGCGATGCGTAAATCCGATTCGGATCAACCGGCGATCCCTTCAGGTGATACATCTCCCAGCCGGCAAAGTGCGGCCCACTGACGTCCCACTTTTCGCGCTTCCCGTCTGAACTAAGAATGAATGCGCCTTTGCGCGTGCCTACCAGAACTCGTACCTTGCTCATCACTAGCTCCTCATCGTTGTGAAATCAAAAATTGTGAAATCAAAACTGTGGTGCATTCAGGGCCAAACCCAGCGGCCATTGACCTGCAGCGGACGGGGGTCATTATTCTTCCAACGCGCCCGGACTTCGTTCAGCAACGCCTCGCGATTTTTTGACATTTTTTCAACTGTCGCACACGACGCTTCGGTTCTTTCGTGTCGCGCTCCCCAAATCAGCAATTCCAGCAGCACCGGCGCGAGATCAATGCCTTTTTGTGTAAGTCGGTAATTTACCCTTCGCCGGTCGCTGTCGTCCACCTCGGTGGAGATGATTCCCGTGGATTTCAACTTGCGCAGTCGGTCCGAGAGAATGTTAGTAGCAACGCCCTCGCCTGATTCCTCAAACTCCCTGAATCTTCGGTAGCCCCGCACCATGAGGTCGCGAATGAACAGCAGCGACCAGCGGTCCCCGATTATGTCGAGCGAGACACTTACCGGACAGCCCGAGCGGCGTTTTGACCTCGGCTTCCGCAGCATAGCCGAAAACATTAACAAATCTCACTTGCAAAACACAAGTAATATAGACATGGAGAGGCGGGCGTTCACGCCCGCCTGTGCGTCGGGACAAAAGAAGGCCATGTAGTGGGCGGGCGTCCACGCCCGCCCACCTCGACAGGGACGTCCGGGGTTACACTCGCGATTAGAAGCTGGTCGCGCCTTGAAACTGGGCTTGAACCGGAAGCAAATATTCGCCGATGAGAGTTTCTATCCGCGACCACACATTGGGGTCGCATTCAATGGCGATATGTCCCCGTAGAAAGTGACGTGCGAACCAAGGGTACGCCGAGCAAGGCTCAGGCTGTTTCTTGTAATCAAAACGATAGTCGCCGAGGATTTGGGTTCTCTCGGGATCTTCGGGCACGATCTCAGGCAATCCATGCAGTATTCCGCGAGACTGATAAAAGTTCACCGCGCGGGCTACATTGGCCGGAATAACGCGATCATCCTCTCCCGGTTTGGTGATGCTATCGACCTGGATCGTGAGCAGAACAGGGATCTGTTGTTTCTGCAGCTTTCGAGCCAGCGCAATTACCGCAGAAGCACCCCAACTGTGGCCATAGAGGATGATTCGGGCTTCACGCCTCTCAGAATCGGAAATTCCACCGTTGCCGTCACTATCGAGCCACTTCATTACGGCGTTGTAGGCGTCATCGCGACGGTGATTTTCGAAGATCTTCACATGTACGCGATCAGAGTATCCGGCGCGTAGCTTCTCCGCCAGCTGCACTTCTGCGTGCCGAGTGTCGTCGCCATGGACGAACCCACCCACAAACCCGATCACAATGGCAGAATTTGCAGCCGTGCCGGAGGAAATTGGCTTCGTTGCGGTGGCGGCAAACGTAGTTCCGCAAAGAAAGGAGATCGCAAACGCAACAATGCGTAAGTAAGTCTTACGAAAGGTTTTGGTTGCGGGGAGGCAGCGTTGGCGTATGTTGCCGTGCGGCTTGGTGCGCACCGAACGCATTCCCATTTACTAGAGATGCATTCTCCATGCCAAAAGACTTCGTTACAAGATGATAGATGGAAGTGCTTGAGGAATATGGGAGTTTCGGGCCGTGAGTTGGCTATACCATTTTGATCGACCAGAGGCGCTGTGCGGGGTTTTTCACCGAGGTAAGCACTTACTTTCTTTGGCGCAACCTAGGATTGCCCTCACGTCAATTAATTTCGCCTTTTCCCGGCTTGCAGCCATCCCCAGAAGCTCCTATAATCAAACTGTACCGAATTAGTACTATATCCAGAGTGGCGCTTGTGCTTTCGGTGCATACAAAACAATGATCAGGCTTGGCAAATTGACCGATTACGGGCTGGTTCTGATGAGCTATGTCGCCAAAGGCGGCCATCAGAGTCTGCATACGGCACGTGGATTAGCCGCGCAGTCCAAATTGCCTTTGCCCACCGTCAGCAAACTCTTAAAGGTACTTCTGCAGAATGGTTTTTTGATCTCTCACCGCGGCCACACCGGGGGTTACAGCCTGGCTCGCGCAGCCCAGGAAATTTCGGTGGCCGAAATTATCTCGTCCCTGGAGGGACCGATCGGTTTGACCGAATGCACAACCGAGGTCTCTGGAATATGCGACTTGGAACCATCCTGCCCCATCAAAATGAATCAGAGAATGATCAGCCAAGTTGTACGCGGGGCGCTTGAAAAACTCACCCTCGCTGACTTGATTCATCCATTGCAATTAATCGCCATCAGAGATGAACGAGGAAAACTTGTCCCCGGCATCAGCCGAATTTCTGGGAGCACTCAATGAGCACGAACCTTGACACAATCCGAGATCTAGCCCAGCAGGAGTACAAGTGGGGCTTTATCACCGACATCGAAGAAGAGCGGATCCCGAAGGGGCTGAGCGAAGACGTCATTCGCCTGATCTCGACCAAGAAGCACGAGCCGGAGTTCATGCTGGACTGGCGATTGAAAGCGTACCGCCATTGGGCTGCGCTCGAGAAGGCTGAGGCCGAGCCCAAGTGGGCGAACGTGCATTATCCCGCGATCGATTACCAGAACATCGTTTATTACTCGGCGCCGAAGCAGAAGGTGAAGCTTGAAAGTTTGGATCAGCTGGATCCAGAGATTCTGCGTACTTACGAAAAGTTGGGCATCCCGCTGCAGGAGCAGAAAATGCTGGCCGGGGTTGCAGTCGACGCGGTGTTTGACAGTGTATCGGTCGCGACCACGTTCAAAGGCAAACTCGCCGAACTGGGAATAATTTTCTGCTCGTTCTCTGAAGCCGTGCGTAATCATCCTGACCTGGTGAAGAAGTATCTGGGTTCGGTGGTTCCCTACACGGACAACTTCTTTGCAGCGCTGAATGCAGCGGTATTCAGTGACGGATCGTTCGTGTACGTTCCTAAGGGCGTTCGCTGCCCGATGGAGCTGTCGACTTATTTCCGTATCAATGCCGCGGAGACCGGTCAGTTTGAACGCACATTGATCGTTGCCGATGAAGGCGCTTCTGTCAGTTACCTTGAAGGTTGCACCGCGCCAATTCGCGACGAGAACCAATTGCACGCTGCAGTGGTTGAACTGGTTGCGTTGGATAATGCGCAGATTAAGTACTCGACGGTGCAGAACTGGTATCCGGGCGACAAGCAGGGCAAGGGCGGGATCTACAACTTCGTCACCAAACGTGGCAAGTGCGCCGGCGTGAATTCAAAAATTTCTTGGACGCAGGTCGAAACCGGATCGGCGATCACGTGGAAATATCCCAGTTGCATCTTGCAGGGAGATAACTCTGTGGGCGAGTTCTACTCTGTCGCGCTGACCAACAATTATCAGCAGGCTGACACCGGCACCAAGATGATTCACATCGGCAAGAACACGCGAAGCACGATCGTCTCGAAAGGCATCTCCGCAGGACACGGGCAGAACACCTATCGCGGGCAAGTGAAGATTCTGAAAGGCGCGCAGGGGGCCCGCAACTATACTCAGTGCGATTCGCTTCTGATCGGCGACAAATGTGGCGCCCACACCTTCCCTTATATCGAGGTGCGGAATTCGAGTGCGCGCATGGAGCACGAAGCTTCCACCTCCAAAATCGGCGAAGACCAGATGTTTTATCTCCGCCAGCGCGGGTTGAAGGCGGAA
>Ga0209168_10003705_pt1 | contig 10369 bp, 8 predicted proteins | sample Coa_R1_FD_187156 | JGI IMG/M metagenome (GOLD analysis project Ga0209168, IMG submission 187156) | Surface soil microbial communities from Centralia Pennsylvania, which are recovering from an underground coalmine fire - Coalmine... | ecosystem: Environmental > Terrestrial > Soil > Unclassified ... | reverse complement strand
CTTTGCTCCTGGCGACCCTGTGCCAATCGTGGCGCGTCGCCGTCGCGCCCGGCTATACGCCGGCGTTTCAACCGCTAATCACGCTGCGGCCGGAGGGCGGCCTGCCGATGACCGTGACTCAGCGTCGTCCGTTCCACACCGACCGTCCCGAATTGATCTGCCATGAATCTCGTTGAAGCCCTGCTCACTGCCGCCGTCGGCGCGCCGTCGGGAGACAACACCCAGCCCTGGCGGTTTTTGGTCGATGCCCAGTCGCGCCGCATCACCGTCGACATCGACCCGCGGCGCGACCCTTCGCCCATGAATGCCGCGCAGCGCATGTCGCGCCTGGCCGTGGGAGCGGCCCTCGAAAATATGCTGCGAACGCTGGCGGCCAACCATTTGCGCGCCGATTGGTCGATCGACCCGCAATCTGCCGCCGTCACGCTCGATCTACCCGGCTCGTCCGGCGATCTTCCGGCTCGCGATGAGGCCGTTTTTCAGCGCGTCACCAATCGCCGCGTCTACGATGCCCGCCCTGTTCCGAAAGACGTTCAAGATCGGCTCATCCGAAAGACGGCCGACGTCCCCGAAGGCGTCGCCCTTCATTGGATTTTCGATTCCCATCGCTTGCCTGAATTGGCCGATCTCGTCAGCCGCGCCGACGGCATGATGTTCGGCGTGGGAGCGATGCGCCTGGCGCTGCGCGCGAACGTGCGTTTCGACGAACGCTATGACGCGCGCGTCGCCGAAGGATTGTCGCTGGCTTCGATGGAAATCGCGCGGCTGGCCGTGCCGGGTTTCAAATTTCTCACTGGGCTTTCCGACAAGTGGTTCCAGCGGCTGGGAGGTCCTGGAACGTTCTCGCGGCATGCGCGTCGGCTGGTCGCGAGCTCTTCGGGTATGTGCATCGTCACCGCGGCCGACAACCGCCCGAAGACCGACGTCTTGGCGGGGCTCGCCATCCAGCGGGCGTGGCTCGCGCTGACCGAATCGGGAATGAGCGCCCAACCCATGATGACCCTGGCCGTGCTCGACAACGTGCTCGAGCAGGGGAGCGAGGCGCAACGAGCGTCCCTTGATCGCCGGCTCGTCGAAGATGTAAGGGCTCGCTTCCACGAGCTGGTTCCCGAGTCCAAAGGCGGTCGTCCGGCGTTCCTGCTCAGGTTTGGATTCGCGAAGCCGGTTTCCGGACGGACCGGCCGCCTTCCCTGGCAACAATTCTGCGCGAGTCCCTTGGGGGCCGCTCACAAAGAACGCGAGGCAGCGCATGTTTAATAAAGGGAGTGCCGCGCTCATGCAAGAAGCGCCCAAAGATAAACCGTCGATGGCCGGTAATTCAGCCGCGCCGCATTCGCCGCGCTCGTCCAAGCCGCGCATCCTCTTCGTCGCCGAAGCGGTGACGCTGGCGCACGTGGCCCGCGCCTTTGCCCTCATGCAATCGCTCGATCGCAACGAATTCGACGCGTGCCTGGCTTGCGACCCCCGTTACGACCGGTTGCTGAGTCCCGCCCCATTTTCGCGGCGGCCGATCGCGTCGATCTCGAGCGAGCGCTTCGTCGAGGCGCTGGCCAAGGGGGCGCCGATTTTCGACTTGGCCACGCTTCGCGGCTACGCCCGCGAAGACCTGGAAGTGATCGACGATTTTCGCCCCGATTTGATTGTGGGCGACTGCCGGCTTTCGCTGGCGGTCAGCGCCGAAGTCGCCAGGATTCCGTTCGTCTCGATCACCAACGCCTATTGGAGCCCGCACTCCGGGTTCCCCATTCCCATGCCCGAATTGCCGCTCACCCGCCTGGTGGGCGTGCGGCTGGCGCGGCCCACATTTCGGTTGACGCATCGGCTGGTGATGTCGCTGCACACGATTCCGCTAAACAAGCTGCGGGCCGAGTATGGCCTCTCATCGCTGGGAAAAGACCTGCGCGAAATTTACTCGCATTCGGATCGCACGCTGTTTGCCGACGTTCCTCAGCTTTACCCGAATTGCAAGTCGCTGCCCGACGAGTGCTGGCTGGGGCCGGTGAACTGGTCGCCCGCCGTGCCGCTCCCCGAATGGTGGAACGACCTGCCTAACAATCGGCCGATCGTGTACGTCACGCTGGGAAGCTCCGGCCGGCACGAGCTGGCCGCGACGACACTCAAGGCCCTCGCGGATGTGAACGTTACCGTCCTGTGCGCGACATTGGGCCGGCTTCGTGCCGATCAACTGCCCAGAAACGCCTTCGCCGGCGACTACCTGCCAGGCGAGCAAGCGGCCGCGCGCTCGAACCTGGTCGTCTGCAACGGCGGCAGCCCGACGACGCAGCAGGCCTTCGCTGCGGGCGTACCGGTGCTGGGCATTGCCGGCAACATGGACCAGCATCTCAACATGCAGGCCGTCTCGGACTTCGGCGCCGGACTCTTGCTGCGCTCGGAACACGCCCACGAGCCGCGAATCAGGCACGCCGCCGAAACGCTGCTGCGCGACCAGCGCGCGGCAACCCGCGCCCGCGAGCTGCAAGGTCATTTTGCGGCCTACGACGCGCCCGCGCGCTTTCGTTCGTGCGTGGCCCGGATGCTTGCGGCCCGCAGCGTGACATCGTGGTGAACCGCTTCGCGTGATGACTAAAAAGTTGTCGGGACGTTCGGCACGAATTCGTCGTCATTCGTGGATCCCGCTCTTGCGTGCGCTCTAAGCGCCGGCAATTTGGAAATTAAGGAATATCCGGAAGCTCAGCAATCCGTGCAGCCATTTCTAGAGGCGCCTCGTCGACAAAACATTTCATACCTCTACTCCCTTCGCTAATGCGGAAAGGACCGTATCTCCTTGATGCGTTCGTCAAACGGTCGGCTGTCTCAGTTTCCCATTCACCTTTCCAAACGTCTGCAATTCCGTTTCGCACAAGAAAAAAGTTGCTTCCTGCCAACCTTAACTGATCGCAGATGTCATCATGAAAATCTGTTGTGAACCGCTCCGTCCGGGCGAAAATGAGGGGTGAATTCGCGCGGATTCGTTGCTTTTTTCGAAAATTCCCCTGCCAGTTCGGCAGGTGGACTGAATCGCTGTCCGATTTGCCGACTTTCGCGAACGAGAATGAAGCAGCCTGAGGTGCCGCCGTCGGACGGCACCGCAAGCCGGCACAAAGACAAACGCTTGCGGCTCTTCGAATGGCGAACTTTAAATGGCCTTTATACGGGGACGAATATCGTCTTCCGCGATCGCCGGCAAAGCCGGCATCACGCGCACAGTCTTGCGCCTTGGAGTCAGGCGACCGGACGAGCGTGCGAGCGCCGCACTGAGGACCGCACAGAATACCGCTTGCTCGACTTGCGACCCGTCACTGTCGCTCATCTCGGAGACCGGGGAGCGTCGATGTAGGCATCGGCGACCAAGGGCAACGCGCCGTTCGAAGGCATTTGCGCGCTGCCCGCAAACCATGCCCCATAGCGGGAGATCCCCAACTAACTGTGTGCGCAGGCGCAGCGCACAAATCGAAACTCACATTTACGGTTCGCCCGGATCCGGCCGGAGCTGTTGGGGTAGCCAGACGTGACCGCATTTTAGGCACACGTGGCTCAGGAGCCATTTCTCAGACAGTCGTGGGAATTCGTTCTTGTTGAAATTTATTACTCGCGCGACAACCATCACGGTCACGAATAAAGAGATCATACCGGCAAGTAGCGCCGTTCCCCAGATCAAATAGTCGCCAAAAGAATACGAGTGACGGTTCCAAACAGACTGAAAGAGGTCTTCAAAGACGAGCCTGTAAAGCGCAAAAACGACAAGCAGCGCCCCAATCGTTCCTAGCAACGGCCATGCTGCGACGGACCTCTTCACGGGAGGGCGGATGCTTTGCGCAAAGCGCGTCTGTTGGGTTCCCGACAAAACACCGATTCCCAGTCCGCCGGCGGAGCCTGCGAATACGGCTGCGCCGGAATGCTGCGACGTGCCCAATCGATAGGCCAAGTCGACCCGCTGCCAGTTGTCACTCTTGCAGACAGGGCATTCAACGTCTGAGATCGTTTTCTTCGACATCAAAATGGGCCGATTCTCTACAAGTTCCGGCAGCGCCCCGGTCGGTAGAAGTTCGTTACACTTCGGGCAATTGACTGCAGCGCCAGCGCGAATCTCGCCTACCGTCGCGATTGTTCCACACATTGTGCATTTTACGACGGGCATGATCGCCCTTCCAGAAATTATTGAAGCCAGGAAATCTAACCGCCTTCACGCCCAATCGGGCCGAACGGCACCTATCACGCGTTCGCGATAAAAGCACAAAGTACGCTGACGAGACGCCGTGTCGGGACCATCGCGCACGCGAAACCGACTCTAACCGTCGCGCAATGCAGACCGAAAGTCTACACCGCGGCCTATGCCAAGTCACCAGCGCCGTCAACAGATGGCTAAAAACGGACGCATCGTTGAACAACGGTGCACTGGTCGGCTCGCGATTCACGATTTCGCAAGCGTAAGGAATCGGTGTTGAAGCTGAAGCGCCGCCAATGGTACTATAGATTTATGCAGAAGACTCAGGCAGCGGATCTGGCCAGTTTCCATCGCTTCATCAGCATTCGCCTTGAAATCGGCGGCCCAGTTTTGACGCCGGAAGAGGCGCTCGATTTATGGCGGGCCGAGAATCCGTCCCGAGTTGAGTTCGACGAGACCACTGCCGCGCTGCAAGAGGCTATTCGTGAGATGGAATCAGGCGACGCCGGCCTGCCTCTAGCCGCTTTTGATCGCGAATTCCGAAGCAGGCGCGCGATTTGCCCGGAAACCTGACGATGCAGGCTCGTCTCCCCTCTCGCAAGCCGCCCGAGTAGAATCGGGGGATGGACGATGATAGCTTGCGAGTTGTCGAAGCAGAAATTGGGCCGGAATTAAAAAGACTGGCAGCACACGGCTTCGCCATTGAAGACTGCCGTTACGACGAGCGGTGCTTTGGAGACTTCTACGTTGACCTGTGCCGCGGAGACAGGCTGCTCCGCATCATCAGAGATCGCAGCCAGTACATCGTTGAGGGGGACCGCGAGAGCAAAGAGAAAGCAGGACTGTGGCGCGCGTTCGACTCGAAACACGAATTCTTCGCTGCTCTGTTTGCATGGATTGAGGGCGAAAGCTGATTGGTTCGCACGCCCGTCGGGTATTCACCCGGCAATTGCTGCATTCAAATCTGCCGATACTTAATCTCGAATCGGTTTGTGAATGATTCCCGGCGGCCCTGCCAGGCTCGCCGGGAATTTTTCTCTCGGCTTGGAGCGCCCGTGTGCAGAGCGAATGCAGAACGAACGACGACGCGCTTTGCCCGTCTGACACTGCCGCCGTCACTCGCGAAATTCATGACTGCCTCACGATTATCTCGTGCGGGGTAGACATGCTGGAATCTCCGCGGACAAAACAGGATTCGGCGGCGATCGTCAAGGAAGTAAAAAGGGCCGCCGCGAGGCTCGCGGAGTTGATCGGGCGCGTTTCTCTGGATTCCCGTCCCGCACGCCTCGTCCCGTGAATCTACTTCGGTTGACGCCCAAACATCAGCACGTGATACTTTTTTCACGCCTCGGCTTTGTTGTGGTCCAGCGGATCGAAAGTTCCGCCGATTTTTTTGCTTGCCAGACGATGCACCCGTAGCTCAATTGGATAGAGCAACGGACTTCGGATCCGTAGGTTGGGGGTTCGACTCCCTCCGGGTGCGCTTTTGGTTCCTCCGAGCAAGGTACGCCAGCATCGCCGGCGAAATTTACCGCGTCTGGCAGCAGTCTGTCGGCGGACGATAATCTCCGTGCTTCAATACGACGTTGCGCCGTCGGCGCCGGATCGCTTGGGTCGTGACGAAGCACCCGAAGACCGCACCATCCTGTAGGCATACAGCGGGCCGACGACCGGGCCAAGCGGCTCGGCGGTCCAAGACCGGTAGCGCGCCTCCTCTCCTTTTACGGCCAACAGGCAGAATTCGTTCAGCGACGCCAGTTCATCGGTTTCGAGAGTCTTCGGCAGTTCGAAAAGCTCCCCCATGCGACGAGCGACGGCCTGCTCCCAGTCATCGAATCGTGACAACTGCTCCCCACGGAAGAGGTAGGAGATGCGGACGGCGTTCGGATCGGCGCGCGTGTACCGAACCAGTGGATACGCGACAACTCGCCAATGCACAACCAGCGGCCGCTCGACGCTTGACGACCGTACCAGAGGGATCGCTTCGCGATAATCCGGGCGGATCTCATAAACCACCAGAGCGCCCCCGAAGCCGACGATAAAGAAGACGAAGCCCAAGCCCGTCAGCACGTTTTGCTTCAGCCGACGAGATATCAGGGCAATGAGTGGCGCGTACGCGAGCGCCGTCGGGACGGCGTAGCGAGCGACTTGCGCAGGCTGGATGATGTACGAAAACGCCGTCAGCACTAAAGGCCAGAGGATCAGGCCGCAAGTTCCCGCAAAGACTTTGAATTCCAAGCCGCTTTCCGAGGAAGCGCTGCCTGGCCCGTACACCAGCAACTGCAAGCCGTAGGCAAGTACCGGCATGGTCAAAGCGCAGGTTACGATGGATTCGGCGATAAATGTCCCGCTGCCCCCCAGGGTCGGAGAGGGGATCCATGTGGCAACCGGTACAGAGCCTCTTTGGCTGAAATACAGCGGTAGCCAGGCGACCAGGGCGATTACTCCGGCCGTGCATGCGGTCCCAATCAGCCACCGTTGACGAACTTCGTGAAAGTTGCAGCAGAGCTGGCTCCCCGCGATCACCCCGAGGACGATAATTCCGAAATAGTGGATCGAACACATCGCCACTGCAGCCGCGCCGATAGCGACAGTCGCCCACGAACGCGTCGATGGCCGAGTCAGGAGCAGACAAAAAACGGCAATGGAGGCAAACCAGAAGCTGTAGGTCCTGGCCTCGAACATCTGCTGCAGGAGCTGCGGGCTGCTGGACACCATGCCCAACGCAGACAGCCATGAAACACGCCATCCGAATCGGGCACGCAGCAGGAAGTATGTCGCCGCCAAACCGGCTGCGCCGCAAGTGCAACTGAAGCCTCTCAACAACGCTTCGTCGGACAGAGGAGTGGCCCTGTAGATCAGCCACAGGATCAAGTGCAGTCCCGGAGGATTAAAATCGCCTCCCCGGGCCAGCTTCGATAAGAGTTGGTCGGCTCGTTCTTCCTGGACGACAGTCAACGTATGGAATTCGTCGAGCCAGAACGGCCTCGTAAAGCAGTACGCAAACGGGACCTTCGCGGCTCGGCTGGCCAGAAAGAGTTGTGCCGCGACGACCGCCAGCAAAGTCGAGACTCGCAGCAGTTCGAGCCCCGGTGAACTTTTTTCGGGACCGCTGTCGATATCGCTGCTCATCGCGCGTCCCGTTCCCAATCCGCAGCATCAATTTGCCAGGCTTGCATCTATTCTGCGCATTTGCGTGAGCGGGATCAACGCCATTCTCGCGGAGCTCTTGAGGCGTTATGATGCATGATTCGTGTCTCGCCACATCAGAGAAGGCGAAATGGACGTCGATCCAGATCAGGAAATCAAGCGACTTCCCCTGGTTCCTCAACCGGTCGCGATCGTGGCATTCGTCTGTGCCGCAATTGCGTGGTTGCTGAGATGGGATGAGGTTGTGTTTCGGGCGATCGCCCATCTGTTTTACGAACAATCGGCGCTGGCTGCCCTCCGCCAACCGTCGCAAACTGCACTGATGCATTCTTTATGGCTGGTTGGGCTCGTGTTTCCAGCCTCGCTCGCGGTCTCATCGAAGCGGCTTGGGGCCGACGCTCGGGACGGGCTGGCGATCATGGCGCTCGCCTACGCGATCCGGGTTGCGATCTGGATTGCCGGCTCGAACCTGCCGCTCGTCGCCGGCGACAGTTGCCATTATGTGGAAGTCGCGTCGTCCATCCTCCGCGGCGAAGGGCCGGTCAAACACTATGCCGACAGCTTTTTCCGGGATTATCCTGCGATTCGTCGCGGCGAGGGCGCGCTCGACGATTGGGCCACGCCGCTTTATTCCTACCTGCTCGCCGGCGCTTATCGAACGCTCGGAGTGTCTCCGGGAGAGTCACTCGAGGCCACGTTTGCCGTGGCGAAGGGATTGAGCTTCGTGCTCAATCTCGCCACGCTGCCGGTCCTTTATGTCTTTGCCCGGCGCCGCTATGGCCCCCGGATCGCCTTGCAATCGATGGCCGTGCTGGCCATTTTGCCGGTCCATGCACTTTATGCGGGAATGGAACTTCGGGAGAGCCTGGTCGTGCTCACCACCTTGCTGGCGGTGGGCAGTTTTGTGGAAATGACGGGCGACTCCAAACGGCGCATGCTGTGGGCCGCCGGTTCGGGTCTGTTCACCGGCCTGGCGATTCTTTCGCGAACCACGGCGATTGCCGTTGCCATCGCGTGCGCTCTTTATGGCCTGATTTCGGGAGGCCGGCGAAACCTGATGACGATGTTTCTCTGGGGCGTTGTCACCGCCGTCGTGATTTCTCCCTGGGCGTATCTGACCTACCGCGAGTACGGGCAGCCGTTTTATTCGTACACACAGTATTTCGCATTCAATTTTTCGTGGGCTGTCCATTTGCACGCCCACGGAAACACGAAGCCGTCCCAATTCTTCACGTCCGAGAATTTGCCCGAGATCGTGCGCACCAAGGTCAAAGCGATCGTGTTCATCGCGCTGTATTCGACGATGATTGTCAGCGTGCCGCTCGCGGCCGGGTTCCTGAAGAGGCTCAAAGTCGGATCGAACTCCTGGGATCGCCTCACGGCGCTGATCGCTCTCGCGTTCGTGGCCGGAACACTCACGGGGACGGCCGATGTGAGTCAGGTCATGCAGCTCGGACGATATTACGTGCCGGTCTTCGTGTTGATGGTTCCCTCAGCGGTTGCCGGATTGCACGACCTCCTTTCAGGCTGGCGGCCGTTGATCGCATTCACGACGGCAGCCTTGTTGTGGGCCGACCCCGCCTGGGCTTATGACTTCACCTGGCTGTCGAAAACCTATCAGCTTCACTGGCCTGAAATCATGCGCGCCGGAGAGTGGATCCGCGCCCATCCGGATTCAGTGCCGCCGGGCGCACGAATCGTAACCTGGTTTCCGTGGGAGCTGCGCCTGGCCAGCGGCCGGACGACGATCTTAATGAATCGCAGTCTTTACCCGCTTGCTATCGAGCGCACGATTCGGGACTATCAGGCCACGCACATTCTCTGGGGCTCGTTTGAGCCTCCTCTCGACATCGACCCCGAGCTTTTGGGAGCGACCTTCGCCCAAATTCGCTCCGCGCTGGGGATCGACCCGTCAAGCGCACTGTATCGAAGCCCGTACATCGCGCCGGTTGGCATCTACCCGGTGGCTCTTTATCGCGTTCCGTCACGAGAATCACCCGACCGCGTCTCCAGGACCAAGTGAACACGGAAGACTATCGGTGAACGTCTGCCAGAATCCATCGAAGAAACCATCGCGGAAATCGGTGCTGCGGTTCGTGGCGATCAATACCGGTACGACTGTCGCGCTTTGGCTGTGTCTCGAAGTGTTTTTCGGTTTGTTCATGGGCACCCGGGTCTCTGTGCACTCCAGAATCCAATTTGCAACGATGACCAGCCGGGGCTTCATTGCCGCCGACGGCAAGCGGGGCTTTCGCTTACGTCCCGATTATGCCGATTCGACCGTTCACACGAACGCCCAGGGATTTCGCGGCAACGAGTTGCCCACCGATCTCGACGAAAAACGGCTCATTCTGGCGCTCGGCGAATCGACAACCTTCGGCTGGGGAGTCGCCGACGATGAGACCTATCCCAGTCATCTCGAAAAGATTCTGAATTCGCCGTCTGACCAGGGGTTCGTCGTGGTGAATGCCGGAGTTCCTTCCTACAGTTCGCAGCAGGTGCTCCTGTATGCGAAAGAACTTCTCGACCGATTTCACCCCGACGTCGTTCTGGTCTGCCTTCTGTGGAATGACCTGTTCTATTCCTCTCTCGAAGACTGGACGCCGCAGTCGCTCGTGCCGGAATATCCATCGCCGATGCAGCAGGCGCTGTTCGGGTATTCTCGCGTTTACCGCTGGTTGAACAGCAGGCCGGACGGGCCGGAACTCGTCAACTTCTATTCCAACGATGCTCTGGAGCAGTACCGGGCAAACATCGCATCCATTGTAAGACTCTGCAGATCGAAAGACGTCGCCGTGGTGTTTGTCGAGCCCCCCTTCAGCGAGGCTTTAGTGCCGAAGGCGGGAGTGAACATCTGGAAAAATCGGTTTTCCAAGAAATTCACTCCGAAGCTGGCAGATTTGTTCCTCGCCGCCCAAATCGAGGCGACAGAATCCGAGGATGTGCCGCTGATCCGGCATGATCTGGGCATTTCGGAACGTCCCCAGGCGGATCTGTTTTTGGACTTTCTGCACACGGACGGCAAAGGGAACCAGATCATTGCTCAATCGGTCG
>Ga0209168_10003704_pt1 | contig 10372 bp, 6 predicted proteins | sample Coa_R1_FD_187156 | JGI IMG/M metagenome (GOLD analysis project Ga0209168, IMG submission 187156) | Surface soil microbial communities from Centralia Pennsylvania, which are recovering from an underground coalmine fire - Coalmine... | ecosystem: Environmental > Terrestrial > Soil > Unclassified ... | reverse complement strand
GCGGCGCTCGGCATTGGTGAAGGTGCCGTCCTTTTCCAGGAAGGTGGAGCCCGGCAGGAAGACGTGGGCGTAGTTCGCGGTTTCGTTCAGGAAGAGGTCGTGAACGATCACGCATTCCATCGCCGAGAGTGCTGCGACAACGTGTTTCGTGTTCGGATCCGATTGCAGGATGTCTTCGCCCTGAACATAAAGGCCCATGAAGGTGCCTTCGATCGCGGCATCGAACATATTGGGGATGCGCAGGCCCGGTTCCTTGTTCAGCTTGACGTTCCACATCGCCTCGAACTGCTCGCGCACGGCATCGCCCGAGATATGGCGATAGCCGGGCAGTTCGTGCGGGAAGGAGCCCATGTCGCAGGAACCTTGCACGTTGTTTTGGCCGCGCAGCGGGTTCACGCCGACGCCGGGCCGGCCGATATTACCGGTGGCCATCGCAAGGTTGGCGATCGCAATCACGGTCGTGGAGCCCTGGCTGTGTTCGGTGACGCCGAGGCCGTAATAAATCGCGGCATTGCCGCCGGTGGCGTAGAGCCGGGCGGCCGCGCGCAACTCTTTCGGGTCAACGCCGGTCATTATCGCGGTGGCCTCGGGGCTGTTCTTGGCCAGCGAGACGAAGGCGGCCCAATCCTGGAACTCGCTCCAGTCGCAGCGCTCGCGAACGAAAGCCTCGTTCACAAGGCCTTCGGTGACGATCACATGCGCCATCGCGGTCAGCACGGCGACATTGGTGCCCGGCAATAGCGGCAAATGATGCTGCGCTTCGATATGGACGGAGCGAACGACATCGATGCGGCGCGGATCGACGACGATCAGCTTGGCGCCCGCCCGCAGACGCTTTTTCATGCGGGAAGCAAACACCGGATGCGCATCGGTCGGGTTGGCCCCGATGATCATGACGACATCGGTATGTTCAACCGAGTCGAAATCCTGGGTGCCGGCGGAAGTACCGAATGTGGTGGCGAGCCCATAGCCGGTCGGCGAATGGCAGACGCGGGCGCAGGTATCGACGTTGTTGTTGCCGAAGCCGGCGCGGATCAATTTTTGCACCAGATAGGTTTCTTCGTTGGTGCAGCGGGAAGAGGTGATACCGCCAATGGCGTCGCGGCCATATTTGACTTGGATGCGTTTGAACTCGGAAGCGGCGTAGTTGAAGGCCTCCTCCCACGATACTTCACGCCATGGGTCGGTGATCTCATGGCGGATCATCGGTTTCAAGATGCGTTCCTTGTGGGTGGTATAGCCCCAGGCAAAGCGGCCTTTGACGCAAGAGTGCCCCCGATTGGCCTTGCCGTCCTTGTAGGGCACCATGCGCACGACTTCCTCGCCGCGCATTTCAGCCTTGAAGGTGCAGCCGACGCCGCAATAGGCGCAGGTCGTGACGGCGGAATGCTCGGGCTGGCCGATTTCGATCACGGACTTTTCGGTCAGCGTGGCGGTCGGGCAGGCTTGGACGCAGGCGCCGCAGGAGACGCATTCCGAGCCGAGGAAGCTTTCGTTCATGCCGGGCGAGACACGGCTGTCGAAGCCACGGCCGGAAATCGTCAGCGCGAAGGTGCCCTGGACTTCCTCGCAGGCGCGCACGCAGCGCGAGCAGACGATGCATTTGGAGGGATCGTAAGTAAAATACGGATTGGACTCGTCCTTTGGCATCCAGGCGGCGTTGGCTTGGCCATGGTTCTTGGCGAAAACATGATTCTCGCCCTCATAACCATAGCGCACGTCGCGCAGGCCCACCGCGCCCGCCATGTCCTGCAATTCGCAATCGCCATTGGCGGCGCAGGTAAGGCAGTCGAGCGGATGGTCGGAGATATAAAGCTCCATCACGCCCTTGCGCAGCTTTTTCAACCGCTCGGTCTGGGTGTGGACGACAAGGCCGGACATCACCGGCGTGGTGCATGAGGCCGGTGTTCCCGCGCGGCCCTCGATTTCGACGAGGCAGAGCCGGCAAGAGCCGAAAGCATCCACCATGTCGGTGGCGCAAAGTTTGGGAATCTGGGTGCCGGCTTCCATCGCCGCGCGCATGATCGAGGTGCCTTCGGGCACCGTGACGCTCTCACCGTCGATGGTGAGCGTGACCATGGTTTGCGAAGTGGATCGCGGGGTTCCGAAGTCGGTTTCATGGATCAGCGACATGGCGATCTCCTTTATTCCGCAGCTTGCAGGCGTGTGGGGGCCGGGCCAAAATCTTCCCGGAAATGTTTCAGCGCGCTCATGACGGGGTAGGGGGTGAAGCCGCCAAGCGCGCAGAGCGAACCAAATTTCATGGTGTTGCAGAGGTCTTCGACCACCGCGAGATTTTCCGCAACCCGTTCGCCGGAGCGAATTTTGTCGATGGTCTCGACGCCGCGGGTCGATCCGATCCGGCAGGGCGTGCATTTGCCGCAGGATTCGATCGCGCAGAATTCCATCGCAAAGCGCGCCTGTTTCGCCATATCGACGCTGTCGTCGAACACGACGATGCCGCCATGGCCGATCAAGCCGTCGCGCGCGGCGAAAGCCTCGTAATCGAAGGGCGTGTCGAACAAGGCCCGCGGGAAATAAGCGCCGAGCGGGCCGCCGACCTGCACGGCGCGGACGGGACGCCCGGTAAAGGTGCCGCCGCCGATGTCATCGACCAATTCGCCAAGCGTGATGCCGAAAGCGATTTCGAACAGGCCGCCATGTTTGATGTTGCCGGCGAGCTGGATCGGCATCGTGCCGCGCGAGCGGCCCATGCCGAAATCCGCATAGGCTTTCGCGCCACCGGCCAAAATGAACGGGATCGCGGCAAAAGAAAGCACGTTGTTGATGACGGTCGGCTTGCCGAACAGGCCCTTATGCGCGGGCAAAGGCGGCTTGGCGCGCACGATACCGCGCCGGCCTTCCAAGCTTTCCAGCAGCGAGGTCTCCTCGCCACAGACATAGGCGCCGGCGCCGACCCGCACTTCGAGATCGAAACGGTGCTTGGAGCCGCCAATGCTTGAACCGAGATAGCCCGCGCGCTTGGCGGCCGCGATCGCGGCATTCATCGCCTCGATCGCATGCGGATATTCGGAGCGGATATAGATGTAGCCCTTGGTGGCGCCCACCGCGACGCCCGCAATGGTCATTCCTTCAATGACGACGAAGGGATCGCCTTCCATGATCATGCGATCGGCGAAGGTGCCGCTATCGCCCTCATCGGCATTGCAGACGATGTATTTCTGGTCCGCGCCGGTCTGCGCCACGGTCTTCCATTTGATGCCGGTCGGAAAACCCGCGCCCCCCCGGCCGCGCAGCCCGGACGTGGTGACATCGGCAAGGATGGCGTCGGACGTCAGCGTCAACGCCCGCTCCAGACCCTTATAACCGTCATGGGCGCGGTAATCGTCGACCGAACGCGGGTCGATGATTCCGCAGCGGGCGAAGGTCAAGCGGGTCTGGCGTTTTAGCCACGGGATTTCCTCGGTGAGACCCAACCGCAGGGCGTGCGGGCCGTCCGTGAGCATGGCCTCGAGCACGGACGCGACATCGGCAGGGGGCACCGGGCCGAAGGCGAGGCGACCCTTCGCGGTTGAGACCTCCAGCATCGGCTCCAGCCAATAAAGGCCGCGCGAACCCGTGCGGACGATTTCGACAGCGGCGCCTCGCTTGGCCGCGGCCTGTTGCAGCGCCAGGGCGACTTCATCGGCACCGACCGCAATCGCGCCGGCATCACGAGGAATGAAAATGCGCAAATTCATCGCTGGGCCTCCGCGACCAGCGCGTCGATCCGCGCCTCATCGAGCCGTCCCACCACGCGGCCGTCGAGCATGGCCGAAGGCGCGGTCGCGCAAAGGCCGAGGCAATAAATCGGCTCCAGTGTCACGCGCTCATCGGCGGTCGTATTCCCGATCTTGACGCCGAGCTTGGCTTCGGCGCGCGCCGCGAGGGCATCGCCGCCCGCCGCCTGGCAGGCCTCGGCGCGGCAAAGTTTCAGAACGTGCCGGCCCGCAGGTTTATGACGAAAATCGTGGTAAAAAGTGAAGACGCCATGGACCTCGGCACGCGATAGATTCAGCGCCGATGCGATCATCGGGATGGCCGGTTCCGGGACATAACCGAAGGCTTCCTGAAGCGCGTGCAGAATGACCAGCGTCGCCCCTTCGAGGAGGGTGTGCTCCGCGATAATTTCGGCGCCGCGTTTGGCGTCCCACGGTTCGTAGACGGGCATGATCCACCTTCTCAATCAGGAGCTTATGAGCGGTTGATCAGAAGCGGAATCGTCCTAAGAATCAATAAAGCAGTCTCATATGGCGATAGGGAAAGGAAATCGATAGGGATATAAGATCATACAATAAGGAAATGGAATAAAGGGGTCGGTCCGGAGACTTTTAGCTTATTTGAGTCACGCAAGGACATGGTAATCGTTTTTCCTCAATCGTGGGGGGTTTTCTTGATCGACAAGCTTGAATTGCTGCTTGCGCTTGCCAAGGAGCGTCACTTCGGACGCGCCGCGGAAGCCTGCGGCGTCACGCAACCAACGATGTCAACCAGCCTCAAACAGTTGGAAGAAATTCTGGGTGTGATGCTGGTCCAGCGCGGCTCGCGGTTTCAGGGCTTCACGCCGGAGGGCGAACGCACATTGGATTGGGCGCGGCGCATCGTGGGCGACACCCGCGCGATGCGTCAGGAAATCAATTCGCTGAAGGACAAGCTTTCCGGCGAAATCCGCATCGCGGCGATCCCGACGGTGCTTGGCATGGTCGCCTCGCTGACGACGCCGTTTCGCGCCCGCCATCCGGATGTGCGCTTTCGGGTCGTATCCTGCACCTCGGCCGATGTGCTCGGCCTTCTTGAGAATCTGGAGGTCGATGCCGGGCTGACCTATATCGAGAATGAGCCGATCGGCAATGTCCGCACCATTCCGCTTTATAATGAAAGTTACCGCCTGCTGACGTCACCGGACGGGATGTTCGGCGATCGCAAACAAGTCACCTGGACGGAAGTGGGGCAGGTGCCTTTATGCCTGTTGACGCCGGACATGCAAAACCGCCGCATTATCGACCGCGCGTTGCGTTCGGTGGGGGTGGAAGTGACGCCGACGCTGACGTCGAACTCGCTTTTGGTTCTTTATACCCACGTCAAGACCGGCCGCTGGGCCAGCGTGATGCCGGCCAAGCTTGCGGAGACGCTCGGTTTGGCGGATGCGGTCCGCAGCATTCCGATTGTCGATCCCGCGGTGGATTACAGCATAGGCATGGTCATCCCGCAGCGCGACCCGATGACGCCGCTGATTGCCGCCCTCGTGCAAATTGCGCGTGAGGTCGCGCCGACGTTGGAGTGACGGATGGGCATTAGGCGGCGGTTCGCTCCGTTGCGACATGCGCCGCGCGCGGCAAACACACGCGCACCACCGTGCCGCTGCCGAGCTTCGAGCGCAATCGCATCGAGCCGCCGTGAAGATTGGCCAATGATCGCGCAATCGCGAGCCCAAGCCCGGAGCCGTGATAGGTCTTGGTCAATTGGCTTTCAACCTGTTCGAAGGGCCGGCCGAGCCGTTGCAAAGATTGCGGCGCGATGCCGATGCCGGTGTCGGCAATCAACAGGACGATGGAATCATCCACCACGCGGCTGCGGACGATGACCTTGCCGCCGTCGGGGGTGAATTTGACCGCGTTGGAAAGCAGATTGACGATGATCTGCTTGGTGGCGCGGCGGTCGGCGACGATCGAGATCGGGCCGTATATTTCCGCATCAAGGTCCAGGCTCTTGTCGGCGGCGCGGCCCGACACCACGCGTAAGGACTCCGCCAGTGTTTTCGACAGGTCGAGGCCCTCCATGTCGAGCTTCATCCGGCCGGCTTCGATCTTCGACATATCGAGAATGTCGTTGATCACTTCGAGCAAATAATGTCCGCTGGTGAGAATGTCGTGGCAATATTCCCGGTATTTTTCCGAACCGAGCGAGCCGAACATTCCGCTTTCCATCACTTCTGAGAAGCCGATGATGGCGTTGAGCGGCGTCCGCAATTCGTGGCTCATATTGGCGAGGAATTTGGATTTGGTTTGATTTGCCTCCTCGGCGCGGGTTTTTTCTCTGGAATATTTCTCGGCGAGATCGGCGAGCTCGATGGCCTGCCGTTCAAGTTCGCTTTGCGAACGCTTCAGATCGATCACAGTGGCGCGTAGCCGAAGGTCGTTATCGACGAGCTTCTGCTCGTGCTCCTTGATGCGCGTGATGTCGGTTCCGACCGAAACGTAACCGCCGTCCTTGGTCCGCCGTTCGCTGATGTGGAGCCAGCTTCCGTCGTCCAGTTGCGCCTCGAAAGTCCGCGCGCCCGGCGCCTGATTGGCGACTTCGTGCAAGCGCGTCCGCACCTCCGGCATTCTGCCGACCTCGATCACGGTCTCGTAGGAGGTGCCCGGTGTCACCGCGGAATCCGGCAATTTGTGCAGCCGCTGGAAATGAGAATTGCAAAGCACGAGCCTGTCGCTTGCATCCCACAGCACGAAGGCTTCCGGGATGGTTTCGATTGCGTCGCGCAGCCGCAAATCCGCCTCCACGGTCTTCTCAGCCAAGCTCTTTTGCTCGGTGATATCGACGGCGATTCCGATCAAATGAAGGCCGGCATCGGCCGCGCCTTGGCTGAGCTCGCACCGCACCCTGAGCCAGATCCAATGGCCATCGGTATGTTGCATCCGGAAGGTCTGATCGATCGCGTTTATTTTGGACGAAATAAGCTGATCGGCGATCTCGAACAGATCGATATCGTCGGACTTCACGAGCGCGTTGACCTCGCCGAAAGTCATAAGGTCGCTGCGGCTCTCCAGCCCCAGCATCGTGAACATGGATTGCGACCAGAAAATCCTGCCGCGGGAAAGGTCCCAATCCCACAATCCGCAGCGGCCGCGGTTGAGCGCGGTATCGATGCGGCCGCGCACGGCATCGTTGATCAGATCGCCTTCGCGGGCGCGGGTCGATTGCCAATGAAAGGCGAAGCCGAGGATCAGCACGACGAAGCCGGTGGTTGTCGCCAGCGTCACGGTGAGAGCGGCCTCCGATCGCCAGATCGAATCGATCTTTTCTTGAATTACAATCACCTGACCCGGAAGTGACTTGACGGTGTGGCGAACCGCCATCGCGACGTTGCCGTTGGGCAATGTGATGTCGGTCACGTCCGCCGGTCCTTCGGACGAGGAAAGCGGCAACGCGGCGCTGACGACGTCGAGGACATGGCTGGAATCGCCGATCGCCGATTCAACCGGAACGCAAGCGAGAACGTGCTGATCGGCATCGTTGACGATGACATGCCGGCCGGCGGCGCTGGCCCAGGAGGGAATGAGGCCGGGCAGCAGAAATTGAAGGCGCTCGAACGCCGCCGCGCGATCCTGTCGCGCCGATGCGATATGCTCGAGGCGCTCGGCGATGAAATCGGCGACCGCGGCGAGGTCGCGTTTGGCGGTATCGCGCTTTAAGCGGGCTTGATCAATCACCTGCACGAATGCGCCAAGGCAAATGGTGAGCATGAACGCGACGACGAGCGTGGGTACCGCGCGGCGAAGCGCCGGCTCCGCCAATAATCGTCTATGATAGGCTGGTTTAGCGATCGATTGCGCCAATCCTTTGATCGAATCGGATTGGACGCACGCGCCCGCGGCGTGTGCGCGCCCCATGCCATTGGCCCCCTTGGAAACTTTCTGAACCACCCCGTTCGGAGAGAATCACTGCGCTCCGAATCACAGGCATTTGAATCCAGTTTTTGCAGACTGTCGAGAGTCAACGATTCGTTAATGAAAATAAATCTTGTCCACGGAGAATCACCGCGTCGAAATCTCCGCAAATGAATGGGTCAAACGAGTCCGAAAGGAGAACGCGCACGGGATTATGTCTTCGGCGGCTCGGCGTGGCTGATCACGCGCTTCACGGAGGGAAATGCGCGGCGCAGGGCCCGCTCGATTTCATCGACGCTCTCATGAACCTTGATCACGCTCATGGAAGGAGCCGCGCGGCAATGGAAGTTGACGATTTCGCCGGCATCGGTGTCGCGCACCCGGACGTTATGGATGTCGTGAATCGCGCCATGGCCGGCAAAGCCCGATAGCGCGGCGCGGACGGCTTCGACCCGCTCGGGCGGCGCATCGGTGCCGTGAGGCAAATCCGGCTCCAGCGGCTCGATATGGGTATCGACTTCGACATCTTCGCCGAATTCGTCGCGAATATTTCGTTCCAACTCGTGGGCGATGTCATGGGCCGCCGCCAGCGCCATCTCGCCATCGACTTCGAGATCGATGCTGACGGTGAGCTTGCCGCCGAGATCGTGAACGGTGACGTGGTGGACGGCCAGGCCGGAATTGCGGGCGATCACCATGATTCGCTCGCGGACGCTTTCATTGTCGCGCGCGACCGGGACGGCGGTGAAGGTCAAATCGGCATCTTCGATGGCGGCCGAAACGGCGGCTTGCGCCTTCCGTTTGATGTCATCGACGCGATCGATGGGGTAGGTGCGCGGCACTTGGACGATGGCGTCGATGAAATGTGTCGATCCCACCATGCGCAGGCGCAGCCGCTCGACGTCAACGACACCAGGAACCGTTCGGATCGCGGCGGTGACTTGTTCGGCCACGCCTTCGGGGGCGCGGTCGGTCAAGGTCTCGACGGTGGAACGCGCCAAGCGCATGCCCAGCATCGCAATCATGATCGCGACGCCGACGGCGGCGGCCGCATCCCCCCAGGCGAGGCCGAAGGCCGAAAGCACAAGTCCCGCGATCACGGCAACCGAGCCGAGCACGTCGGACGAAAAATGTAGCGCATCGGCGGCGAGCGCCTGGCTTTTGGTCGCGCGCGCGGCGCGGTGCAACGCCCGCGCCCGCCAGAAATTGACCGCGATGTCGAGAACGAGCACAACAAAGGGAATAGCCGACAATGTCGGGGGCGGGGCGCCCTCGCGCAGGCGGCTGAAGGATTCGACCAGAATGCCGCCCGCGAGCACATAAAGCATCGCGATGATGCCGAGCGCCGAGACGCTTTCGAGTTTGCCGTGGCCGTAATGATGTTCTTCGTCGGCCGGGCGATCGGAGAAGCGCACCACCATCCAGGTCACGACGGTTGCGACCACGTCCACCGAGGAATGTAGAGCCTCGGAAATCAGCGCGAGACTGCCGATGCCGATGCCGACCACGAATTTGGCCGTGGCCATGCCGGCGCTGGCGAAAATCGAAATCGCGGCGACATGCGATTTGGTCGAATGGTTGTTATGGTCCATGGGGATGGTTTAGCAGGTGAATTTCTAATATGAGCAAAAATACGCTGTCATCATCTGTGCCGTCTTATGGCGCCTTCACCGCGCCCCTCAATCCGGAGCGCTCCACGGCTTGAGCCAGAAGGCCGTTGGTTTGCACGTCTTCGACGAAATGGCGGATATCATCCAATGCGGCCTCGCGGCCTTTCGGAATAGCTATGGCAAGATGCTCCTCGCCCCAGCGACCATCGAGCACGCGCGCGCCCTTCATCTGGTCCGCCATTTCAAACAGGGTCGGCTTGTTGGTGGCGTAGGTATCGATTTCGCCGCTTTGAAGCATTTCGATGCCGCGTCGATAGTTTTGGGCGGGCACCACGACCGCGCCGGGCAGCAATTTGGGAATTGCGCCTTGCGAGGTGCTTCCCTGTGTCACGCCGATCCGAATGCCGCTCTTTTGGATGTCGGCGATGGAAGAGATCGGCGAGTTTGCCGCGACAAGATATCCAAGCTCGATCGTGAGCAGCGTCTGGCTGAAAATCACCATGGCGGCCCGTGCCGGCGTGGAGTTGCTGACCGTGAAATCGACGTCGCCCGCTTTCATGCCGTCAAGCACATCCGAGATCCGCTGGTAGTGCACTTCCTCAAATGGCACGTTGAGCCGTTTGGCCAGTTCCTGGCCCAAATCGAAGCTCACGCCATGGGTCGCGCCGGTCTTGCTGTCGCGAACCATCGAGGTCGGACTGCCGAGATAGACGCCGACGCGAAGCCTGCCCTTCGGCGCCAAAATGTCGCGTGTATCGGATGCGAATGCGCCGAAGGAAGTGGCCGCCAGCATAGCCGCTGCCGCCATTACTGCGATACTTGGATTCATCGAATTTTCCTTAAAGTCGAGCCCTTCATACATGATCCATACCATAAAGCAGGGTTGAATTTCGCAACCACCTGTCTATTCGTCTATTCGCATACGCATGCGTTCTCGCGGTGCGGATAGCGCCCGAGTCATGAATAATTTTCGCCCCGAAATAGAGGGCGCAGGGAATGCCGGGCGCTCGGATAGCGCCCGTAGCCTCGGGTGCAAAAATAAAAAGCACGCCGAGTAAGTCCACCACGGTCACACCGGATTCACCCGGCATTCCCCGCGCGAATGGTTTTAACGGTTTCCTTCGTGCTCTCCCTGGTGAGCCGGGCTTTTTT